>Ga0180216_1001068_pt1 | contig 25358 bp, 17 predicted proteins | sample eDN3rd37CBELigMG_FD_128879 | JGI IMG/M metagenome (GOLD analysis project Ga0180216, IMG submission 128879) | Enriched Miracle-Growth compost microbial communities from Emeryville, California, USA - eDNA 3rd pass 37_C BE-Lig MG (version 2)... ... | reverse complement strand
TTCGGCCGCGCCCTCGCCGAACCGATCCGCGAGGGGCTCGAAAAGAGAGGCGGCTTCCTTTTTCGCGGCCTCCGCCGCGAGCCTCGCCTCCCGCAGACGCGCCGCGAACTCGTCCCTCTCCTTCTCCACGCCCCGGACCGCCTCCCGCCGCGCATCCCTCTCGGCACGCCCCGCGTCCGCGCGCTCCCGCGCCTCCGTCGCCGCCTGCACCAGCCGGTCCGCCTCGGCCTCCTCCCCATCCAGCGCCTTCCGGCTCACGGTGACGCGCTGGAGGAGTTCGTCGACCCCGCCCCGCTCCCCGAAGGGCGGAGGGTCGAAAAGCTCTCCCGGGAAGGCCTCCCCCACGGCCTGCGCCAGCTCGAGCGCCTGCTCGCGCCACCCCTCCTCGTGCTTCACGAGCGCGGCGTCCCGCTCCTCGACTCCCCTCGCCGCCTCCTTCTCCCTCTTCTCGGCCTCCCTGCGCCGGGCCAACTCGTCCGCGCGTTGGCGCATGACCCCGTCGAGCTGCTTGCGCCGCTCTTCGACCCGCTCCGTCCGCTCTTTCAGGCGCTCCGCGAGGGCGGCGTTTTCCGTCGCCCAGGGATGCTCGCAGGATCCGCAGAGCGGGCAGGGTTCTCCCTTCCGCAGGAGGGCGCGCTGCTCGGAGAGGTCGAGGGCCTGGCGGGCCTGGAGCAGGAGGGCCTCCTCCTCCTCGAGCTGCTTGGCCAGAAGCTCCGCCTGAGCCCCGAGCTTGGTCGCCGTCTCGCTGGCTTCCGCCGCCTCCCGGGCCGCGCGCTCGCTCCGCTCCCGAAGCTCCGCCACCTCCCCCCGCACGCGGCCGATCTCGTCCGCGCGGTGCGCGAGCTCCAATGCCGCCCGCTCCACCCGATCGAGGTTCGCGCGGCGGCGTCGGAGATCCTCGCGGGAAATACCGGCCGCACGCCGGGAGGCCTCTTCGGCCTCGGCCTCCGCCTCGGCCGCTTTGCGCTCGGCCCCTTCCGCCACCTCGATCGCACGGCCGAGCTCGGACTCGAGCCTGCGGACCTCCGCCTCGAGTTCCGTCGCCCTCCGCTCCGCCTCCCTCCCTTCCTGCCAGGCCTTGCCGGCGCGGAGGAGCTGCGCGCGCCAGCGCTCCCACTGGGCGGCGAGGGGCGCAAGCTCCGGACGCTCCGCGAGCCAGGTCTCCGACTCCGCCAACCTGGCCTCGCAGCCACGGATCCCCTCGTCGAGGCTCTCGATCTCCTTCTTCTGCCCCTCGATCTTTCGGGTGGTCTCCTTCCTTTCGGCGATCGCTCGATCGAGCTCGCGGCGCGCGACCGCCAGCTCGTGGTCGAGCTCCCTCGCCCTCTGGACGAGGGGCAGCGTCTCCTCGAGATGCTTTTCCGCCCGGGCATAGGCTTCGGAGGCCGCCTCCGCGTGGTCACGCGCCTGCCCCGCCACCTCCTCCGCTTCTCTCTCGTGATCGAGAGCCTTTTCGAGCTTCTCCGCCGCCTCCTTCTCGACCGCCTCCGCCCGGGAGACGGCAGCCAGGACTTCCCGCAGCGGCTCGACCTCTTCGGCCCGACGGACTCTCTCTCGGAGAGGCTCGGCCTCCTTCCACGCCGCCTCGAATTCCTCGAGCGTCTTCCTCGCCTCCCCGAGTTCGGTTCGAAGCTCCCGTTGCCGGTCGTACCAGGCGACGGCCTCCTTCGCCTCGTCGAGCGCCCTCCGGACCTCCCGCAGCTTGTGCTCGCGCTCCCGAAGCTCTTCCTCCTTCTGGGTGCGCTCCTCCTCCGAAAGGACCTGGATGCCCCGAAGCTCCGCCCGCACATCCTCGAGCGCCCGCTTCGCCTCGGCGTAGCGCTCGTGGGCGGCGACCGAGATCCGCCGGTAGATCTCCGTGCCCGTCACGCGCTCCAGAAGCTCGGCCCGCTCCTTCTCCCCCGCCAGGAGAAAGCGCGAAAACTCCCCCTGCGCCAGGAGCACCGAGCGGCAGAACTGCTCGTAGGAGAGCCCCACCCTCTCCTCGATCGCCTGGTAGACCTCGGTGCGCGTCCGCCCCACCTGCTCCCCGGTCTCCTCGTTCCAGAGCTCGGCGGTCGGCGTCTGGATCCTCCCGTTCACCCGCTCGCGCGCACGGCGGACGGCCCACCGGGCGCGATAGCGCACTCCGTCCCGCCCGACGAAGACCACCTCCGCATGGCCCCTCGCCGTCCCCTTGCGCAGCAGATTCGCCGGGTCGGTGTTCGTGAGGCGGCTCTCCTCCTCCTCGCTTCCGACGGCATGCCCCCGCCCCGCCACCGACTGCAGCCTCGGTGTCGTGCCGTAGAGCGCCAGGCAGATGGCGTCGAGGATCGTGCTCTTGCCGGCCCCCGTGGGCCCCGTGATGGCGAAGAGCCCCGCCCGGGCCAGCGGCTCCGACTCGAAGTCGATCGAAAAGGGGCCCTGGAGGCTCGCCAGGTTCTCGCCCGAAACCGAGAGGATCCTCATCGCACCCCCTCCTCGATCTCGTGCACGAGCGAGAGGAAGGCCTCGAGAAGCTCGGGGGGCGGAGCTCCCTCGTAACTCTTCTTCCAGCGGTTCTCGAAGACCACCTCCGGCCCGAGCTCGTCGAGCATCCGCTTCGCCACCCGATCCGCGAGCGTCTTGCCGTCTCCCCCGAGGTCCACCGCGAGCCGCACGAGCCGCGCGTACTTGCCCTCGAGGGCGCTCTCGACCTCGTACCGGAGCGTGGGGTCCGGTCGGTCGAGCGCGACGCGAAGCTCGAGGAAGGGACGCCTCTCGGGATCCCGGCCCTCGGCCTCGGGCAGCGCCCGGAGCGCCTCCAGCGCCTCCTCCTTCCCGAGCGCGCCGCTCTTCGGAATGCGGAGCATCTCCACGGTGCGCGGAACCCGGATCGCCTCCACCGAAGCCAGCGCCTCGCCCTCGAGCTCCACCAGGCAGACCTGGTGGGGATAGTCGATCTCGGCGAGGGAGAGGGGGAGCGGCGACCCCGAGTAGCGCACCGAGGCCCGCCCCACCGCCTGCGGCCTGTGGAGATGCCCCAAGGCCACGTAGGCCACGTCGTCGGGGAAGAGGTCGTGGGGGAGCGCGTGCTGGTTCCCCCCGAGGATGCGCCGCTCGCTGAGTTCGGAGAGGGCCGTCCCGCTCATGTAGAGGTGGCCCATCCCCACGATCGCCTCCCCGGGTCCGCGCCGTCGCCGGATCTCCTCGAAGACCTCCTGGTAGATCGCGCGCACCCCTTCCACGAGCGGGTCCTCGACCCCCGCCATTGGGGGAAGGTCCGCCGGGCGGAGGAAGGGGACCGCCGCCACCCAGGCCCGCACCGTCCCTTCCGCGTCGCGAAGCGGCACGACGAGCCGCTCGAGGTCGAGCCGGCGATCGGGGCCTCGCGACAGCCCACCCACCACGTGGATGCCGAGCTCGTCGAGAAGCGGCGTCGGCGCGTCCAGGCGATCGGCCGAGTCGTGGTTCCCCCCGACGATCACCACCTGCAGCCGCTCGTACCTCCGCCGCGCCTCCGTCAGGAAGCGGTAGAACAAAGACTGCGCGCGCGCCGAGGGGTTCGCCGTGTCGAAGACGTCCCCGGCCACCAGGAGCGCATCCACCCGCCGCTTCCCGATCGTCTCGAGGAGCCAGTCCAGGAAGGCCTCGTGCTCGAGATCCCGGGCGACGTCGTGCAGCGTATGACCGAGGTGCCAGTCCGAGGTGTGCAGGAGCTTCATCGGTTGCTCTCCGTCGAGGAGAGGACCTTATCCGATCGCTCCGACATCGAAAGACGCAAGGGCCCGCCGGCGCGTGCTTAACGTGCCCTCCCGATGCGAAACACTCGTTTCGAACGAGGCTCGGTCGAGTTCGAGCGCGTCGTCTCCATCACCGACGGCATCTTTTCCGTGGCGATGACCCTCCTGGTCGTCTCGATCGGCGTCCCTCGGGTGCCGCCGGAACGCCTCGAGGAGGTTCTCCTCTCCGCCCACGGCAACCTGCTCACCTTCTTCATCGCCGTGGCCGTCCTCGCCTTCTACTGGATCTCGAACCTCCACTTCGTGCGGCACCTGCGAGCGATCGACTCGGTCTACGCCGGGCTCAACATGATCTACGTCTCGCTGATCGCCTTCTTGCCGCTGCCGACCGCCCTCCTCGACAACTACTCCGAGCGTCCGATCACGGTGATCCTCTTCGTCTCGACCCTCTTCCTCATCAGCATGATGGAGCTCGTGCTCTTCGCACGGGCGCACAGGGCCGGGCTCTTCGCCTCGGAGCCGCCCGCACGCGTGGTGCGCTACTCGATCCTGGTCGTGCTGATTCCCGTCCTCGTCTTCGCCCTGGCGATCCCGATCGGCCTGCTCTCCTCGCCGACCTACGCCCTGGCCGCCTGGATCCTGCTCAACTTCCCGCTCCGCTTCCTGGTGGAGCGACGCCTCGGCCCGACGGCCTACGACCCCTACCTCTGAGAAGCGGCGCCCCCGAGACGTTCAGAGGGAGTAGTCGACCAGGACCCCGACCTCGGCGCCGAAGAAATAGGCCGAGGTCTCGGGATGGGTCGCCAGCACGTCGTCCTGGATCGTCGCCCGTCGCGTGACGCTCCCCAGGGGAAAGATGGACTGGCGCAGACAAATCCGCCCCCACTCCTCTAGATCCAGGACGCACTCCCGACCTTCCACGCCCAGGAGGAGGGTACGTTCGAGCCAGGGTTCCGCGAATCCCACGCTCGACCACTGGACGCCGGCCACCCCTCCGAGATCGAGCCAAGGCAAGAGCGCCATTCCCCCGGCCCCCCGCAGCCCCCAGCCGCTCCGCCGTGCCTCGTCGGTCTCCGTGGCGATCCTTGCCTCCACCCTGCCGTAGGCCCGCCCCACCTTCGTGCCGAGCCCCAGGTTGAGGAGCGTGGAGAAGGAGGCGCTCCCGGACGCGATGCCCATCCCGCCCTGGAGGCCCGCCTCCAGATAGAGGGGGAGGTCCAGCCGCCCCGAAGAGCTCGGGACCTCGCGCACGACCTCCACCTCTCGGACGACCTCCACCACCTGCGTCGGCGGGTTCTCCAGGAGCGCGCGCGCCTCGGCGATCGCCTTGCGGTCTTCGTCGCTCATCTCCGGCGGGCGGGGGAGACAATCCGGCACCACGGTGAGCAGGGCGCCGCGGAAGGTCGGTGCCCTCCCCGGGGAGCGCTGCCGGAGCCGCTCGGGAGAAATCCCCTTCCCCTCCAGCCTCGACTGCACCGCGTTGGCGCGCCCCTTCGCCCGAGCCTGCTGCGCCGCCTCCAGGCTCCCGAACGCCGTCACCACCGCCGGCGAGAACGCCAGGTCGTCGAACTGCCCCTGGATCTCGAGACAGGCATGGGCCAGGGAGGGCGAGGCGAGGCATTCCGCCACCTCGTCCAGGATCGAGTCCCAGCGATTCACGTAGGTGGCGCTGCCGTCTTCTTCGGGAGAGGAGGATGCCCCGTCGAGTCGCCACGACGCCTTGTCACACGCCGCGGTCGTCTCCGCGGTCGCGCCGTGAGGCCAGGGGGCGATCACCGCGCAGACCAGGATCCACGGCACGGCTCGGCCGATTGATACCCGATAACTCGTTGTTCGAGGCATTCGGCGACACCCCCGCGTCAAGAACGGCGGTGCCAACTACACGGCCGGGGGAACGAGATCAACAGGAAAATCGAAGCCCCCCGAACGAACACGAGAGATGATTAAAATGCTCCAACAAGTCCAAACACTGTTGGCGACTCTCCTTGCATGGAGTGACGTTTTTTGTCACCTGTTGGCAAGCCGAGGACCTTCGAGAAACCCCATCCAGGAGACAGGAGCCCTCAGGCTGCACATTCGGCTACGCCGCCGTGCCATGCCCTCGGCCAACTCGGCAGGGGCGATGGCACGATCGCGAAAGAACCGAGCCGGATGACGGAAGGAGGGGCGAAGGTTAGATGGGGGCGATGGCACGCGCCCTACCCACCCTCCAGCGTCCCGAGGGACTGGTTCTCGACCAGACCTTCCTGAGCGAGGAAGAAGAGCGGGAGCTTCTCGCCCGCATCGAATCCCTCGACTTTCGCGCGGTCGTGATGCGGGGAGCCGTCGCCCGTCGCACCGTCCGCGGATACGGCTGGAAATACGGCTTCGAAAACGCGAGCGTCGAGCCGGCGGAGCCGCTGCCGGACTGGCTGATTCCGGTGCGCGATCGCGCCGCCTACGTGCTCGGCGGCCCCGCCCGCTCGATCTGGGAGCATCGCATCCCGCCCGTGAAGGAGCTTCGCTACTCGCTCACCTTCCGCACCCTCCGCCGCCGTGCGTGACGTGTGCCGACTGGTCGTGGTCGGGAACACCCTCTATGATGGTGGACGAATCGAAATGGGGAGGGCAAAGTCGTGTCATTTCGGTTTCGTCGCTCGGTCCGCCTTGCGCCAGGCGTCCGCCTGAACTTCTCCAAATCCGGTACTTCCCTGAGCGTTGGCGGACGCGGGGCGACCATGAATTTCTCATCGCGTGGAACTCGAACCACGCTCGGCATCCCAGGGACCGGACTATCCTGGTCACAGACCACGAGCCGCCGCTCGACCGAAGCTGCCCTTCGCCGGGCCGAGAAAGAGGCAAGAGTCCAGGCCGCACGGGCCGCGGTCGAGTCCTTCCAGGCCCGCCAGAGAAGCGTGATCTTTTCTTGGCAGGATTTGCCGTCGATCCCCGGTCGAGCAGCCTTCGAGGCCGAACTCGAGCCTCGCCCATTCATCCCCACTCCCCCACCGCCGGCCATCGACGAAAAGGCCGCTTGCCGAGCACTGATTCGGCGACTCCGCAACGAAGCCTGGGAACGCATGCCGTGGGGAATGTGGCGGGGACTTCCTCTGGCGGGATTCCTGCCTCTCGCGTTCCTCTGGACCGAGCGTTGGTTTCTAGGGATCGCGCTGGCAGCCATGAGCGTCGGAGCGATCGCTGCCGCCATGCATCTCGTTCGAGGTGCGCGAGCGTGGCTCGAGGCCCGCCGGGCGTTCCCCGAGGTATGGCCCCGCCACCTACGAGAGCTCGAACGCGCCTACGCCGAGGCGGTCCTCGAGCACGAGCGCCGAACGGAAGAGGAGCGCCTCGCCCACGCGCGTGCCGAGGAAGAGAGAATCGCCAAGCTCGAGAAGCTCATCGACGGTGATCCAGAAGTGACCATCGAGGCCGTCGAGCAATCGATCGGCCTTTTGGACTTCCCGTTCGAGACCCGTTGCGAGGTCCTCTCACGAGAACCCGGCGTCGTTCAGCTGGCCATCGATCTGCCCGAAATCGAAGACACGATCCCCGAAACGACCGCCCGCGCGCTGAAAGATGGAACCATCCGAGAGGTGAATCGGACCAAGACCGACCAGAATCGTGACTACGCCTTCTTGGTGACCGGACTCGCCCTCCAGCTCGCCCGAGCCACCTTCGCCTCATCGCCCGCCTTACGAAAGGTCGTCGTCGCAGCGTACACCCAGCGAAGACGTCCCCGCACCGGAGTCCTCGAAGATCATTGGCTCTTTGAACTCGAGCTGGACCGGGCGACCGTGGAGGCGGCTTCCTCCCGCACGGATCCCGTCGCCTTGGCCCTCAAGGTTCCGGGGCGGATCGACCTGCGCTCCAACCATCATCTCCGGCATATCGACCCTCCCGCTTGGTGGAACCCACCGGACGCTCCGATGGCCTCCTGATCCCCAGCTCACCCAGTTCATGTGCCGGGCGGCGCGGCGAGAGCCTCCCCACCTGCCCGGCCGGGCCATGGGCGATTCGCATCCCCATCTTGAAGCCGAAGCAGCCGGGGGTGAGCCCATGGGGACGATTACGGCCAAGGACGGCGCGAAGATCTTCTACAAGGATTGGGGGGCCGGGCAGCCGGTCGTTTTCTCGCACGGCTGGCCCTTGAGCGCCGATGCGTGGGACCCGCAGATGCTCTTCCTAGGCAAGCGGGGCTACCGGGTGATAGCGCACGACCGCCGCGGGCACGGCCGCTCGGAGCAGACCTGGAGCGGCAACGACATGGATGCCTACGCCGACGACCTGGCCCGGCTCCTCGACGAACTCGACCTGCGCGACGTCGTCCTGGTCGGCCACTCCACCGGAGGCGGCGAAGTCACGCGCTACATCGGTCGGCATGGAACCGACCGCGTCGCCCGCGTCGTCCTGCTGGGCGCCGTACCGCCCCAGCTCGTCGAGGGACCGGTCAACCCCGACGGCCTGCCGAGAGAGGCCTTCGACCAGATCCGCGAAGGCGTCCGCCACAATCGCTCCCAGTACTTCCAGGACATGACCCTGCCCTTCTACGGCTTCAATCGCGAGGGCGCCCCCGTCTCCAAGGGAATCAAAGACGCCTTCTGGCTTCAGGCGATGATGGCGGGCATCGTCGCCGTCTACGATTGCATCGCCGCCTTCTCCGAAACCGACTTCACCGAGGACCTGAAGAAGTTCGACGTCCCCACCCTCGTCGCCCACGGCGACGACGACCAGATCGTGCCCATCGAGGCCTCGGCACTCCGCTCGTCGCGCCTGGTGAAGGACGCGATCCTCAAGATCTACCCGGGCGCACCGCACGGCCTGGCCACCACCCACCCGGACGAGTTCAATCGGGACCTCCTCGATTTCATCCAGACCGGCACCGTCCGCCAGGCCGAGGAGCAGCCCGCGGTGCACTGAAGGCGCGGCCGCCTTGCGCCGGCCCGGGCGGGCCGCTAGGAAAACGCGGCTCCCATGGGAATCGCCGAAGGTGCAGCCCCACTCGAAGTGGCCGAGATCGTATGGCGGCACGGCTGGAACGCCACGGCGCTCCAAACCCTCGATCCGGGCTATTCCTATTTCACCCGAGGCGACGGCTGCGTCGCCTACGTCGAGACGAGGGGCAAGGCCTGGGTCGCTGCGGGCGCCCCCATCGCCCGCGAGGATCGACTCGGCAAGGTGGGCGAGGCCTTCATGGAAGCCGCACGTGAGGCGGGGAGGCGATGCTGCTTCTTCGCCACGGAACAGCGCTTTCTCCGGCAGGTGGAAAGAAAGCTCGACTCGCTGATCGTGGGCGAGCAGCCCATGTGGGATCCCTCGAAGTGGGACGAAAAGCTGCGCCGCTCCCCGAGCCTGCGAGAGCAGCTTCGGCGGGCGCGAGCGAAGGGCGTCCACGTCCGCCAACTCGGCGCCGAGGAGGAGCGCGGGCGGCTGCTCCCGAAGCTGCGCGAACTCACGGCTCGATGGCTGGCGACCAAGGGGATGGCGCCGATGGGCTTTCTGGTCCGCGTCTTTCCGGAATCACCCCACCGCCGGTGCTTCGTCGCCATCCGAGACGACAGCGTCGTCGCCTTCGCGCTGGCGGTTCCCGTGCCGGGCCGCAACGGATGGTTCCTCGAGAACCTGGTGCGCGATCCCGGCGCGCCCAACGGGACCACCGAGCTTCTCGTGGACGCCGTGATGAGGTGGGCCGCAGAGAAGGGCTCTCGCTGGTTCACCATGGGCCTCGCCCCTCTCGCCGGTGACGTGAACCCTTGCCTCGTCGCCCTCAAGCACCTCGCCGCCGTCCTGTACGACTTCGAGGGACTGCGCAGCTACAAGGCCAAACTGCTCCCCGACGACTGGCACCCCATCAGCCTGGCCTTTCCCCCCGAGCAAGGAGCGTGGATCTCCCTCGTCGACGCCCTCGGCGCCTTCGCGCCCGGAGGATTCCTCCCCTTCGGCCTCCGCACGATCCGGCGTCGAATCGCCCTCCCCTCCCGGGCGGCGTGACGGTCCGGGCCTTGGCCCCCTCGACGCCGCAGCCGAGCCTGGCGAAGTTTGCAATCCACCCGAATAGCATTCTCCCCGTGAGGCTTCTTGCCGCCCACAACAAAAACGGCTAGCCTTTCGGCATGGCTGGCGGCCGCACTTCCTTCGACCCCACTGCCGGGGAGATCAAGCGAGTCCTCGCGGAACAGAACCCCTGGCATTTCGACGGAAAGGTCCCCCAGGAGCTCGCCAAGGTTCGGGAGCGCCCGCTGGCACAGGGGCTTTGGCGCCGGCTGCTCGCCGACGAGCCCCGTCGGTTCCAGATCGTGCTCGGGCCCCGCCGGGTGGGAAAGACGACGGTCATGTACCAGACCGTGCGCGCGCTGCTCGGCCAGGGCGTGCCCGCCAACCGCCTCTGGTGGCTCCGCCTCGATCACCCCATCCTCCTGCAATCGAGCATGGAGGATCTGGTCCGGCACATCCTTCGGGGAACGAACGCCTCCAGTTCAGCTCCGATCTTCCTCTTCTTCGACGAACTCACGTACGGCCGAGACTGGGACCTCTGGCTCAAGACCTTCTACGACGAGCACTGGCCCGTGAAGGTTGCGGGGACTTCGAGCTCCGTCGCCGCCCTGCGGGAGCGTCACGTCGAGAGCGGCGTCGGCAGGTGGGAGGAGCAGTATCTAGCGCCCTACCTTTTCGACGAGTTTCTCGACCTGGTAGACCGGGCTCCGAAGATCGAGGTGGGCAATACCCTGGCCGAAACACTGCTCCGGCTCGCCGCATCCCCCGTCCACGAGGCGGAGCTCGTTCCGCTCCGGGTGGCGTTTTCGCTGATCGGCGGATTCCCCGAACTCCTCCTCAGCAAAGATGTCCCCCTTGAAGGCGACGGAGAAGACAACCAGGCGCGGCTCCTCCGGTCGCAGCGCGTGCTGCGAAGCGACGCAGTCGAGCGCGCCATCTACAAGGACATCCCCCAGGCCTTCGGCGTGAACGACCCGCTCCTCCTCGAGCGAATGCTCTACATGTTGGCCGGCCAGTTCACCCGCCTCCTGTCGCCATCGGCGCTCTCGAAGAACCTCGGCCTCTCCCAGCCGACCTTCGATCGGTATCTCTCCTACCTGGAGCGGGCGTTCATCGTCTTCGCGCTCCCGAACTACTCGGGAAACGAGAACGTCACGCAGCGGCGCGGCCGCAAGCTCTACTTCGTCGACGGCGCCGTACGGAACGCGGCCCTCCAGCGCGGAACGGCCCCGCTGACCTCACCGGAGGAGATGGGGCTGCTCATCGAAAACATGGCCGCCTCCCACCTATTCGCCCTCTCGCAGCAGAGCCAGGTGCGCGTCTACCACTGGCGCGAGGGGAGCAACGAGGTGGACCTACTCTACGACGATCCCGGCGGCCCATTGGCTTTCGAAATCGGCACGAGTTCGTCGCATCCCCGCCAGGGCATGCGCGCCTTCCTTCGCAAGCATCCGCGCTTCGCCGACGGCGCCTGGTACATCGCCCCCGGCCTTCCGTCCCGAGCCCCGGGCAACGACGAAACTCCCTGGGGTACCCTCCCACTCGAACTCTTTCTGCTCGCAGTGGGTCGGCAGGCGGCCGCGTACCTCGAGCAGCGCCTCATGTAGACGGCGGTTCTGGCCCGAAATGTCGACGGGCTGGTTTCGGCCGGGCTCAGCGCCCGCCGTACTTCAGCGCGAACTGCTCGTCGGACATCGTGAGCAGGATCACGAACTCGATGATCCCGATGATGCCGGGGATGCCCGTCCAGAAGAAGAGGAGGTAGAGGAAGCCCAGGCCGGTCTGGCCCAAGTAGAACTTGTGCACGCCGAAATTGCCGAGGAAGAGCGCCAGCAGGGCGGCCGCGAGCCGATTCTTTCCGTTCGGCGCCGTCGCGCCCAGCGAGCCGGAGGCGCCGTACTGCCGCACCCCGCACTTGGGGCAGATCTCCGCGTGCTTGCGGATCAGCTCGCCGCATTCCGAGCAGAACTTCTCGTTTTCCGACTTGATCCGCATGGACGCGTTCCTCCTCGCTCCTCGACCGAGGCCCGCACATGATACGCGAGAAGACGCAACTGTCCACGACCCAACGAAGATTCCGCAACCCTTTCATGATTCCAAGGCGCGAAGAAGCGCCGTAAACCGAATTGAGGCCAATCTCGAGGTGGTGAGCCGCGTCGGTAGCGCGGGCCCCGGCCGCGACACGGCATTGCGGACCGGCGCGTGTGAGGCCCGGGAGTACGAGCTATCGAGCTTCCCCGGAGGGGAGGCTCTTTCTGGCCTCGACCGCTCGCAGCGCGATCGGAGCTTGGGGCGCACGGCGCGAAGATAGATATCGGTACGCTCCGTAGCCCGCCAACGCCACCCCCACGCCGATCCCCGTCGCGACGATGACCGTCGAAGCCGATGCCGCCGCGGCCGAGGCGCCGGCGATGGCGATCTTGGCGCCGAAGCGACCGATGTTCACGCTCATGTTCAGCATCTGCCTTCCCTCTCTCGTGCGCCCATCCCGCCTCCGTCCTACGTCGCATCGCCTTCGCGATCAAGCCAGGGGCAGGCGGCGGTCCGCCGGCACGCCCAGTCGACGAAGAGACTCAGACCTGAAATCGGCCCTTTCCGACGAATGGTACGGGCCTACTTCTCATCGACGGTCTAGAATCCGCCGACATGCGGACCTATCCGATCGTCGCTTTCCTCGTCCTTCTCGCCGCCGGAGCCTGCGGCTCGTCCCCCACCGAACCCACGCCACACGAGGGCGCGGGTGGCACCGGCGGTTCGGGTGCCGGCGGGACCGGCGGAGAGGAAATTCCGACGCCCGAGAGCGTCTGCCGCCTCTGGGCCGAGGGGCACGTCGAGAACGAGCGCGTCCCCTGGGTCCCCGGAGAGGACGTCTGCGATCCCGGCACGCTCGGCGAGGTGGCGATCGAGGATACGATCCGGCGCATCAACCTGTTTCGCGCGCTCTCCGGCCTTCCCCCCGTGACCGAGGATCGCGCGAGGCATCCCATGACCCAGGCCTGCGCCGTCATGATGAACGTGAACGGCGCCCTCTCCCACGATCCCCCGGTGAGCTGGGAGTGCTGGACGGCGCAGGGAGCCGCGGGCGCGGCCTCGAGCAACCTGGCGCTCGGCTCCACGACGCCCGGCAACGCGATCGACCTGCTCATGCGCGACCCGGGGGTGGAGAGCGTGGGCCACCGGCGTTGGCTGCTCGGCTACTTCCTCGGAAAGGTCGCCATCGGCTTCGCCGGCAGGGCGACCTGCGTCCGCGTCTTCGACGACAGCGGCCAGACCGATCGGGAATGGACCGCCTACCCGCCCCCGGGCCCAGCCCCCATCGACATGGTGACCGATCCCTGGGATCGTCCCATCCCCTGGTCCTTCCATCCGGCCGACGGGATCGAGGGCGCGGAGGTCACCATGCAGAAGCTGCCCGAAGGCGAGCCCGTCGCGATCGACTCGTGGATCCCCGACACCGGCTTCCAGATCCCCGACGCCATCGTCTGGCAGCCCCCTCCCGTCCAGGCCGGCGAGTCCTACCGCATCACCATCACCCGCCCCTCGAAGGCCACCGTGACCTACGACGTCGAACTCGTCGACTGCGACGCCCTCGACCCGTAAGCACCCCCATCCTTCCTATCGGCGCTCGGAGTCCCGGCTCGGAGGCCGCCCCGTACGTCGGGGGGGCACCGGAGTCCGGCGAGGGTTCCCGCATCCAGGGACGCCCGTCATCGTTTCTGCACCCGGAGGCCGGTTTTTCATCGATTTCGGACGCGCGAAAACGATTCTGCAGCGCATAGGCTCGCCTGCGCAAGGCTTCGTAAATGAATCCGCACCGAGATCATTGAATTTGGACGGTCTTGGATTATTCTCATCGATCCTGAAGATTCTTCATCGTTCCTGAAGAGGGGAGTCGCTGGTGGAAAGAGGCCGGACCCCACTGGGGCAGATCGCCTTGCTGCAAAGACTCGAACTGGAGGTTCCCCCTCCACAGGTCCAAAGCTACGCGATTTCCGGGGCTCGGCGGACCGAGGCCCGGGCCGAGGGGGAAGTCATCGAGTGGTATCCCCAAAGCTACTACGCAGGCGAATCCCTGGTTGCCGCCCTTCGCTTCGCACTGCGCTACGAGCCGCTCGACCTCCGATTGCTCACCGCCGCCTTCCAGAAGATGGACGGAACCGAGATCGCCAACTGGGTGCGGGAAGAGCCGACGGGTGGCTTCAGCCGAAGGGCCTGGTTCCTCTACGAAGTCCTGACGGGAAGGCGGCTCGATCTCCCTGACGCCACCGCTGGAAGCTACGTTCCAGCCCTCCTTCCCAAGCTCCACTTCGTGGCCGATCGAAGGAATTCTCGGCGCCACCGCGTGATCGACAACCTCCTCGGCGACGCCGGCATGTATGTAACCGTCCGACGGACCCGACATCTCGAGCGCCGCATGAAGGAGCGCAGCGATCTCGCTGCCGCCAAGATCGTCGACTCTTATGATCCAGCCACCCTCATCCGAGCCGTCCAATATCTCTACACCAAAGAGACCCGATCTTCTTTTGCCATCGAAGGGGAGCACGCCCCGAGCAAGCGTACCGAGCGATTCATCGCAGCGCTCCGTAAAGCCCCCACGTTCGATCTCCTCAGCAAATCGGCATTCATCGAACTCCAAGGAAACATCGTCGATCCGAGGTACCGGGCTACCGACTGGAGGAAGCACCAGAATTTCGTGGGAGAGACGATTGGTGGATATCGAGAGCGAATTCATTACGTATGTCCCAAGCCAGACGACGTGCCGATGCTCATGGAACAGTGGATGGCGATGGCACGACGTCTCCTCGACTCGAAGCTCGACCCCGTAGTCGTCGCGGCCATTCTCTCCTTCAGCTTCGTCTTCATTCATCCCTTCGAAGACGGGAATGGACGCATTCACCGATTCTTGATCCACGCCATCCTCGCGAGGAAGGGATTCTCCCCACCCAACACCATCTTTCCGATTTCTGCTTCCATCGCTCGTAGCAAACACCTTTACGACGAGACTCTGGAAAGCTTCTCCAAGCCTCTCAATTCGCTGATCGACTGGCACCTCGATCAGGAAGCGAACCTCGTCGTAGAGGGGGAGACCATCCACCTATACCAACGCTTCGATGCGACTCGCCTCGTAGAGTTCCTGTACGACCGCGTTGCCGACACCGTCGAGCAGGACCTACTCGCCGAGCTCGGATTTCTCGCCGTCTACGACCGCTCGATGGAAGCGGCCAAAGAGCTTGTCGACATGCCCGATCGGCGTCTGTCCTTGCTCGTTCGGCTTTGCATGCAAAACGGAGGGCGTCTCGCCAGGGGAAGACGCAAGGACTTCGCAGAACTCACCGACGACGAGATCCGCCAGATCGAGCAGGCCGTACAGGCTGCCAAGGCCGAGGAAGAGACACTCCACCCTCCGGGCTCGTGGAACGAGTCATCCCGAACCGAGTAGGCGTCCCGACCGATGCCGTCGTTTTCCGATCGGATGCGCTTCCGTCTATTCGACGATCACCCGATCCTGGGCGCCGCGGCCGAAGGTCTCCGGCGCGTACATCTCCTCGGCCTTGGGAGGCGGGGCGACGAAGGTCCCGGGGGTGGTGGCGGTCGCCAGGTAGCTGTACTCCCAGACGCCGCCATGGAGGATCGAGGCGAAGGCCTCGGCTCGGTCGTCGCGGAGGTTCTGGTGCTCGTACCACGGGCGGGACCAGAGCCAGTACCACCAGCCGGGGCCGCGGGGGCTCGGGGCGGCTTCGGGGTCCTTCGGAAGCTCGCCCGTCACGGCCAGCGCGGGATTCAGGGGCTCGAAGCCGGCCGGGAGGGGATCCACAAGAGCCACGTGGTAGCGGCGCCCCGGGGCCACCATCGTCACCCGCACCCGCACGCGAGCGCCGAGTCGGACCCGCCAGGTTCCATCCGGGTCGCGTCGCACGTCTTCAGGCCGGTCGGCCCCCTCGTAGGTGCGAGCGACGGCGAAACCGCGATCGATGGGCGGCACGCTCAGGTCCCCGGGGGCGTACTGCATGCCGATCCGGTAGTACAGGCGACCGGGACCGTCCTTGGCCAGCACGAGCGGCTGGGTACTTGTAGCGTTCGTCGCCAACCACTCCATGGGGACGCGGAGTTCGCGCGACTCGGTGGTGCGTCCACGGAAGGCATGCTCCCCCGCGAACCGCTCCCCGAGCCACAGTCGCGCCACGAAGTTCGGCGTCGTCCCTTCGTACACCGCGAAGTAGCGGTCGAGGGCGAGGAGGACGAAGGCGTTCTCCTGGGTGTTTCGCCAGCGCCCTGCCGTTCGGTGTCCCAGCAATCCTTTGACGAGCTTGGGGATCAGCGGCGAGTCGGGCTGGTCGTGGATCAGTGCCTCGAGCAGCACGCCGTCCGTACGGCGCGCGGAGTGGAGGATGAGCCAGTCGTTGTCGCCGTAGCTGGTGACGAAGTGGGCGGAACCGGCGGTCTCGTGCACGCGGTTGTCGACGTGGCGCCGGAGCGCAGCGAGCACCTCGTCGCCGGACTCGAGCTCATGACGCGAGCTGGAGAGGATGGGCCAGATCCATCCCAGCGCTTCGAGCGGCAGCTTCTCCACGCCTCCCGCGCGCTCGATGAGGCGCACCGCCGCCTCCGGCTCCACGTCGTCGTTGCGCCAGAGGACGTAGAGCGCATAGGCCTCGATCGATCGCTTCGCGTCGTCTCCGTACCAATCCGGTATCTGCTCGTGGATCCTGCGGAGGTAGGTCGTCGCCCGAGCGAGCGTCCGATGATTCGGCTCGTAGCCCTTCTCCATCGCGCGCACCAGGGCGTGGGCCGCATGGACCGTGACGTAGGGCCAGGTCCCCTGCTGCCCCTCCCAGAAGCTCCAGCCGCCGTCTTCGCGCTGCATCTGCTCGAGGCGCTCGAGGTCCCCTCTCATTTGGGCCTCTAGCGCTTCGGGCGAAGGCAGGCCTTCGGCCCGAAATGCCGAAAGCACGTCGCGCAAGGCGGCGAGCGACATGACGCGCGAAGCGAGCTGCTCCGTACAGTCGAAGGGATAGCTCGCCAGGTAGAGCACGGCGTCGGTGAGAGCCTGGAGCTGGGTCGAGCTCGTCGTGACCTCGAGCCCCCCGAACTGCGTGAACACCGCGTCGGGCAACCGCACGGGTTGGGCGATCGCCCCGTCGTCGAGTTCGCCGTAGGTGGCGAAAGCTTCGGTCGTCGTCGGTGTGTAGACCGGAAGTTCGAGCTGGCTCGCGTCCGCGAAGCCGGGCGCCGCGACACCGAATTGGAAGCGAGCCGTCCCCGCCCGAAGCGTCTTCGCCGGGAAGCGCACCTCCACGCGATCGTTGGCGAGTACCGTCACGCGCCGGGCGCCGTTCTGCAGCTCCAGATTCGTCGCCCTCGCCACCACCGTGGCTTCCACGGGTTCGTCGGTCTGATTCTGGATCAGCACCGAGAGCTCGAAAGCATCGCCGAGGTTGAGAAAACGCGGTGCACTCGGCCGGACCATCAGCGGCAGGCGGGCGGTGATCGTCGACTCGGTCGAGCCGAAGAGGCGGTCTCCGGCCGCGGCCACCGCCATCACGCGATATCTCGTGAGGTTGTCCGGCAGCTTCACCGACACACTCGCCCTGCCCTCGGCATCCGTGCGCAATCGAGGGGCAAAGAGAGCGAGGGACGTGAAGTCTTCCCGTGTGTGGATCGGGTGGTCCTCGTCGCCCCCTAGACCGGCGAAGGCCTGCCGGAGCCCCGCACCGAGCCCCCCTCCCCAGGTCTCATCCGCATCGGAGGCCTTCGAGCCCGCCAGGAGGCCTGCACCTCCCCGCGTGCCCAGCCCGCCGATGCCCAATCCCCCACCACCTCCCCTCCGGCCCAGATCCCACTCGTCGGGCTCCATACCACTTCGGATCAGGAGAACGTTCTCGCGGTTTCCGAGTGCCCGGACGCCCGAAGGACGATCCCGATAGAAGGCGGCGAGAGGATCCGGCGTCCGATAATTCGAAAGCGCGAGCACCGCCTCGTCCACCACCATCACCGCCACCTCGGCAGCCCTCACCGGCCGGCCGTCGGGGTCCCGGACCTCGATGTCGAGGGTGGTGCTTCCTCCCGGCGGCAGCCTCGCCACCTTCGGCGTCGCCTGCACGGCGAGCGTACGGGTGGAAGGGAGGACCTTCACCTTGGCCGAGCCGCTCGCCCGAGCCGGGCGAAGCGGAAGCGAAGGATCCGGTTCGCCGTCCGCACCTTCCCGTGGAGCCGCGCCGACCAATTCGACGGCGAACTCCACGTTCGGCACCATCGAGTCGTCGAGCTCGACCTCCAGCGTCTGCGACGGCTCCGTCAGCGAGATGCGCTCCAGGTGCACGACCCCTTGCCGGCGAACGGTGAACACCCCTTCCGCCGGCGTGAAGGGCGCCACCACCAACACCGTGGCCTTGTCTCCCGGCCGGTATTCCTTCTCGTCCGGGATCACCATGACCCTATCGGCCTCGAGCGATCGTTCCGTGGGCGCCGACCCACCCAGTACCCAGGTACGTAGCGCCGATTCGTTCCTACGTCCCTGGCCGTCGGTGACCACCGCCGTCACCTGGTAGCGTCCGCCCAACTCCGTGGGGAACCTGCAGCGCACGGGCTTGGGGTCGCGTCGACTCTCGACCTGGCAGCGCTGCACGTCGACCTCTTCCTCCCTGTCGAACCAAGGCCACCACCACCTGGGCGCCGGTCCGAAGTGGTAGTCGCCTCGATTCGGCGGTGTGAAAGAGGTGGACCTTTGCTCGACCGTCCACGTCACCGGCGCATCGGGCAGCCCGCCCCCCCGCGTAATACGAGGCGGTGACGGTCGCCACGACGTCATCCCCGGCGAAATGAGGCCCCTCGCCGAGCTCCGCCCTCACCTCGTACTCGGGCTTGCGGAACTCCTCGATCGAGAAGCGGTGGATGTGCAAGGACCCGAGCGTCAAATGCAACCATGCGATTCCAAGGTTGGCGTTCTTCGGAACCTCGAGTCCGAAGTCGAAGGATCCACTCTCGCTCAGGCGAGCGCTCCCCGACGCCAGCTCGGCCCTGCGGGAATCGAAGACCTGGTATCGGACTCGTTCACCCAATTCCCCGGGGCTTGCAAGGGAAAGGTCTCCACCTCGGCTCAGGTCGTCGACGCGGACCCAGCCCTTGACATGGACCTTCTCCCCGGGCTGGTACATGCCTCGGTCGTCGAAAACGAACCACCGGAGCGTCTTTCCATCGGACTCGCGGCTGAACGTGCTCCCGTAGTATCGGTCTTCCGTCACGAAGGTGGTGTCGTTTCCATGCCTCGCGACCATGATGTCGGCGGCAGAGCCGAGAGGGATGACCGCCAGACCGTCTTGCGTTGCGACCGAATCGGATGAGCCGAGAAAGGAGACCTCCACGCCGTCGAGGGGCGTGCCATCTTCGAGGCGGGTCACCCACGCCGTGGCCCGGTCGTTCTCGACGAAGGCATGCAGGCCCAGCTTCGTCACCTGCACCCAGGCGATCCATTGTTCCTGGTAGCCGCCCTCTTCGGATTCCTTCGGGACCCAGACGTGTACCACGGCGTGACCGAATTCCCCGTTCAGGGCAGGACGGAGGTCGATCCGCGTCGCGACGACTTCGTCGGGGACCTCCTCCGGATAGAGCATCTCGTCGCGAACCAACACCCCCGGCTCCGAACCGATGTACCGGCGCCAAGCGACGAAGGACGGCCAGTCTTCGGGAGTCACCGCGTACACTCGAATCCGAAGGCGACTGTGGTTGAACGAGTGGATCACGAATTCCGGAGGACCAGCCGGATCGAGCACGACGATCGACCGCTCCGGTCGGAATAGGCGCCTTTCGGCGGGCCCTACCGACAGCATCGCAGCCACCGGCTTGGCCAGGCTCTGCCCGTGCACGTCGACGAGGCCTGGGGCGATCGTCAGCTTGTATTCAGTATTCGCCTTGGTGTGCCCGCCCAAAACGACTCGGTTACCTGAAACGTCGACCACCAGCCCGGGAATCTCGGGCTCGACGCGCACCCACTTCGGATCGAAGCGCCAAGCGTCCAAGGGATTCGTGAACTCCACCTCGAAGGGTGTGCGCGGACGGCAGTGGGTGAACCATCCGCAGCGGGCCTTCACCATCTCGAGCGGCCCGGCCGTGCGGAAACGGAAGACCAGGTCATTCGTCGTGGGCAAGGGCCCTTCGGCGCCGCGAACACCCTCGACGAACCGCACTTCCACCTGGGCTGCCCTGGGCAGCGGTCGGGTGGGTCGAAATGCCATCCATCGACCGTCGCCTGCGCGCTCCAGGGCCCGGCGAACCTCCAGATCCTGCTCGGCCTCCTCCCGTGAAACGAGGCGCACGGGAATGCTCTTGCCGTCCGCCGTCAGACGGAGACTCTCGAACATCACCTCCGGGTCGATCTTCTGGTCGAAGGCCGCGAAGATCACGGGATCGAGCGAGACGGAGCCACCCCAGGGAAGGGAATTCACGAGCGCCGGCGGCGGCGTGGAGAAGCGAAACCGGACCTCCTCGGCCAAGGCATTTCCGCTCGAGGCCTTCGTTCCGGCAGGCACCGTGACGGTGAATTCCGTCGCCTTCGGCAGGCGGCTTCGCGGCTGAAACACCAGCGTTCGCGTGCCGAGCCAGCTCCACGTCCCCTCCGGCTCGGGCGTGATCCGAGCCGGAACCGCCTCGGACGCGAGCCCGGCCAGCGACGTGATCGGCACCATCGGCTCCGAGAACGTGATGGAGACGTTCGGAGCGACCTCCACTTCACCTTCGGGCGCGAATCGCTCCACCCGCAGCGGTCCCGGCGGCACCGCTTCAGCCGGCGGCGGCCCATCCTTCGGTGGGAACGGCGTCTCGATCGTGGTCCCGGGCTCGTCGCCCGGCATTCAGCCGGTGAGGCGGAGGGGCGCGATGCCGGCGGCGGCCTGGCGGCGCTCTTCGGGCTCGTACTCGGGGACGACATCCGCCAGGTGCGCCCGAAGCTCGGCGGGCTCGAGTTCGTCGGCCACGGCCACGAGGTGATCGACCTGGTCGGCGACCTTGGACAGGAGCCCGGGCACGAGCCGACCGATGAAGATCTTCGGGTGCCGAGTCTTGTCGACGTGCTCCTCGGCCGTGGAAAGCTCCTCGAAGAGCTTTTCGCCCGGCCGAACGCCCGTGAAGACGATGTCCACGTCCTCGTACGGCCGCAGCCCGGAGAGCCGGATGAGGTCCAGCGCCAGGTCGACGATCTTCACCGGCTCGCCCATGTCGAGGACGAAGATCTCCCCGCCCATCCCCATGCTCCCCGCCTGCAGGACGAGCTGGCAGGCCTCCGGGATGGTCATGAAGTAGCGACGCATCTCCGGATGAGTCACCGTGATCGGCCCGCCCTTGGCGAGCTGCTCGCGGAAGATGGGGATGACGCTGCCATTCGAGCCGAGGACGTTGCCGAAGCGCACCGTGACGAATCGGGTGCCGCTCGTCGCGCCGAGCGCCTGGACGTACATCTCCGCAACGCGCTTGGTCGCCCCCATCACCGAGGTCGGGTTCACCGCCTTGTCCGTGGAGATGAGGACGAACTGCCGGGCCTGGAAGGCGTGCGCCATGTCGGCGACCACCCGCGTCCCCTGGACGTTGTTCTTGATGGCCTCGCCGGGGTTCCACTCCATCATCGGCACGTGCTTGTGCGCGGCGGCGTGGAAGACCGCCTCCGGCCGGTGCTCGGCAAAGATGGCGTGCATCCGCTCGGCGTCGCAGACGTCCGCGATGCGGGGGGCGATCGGAAGGTCCGGAAAGCTCGCCGTCAGCTCTCGGTGGATGAGGAAGAGGGCGTTTTCGGCCTGCTCGACCAGGACGAGCTCCCGAGGCTCGAACCTCGCGATCTGGCGACAGAGCTCCGAGCCGATGCTTCCCCCGGCACCCGTCACCAGCACCACCCGGTCACGCAGGTCCTTGCCGATCGCCTCGAGGTCGAGCTCCACCGGTTCGCGGCCGAGGAGATCCTCGATCGCCACGTCCCGGATCGCCGAGATGCTCGCGTTGCCCGCGACCACCTCGAAGAGCCCCGGCACCACTTTCGCCGCGATCCCCGCCTGCTCGCAGAGGAGCGCGATCCGCCGGATATCCTTACGCGGGGCGGCAGCGATGGTGATGAGCGCCTGCTTCGCCCCCTTCGCCCGGGCGATCTCGCCGAGCTTCGACGTCGGCCCGAGCACCTCGAGCCCCTGGATGACCTGCCCGTGCTTGCCCGGGTCGTCATCGACGAAGCCCACCGGCAAGAGGTTGAGATCCGGCCGGTTCTCGAGCTCCCGGGCCACCAGCACCCCAGCCTGCCCCGCTCCGATGAGGATCGTGCGATTTTCCTTGGCCTCAGCCCCAATCATGACCGACCGACCTAATCCCCTACCGGGCAATTACCACATAGCTCTTACTTTCCGTGCGGGTAAGTTGACACTTCTTGCCGCATATGCCTCGCCTTCCACCATGTTTATGGGGCATTGCCCACACCTTGACACCATCTGCTTTTGCATACTATAGGCGCCCTCGATTTGCGCGACTGACCGACTTTCTTCATGGGGGATTTCCTTCGCTGGTCGAGCGCAGGCCCGGAGGTTCACCGTGCAACTTAGAGGAGTTCAGGCCACTCCAACGCCTTGGTCTTCTCTTGCATCCGCAGAGCTTGGCCCGAGGCTAGTTCACCTCCTTGGAGTAGCACTCGCCGGCTCGATCGCCTCCCTTGCGGCCTGGGGTCGGGCGGACTTCTGGAATGCCAGTGAGCCGACCCACTATCCAGTCCTCCTTGGGCTATTTTCACATTTTGGCATTTCGCTAGTCACACCCAAGCTAAGCCGATATCCGAGCGCCAGGCCCCTTAGCTCCATTCTCTTGGCCGCGCTCATCACCGGCTCGTTGACCCTCGTCATATTCGCATCGCTCCGCCTTTACTATTCGCGAGCGTTTCTCCTAACTTTTTTTGCATTATCGATTGCCACCCATTGGGTCGCAAGCATGGTCCGCAATTCGGGGAAGGGCATGATAGGTATTGTTCCCGGCGGAATTTCTTCTGCGCTTGCAGCAGTCCCTAACAACCGCTGGGTACTACTCCGAACGCCAGTTCCCCCAACAAGCCTTGACGGTGTGCTCGTAGACCTTCACGCCGGAATCGACGGAAGGTGGAAGAAATTCCTCGCTTCATGCGCGCTAAACAGTGTACCGATCTTTCATTCGGCTGTGGCTCTGGAGATGGCCACCGGGCGGATTTCCCTAGATCATCACTCTCTAGAAGATCTCACAATAACCCCCCATCGCCCAATCTACGAGGCCCTCAAACCTATTCTCGAGCGGATACTTGTGTTACTCACGGCGCCACTTTGGGTTCCTCTAGGCATAGCCGTTGCCGTCGCAATCAAACTCGACTCACCGGGCCCAATACTCTTCATCCAAGAACGCGTGGGTTTTCGAGGCCGCCCCTTCCGCATGCTTAAGTTCCGAAGCATGCATGTGGACTCCGAAAAGAACGGTCCGCAATTCGCAAAAAAGCACGATGCACGGGTAACTCGCGTAGGAAGGATTATTCGTCAGTACCGCCTAGACGAGATCCCTCAGATGATCAACATTCTCCGGGGAGAGATGAGCTTGATTGGCCCTCGCCCCGAGCAGCGAAAGTTCGTTGACGAGTTTACGACGCAAATGCCATACTATTCCCTTCGCCACCTTGTTAGACCGGGCATCACCGGCTGGGCTCAGGTGACGCAAGGCTACGCAGCCGACGCTGAATCGACTCGGGTCAAACTCGAACATGACCTCTTTTATATCAAGCACCTATCTCCCTGGCTCGATCTGCTGATCATTTGGAAGACAATCCAAACGGTTCTGTCTGGCTTCGGCGCAAGGTAGCATCATGAGAAGAACGCGTCTCCTTTATCTCGCAAACGACGCCCGATATTTTCTTTCGCATCGCCTTCCAGTTGCTCAAGCATCTGCTGACCAAGGTGCCGAGATTCACGTTGCCGCGCCACCAGACGCCAAGGCTAAAGCACGCATCGAAGAGCACGGCTTCGCGTTTCACCCCATTCCGATGTCACGCCAAAAGCTGGGTATATCTGAACTTAACACATTTCTGGAAATTCTGCGAGTATTTCGTCGAGTCCGGCCGCACCTCGTACATGCAGTAACCATAAAACCAGTGATATACGGGGGCATTGCCGCTCGCCTGACCCCAGGAACCGGGTTCGTTGCGACGATATCTGGACTTGGGCACGTCTTTCTCGCACAGGGGGTGGTTGCTACCCTGCGGAAACGGGCCGCCCTCCTCGCCTACCGCATCGCGCTTGGAGGGAAAAACACACGTGTAATATTTCAAAACGAGGACGATTGTCGTTTTTTTTTAGAAAACTCAGTCGTAAAGCATGACCGAACCACCCTCATTCGCGGCTCAGGCGTTGATGTCGAGACTTTCCGCTACTCAGAGGAGCTTCCGGCCGAGGTACCTGTTGTTGTCATGGCTTCGAGGATGCTGCGCACGAAAGGAGTTGAAGAGTTTGCCGCAGCGTCTCAGATACTGAAGAACCAAGGCGTTAGCGCCCGCTTCGTACTTGTTGGACCGACCGACCCCGGCAATCCCGACACCCTCCGCGAGGAAGAGCTTCGCCGGCTGACCACGGACTACCCTGTGGAGTGGTGGGGAGAGCGCTCGGACATCAAGGAAATTTTTACCTCTTCCGCGCTGGTCTGCCTGCCATCACATGGAGAGGGCCTACCCAAAGTCTTGCTTGAAGCCGGTGCGATTGGCCGTGCCGTCGTTGCGACGGACGTCCCAGGATGCCGAGAAGTAATTCGCGAGGGAAAAAATGGCTTGCTCGTACCTAAGGGTGATGCTCGTCGCTTAGCGGAGGCGATTGCGCGCCTCCTTCAAGACGACGATCTTCGCCATAGGTTGGGAGCAAATGCACGTTCGATCGTGGAGAACTCATTCTCCACCAAGACCGTCTCTGAGTTGACGCTAGAAATCTATCGAAATGTCGCAAGTTCGCTCGACGTTGAGCTGCTTCCTTTGGGCCCAGTCACGAAAGACAAGCACATCGAATCCCCTTCCCTCCGGCAAAAAAGGGCTTCCTGAGTTGGCTGGCGGCGCTCAGTAGGTGGGGGTGTCAGCCTGCTCTTCTCATGCGCCTGGCGCGTACAATCGAGCTTCGTTGCCCACGGCGACCATCGCTACGTACGTCTCGGGCCTGTACATAGACCGGCAAAAACCGAGATTGAGTGTTGCCGAGGACCTCCAAGTCCCTCTAGGCAGATGCTCGCTGACGAGGCTCCAAGAACCACTGGACAAACCGCTTTAGCCCTTCGTCAAACGGCGTCCGGGGTAACTCACCAAGAAGCTGATTGGCGTTTGACAGGTCTGCCCAGGTTTGCGGGACGTCGCCAGGCTGCTCGGGAAGACGGTGAATCTCTGCCTTCTGCCCAAGTGCGTCCTCAAGCGCCGCAATCATGTCCCGCAGGAACACAGGCTTGTCCGACCCGAGGTTGATGCGGGCAGATGGAGCCCCCGAGAACGTCATGCTCCTCACCACGCCCTCGACAATGTCGTCGACGAAGCTGTAATCCCTAGCTGTACTCCCATCGCCGTATACGGGGATGGGCTTCCCCGCACGGATCAAGCGGTGAACCGCACCCGGTTCCCGGGACATTTCGTGAACGTATTCAAGCTGCCTGAGCCATCGCAAGAAATTGGTGCCTGACCGC
>Ga0180216_1001065_pt1 | contig 25427 bp, 20 predicted proteins | sample eDN3rd37CBELigMG_FD_128879 | JGI IMG/M metagenome (GOLD analysis project Ga0180216, IMG submission 128879) | Enriched Miracle-Growth compost microbial communities from Emeryville, California, USA - eDNA 3rd pass 37_C BE-Lig MG (version 2)... ... | reverse complement strand
GAGCGTGGCCTCCCGCGCCTTCGGCGCTCCGGCCCTCGACCTCACCCGAGAAGGGGAGGAAATTCAATCACCCCAACCATGCGGACTGACATAATTACTGGACCTAAGTTGGGGAGCACTTCAGCCGCCATAGCTTCATATGACACTGAAGGTCAGATTCTACGACTGGACATTACACCTTATCGCGAGGAACTGAACCTCCTTGCGCTCACAGCATCTGATTGACCATCCTGACCGCCCTGCTTCGCATGATTCGGCGAGCTTGTCATGAGAACATTCGCTGCGGCACTGATTAGTGGGTTCATGTTTTGGACCTGTCCTCCTGTCACGGTGGCACAAAGTTTCGACATCGTCGAGGTATGGCGCTCATCGTCCGAACCGACGGCTTGGCTTGCCGGCGCATATACCGATGGCTCGACGATCTGGCTATTGAACGGATTGACGCAGGATGTTTCTGCGCAGGTCCTGGGAACGGATGAGGTCAGCCACGTCGTGCTCGGCACGGGATCCAGAACCTACCTTGGCGGTGGTCACGGGCTACTGGCCGTATACGATGAGCGCGGGCGGCGGATCGGGCTGTTCGACGAAGCGGGCAACCAGCGCGGAATGCTGCCCGTACCTGCATCGCTGCTCTTCCCCAAGTCACTGCGCGTGCTCGAGGACGGATCCGTTCTCATCGGATCCGGCATGGCTGGCTCGGACGCCGGATTGCACCGCCTGCGGGCAGATGGTTCGATCATCTGGCAGACGCTTCCGATTCCTGCCACTCGCCGGCCACTCATGGGCAGGATGGTTGCCGGCGCGACAGTGTTGGAGGATGATCGGCTGTACGCGGCTGTATCGTCGGCTCATGCGCTACTGGCCATCGATGTCGCGAGAGGCGGAGTGGACACGCTGCTCGCCGACTCGTCGTTCTTTCCCGCAACGGCCGATGATTTCGTGGGTCCGAACGCGGACGGGGAGCTGGTGCAACGATGGCACTATCCGCGCAGCGCGGGCCTCGTTCGGCTTCCCGACCGCGGCCTGCTCCATTTCATCAGACTGGCCGAGCAGGATTCCACTCGTTGGGAGATCGTGGATGACGGCGGTCGGCTGGTCGCTGGCACCATACCCGGTGCGTATGAACTCTGGGGCGTGCACACCGCAACAGGCGCCCTGATCGCCACGCGACTGATCGATGGAACGCTGTCCGTTCCGGTACTCCTGGACGTGCGTGAGCGGCGCTGACCGGGCGCGGGTAGCTGCCGCGACATGTCTTGTTCTCGGAGCCGGCTGCGGGCACGACACCGAGCCGCTGGCGAGTCTGCCGGAGCGCGAGGTTGAACTCGTGTTCACCGTTGGCACGGGCACGAGCGACACGTCGATCGTGTTCGGCATGGTCAATGACGCCGAGATTCTGGCGGACGCTTCGATCGTCGTCATCGATGCAATGTCACCGGCCATCCAGTGGTTCGACAGCAGTGGCGTATGGCAGGGTCGAATCGGTCGCGACGGGAGTGGCCCGGGCGAGTATCGCACACCGACGGACGTAGCGGCGCTGGACGACGGGCGCGTGGTCGTCTGGGACCCGGGCAACGCACGGCTGAATCTCTACGGGGGCGACGGCCTCCCCCTGGAAACGGTCGCGATGCCGACGAACACCGTCAGCGCGACGCGCGCACTCTTCGTCGACCGTCGAGGTCGCGCCTATATCCGGATCCAACCACATGGTGCGACGCCGGGCGAGTTCGGCCTGCTTCAGTTCGAGCTTGCCACGGGAGCGGTGGATACGGTGCGCCTGTTCCCGGACCATGCGCCGGCACCGCTCGTCGGAGACCCGCGCTTTGAAGTCATCCTCCCCTTCGCGCCGACGCCGACGTGGTCCGTCCTCCCGGACGGCGGCTTCATCGCCTCCGAAAGAACCGAATACGTCGTTCGTATGACCGACGACGCCGGCAACGAGGTCGCGACCATCCGCCAGCCGTACACGCCGGCAGCGGTCGAGCCGGAAGAGGCGGCTGCGTTCCGTGATGCGATTACCTCCGTCATGCGACGCCGGGAGGCCGGCTGGCGCTGGCGCGGGCCTGACATCCCTTCCGTGAAACCGGCGATCCGCTCGGTCAGCGTAACGTCAGACGGCAGAATACTCGTGCGACCTCATGTCCAGGCCGTCCGAGCGCCGGGCGACCCCGCGCCCAACCGGCTGAACTGGGTGGAGCCACAGATCTATCATCTCTATGAGGTCGATGGTACGCCGGTCGGCGCGTTCCGGCTGCCCGACTCCACCGTGCTGTTGCGAGTGCGCGGGAACCGTGTCGTAGCTCGTCGTGAGCGCGCGAACGGCGAGATCGTGGTGGACGTGTACCGGCTGCAGGATCCGGTGCTGCGGAGTGATGCGCGCTGAGGGATTCGAACCCCCGACCCCCTCCTTGTAAGGGAGGTGTCACCTCTTGTCCCCCAACGTGTCCCAAGCCTAGGGACAAACCGGGACAAACGAGCGCCAGAGTGCGCGCTGAGGGATTTGAACCCCCGACCCCCTCGGTGTAAACGAGGTGCTCTGGACCAGCTGAGCTAAGCGCGCGTGTGCAGTATTCTCGCGCGATTCAGTCGGAGATGCAACTGCTACCACCGGTTAGCGGCGGCGCACCGCACCCGGTATGGGCACATCGTCGGGCTGGAGCCGGCAGGATGCACCGTGCCGAGCACCGAGGTCGAGCAACCGGAGCAAGGCCGAGTCCACGGCGGCCTGGAGCCATCCCATGCCCGCACGCGGCGTGACGTGCTCCCCGCCATCCGCTACGGCATGAGCGACGTACTGGAGCACGGCATCAGGCACCTCGATGTCGAACCCGAATTCCCGCGAGGTCATGACGGCCTCCTCGACTGCACGCCGATAGATGGTGACCATGTGTGCAGGCTCGAGAGACGCGAGCTTCAGGATCTGCGAGAAGCGGCCTGCGAACTCTACCGAAAAGCCGTACGCTACCAGGTCACCGGGGGTCGGATCGGGAGCGAGTCCCTCGAATGCACCTGAACCCACGATGAGCATGTTGTCGGTCGTGACCGCCACGCTTGCTCCGCGATCGCCATGTTCCGGGAAGCGGATCGGCACACCGCCGCCGGCCAGAACGAGCAGCGACTTGGCCTGGCCGCGACGATGCTCACGGGCAACACCCGTTGAGTCGCGGATCGCAACCTTGCAAAGCTCATCGAGGCATACAACCGCGGTTTCCATGCGTTCGACGTCGCGCTCGCACTCCTGGTAGAGGGCCGCAAAGGCGTTGTTTGTGTCCACGCCGCTCCAGCCTGCCTCACTGGAGGTGCTCACGTCCCACGCGAGGAAGGGGCAGCCCACAGCACGTGCGAGGGCGGAGATGATGGTCGTTTTCCCTACGCCACTCGGACCGACCAGAATGACGCGCTGACGACCACCGACGTGCACATGTCTCGCACCCATCAGAGCCAGCCGGTCGACCACTGGGTCCTGACCGACCACGAGCGAGTCCTCGCGCATCCTGCGCCGGATCTCATGGTAGGCTGCGACGAGCAGTCCGCGACCGGGCTGCACGAACTCTGGTTCCGCGACACGGCTGATGTAGGCACCGCATGCGCACTTCCACATCGGGGACAATCCACCGCCGGCCGCAGAGGTGATCGGCTCGCCACAGAAAGGGCAGTCGATCGTCAGAGCGGAAGCCACTGCTTCCCGCTCCTCATTTGACGCTCTCATCCAGCATCGACGCTTCGCCCGCATCCTGCCTCCTGGTTGAATGTCCAGGCTCAGGCTACCGGGCGGTTGTCGCGGCGCCGAATTCCCACGACACCGACTTTACGACGCGCAGCGTGCGCCGCTGATGCCTCCAGGCCGTTGTGCAATGTGTGTAGTGGGGGCAACGATCGGCCGGCCCACTTCTGCTCCCGGCCGATCGGCAGTAATCACATCCGCATGTGGTCAGCGCTTGCTGCCATGCGCTCCAGTAGACCTTCGATGCGATCGAGATGAGCCGGCATGCGAGCGGCCACGTCCGCCTGCCCGGCAGTCTGGAGCCGGCCCACCTCCGCGCGCAGCGCCTCCACTTCCGACATCATCGTGCGGTGATCCTCACCGCTCATTCCCATCATCTCGCCCATGTGCTCGTCGCTCATGTTCATGCCCATGTCCATCTCGCGCATCTGCCGGTCGATCACGGACAACATCTCCGCGACCATTGGCGCGTGCTCCGTCATGCGTGCGTGCCACTCACTGGGAGGGGCCTGGCGCATCTCCGCTACGTGCGCTCGCATGCTGTTCACGAGGCTGTCCATCTCGGCGGCGTGACGCTGCATCATGGCAGTATCCATGGCCATCCCGCCCATAGCTGACATGTCGTGGCCCGGCATGGCGTTCGTATCGTCGACTGCTGCCTGCTCATCCGGTGCGTCCGCGCCGCCGCACCCGGCGGCTGCGACGACAGCCATAAGCATCAGCGCGGCGGCGGTTCTCTTCCTCGACATAGTTCTCTTCCCTTCCGGGTTTGATCGATGTTCACACTGTGGACGGCAACGCACGTTCGACGCTGCCGCCTTCGGTCACCACGGTCGGAAACCGACCATGCCGGATCTGCCACTCCCGCCACACCGCGTAGACGACCGGAATCACGATCAGTGTCAGCACGGTCGACGTCAGCAGTCCCCCGACCATGGGCGCGGCGATGCGCTGCATCGTCGCCCCGCCCGCGCCTGTAGCCCACATGAGCGGCAGCAGCCCGACGATCGTGGACGTAACGGTCATCATCTTCGGGCGCAGGCGATCGACCGCACCTTCCATGACCGACGCATACACATCGGCGGACGTGAGGGCATCAGGTCGCTCCAGCGCACGCCGATGGAACGCGCCGTCGAGATAGACGAGCATTACAACGCCGGTCTCCGCCGCGACGCCGGCGAGCGCGATGGATCCGACCCAGACGGCTACGCTCGTGTTGTACCCGAGCAGCCAAAGCAGCCAGATGCCGCCGACCAGCGCGAACGGCAGCGTGCCCATGACGATCAGCGTCTCCGTCGCGTTCCTGAAGTGCAGGAACAGCAGCAGGAAGATGAGCGCCAGTGTCACGGGCACGACGATCTGCATCTTCTCGCGCACGCGTTCCATTGCCTCGAACTGACCCGACCACGTGATGGTATAGCCGGCCGGCAACGTCAGGCGCTCTGCGAGTATGCCCTGCGCATCTGCGACGTAGCTGCCGATGTCGCGGTCCTCAACGTCCACGTAGACGGCACTCACCGGAAACGCATTCTCCGTCTTCACCACCATCGGGCCCCGCGTCATGCGCAACGTTGCGAGCTGACCGAGCGGGATCTGCATGGCACCGCCCATGACGGGCACACGCGTCTGAGCGATCGCGTTCGCACTCTGCCGGAAGTCGCGCGGATAACGCACCAGCACGTTGTAGCGTTCACGGCCCTCCACCGTCTCCGTGGCTACGCTCCCGCCAACCGCTGCCATCATCGCGTCCTGCACGTCCATGACGTTGAGGCCGTAGCGCGCAGCGGCAGCGCGGTCCACTTCGATGTCCAGGTAGTAGCCGCTCGCGCCACGCTCGGCCACAGCGCTGCGCGTGCCGGGCACATCCCTGAGTATCCGCTCCACCTCGGTACCGATGCGCTGGAGCTCATCCAGGTCCGGACCGAAGATCTTCACGCCGACGGGAGTGCGCATGCCGGTCGCGAGCATGTCCGTGCGGTTCTTGATCGGCATCGTCCAGAGGTTCGTGACGCCGGGCATGCGGGTGGCGGCGTCCAGCTCGTCCACGAGCCGGTCATACGTCATGCCCGCACGCCACTCGTCCTCCGGCTTCAGGTTCACCACCGTCTCGAACATGTCGAGCGGTGCCGGGTCCGTAGCGGTAGTTGCGCGGCCTGCCTTGCCGACGACGCTCGCGACCTCTGGCACAGCCGCGATGATCGCGTTCTGGCGTTGCATGATCGCGCTCGCCTGCTGGATAGAGACGCCGGGCAGCGTCATGGGCATGAACAGGATCGTGCCCTCCTCAACGGGCGGCATGAACTCGGAGCCCAGACGCGTGAACGGAATCGCGGTGAGGAGCAGCAGCACGCCAGCGGCGCCGAGCGTCAGCCAGCGATGGCGCAGCGCACCTTCCAGGACAGGCCGGTAGACGCGGATCAGTCCCCTGCTTACGGGGTTGTCGCGCTCGTGACGAATCCTGCCGCGGATGAAATAACCCATCGCGACGGGCACGAGCGTGACGGCGAGGAGCGCCGCGGACGCCATGGCGAACGTCTTCGTAAATGCCAGCGGCTTGAACAGCCTGCCTTCCTGCGACTCGAGCGCGAACACCGGCAGGAACGAGACGGTGATCACGAGCAGCGAGAAGAACAGCGCTGGACCGACCTCCTTCGATGCGTATGCAACGATCTCCCACCGCCGCGCCGTCGTGATGTTCTCCGGCTCGCGCTCCAGGTGCTTGTGCATGTTCTCCACCATGACGACCGCGGCATCGATCATCGCACCGATCGCGATGGCGATCCCGCCCATCGACATGATGTTCGCCTGGACCCCTATCAGCCGCATCACGATGAACGACATCAGGATCGCGATCGGCAGGCTCACTGCAGCGACGAGCGAGCTGCGCAGGTGCAGCAGAAACAGCGCCGTAATCAGCGCCACCAGCAGCAGCTCCTCGCCCAGCTTGAACTGAAGGTTGTGAATCGCTTCGCGGATGAGGGGGGCGCGATCGTACGCCGTCACGACCCGCACGCCTTCCGGCAGTCCGGACTGAATCTCCGCGATACGTTCCTTCACGGCATCGATCACGCGCAGCGCATTCTCGCCGTGGCGCATGATCACGATCCCCGTCACGACATCGCCGCGGCCGTTCTTGTCCGCTACTCCGCGCCGGATGTCCGGGCCGAGCTGGACGTGACCGACATCGCGCACGCGAACCGGCGTGCCGTCCACGCCGGCCGTGAGCACGACGTTCGAGATGTCATCGACACTCTTCAGGTAGCCGAGCCCGCGCACCATGTACTCGCGTCCACTCAGCTCGAGCACACGCGCGCCAACGTCGGCGTTTGCCATGCGGATCGCGTCCGTCACCTCCTGCACGGTCAGGCCATAGCCGTGCAGACGCTGCGGATCGACCTCCACCTGGTACTGCTGCACGTAGCCACCGACAGTGGCGACCTCACTCACGCCATCCACGCTCTGTAGCTGATAGCGCACGAAGAAGTCCTGGAGCGTACGCAGCTCGGCCAGGTCGTGGCGCTCCGATTCGAGCGTGTACTGGTAGACCCAGCCCACGCCCGTTGCGTCGGGGCCGAGCTGCGGTGTCGCGTCGGCCGGAAGCTGCTCGCGCACCTGTGACAGGTACTCGAGGACGCGCGAGCGCGCCCAGTAGGGATCGGTAGCATCGTCGAACAGCACATAGACGTAGGAGATCCCAAAACCGGAGATGCCGCGCACGGTCGTAGCACCGGGCACGGCGAGGAGCGCGGTGGTCAGCGGATACGTGACCTGGTCCTCCATGATCTGGGGCGCCTGCCCCGCCCACTCGGTCTGCACGATGACCTGCACGTCGGACAGATCCGGGATCGCGTCGACCGGTGTCGTTCGTACGGCCCACACTCCCGCGGCGATCAGGAATGCCGTGCCGATGAGCACGAGCAGGCGATTCCTGATGGACCATTCGATGAGTCGGTTCAGCATCATCGCCTCCTCAGTGCTCCATGCCGGGCATCGGGCCCATGCTTTCCATCAGCCGGCTCTCGGAATCGAGCAGGAAGTTCGCGCGATTCACGACGCGCTCACCGGCAATGAGGCCGGCGAGGATCTGCGTCCGCCCGCCGGCATCCGCACCGACCGTCACTTCGCGCACGCGGTAGATGCCGGGCGCTTCCTCGACGAACACCATCGAATGCGTGCCGCTGTGCATCACTGCATCCCGCGGCACCACGACCGCGCGTTCCGTCACCGGCGCATCGATACTCACGGTCGCATACATGCCTGGCTTGATGCGACCGCCGGGGTTTGCCAGCTCGATGCGCACCTTCGTGGTGCGCGTGTCGGCCTGCACTTCCGGGTAGATGTAGCTGACACGGCCGCGGAACGGCTCGCGCGGCCAGGCCGAGATCTCCACCTGCACGGTCTCCCCGAGGGCGATGAAGCGGAGGTCCTGCTCGTAGACGTCCGCCTCGACCCAGACGCCAGAGAGATCGGCGAGCCGGTAGAGCGGCATTCCCATGTCCACGGCCTGGCCGGCCTGCACCATCATCTCCGTCACGAATCCGCCGAACGGCGCATGCAATGTGAGCGTGCGACGCACCGTGCGGGTACGCTCGATCTCCTGCACCTGCGCGGGCGAGATGTCCTGGAGCAGCAGACGTCGCCGGGCCGCGTCGACCAGGTTCTCCGCCCGATCGACGACGGCAGCGCTCGCGCTCTCCCGGAGCTGCTCGCGCATGCGCAACGCACCGAGCAGCTCCTCCTGCGCCGCCACCATCTCCGGTGCGTAGATCTCGAGCAGCGGCTGTCCGCGCCGTACGGCCTGACCCGTAAAGTTCACGTGCAGCTTCTCGACGAAGCCACTGAACTTCGGCGCGATAGTCGTGAGACGTGTCTCGTCGTACACGACGACGCCGGTCGTGCGGATCGACCGTTCGAGCGGCGCAAGCTCCGCCGCGACGACCGTCACGCCGAGCGAACGCGCCATGTCGGGATCGATGTGCACGGTGCCATCGGACATGGTCATGCCGCTCATGTCCGTCGCCGCCTGCGTCTGTGCAGCGGCGGCCGGTGCACTCGTGTCACCGCGCGTCGCCGCCCATACTCCGGCGCCAGCAATGGCCACGATGATCGCACCGATGGCCGCGCGCCGTAGAATCGGAGTGTTCATGCTTCCTCCACGATCGTTTCGGTAGTCGCCGGCAGCTCGCGTCCGATCGTCATCTCCAGTTCAGCGACAGTGGCGCCATAGTCGGCAAGCAGCGCGTACAGTTCCTGCGCGTACTGGTTTGCGCTCATCTGTGCATCGACGAGCGTCATGAAATCGACCCGGCCGACGCGGTATGAGCCGAGCGCCGAGGTGATGTTCGCTTCCGCCTGCGGCAGCACTTCGCTGCGATAGAGAGCGATCAGCGTGCGCGCACGGTCGAGATCCGCTACCAGCTCGGTGATACGCGCGTTCACCTGCGCGCGCGCGTCCGCCAGCTCGGCCTGTGCCATGCGCGACATCGCGGCGGCCTCGCTTCGCATGGGAAGCTGTCGCCGGCCGGCGAAGACCGGGACGGTAAAGCCGACCATGAGACTGCCCATGTGCTCCGTCCCCACGTCGGTGCCGCGTCGCCCGTACTGCACCCCGAGGCTCAGGTCAGGCCAGATCTCCTTCCGCGCAAGTTCCTCACGCGCCTGCGCCTGTTCGATGCCGGCGCGCTGGCGTGCGAGCAGCGGGCGCGAAGCCTCGGCCCACTGCATCAGCTCGTCTGCTGGAGGAAGCGACGCGGGCAGTTGCGGGAATACAACGCTCGCAACTGGCGCGGTGTCCGGGCGGTCGAGCAATGCGTTCAACCTGGCAACCGCACTCGTGCGCATGGTGCGCATGCGCGTAATGTCCGCCTTCATGCGCGCCACCTCGACACCGGCACGCAGCACGTCGCTCTGAGTTCCGCTGCCCACCGAGTACATCGTCGTGGCGATCTGCTCGAACTGGCGTAGCCAGTCGAGCGTCTCCTCCATGACCTCGATCTGACGGTCGGCCTTATAGACTTCGTAGAACGCCATGGCGGCGCGCGCGCGCACCTCCCAGCTCACCTCACCGGCTTCGCTGAGCGCCATCGCCGTGCTCTGCCGCGCGATCTCACCGTTCAGCCGCAGCTTTCCCGGCAACGGAAGCATCTGCATCAGCTCGATCGATGGTGCCATTGCGCCGGGCATGTCCGCGGACAGGCCGGGCAGCGAAAGGTTCATTGCGCCGACCCGGACCTCCGGATCCGGCGGCAGCACGGCTGCCGGCTGGCGTGCCGCTGTCGCGTCAGCCGCAGCCAGAGCGGCCTGCACCATGGGATTGCGTTCGAGCGCGAGATCATAGACCTCGCGCAGCGAGAGCTCGGGCGGCTGCTGTGCACTGGCAGCGCCGAAGCGCAGCAGCACCAGTGCGGCGACCGCGATGATGGATCGGAGCATGACTCTTCCTCGTCTGTGCCACTCCCCAGCCCCTCGCGAACACACGCACGCGAACGGACCTCCGGCACAGGAGCCCGCCGGATCGGGAGTATCTGTTGTTGGCTGAACGGTGCCGGACGGATGTCCGGCGGAAGAATCAGATCCGTGGAGGACGGAACTGTGCTGCGGAAATCAACAGATCGTGAAGACTGTCAACGGACGTAACACCAACGACGTCGGCTTCGAATGGCGCAGTCGTTGTTGCGGTGGTCGCCGGCATCAGCATCGCGACACACGAGCTGCCCATGCCGGCCATGCCGAGCGGGCACTCCGGCATGTCGGTACGGGGCGCGTTCGAATCATCAGCGGGGCCGTGGTTCATGCCCGCGTGCGGATTCGCGTCCGCTCCGGCTACCGCCATGTCCATGTCCATCCCCGGCAGGCACATCGACGCGCGAACGCTTTCCGCGAAGTACGCGGACAGCGCCACGAGCGTGACGAGAGCTCCGATGAGGCGGATGCGCCGGTTCATGGATGGGAATATAGAAGAACCCGGCCCAGCGCTCAACTCGGCAGGTCCGCACTCTCGTGTAGGAGTAATCCCGACAGGGTGGCGTCCGGACATGTCACAGCCGCAACCGCCGGAGCAGTTGCGCGTTCAGTGCAACGATCACCGTACTCGCCGACATGAAGACCGCCCCGACAGCCGGGTGCAACAGGATCCCCTGATTCGCGAGCACGCCGGCGGCGAGCGGAATCGCAACGATGTTGTAGCCAGCGGCCCACCAGAGGTTCTGGATCATCTTCCGGTACGTCCCCTTGCTCAACTCGACGATGCGCGGCATGTCACGCGGGTCGCTGCGGACGAGCACCACATCCCCCGCCTCGACCGCGACGTCGGTACCGGCCCCGATCGCCACGCCGACATCCGCTGTCAGCAACGCAGGTGCGTCGTTCACGCCGTCGCCCACCATGGCGACACGCTTTCCCTGGGCCTGTAGTTCCCGGACCTTTTCCACCTTCTGCTCCGGCAGCACCTGCGCGTACACGGTGTCGATGTTCAGTTCGCGCGCAACCGCCTCGGCAACCGGACGGGCGTCGCCGGTCAGCATGACGACCTCGATGCCGGCGTCGTGGAGACGCTGTACGGCCTCCCGGGATTCGGGACGGATCTGATCGGCGACGGCGAATACGGCGAGCGCCCGGGTGCCCTCGATCAGGGCAATGGAGGCCTGGCCCCGATCGGCTGCGCGGTCGACGGCCGCCTGGAGTTCTGCCGGCAGGGCTGCCCCCAGCCGCTCCAGCATGGCTGGCCCTCCCATGTGGAACTCACGGCCATCAACGACAGCGCGCACGCCATGTCCCGGAATCGCTTCGAACTCGGAGGCCCGCGTCGCGTCGACGTTCCTCTCCTCCGCACTCTTTACGATGCCCTGCGCGATCGTATGCTCGCTGTCGTGCTCGACTGCGGCCGCGAGCCGGAGCGCTTCGTTCTCCTCGAGACCGGCCGAGGTGGCGATGTCGACAACGCGGAACTCTCCAAGCGTGAGTGTCCCGGTCTTGTCGAACACCACCGCATCGACGTTGCGCGCTTCCTCGAGTCCGCGGCGATCCCGTACGAGCAGCCCGTTCTGCGCACCCAGCGTAGTCGAGATCGCGACCACCAGCGGAATCGCGAGACCGAGCGCATGCGGACACGCAATGACGAGGACGGTGACGACGCGCTCGATCGTGAACGCCGCAGGCGCACCGATCACGGACCATACGATCAGCGTCAGCACAGCCGAACCGATGGCGACGAACGTCAGATAGAAGGCCGCACGGTCAGCCAGCGCCTGCGCGCGTGAGCGCGAAGTCTGCGCATCCGAGACGAGGCGCATGATGCCCGCCAACGCGGTGCGCTCACCCGTCTTCGTGATCTCCACGCGCAGCGAGCCCGCACCGTTCACGGTGCCCGCAATCACTTCATCGCCTGGCGTCTTGTCTACGGGCTGCGACTCGCCCGTGATCATCGCCTCGTTGACCGAGCTTTTGCCATCGCGAACGACGCCGTCCGCAGGGATACTGGCGCCCGGTCGCACCAGAATGAGATCACTCTCGCGCAACTGGTCGACCGGAACCTCCTCAGTCCCGCCGTCGACCAGCCGGACCGCCGTCGTCGGCAGCAGCTTCGCCAGCTCCCGCAGGGCACCGCTCGCCTGCGCGATCGACCGCATCTCCATCCAGTGTCCGAGCAGCATGATGGTGACGAGTGTCGCCAGCTCCCACCAGAGCGCCATTGCATCGAACCCGAATGTCACCGCCAGGCTGAACACGAACGCGACCGTGATCGCCAGCGAAATCAGCGTCATCATTCCCGGCAGTCGGTCCTTCAGCTCCTGCCAGGCGCCCTGGAGGAACACCCATCCGCCGTAGAAAAAGACCGCGGTGCCGAACACTGCCGGTATGTAGCTCGATCCGGGGAACATCGGTGCGGTGTAGCCGAGCCATCCCTGAAGCAGCTCGCCCCAGATCAGAGTCGGAATGGTGAGCAGCAGCGAGAGCCAGAACTTGCTGCGGAACATCTCGACGCTGTGGCCGGCATGCTTGTCATGTCCGCCATGTCCGTCATGTCCGCCATGCCCGCCATGCATGTCGTGTCCTGCATGCCTGTCGTCATCCCGGTCGGCGCCAGCCGCCGCAGTTCCGGCATTAGGGTGTGTGGCGTGGCTGTGCTGCGGAAACTGATCCGGCTGCGCGGTCGCACCCGGGAGGTGCCCCGGCGGGTGCGGAACCTCCGGATGCTCCGGATACCCGGGTTCCACCGGAGGCTCGGGTTCCACCGGCGGCTCGGCGGCGGTGTCCTCAGGCCTGGCGTGGCCCCGGTGATGCCGATGGTCGTTCATGCTCGTATGGCTCCGGTTCACGTGGCGGGTCTACTCGCGTGCATGCGCAGCGACGTGCGGTGCGAGCCCGGGTGCAACTACGAGATCCGCAGCGCGCGCAGGCCGTTCGCAATCACGATGAGGCTCGCACCCATATCGGCAAGTACGGCCATCCATAGCGTAGCTACTCCGGCAATCGCCAGGGCCACGAACGCCGCCTTCGTCACGATCGCGAACGCGATGTTCGTGCGGATGATGCGCTCTGCCTTCCGGGCGAAGCGAATCGCTTGCGGCAGCTTCGAGAGATCGTCGGCCATGAGGCCAATGTCGGCAGTTTCGAGCGCCACGTCCGTGCCGGCGGAGCCCATGGCGACACCCACATCGGCCGCTGCCAGAGCCGGTGCATCGTTCACGCCGTCACCCACCATGATCACACGCGCACCTCCAGCACGCAGATCCTCGATGGCCCGCACCTTGTCTGCCGGCAGCAGGCCGGCGCGAATCTCGTCAATGCTCGGTCGACCGAGCTCGGCTGCGACCGCGCGGGCCGTGGCCTCATTGTCGCCGGTCAGCATGACGACCCGGCCGATGCCGGCACCGTGCAGGTCCCTCAGCGCCTCGGCTGCGCGCGGTCTGACTTGATCGGCGATTGCGATTATGCCCCGAACCGCAGGATGGGAATCGGCGCCGTTCGACACGCCGACGAGCACCGCCGTACGACCGGCGTCGTTGAACCGTCTGAGCACGTCCGCCATCGTAGCGTCGAGTACCCCAAGCTCACGGAACAGCCGTTCGCTGCCGACATACACCCTCCTACCATCGATAGTCGAGACCACTCCGCGTCCCACCGCCGCCGAGGTCTCGGATGCCGCTATGACGATCACGCCTTGCTCGTCGGCGTAGCGCAGCACGGCGCGCGCTAGCGGATGCTCGCTGCGAGCCTCGGCCGCTGCGGCAAGCTCCAGCACCTCATGCGTTGACGCACCGTTCAGCGCAACGATGTCCACCACTTCCGGCTGACCTTCCGTGAGCGTTCCCGTCTTGTCCAGCGCGACCACGTTCGCACGGCCGGCGTTCTCGAGATGCAGCCCGCCCTTGATGAGAATGCCGCGCCGCGCAGATCCCGCCAGCGCGCTCACGACGGTAACGGGCGTCGAGATGACGAGCGCACACGGGCACGCCACTACCAGCAGCACGAGCGCACGGTAGAACCACTCGCCCCAGGCACCGAATCCGAGCAGTGGCGGAAGCACGAACACGGCGAACGCAGCGACCACCACGATCGGCGTATAGACGCGCGCGAAGCGATCCACGAACGTCTGGCTCGGCGCGCGACTCGCCTGCGCTTCCTCCACCGAATGAATAATGCGCGCAAGAGTTGTGTCGGACGCGGGCTTCGTCGATCGAACCTCCAGCGCGCCTTCGCCGTTCAGCGTGCCGGCGTACACTTCTTCACCGGCTTCCTTCTCGACGGGAATGGACTCTCCCGTAATCGGCGCCTGATTCACCGACGAGCGGCCGGACACGACCTCGCCGTCGACAGCGATCTTCTCGCCGGGTCGAACAACCACCAGCTCGCCGACCTCGACACGGTCTGCAGGCACACGCTCCTCGCGTCCGTCTCGAACTACTGTCGCCTCCGCCGGCGAGAGATCCATCAGCGCCTTGATCGCGTTGCGTGCACGATCCATCGAGTACGTCTCGAGGAGCTGCGCGACCGCGAACAGGAACAGCGCGGACGCGGCCTCCTCGTATTCGCCGATGAACAGTGCGCCGACGGCCGCGATCGACATCAGGAAGTTCATGTCGAGGGCACGGTTCATCGCCGCACGAATCCCTCGCGGGATGATGTACCAGCCGCCGGCCACCATCGCGCCGACAGCCAGTACAGCAGCCGCGCTCTCGTTGTGCAGACCAGAACCGGCGATAAGCGACAGCACCCACAGCACGCCGGAGACCGCGGCGAGCGCTAGACGGCCGTGCCGCTGCCACCAGCTATATTCCTCGCGCTCTTCCCCAATCAGCCGCGCGCGCATCCCCAACTGCGCGGCAGCCCGCTCCACCTCCGGCGCCGTGATCTCGCCCTCGACGGTGAGACGCCCCCGTACCAGGTCGAAGCCGAGGCTGGTTACGCCCGGCAGATTGCCGAGCTTCCCTTCGATCAGGCGCACCTCGTCGGCGCAGTCCAGCCCCTCGACCTCGAACACCTCGCGTCGCGATGTGTCTGTCAAGTCCTTTGCCCGGTAGCCGACGCGGTTGATCGCGCCCGCCAGGTCGCCACGCGCGAGCTTGCCTTCGGCATACTCAACCATGACGCGGCCTCCGAGGACATCGACGCGCACGTCCTCCACACCCTCGAGCTGCCGAAGGGCCTTTTCCACCGTGTCCGCGCAGCTCGAGCAGTCCATCCCGGATACTGCCAGCGTGCACCGGGCCGCTTCATTGGAGTCACGCGAGTTTATGAGCTCAGTCATGCCGCTCCTGCAACGTATCAGTACTAGCTGATATATGGTCGGAACTCTGCTCGCTGTCAATCGCTAACGCCCCCCATTGACCGTTCTCGCAGCTCGACATATCATCCAACACTGATTCGTTACCGGAACCGAGACCCTGTGTCGACCGCAACCGACGTAGCACTGAAGACAAAGGCCAAGCTCTTCCGCGGGTTGAGCGACGGGTCGCGACTCGCGATCCTCGAGGCGCTACGTGAAGGTCCGCGCAGCGTCAGTGAGGTCGTCTCGGCTACCGGTCTGACGCAGCCGAATGTGTCGAACCACATGGCGTGCCTGCTCGACTGCGGCCTGGTCGTACGGGAACAGCGTGGCCGCTTTGCGTTCTACGGTCTTGCGGATGCACGGGTGGAGGATCTGCTCGCTCTCGCCGGGACTCTACTGAACGACATTGCCTGCGGCGTCGAGGCGTGTGGGCGCTACGAGGTGCCGGACGCATGAGGATCGCTCGGCGACTCCGCGCGCTTGTGGCGCTCATTGCGCTGCTCGCAGGTGGCAGCTTCGACGCCGAGCAGGTTGTAGGTGAGCTGCGCGATGGCGCCGTGCACCATGAGTCCGTCGAAGTAGCCGCTGCGCACGCGCAGAGCTCGACTGGTGATCACGGACACGAGGATCAGGGCTCGGATCACGAAGATCACGGTCCCGGTCACTCGCACGGAACCACCAGCGACCACTGTACCCATCAGCATGGCACGCCTGTGCCGAGCAACTTCGCGTTCGCACTTGCGCACGCGATGACCACGACGTCATTCATCGATGATGTCGTGCTGACCCCCAGCGACACTCAATCCTTGCTCCGCCCTCCGATTCTCGGCTGATCGACACGTTCGTGCGTGAGCACCCGGTGCGCTGAGCACCGGGAGCCGTTCACGCCAGTTGATCACCGTGAACAGCCGTGCGCGCCGCTGACTGCGTGCGCTGCGGTCTGAAGGAGCCACATTCGTGCGACACATCGTCATCACTGCGATTGCCTTCGCGGGCTTCGCCATCGCCGCGCGTGCATCCGCCATCCAGCCACCCACGCCTCCTGTCGCGGTCATCCGATCGGACACGCTGCGCCTCACCCTCGAGGCAGCTGAGCGGATGGCGCTGGAGCGCAACGGGATCGTTCTGGCGGCTCGCGCCCGCGTTGCTGGCGCGCGCGGCGATCTACGACAAGCCCGTGCCCTTGGTGCGAACCCGGAGGCGGAGTTCGAGGCGCTGAACGCCTCCGGGCAGCTCGGTGGATACCGTAGCGCCCTGACACAGGAGATCGAGATCGGCGGCCAGCGAGGTGCTCGTGTTGCAGCAGCCGCGGCCCAGCTCTCTGCCGTCGAATACCTGAGGCTGGACGCCGGCCGAGCCGTTCAGCGTGATGTGCACGCCGCGTTCTTTCGGACCGCCGCTGCGCGGGAGCAAGTCAAGGTGATGGAGCAGATCATCGGGCTTCAGAACGATCTGCTCACCGCGGTCCGAACCCAGCTCGCGGAGGGTGAGATCAGCACGCTGGAGGCGAATCTGGCCGAGGTCGAGCTCGGCCGGTCCCGCGCGAAGCTGCTCACCGCACGGCGGCTCGCAGCCGACGCGGAGCACGAGCTCAGGAGCCTGCTCGGGCTGCCACCGCAGCAGCCGATCGCCGTCATCACTTCCGGGAGGGCGTTAGCGTCGGCAGCGCCTGAGACGGACTCGCTGATCGCGCGCGCGATGGCGGAGCGGCCGGACCTTGCAGCGCTGCGTGCGTCCGTGACGGCGGCAGAACGCACAGCGACACTCGCGAGCAGGGCGGCGATACCCAACCCGACGGTCGGAATCCTCGCCGAACGCGAGGACGCCACCGGCCAGACGCAGGTCGGGTTCGTCGTCGGCCTGCCCATCCCGTTGTGGAATCGGAACCGCGGAGCAACGGCGGCGCGCACAGCCGACGTGACGCGCGCTCAGGCGGAGGTGGCGGCCGCGGACGTTCGCATCCGCAACGAGGTCGCGTCTGCGGCGCACGCGTATGCGCTCGCACGCGAGGAGCTCGAGATCCTCGAGTCCGCAGTGCTGGTCCCCGCCAGGGAGAACCAGCGGCTGCTCGAAATCGCGTACCGCGAGGGGAAATCCGACCTGCCGACGATTCTGCTACTCCGCAACCAGCTTCTCGAAGCAGAGCTGGACTATCTGGATGCGTGGCTGGCTGCGCGCACCGCACTGGCAAACCTCGAGGCCGCCATCGGTGCGCCTCTTCGAATGGACAATGACTCCGATGAACGATAGAGAACGCGGGTGCACCAGGCGCCCTGCCCTGCTGCTCGCGCTGCTGATTCCCCTGATCGGCTGCTCCGATGACAGCGAAGGCTCAGAAGAAGCGACAGCCGAGACAGCCCACGAGGAGGTCGTTCAGCTCGACTCCGCAGGAATCGCGGCCGCCGGGATCATGCTCGGAACCGTGGACACCGTGCAGTCCGCGCAGCTCGCTGTCACCGGCAGCATCACCTACGACCAGGCGCGAGTCAGCCACATCGGCCCCCGTACCGAGGGCCGGATCCTCGCCCTGCGAGCGGAGCCCGGCACACGCGTCGCGAGCGGTGCCGTTCTGGCCATCCTCGAGAGCCCCGAGGTGGGTGCACTGCGAGCCGACCTGCACGAGGCCGAGCGGCTGGTCGAGATCGCTCGGGAGCATTACGAGCGCGAACGACGGCTGGAAGCTCAGGGCGTCTCGAGCCGCAGGGAGCTACTCGATGCGGAGGCCGAGCTGCGCCGGCAGCAGGCCTCGCTGCTGCGAGCGGGCGAGCGGCTGCGGGCGCTCGGCGCCGGCAACGGCGAAGGGGGACAGTTCGCAGTCACGTCGCCGTTCGGCGGCGTAGTGGTCGAGATGCATGCGACGCGGGGGGAGGTCGTCGGCCCGTCGGAGCAGCTCTTTACGGTTGCAGATCTCAGCCGCGTCTGGATCGAGCTGGACATCTACGAACGAGATCTGGGTCGGGTGGCCATCGGGCAGCCGGTCGCGGTGACCACGGCGGCATACGGCGCGCGTGTCTTTCCCGGCACGATCGTCTACATCGGAAGTGTGGTGTCGCCCGAGAAGCGCACCGTACAGGCGCGCGTGGAAGTTCCGAATGCTGACGGCGCATTGAAGCCGGGCATGTTCGCGAGGGCGGAGATCGCCGTCGGCGGATCCAATGCAGCGATCACAGCCGTTCCGGAAGGTGCGGTCCAGATGCTCGAGGGCCGCACCGTCGTATTCGTTCCAGGTGGTGCGCCCGGCCAGTTTCGCGCAGTGGACGTGACAACCGGAGAAACACTTCCCGGCAACCGTACGCGCATCCTCGCGGGGCTTCAGCCCGGCCAGCGCATCGTGGTGGCCGGCGGCTTCCTGCTGAGATCCGAACTCGCCGAAGGCGAGATCGGCGAGCACGGGCATTGAGGCGCACATGAACAGGATCATTGCGTTTGCGCTGAAACAGCGGGTACTCGTGCTGGCGCTCGTCGGGCTGCTCATCGGTGTCGGGATCTGGTCGATGCTGCGCCTGCCGATCGACGCCATTCCCGACGTCACGAACGTGCAGGTGCAGGTCAATACGAATGCGCCTGCGCTTTCTCCCATCGAGGTGGAACGCCAGATCACGCTCCCGGTGGAGCTGTCCATGTTCGGCCTGCCGCGGCTGGAGGAGATCCGCTCGATCTCCAAGTTCGGCCTGTCGCAGGTCACCCTCGTGTTCGAGGAGGGGACGGACATCTACTTCGCGCGTCAGCTCGTGCAGGAGCGCCTCCAGGAAGCCCGCGAGGCAATCCCATCCACCCTGGGGTCACCCGAAATGGGTCCGGTGTCCACCGGTTTGGGAGAGATCTTCCAGTACTCGCTCGAGTCGAACAGCCTGGACGCCACTGAGCTACGCACCCTCCAGGAATGGGTCGTGGCCCCGCAGCTGCGCAGCGTGGATGGCGTTGCGGAAGTGAACTCCTTCGGCGGGTTCGAGAAGCAGTACCAGGTGCTGCTGCGGCCCGACGCCCTCGTGCAGTACAACCTCACGTTGAACCAGGTGCTGGACGCAATCGCGGCCAACAATGTGAACGCCGGTGGCGGCTACATCACGCGGGGTGCCGAGCAGCTCGTGGTGCGCGGCGTCGGCCAGGTGCAGGACCTGGAGCAGATCCGGCAGATCGTGGTTACGACGCGCGGCGGCACGCCGGTACACGTGGGCGACGTGGCGGATGTCGTCATCGGCTCCACCATCCGTCAGGGTGCAGTCACGAAGGACGGGCGCGGTGAGGTCGTGACGGGGATCGTGATGATGCGGATGGGCGAGAACTCGCGAACCGTGGTCGAGCGGGTGAAGGAGCGCTTCGAGCAGGTCCAGGCAACGCTGCCGGACGGTGTCGAGCTGCGGGCATTCTATGATCGCGCCGACCTCGTGAACCGCACGCTGAAGACGATCAACCGCAACCTCATCGAGGGCGCGATCCTCGTTGTCGTCGTCCTGTTTCTCCTGCTCGGCAACATCCGCGCGGCACTCATCGTCGCGGCTGCCATCCCGCTGTCAATGATGTTCGCCGTGAGTGCGATGGTACAGGCCGGCATTGCGGGCAGTCTCATGAGCCTCGGCGCCATCGACTTCGGCCTGATCGTCGATGGGTCCGTCGTCATGACCGAGAACTCGATGCGACACCTCGCCGCGCATGACGACGAACGCAAGGGTTTCATGCGTGCCGTCTACGATTCGTGCGTTGAGGTGGCCCGGCCAATCCTGTTCGGTGTCGGCATCATCATCGTCGTCTACCTTCCGATCCTCGCGCTCCAGGGCACCGAGGGGAAGCTGTTCCGCCCGATGGCGGCAACCGTTGTCTTCGCGCTCATCGGTGCACTCATCCTGACCTACGTGCTCACGCCGGTGCTCATCGCCGTGTTCCTGCGCGGCCGTGTCGAGGAGAAGGACCCGTGGCTCATGCAGCGTGCGCGGCGGCTCTATGAGCCGGTTCTCGGCTGGGCGCTGGAGCGACGCAGGACCGTGCTGGCCGGTGCCGCCGGTGCCGTCGGAGCCGCAGCGCTCGTGTTTCCCCTCCTCGGGTCAGAATTCGTGCCGAGGCTCGACGAGGGTGCGCTGGCGATACAGATCCTCCGCCTGCCGAGCGTGTCACTCGAAGAATCCGTGCGACAGTCGACACTCGTCGAGCAGCGCCTGCTCGCCGAGTTCCCGGACGAGATCGAGGACGTCGTCTCGAAGACCGGTCGTGCCGAGATCGCCACCGATCCGATGGGCGTGAACATCAGCGACGTCTTCGTGATGCTGAAGCCGAAGAGCGAGTGGACGCGGGCGGACCACAAGGAGGAGCTGGAAGCCGTGATGGCCGAGGAGCTGGAGCGCATTCCGGGCCTGGTATACGGTTTCAGCCAGCCGATCGAACTGCGGGTGAACGAGCTGGTCGCCGGCGTGCGGAGCGACCTGGCAATCAAGATTTTCGGTGACGATCTGGACGTGCTGAGCCGCATGGCTGAGGAAGTGGTCGGTGCCGTGTCGCGGCTGGAGGGTGCCAGCGGCTTCAAGGCACAGCAGCTCGAAGGCATGCCGCAGCTCGAGATCGTGGTCCGACCGGAGGAGCTTGCTCGCTACAACATCAATGCATCCGACGTGATGCAGACGGTCGAGGCCGTGGGTGGCGCCCAGGCAACGGTGATCCTCGAAGGTCAACGTCGCTTCGCGCTCGTGGTGAGATTCCCCGAGCCTGCCCGACACGACCGGGCAGCCATCTCCAACCTGCTCGTTTCGGCGCCCGCTGGCGAACGTGTACCGCTCGGTCAGCTCGCGTCCGTCCAGGAAGTGAACGGGCCTGCCGAGATCAGTCACGAGAACGGATCACGCCTGATCATCGTGGAGGGGAACGTGCGTGGTCGTGACATAGGGAGCTTCGTCGACGAAGTGCGCGGACTCTTCGCAACCGGCGCGATCGATCTGCCGAGCGGCTACAGGGTCGAGTACGGGGGCCAGTTCGAGAACCTGGAGCGCGGCTCACGCCGACTCATGGTCGTGGTGCCGCTGTCGCTGTTGCTGATCTTCCTACTGCTCTTCGCGACATTCGGTTCGCTGGGCCAGGCCGTTCTCGTATTCACTGGCATTCCTCTGGCGGCCGTGGGTGGCGTGCTGGCTCTGCTTCTGCGCGGCATGCCGTTCAGCATCTCCGCGGGCGTCGGCTTCATCGCTCTGTTCGGTGTCGCGGTGCTGAACGGCGTCGTGCTCGTCACCTATATCAACCAGCTCAGGCGCGAGGGCCGCACGCTGGAAGAAGCAGTACGCGAAGGCGGCATGACACGTCTGCGACCGGTTCTCACGACAGCCATGGTGGCGAGCATAGGGTTCCTGCCGATGGCCATCTCGTGGGGCGCGGGCGCCGAGGTGCAGCGACCCCTTGCGACCGTCGTGATCGGCGGCCTCATCACGAGTACGCTGCTGACCTTGCTTGTCCTGCCAATCCTTTACCTGCTCTTCGAGCGACGCTGGCCGACGAAGCCGCCGCGCCACCGCAGCGCGGAGGAGTGGGCCCTGGCGGAACCCGAGCCGGCAGGAGTCTCATGAGGCTGTTGAATGGCAACGGAAAGGAACCTCGATAATGGGTGCTGGTCACGACCACGGAGCCGGTCGAACCGCGAACAGCCGGAGGCTCGCGATCACGCTCGGGCTGGTCACGCTCTACATGGTCGCGGAAGTCGTCGGCGGCCTGCTCACGAATTCGCTGGCGCTGCTCGCCGACGCGGGTCACATGCTCTCGGATGCGGGAGCGCTGGCGCTCAGCCTCTTCGCGATCTGGCTGGCGGCACGGCCGGCCAGATCGTCATACACCTATGGCTACTATCGCACCGAGATTCTCGCCGCGCTGGTCAACGGCGCGACCCTCGTCGCCATTTCGATCTTCATCTTCCTCGAGGCATTCAAGCGCATCGGGGAACCGCCTGAGGTTCAGGGCGCGCTGATGATGGGGATTGCCACGGGCGGACTCGTTGTGAATCTCGTCGGACTCTGGATACTCAATGCGGGGCGGAACGAGAGCCTGAACGTGCGGGGTGCCTGGCTGCACGTCATGACGGACGCACTCGGCAGCATCGGGGGCGATTGCTGCCGGTGCCGTGATCTGGCTGTTCGGCTGGCGCTGGGCCGATCCGGTAGCTTCCATCGCGATCGGGCTGCTCGTCGTATACAGCTCGTGGAGCCTGCTCAAGGAGACTGTCAGCGTGCTGATGGAGAGTGCGCCGACGGGAATCGACGTGGATGACGTACGCGATTCGCTTCTTGACGTTGCCGGCGTAGAGGAGGTGCATGATCTCCATGTGTGGACCATCACGAGCGGCATCGTCAGCCTTTCCGCTCACCTCGTCGCACCGGGTGCCTCCGAGCGTGCTGCGGTGCTGAAGGCCGCTCGCAAGGCGCTGCATGAGCGTTTCGGCATTGCGCACGTGACCCTGCAGATCGAGCACGACCGGGTGGAGGAGGAGGACAGCGGTGTCTGAAGCTGATGTTGGGCTGCGAGGTTGGCGTCTGGGACTTCTCGTCGGGGGGGCGATGCTCGGATGGGCACTGCTCATCACCTTCATGTTCTCGCCGCCCGACTGGCTGAACAGAACACCCGCGCCTGTGAGTACGCACCTTCCGTATGAGCCGGCGACCCGCGAAGGCCCGCCGGTGATCGTGCTGCGCGACCTCGCAAGACGGGGCTTTGACAGCACTGCGCTCGACATGATCGAGCCGCACTTCCATGTGCTGAATGCAGCACTCGTTACCATCGTGGAACTGAAGGCGGAGTACGACGCCGTCGATAATTCCCTGCAGCGGGATCGGCTGCGCGTCGACGCGGTTCATTTCCATACGACCGCCGACCGTCACGAGGAGCAGATCGAGCGACTCCTCAGTGACGAACTCAGACCGCGGTTCCATGAATACGTGCGTGAACGCGAAGCCGCTGCCGGACTGCATCAGGACACCGTATGGCATCGGCATGACGACCCGGCCCATCGCGGCGTGTCTCCCGGCTTCGAGACGCAGCGGCGGACGCACGACGACAGCGTTTCTGAATCCTGAGCGCGTCCATGTTCAGATTCTGGTCGGGACGGCGGTCATTGCAGTGCCGTGAGTCGAATGAGCAGTGCGGCGAGGGCGACGCCCATGAGCACAGCGAGCACACCTACGAACAGACTGCCCAAGGCATATGCACCGGCGGCCGTCCACTGGCCGTCCCGGACGAGCGTCACCGTCTCCCATGTGTACGTACTGAACGTCGTGAACCCACCCAGCAGGCCGACGGTGAGGAAGCCGCGCATCTCCGGCGTCACCGTCACGACATCGAGCATTCGGAGCACGAAGCCAATCAGCAGCGAGCCGGCGGCATTCACGACAAATGTCCCCCACGGGAATCCCTCTGCCGCACGGTCGTAGACCCAGCCTGACAACGCGAACCGCGCGACAGTCCCGATGGCGCCACCGGCCGCCAGGTACAGAAGCAGCATGCATCCTCCTCTGAAAGAAACGACCTCCCCCGCCTCATGGGCAGGGGAGGAGTCATCAGCGGCCAGGCCGCGGATCTGGCGAACTCCATCGCCGTTCTGTCTTCCAAGAATGTCGTCGCGGCGTTCCTCGCGCAATCAGCCGGAGCCGGTGCGAGCCGCCTTCGCAACCTGCTGCGTAGTCCTGCACGACTCGTCCTCCAATGCCTTCAACGCGGCCGTTGCACTGGCCCTTGCGCCCGTGGCATCTGCGCTGCCTGCTGTGACCACACCGCCGCCATCCGGAGCGGTGGTCTCCACCGCAGAGCCGAGCAGCGCATCATCTGGGCGTCCGCCATATAGTCGTCGCATCAGCCACAGGCTCACGTGCACCAGGCCAATCAGCACCGGCACCTCCACGAGCGGACCGACAACGGTAGCGAAGGCCACGGGTGAGGAGATCCCGAACACGGCGATCGCGACGGCGATCGCCAGCTCGAAGTTGTTGCCGGAGGCGGTGAACGCGAGCGTTGCACTCCGGCCGTAATCCGCACCCAGCCGGTAGGCGAGCAGGAAGCTCACGAGGAACATGATGACGAAGTAGATCGACAACGGTATCGCGATCCAGAGCACGTCGAGCGGCTGGTTGATCATGCGTTCGCCCTGAAGACTGAACATCACGACGATCGTGAACAGCAGCGCGACGAGCGTGATCGGGGAGATCTTCGGCACGAACACGCGGTCGTACCAGTCGTGGCCCTTGATCGGCAGCAACACCACCCGACTGAGGATGCCCGCGGCGAACGGGATGCCGAGATAGATCATCACGCTGCCAAAGATCTGACCCATACTGACGTCGACGACCACGCCCTGGAGACCGAACAGCGGCGGCAGCACGGTCACGAACAGCCACGCATAGAAGCCGAACGTGATGATCTGGAAAACGCTGTTCATCGCGACCAGGCCCGCAGCGTATTCGCTGTTCCCGCGTGCGAGCTGGTTCCATACGAGCACCATCGCGATGCAGCGCGCGATGCCGACCAGGATCAGGCCGACCATGTAGTAGCCCCAACGCGGGTCCGGCCCGAGGAGCGAGGGCGCGATGAAGCCAAAGAACACCACAGCCAGGCCGAACATGAGGAGCGGGCCGATGATCCAGTTCTGCACGAGCGATAGTGCGACGATGCGCGTGTCCGCAAACACCTTCGGCATCAGCTCGTACTTCACCTTTGCGAGAGGCGGGTACATCATCAGGATCAGCCCGATCGCGATGAGTACGTTCGTGTGTTCACCGATCGTCAGCCGCTCGTTGAACGCGGCGACCGGCGCCTGGAGGAAGTAGCCGAGCGCCACACCGATCGCCATCGCCGCGAAGATCCAGACGGTCAGGTACCGGTCGAGGAAGGACAGACGGCGCGTCAGGGACTCAGACATGCGGATGCTCCGGTGGATCGATGGTCATCTATGCGTCACTGCCGACATCAGCCGGG
>Ga0180216_1001057_pt1 | contig 25565 bp, 26 predicted proteins | sample eDN3rd37CBELigMG_FD_128879 | JGI IMG/M metagenome (GOLD analysis project Ga0180216, IMG submission 128879) | Enriched Miracle-Growth compost microbial communities from Emeryville, California, USA - eDNA 3rd pass 37_C BE-Lig MG (version 2)... ... | reverse complement strand
GTGGTTCCTTCTTCGAGTCGGTTTTTGCAGATCACTCGAAGGATCCACCCGGTGGCCGCGCCTACGTTGGAGGCACGCGCTCACTCAGGTCCGTCGTACACCACTCTGCTGGACTCCACTTACCGCAAAGAGTGCGGCATGATGGATGACGTGGTTCGCGATCAAGGAGAAAAACTCGCTCACCACGTCAGCCTCCTCGAAAGATCCTCTGCAGCGCTGTTGCTCGTCGTGGTATCACCCGTGCTCCTCCTCGGTGGTGTCGCCATCAGGCTGACTTCCCGTGGTCCCGCTCTGTACCGCGCGCAGCGGATGGGGCGTCAAGGGGTCGTGTTCACCATGTTCAAGTTGCGAACCATGCGACAAGACACGGATCAGCGAGGGGCCATTACCGCCAGGCGCGACAACCGAATCACTCGCGTCGGCCGCCTGCTGCGCTCACTGAAGTTGGATGAACTACCCCAGTTGATCAACGTGGTTCGCGGCGAGATGAGCTTTTTTGGACCTCGACCGGAAGCGGTGGAGATCGTTCGAGACCACTATGCGCCTTGGATGCGTGCCACCCTGGACGTCCCTCCGGGGATCGTCGGCCCGGGAAGCCTCAGTTACTTCCTCGACGAAGCGAGCTTGCCGAAGACCATCGAAGATGCCGAAACCCACTACATCCAAACCGTCCTGCCCCGAAAGATTGCGCGAGAATTGCTCTACGTAGAACGGCGAACCATCGGGTACCGAATTGAACTAGCGCTCCGGACGCTGTTCGGGATCCTTCACATCGGCTCCGCTTACGTTGAGCGAGCCATCGAACGAGAGAACCGCGCAGCAGACGCACTGCTCGCAGCAAAGAGCGCCTCGTGACGAACGACTTCCTTCCATTCGCACTACCTGATGTCGGCGAACCCGAAATCGAGGCCATGGCTGGCGCTGTCCGCTCGGGGTGGGTATCGTCCGGCCCCAAGGTCAAAGCCTTCGAGCGCGCATTCTCCGAAGCATTGGGTGGGTCGGTCGAGGCCGTCGCGCTCAACTCCGCCACTGCTGGCCTGCACCTTGCTCTCGAGGCTCTGGGGATCGGTCCCGGAGACGAAGTCCTGGTTCCGACCTGGACCTTTACGGCAACCGCTGAGGTCGTTCATTACTTGGGCGCCCGCCCGATCCTCGTCGACGTAGATCGAAGAACGTTGAACATCAATTTCGACGATGCCACCCGCAAGATCACCTCCGCGACCCGAGCGGTCATGCCTGTGCACTTCGCGGGCTTGCCCGTTGATCCGGGCCTTGTCGCTGACTTCAGCGCGACGCACAACTTGGCGGTCGTTGAAGATGCCGCTCACGCTTTTCCTGCAAGCCGAAACGGCATCGAGGTCGGGGCGTCTACGAGCGCTGCGACAGTGTTCAGCTTCTACGCCACCAAGACGATGACGACTGGTGAGGGCGGGATGCTCGTCACCCCCAACCCGGAGATCGCCGATCGAGCTCGAACGATGCGACTACACGGCATCAACCGTGATGCGTTCGACCGATACCGCTCAAACAAACCGTCGTGGGCCTATGAAGTGGTTGCGCCCGGGTACAAGTACAACCTGACGGATCCAGCCGCCGCTATGGGGCTGGTCCAACTCCAACGAGCAACCAGCATGCGAGAACGTCGTGCAGATATTGCTGCTCGCTATGACGAGGCGTTTGGAGACCTTGGGCTCGAGCTGCCGGCAACAGGCGGTAAGCACACAACACACTCCTGGCACCTCTATGTCGTCAGGATGCCGGAGGCACTACGACGCGACGACTTCGTGCAGTCCATGATTGACCGCAGCGTCGGTACGTCTGTGCACTTCATTCCCCTCCACCATCAACCGTTCTGGAGGACGCTCGGCTCGTACGACCCTTCTGACTTCCCCGTCGCGAGTGCCGAGTTCGAACGCGTTGTGAGTCTGCCCATCTTTTCCAGCATGAGTGACTCGCAAGTCGATCAGGTCATCGAAGCCGTCCACGTGACAATGCAGACGCATGGCGGAGCATGATGAAGGTCGGCATTCTCACGCAGTGGTACGACCCAGAACCTGGCCCCGCGGGTCTCCCTGCGGCGCTGGCCCGGGGGTTAGTGAACCGGGGCCACCAGGTCAGTGTGCTCACTGGCTTCCCCAATTACCCGACCGGACAACTCGCTGACGGCTACTCCTTGAAGCCACGCAGCAGCGAACTTCTGGACGGAGTCCGCGTGACACGCGTAGCGCTGTACCCGTCGCACGAAGATTCGTTGGTCAAGAGAGCAATGAACTACGGTTCCTTTGCTCTTTCGGCGGCGTTACTCGGGGTTCACAAGACGTTCAAGGACATCGACGTCCTGTGGGTGAACTATTCACCGGTGACCGTGGCGCTTCCCATGTTTGCCCAGCATGCACTCCGTCGCACACCTAGCGTTGTCCATGTCCTTGACCTCTGGCCCGACACTTTGACCGCAACGGGCTTCCTCGACAATCGCAGATTCACTTCCCGAGCCGTGCGCGCCAGTCTGAATGCCGTCTGCAACTCGATGTATAGAACTGCGTCTCGGGTGGCGTACATCTCGCCTGGGGTGGGATCGGTCCTGCAATCGCGGGGAGTCAATCCGGAGAAGTTGGCGTACGCCCCGATGTGGGCGAACGAAAGCGTCTTCCACTCGACAAGTCAGACCACCCCGACCGGTCCGATCACGTTGCTCTACGCCGGAACACTCGGTCGAGCGCAAGGGCTTGAGGCCTTTGTCCGCGCGGCAGGTCGCCTGCAGCACCTACCCTTGCGGTTCCTGATCGCGGGTTCCGGCACGGACGAACATCGTCTCAAAGCCGTAGCAGCTGAAGTCGGCGCCTCCAATGTTCAATTCCTCGGCCGAGTGCCCCAAGGAGACATGCCCACCCTGATGGCTCAGGCCGATGCACATTTCGTGTCACTCAATGACGACCCGCTGGCCCGAATCACCATGCCGAGCAAGATTCAATCGATATTGGCCACCGGCGGCCCGATACTAGGCGCTCTGGTCGGCGACGCCGCGGAGGTAGTTCAGGGTTCTGGTGCTGGGTGGGTGTGCACGCCGGGCGACGAGGACCAACTTTTGGGCATCCTCCAGCAGGTCGTTCGGGAGGGCCGCGACGGTATCCGCAGCCGCCGTGATTCCGCGAAAGCGTACTACCAGCGCGAGTTCGCGTTCGATCGCGGAATCGAGAAGATCGAAGATCTCTTGCTTCAAGCTGTCAGCGAGAAGCGATGACTCTTCAACTCACTCCGCTGTCGACCGCCGATATTCGCGAGGCTGCCGCCCTCCACCTCAGATCATTCCCATCGTTCTTCCTGAGCGAACTCGGGGAACGATTCCTCCGCGAGTTCTACAGAGGGTTTCTGGACGACGGAGCCATCACCGCCATCGCCCGAGATGAAGACGGAAGGCTCCTGGGGGTAGTCGTTGGTCACATGGAACCGGCTGGCTTCTTTCGCAGACTGTTGCGTCGCAGGTGGTATGCATTCGGTTTGGCCAGTTTGTCTCTGGTCATCCGTCGACCCTCTGTGCTCCCCCGAATCGCCCGTGCTGTCACCTACCGGGGCCAGGCAGGCCGTACGCCGCAGAGTGGCGCGCTGTTAAGTTCGATCTGCGTAGACCCACAAGAACAAGGTGCGGGAACAGGCCGAAAGCTACTCACCTCGTTCACAGACGAATTGGCTCGCCGCGGCGGAGCCCGTGCCTACCTGACAACCGATGCAGCGGCAAACGAAAGCGCGAACGCCTTCTACTTGAGCGCTGGCTGGCACCACGAGGAAGCGTTTCTAACACCCGAAGGACGTCGAATGAACTGCTACGTGTGGCTCGCATGATTCGACCAACCTCACCCAGAATTAAGGAGGTCCAATGACGGCATCGCCCCTAGGCCCCGTCTTGGTAACCGGTGGGACCGGATCATTCGGCACGACGATGGTTCGCGACCTGCTGTCCAGTGGCCGCACGGATCACGTACGAATTCTCAGTCGGGATGAAGCCAAGCAAGACGCCTTGCGTCGCCAACTCAACGACGATCGTCTGAGATTCTTCCTGGGAGACGTGCGCGATCCGCTCAGCGTCCGAGAAGCCATGGTCGGTATCGACCACGTCTTCCACGCGGCCGCGCTCAAGCAGGTGCCGAGTTGCGAGTTCTTTCCTATGCAAGCCGTGAAGACCAACGTCGAAGGGAGTTCCAACGTCATCAGGGCTGCAGCCGAAGCCGGCGCGAAATCGGTGGTGTGTCTCAGCACGGACAAGGCTGTCTATCCGATCAATGCGATGGGCATCTCCAAAGCGATGATGGAGAAGGTTGCTCAGGCGTTCGCACGTAACCACCCCGGGTCTGAAACCACGGTCGCGATCACCCGCTACGGCAACGTGATGTACTCCCGCGGGTCTGTCATTCCCCTGTTCGTCGATCAGGTGAAGGCAGGCAAGCCGCTCACGGTGACCGACCCGAACATGACCCGATTCCTGATGTCGCTCCAGGAGTCGGTCCACTTGGTGAACTACGCGTTTGAGCATGCTGATCCGGGCGACCTGTTCGTGCGCAAGGCACCCGCCTGCACCGTCGAAGTGTTGGCGCGCTCGGTCGCCAGCCTGTTCGGCAACGACGATCCTGAATTACGAGTCCTCGGCGCACGCCACGGTGAGAAGCTGTACGAGTCCCTCCTCGGGCGCGAGGAGCGCGCGAAGTCAGAGGACATGGGTGACTACTACCGAGTGCCGCTCGACGCGCGCGGGCTCGAGTACGAGCTCTTCTTCGACGAAGGAACCGGGGAGGACATCGAGATCGAGGACTACAATTCGCACAACACCACCCTCCTAGACGTCGATGGCGTGAAGGAACTACTGCTCACCCTCCCCGAGATCCGCGACGAGTTGGAGCGCCACGGATGAGTACAGCCATCACCGGCGGCTACGGTTTCCTGGGCTGGCACCTCGCGTGCCGCATTCTGGCGCAGACCGGAAATGAGCCCTTCCGATTGGGCCGAGCCGACTTCGCCCAACCGGAGCGCCTAGCCTCCGCCCTTGCGACTGTAGACACCATCTATCACGTCGCCGGCGTCAACCGTGCCGACTCCGATGAGCAGGTGACATCACTCAACATCCAGTTGGCCAAGGCGCTCTCGGACGCAATCATCGCCAACGGCAGGCCGGTTCGGTTGGTCTACGCCAACTCGATCCAATCCAGGCTCGACAATCCCTACGGACGCGGCAAAGCCGCAGCCGTCCCGCTCCTAGCCAACGCCGTCGAACGAGTGGGCGGAACGATGGTCAATGTCCTCCTACCCAACCTTTTCGGCGAGCATGGTCGTCCGAACTACAACTCCGTCGTCGCAACATTTGCAGCCAAGATTGCTGCCGGCGAAGAGCCGACCGTCACGCACGACAAGGAGATCCCTCTCCTCCACGCACAGGACGCGGCCCAAGCGTTGATCGATGCCGCCACCGGCAACGATCAAGAGTCTGAACCGCCTGGTCGGCCGACGTTGGTCTCGTCCTTGATTGACACCTTTCGGGGTTTCGAATCGCTGTACCGAGTAGGAGAGATCCCGGCTCTCGACGACCCGTTCCAGCGCGACCTTTTCAACGCCTACCGGTCCTACTTGTTCCCCGAGCGGTTCCCCATCCCGCTCCAAGTCCACTCGGACCAGCGCGGCGACCTGTTCGAGACACTCCGCTATCACGGGGGCACCGTCCAGACCTACCTGTCCACGACCCGTCCCGGCCAGAAACGCGGCGAGCACTACCACCTGCGCAAGGTGGAGCGGTTCGTCGTCGTCAAAGGCGAGGCCGAGATCGGCTTCAGAAAGCTTCTCACCGACGACGTCGTGACGATTCGCGTCAGCGGCGACAATCCGTCAATCGTCGACATGCCGACGCTGTGGGTGCATAACCTGGTTAACGTCGGTGACACCGAGTTGATCACCTACTTCTTTTCCGACCAGCTGCTCGACCCCGCAAACCCGGACCAGTTCTATGCCACGGTCCAACCCGAGGAGATTTCTGCATGAAGGTGATGACGATCGTCGGGACCCGCCCCGAGATCATCAGGCTCTCCTGTGTGATTCAGCGCTTCGATGAGGTATTCGATCACGTCTTGGTCCATACCGGCCAGAACTACGACCATTCGCTCAATCAGGTTTTCTTCGACGATCTCGGCCTGCGGGCACCTGACCACTACCTAGGCGTCGATACGTCGAGCTTGGGAACCGTCCTAGGCGGCGTGCTCATTGAGACGGAGAAGGTCCTGCTCGAAGAGAAGCCGGACGCAGTCCTCGTGCTCGGCGACACCAACTCATGCATCGCCACCATCATGGCCAAGCGGATGAGAATCCCGACGTATCACATGGAAGCCGGCAACCGCTGCTTCGACGAGAACGTCCCCGAGGAGACCAACCGCCGGCTGGTCGACCACGTAGCCGACTTCAACCTCGTCTACACCGAGCATGCTCGTCGGAACTTGCTCGCTGAGGGGCTTCATCCTCGTCGGATCCTGCTCACTGGCTCACCAATGCGCGAAGTACTTGAGAAGTACCGTCCTCAGATCGAAGCCTCCGACGTACTCGAGCGGCTAGGCCTTGAGGAAGGTGGCTATTTCCTCGTCAGCGCCCACCGTGAAGAGAACGTCGACAACCCAGATCGACTCAGGCAGCTCATCAAATGTCTTGAGCGTGTCTGGCAGGAGTGGAGACTCCCCCTCCTCGTTTCAACCCACCCGCGGACCCGTAACCGGATCGAAGCTGGTGAGCTCACATTCGACGGTGACATTCGGCTGCACGAGCCATTCGGGTTCCATGAATACAATCGCCTACAACTCGGCGCGAAGTGCGTACTATCCGATTCCGGAACAATCTCCGAGGAATCATCAATGCTTGGCTTCCCCGCCATCACCTTACGAAGTTCGATCGAACGCCCTGAAGCGCTAGACACCGGGGCCATCGTGATGACCGATCTCAACGCCGATGATGTCCGCGATGCAATCGATCTTGTTATCCGCAGTCGCGGAGATTCGGCAGCGCTTCCGTCTGCCTATGAGATCAAGAATACGGCGGAACGAGTGGCTCGTTTTGTCCTGTCGACGGCACCTCGTCACGCCAGCTGGGCCGGGCTAAGGAGCACCGTTGGCACTTAATCGAAAAGGCCGGACCTACGCCGTTCTCAGTAGCTTGCGCCGCAACGCCATCCGCGTATGCAAGCGACTACGCCGCGTCCACCCAACCGCATATGTGCACCGCACCGCAGATGTGAGCCGCGATCTGGTGGCCGAAGAGTGGGTGTTCATAGGACCCCGGGTAAGGATTGATCCACTTGTCACTATCGGTAGATACACCATGGTTGCCGCTGACGTATCGATCATTGGCGATGACCACGTATGGAATGTTCCGGGTGTTCCAATGCAGTTTGCCGGACGCCCCACCCAGCAACCGACCGTGATCGGGCGCGACGTATGGATTGGTCAAGGAGCGATGATTCGACGAGGCGTGGAGATCGGTGAAGGCTCGATCATTGGGGCCCACGCGGTGGTTACCGCTGATGTTGAGCCCTATCAGATCATGGGCGGCGTCCCAGCTCGGCTAATTTCCGTGCGGTTCCAAAAGAGCTCTGACATCCGCTCCCATAGCTCGATCGTCAATGGGCCAGTGCTTAAACGAAATCCCGCGGCGCCACTACTTACGGCTAGTGATGGTCAATGACGCAAATCCCCACGGTCCTGGTGGTCTACCCACACCTACCTCACTACAGATACGGCGTGTTCAAAGCGCTCGCAGAACTCCCTGATCTCCGTACTCATTTCGTTGCGGATGAGATCGAACGAACTGGGACGATCGAAACGATTCCATTCGAATCGTTACCCGCTATTCGAGTCAAGAATCGATGGCTCGGTGGTGTCCTATGGCAGTCAGGACTGTGGAGGGTTCTTCGCAAAGAACACCCAGACGCGGTTATCTTTCTCGGAGACGTCAAGTATGCAAGCAACTGGTTCGCTGCCATTTGGCTCCGAGCACTGCGTCGTCCGGTGCTCTTCTGGACCATCGGTTGGCACCGCCCAGAGCGCGGATTGAAAAAGTTCACGCGCCTGCTCTATTACCGGCTCGCCCATGAACTTCTCCTGTACGGAGAAGTGGGTCGACAGCTAGGAAGCGAACACGGATTTCCTGCCCATCGCATGACACGGGTCGGAAACAGCCGGACGTCGTCAAAGTCATCCTTGCCCCCCTCGACAAAAGAGCAGAAACTTCTCGATAACGCTCTCAAGGACACATCGCAGCACGTTGTTTCAACGATCGTGCGCCTTAACGCGAGTAAGCGAATCGACTTGCTTATCGAGGCAGCTGCTATAATCCAGTCCGCTGGCACACCAGTCACACTCCTAATTGCGGGAGATGGTCCTGAACGCGTTTCACTCGAACAACGGGCAACAAGCCTAAATGTGGATGCGCGCTTCCTTGGCGCTGTTTACTCCGAGGATTCGTTAGAACGCATCTATGCCGCGTCTCAGGTGACTGTCTTACCCTCAGCGGCTGGACTAACCGTTATCCAAAGCATGGAGTTCGGCACTCCCGTCGTTACGCATGACGACCCCTACGAACAAATGCCCGAAGCAGAAGCCATTCGTGAAGGCATCACCGGATCGCTCTACAAAAAGGGCGATGTAACATCCCTGGCGGACGCAATACAAAACTGGTTTGACGTCCAATCGTCCTCTGAAGCCTCAGAGGCATGCCGTGCTGAAGTTTCGGCGCGCTGGTCACCAGCCAGTCAGGCACGAACGATCGCCGATTCGACCATTGCCCTCCTCGGCGGGAGGCGGTAGTGGACGACAACGCGCGATCGGTGACCGCAACCTATTCAGACAATGCGAGGCGACGCCGCGGAAGTCAGATTCTTGGGACAATTGTGGTTCCCTTCACCCTCGCGGCGTATGCCACGTGGAACCTAGCGCCACCGCAATTGCTCGCTGGCCCACTATCCAGATACTTGGTCGTCATCACCCTAGTACTAGCTCCGCTTGCGCTCGTTCATCTAATCCGAGCACCCGAAGCCGGTTCGGCGTGGGTCCTCATATTTGCGATGACCTTGATGCCCGCGGTGGCAATCGGCACAGACAGCGACTACGGCCGATTGAAGCTCCTTGGCATTGCGTTGGCACTGACGGTGACCATAGCCGCTGTTCAACTCGTGAACGCCCAACAGATATTCCATCGATTTATTCAGTTCTACGTTGGATTCGCCGCGATAGCTACCACCTACACACTCTTGACGGCGATTGACGTTTCTAACGGGCGGTTGGCATCGGTTGGACAAGCACCAATCTCTGCGGGCCGGCTCGCTGGCGTGACCGTCCTGGGTTGCGTTGTATATCTCTTCTGGTCCAAGACCAAGTCCGGACCAAAGATTGCCGTCTCGATTTTACTTGCTGCCGTTTCGGTATTGGTACTTGTCCAGTCTGGAAGTCGAGGCCCCCTGGCCGGCGCAGCGTTCGCGGCCGCAATATTGCTTATCCCGTCCAAGTCTTCTCCGAGGTTCACGATTCTTCGCTTCGGCACGCTCGCTTGCACGTCGATCCTCGCCTACGAAGCATTCACTGCATCGCCAACAGATCAAGTTGCGTATGGACGAGTATTCACAACATCGACGAGCGGGCGGTCCTACATCTATTCTGAAACCGTCAGCGTCCTGGCCGAGCATCCTCTCGGCATCGGCTGGGGCAACCTCTCAGACTATGTGTCGTTCGAGTCATTGGAGCCTGGTCGTCTCTACGCGCATAACCTCTTTTTGGAAGTGGCATCCGAAGGTGGGCTTCTTGCGCTTTTCGGTTTGGTGATTATCCTGATTGTTGCCTTCCGCCGCATACGGAATTCGTCGGTCAGCGAACCGATTTGGCACAATTTGTTCATCTCGCAGATGGTGTTTGCGTTCGTGAACGCGATGTTTTCAAGTGACTTCGCTGGGAATCGCTCGCTATGGGTCTTCGTTGGAATTGCGTTGTCAGGGATGTACAGCCCTTCCCACCGAGCCGTGACAGCACGACTCGTTCACAGCAGGCCAACTTGGCAGGAGTCTCGGCATTAATGCTTTCAAGAGTCACGTGCCTCCCATGACCGAAACCTCTGGAATCGAGCGCTGTGAGGCCCGGGCCAAGTGCGAACCTAAGCAAACCTGGTCCCAGATGATCGGCATTGGAGGTCGGCAATGACCGGACGTCGACGCCTGCTCGGCGAATACATCTGGAGTGCATCGGGATCGTCGCTTTCAGCGATCTTGCAATTCTTGCTCTACGTGCTACTCGCAAGAAACGTGGAACCGCATGAGTTCGGTATCGCGATGTCAATGCTTGGTATGTGTCTGGCACTTCAAGCCTTTTTCGAGTTTGGGCTCGGCCGCCTGGTCCTTCGCGAACGCGCACGTGATCACGACTCCGAACTCGCCATACATGCCGTGGGTGTCGCCATGATTGCATTCACCATCTTTGCAGTAGCCATAGCATGCGCAATATTCATATCAGCAACACTTTGGGATCCGACCGTACTCTGGCTGCTACCACTCTGCCTAGCTGTGCCAGCCGAAGCCTGGGCTACTCTTCGATACGGCGTAGCTCTCGCTGATCAACGCGCTTCGGTGATGGCGGTCGATCTCATTGCGCGTCGCACGTTGGCGCTAGCCCTATTTTACGCTGGGATGCACACGGACATAAATTCCCTAGGCGTCTTCTCACTTGCACTCACCGGAACGGGGCTACTCGCTATCGCGTTCGTGAACATTCGCGTCCCAATTCGCCGGCCAACCACCGTTGCACCCAAACTAAAGCCGGTGCTGCGGCAGTCGCTGCCATTCTGGATAAATAGCGCGTCTGTGCAGTCCCGGAACGTTGACGTACTTGTCGTCGGGCTAGTTGGAAACGCCGCGACCGCAGGGTACTTTTCGGCAGCTAGAAGGATCGTCGGTCCCCTCACGACGCTAACCAATGCTCTGAATGCCGTGCTCCTTCCTGCCACCGCAAAGGTAGGCAACAACGGTACTGAACGAATTTCTAGGGGAATCTGGATCGTGAGTTTGAGTTCGATTCTTCCCTATACCGGTCTCGTCGCGGCCGCTCCCACCGTTGTCCCACTCGCGCTCGGCGACGCATACATTGGAACGATTCCAGCATTTCAATGGATAGTCGCAGGCCTACCCTTGGCTGTCCATGCATCGTTATTTACGGCCTACTTGCAGGGCCAGGGTCTGGCCAAGCAGGTAGCTCAAATATCACTTATCTGTACCACCGCATATTTTCTCTTACTCGTCACACTGGTACCGATTAGGGGTGCAGTAGGTGCAGCAGCCGCCTTCATCTGTTGCTCCTTCTTGCAGGTTTGCTTACAAGCCCTTGTAACTCGCCAACTGCGTAACGCAAGCCATTCCCATTGACTTGGAGTCCACCTATGTCCACCAACACGCGACCGAATATCTTCGCCATCTGCACCGGTGCATACGGGAACGTCGGAGATGCAGTGATACGCCGACTGGTGGTTAGTTGGCTCCGAGAGACTCGGTGCCGCCTCCATATCTACGTCGGCAATGCCCCGGACGAGTGGATCGAACAACTCCGATTGCAACCTGGAGATGTGATTTACCGTAGGCGTGATCTAGGTGCATGGATGCGGGCGCTGGTCCTCGGCAGAGGTAGTCGCGCGCTTGTCTTCGATCCCGGCGAGGTTCCCCTCGAACGTTCGGCGTTGCCACTCGAATGCCTCTGGCTCGCGATCACAGCGTTGCTCCGCGTGCGCAACATTCGTGTGGTCCGTCCACCACGCGGCATCGGACGTCCAGCCCGACTGAGTGTCCTCGTTCATCGTATTGCCTGCAAACTCTCCGATGCTGCATTTTGGCGGGATCTCGAAAGTTTGAAAACGATTAGGGTGGGCTACCCGTCGCCTGACACAGCTTTTCACGAGTCGTTCGACAAGCGTCAAGAAGCCGGCGAGACACGGACAAAATTGGTTGTCAGCCTGCGCGGATCCCGGCCCTCGCCTACAGAGGAATGGATCCTCGGACTCAACGATTTCGCGACTAGAAATGGACTATCAATAGTGATTGCGAGCCAAGTCCGGAGCGACGAGGCAGCGTGCATGCTGCTCAAAGAGCGAACTGGCTGGGACTACCTGCCTTGGCCTAGCGACGAAACCTCCCTTTCTCGTGAAAGACGCCTACGTTGCCTGTACTCGGAATGCAAAGTGATCGTGAGTGACCGACTGCATGCGCTGATCCTTGCCGCCAACTCAGGCGCTATCCCCACTGAACTGGTGGTTAACCCAAGCGGGAAGGTGCAGTCGAACTTCCAGCAGATAGGCATGGAACATGTTTCGATGGATGCCACTGGGCTAACGCGAAAGCAGGTCGCGACGACACTTGAACGGTCATTGGAACTAAATTCACAGTTCGAGACTTACCTTGAAGCTGCTGGAAGAGCAGTCGATGACCTCCGGTTAAGGATCCGAAATGTCTTGACTCTCTGAGGGACTCGATCGTGGTACTCCACTATAAGCACCGAACGACTCAAATAGACCGTTATCTCTCTGGGAGAGCCGTTCATAGTCGAAAGTCGATAAAATGAAGGTATACAGTTCGTTGATCAGAAACACCAAATTGTTATTATGGCCAGCAGTTAGTTCTCTTCGTATCCTGCGCGAATTCTTAGCCGATTACCGCAGATACGTTCGTCTCAGTGCGCCGACTGGTGGAAGAAAGTACTACTCAATGAATGGCACCCGACTTGAGGGTCACATAACGAAACAATATCATCGGATTGAAAAGGGGCTCTCACTCAGGGACCCCCGGCGTCCATTTGGAAACGGGGTTCGCAATTCGCTGGGGAGCTTATTAGGTATGGCCAACCCGTCTCCAGAAACGGAACACTTCCGAGGACCGGCCACGGATGCCCTGCTCGCCCTTGATGAATGGAACACGAACAGCGTAGTGATGGAAACTGTCAGTCCTCAGCCCACCGCTGCTTCGAAACATTCACTCACCAAGGTTCAGGTTGCATCCCTCTTCCGCTCGCGGCATAGCGTCCGCGATTTTGATACCGAACTTGATGTAGATAACGATCGACTAAGACTCGCGGTCGAGTTGGCTGCAACGAGCCCTTCGGTTTGTAATCGGCAGGCATGGAAGGCCCATCTGTACCGCGATAGGGTCAAAGTCACCGAGATTCTGAAACTGCAATCGGGGAATGCTGGATTTGGACACTCATGTTCGGGTGTGTTCGTGATAACTACCGATGTCGGCTATTTTGCGGGATCTGGTGAGCGCAACCAGCGTTGGGTCGATGGGGGAATGTTCACTATGAGCCTGATTCTCGCCCTTCACGGCCTCGACATCGCCACCTGCACTCTGAACTGGTCACGAGGAAACGACGCTTCGGCCAAGCTTCGGACCGCTGCGGAGATCCCCAGGGAAGAAGACGTGATTGCACTCGTTGCGTTTGGAGTCGCTCGCGAAGGCCACCGCGTTGCCCGATCACCTAAGCGACCGTTCGAACAGGTCCTGAGGATCCATCAGTGAGGGCGTCAAATGTCAGATACAGCAGCTCTGCGAGCCGATAGCCCGTAGGCTTCTTCTGTGAACATCGTTGTTGCAGGTGCCGGCTATGTCGGCCTCTCAAATGCGGTGCTGTTGGCGCAGAGACGACCCGTGACAGTCGTGGACATCAACCGGCATCGGGTGGATCAAATTAACAACCGCAGGTCGCCGATCGATGACCCTGAGTTGGGGGAACTTCTGAACGCCAGCGGAACTGACCTTGAAGCTACCACCGATTCAGACGCGGCCTATCGCCATGCCGACTTGGTGATCGTTGCAACTCCCACAAACTACGATGCCGAGTCCAACTTTTTCGATACAACTGCCGTCGAGTCGGTTATCGATCGCGCGATATCCGCGAATCCACAGGCTTTGGTCGTCATCAAGTCGACCGTTCCCGTTGGGTTCACCGAACGTATAAGCGCCGGGTACCCGGACGCAACGATCATGTTTTCACCAGAGTTTCTGCGCGAGGGTCGTGCTGTTCATGACAACCTCTATCCGGCTCGGATTGTCGTCGGCTCGCGATCGAAGAGTGCAGGGCAGACATTTGCGTCGCTGATGACCGAATGCGCGTTGAATGATGAAGTACCTGTACTGCTTACCGATCCGACGGAGGCCGAGGCTATTAAGCTATTCGCCAATACCTACTTAGCTCTCCGCGTGGCGTACTTCAACGAACTCGATACATACGCGGCTTCACACGGCCTCGACAGTCGACAGGTCATTGAGGGCGTCGGGCTCGACCCACGAATTGGCATGCATTATAACAATCCGTCGTTTGGCTACGGCGGCTACTGTCTACCGAAGGACACCAAGCAACTGCGGGCTAATTACCAAAATGTTCCGCAAAATTTGATTAGCGCGATTGTCGAAGCGAACGCCACACGTAAGGATTTTATCGCAGCGGAGATCTTGCGGCGAAATCCACGCACTGTTGGAATCTACCGCCTCACAATGAAAGCTGGATCTGACAATTTTCGCGAATCATCCATCCAAGGCGTAATGAAACGCATAAAGGCCAAAGGGATTGAAGTTGTCGTTTACGAGCCAGCACTCGACACCGATCGGTTCTTCAACTCTGAAGTCTTAGCTGATCTAGGTGAATTCAAGAATCGCTCTGACGTCATCGTCGCCAACCGCCATACGGACGCGCTCTCCGACGTGGTGGACAAGGTCTACACCCGAGACATCTACGGGCGCGACTAACGCGCAGTTCCGAGCGGATAGATTTGTGATGTCACGACTCCGAATGAGGGTCCGATGAGTGACTAATTTAAGACTCCCCGGACGAATACATCGGTGCGCGGACCGGTGGGCATCGGGGTCGTCGCTCGGCTGACCTCCATGATTGTCTGCTTAGCAAGAGTCGGCCATTACCCCGGGATGATCAGTCCCAGTTCGGTCAACTCGTTGATCAGAGCGTCAACATCAGCCCGTGAAACCTGACTCGGCTCACGGTTCGGCGTTGAACTGATCCGCAGCGTGCTGACCTGCGGCGATGCGTCGCGACGGGGACGGACTTGCGCACTAATCTGGCTATCCGCAGTTGAACGTGGTGGCCTGCTGATTCAAGGTGCGGCGTCGGCGGGTTCGCCGAGCGCTGCTGAGCAGGATACGGCTCTGGTAGTGGCCGGTGTTGCGGTAGCCGCGTCCGGTGCGTTTGATCTGTTTGATCGAGGTGTTCGCGGCTTCGGTGCGGGCGTTGGTGACGCGGGTGACGATGAAGGTCTCAATCTCGTCCCACCAGGCGTTGATTGTTTCCCATAGTCGCCAGGTCTCGTCCATGTCGGCGCCGAGCACGGCGATGCCGAGCATCCCGCGTGCGTGATCGGCTGTGTCGAGGTCGGTGCAGGCCAGCAGCATCCGTAGGCGTTCCTTCACGCCCCAGGCTGCGCCGATCTCGCCGGTGGGGTCATCGACACGCAGCACGTGTTTGAGCCGGTGTTGGGCGCGGTCGCTGAGCCGGTCGCCGGCGCGTAGGAGCAGCATCCGGTGTGCCCAGGCAAGGTCGTCCTTGCGGCCGCGGTGACCCAGTTGTTCGCGGGCGACTTGCTGCCGGACCTTGGTGAGCGCGAGGTTGGCCAGGCGGACCAGGTGCCAATGATCGACGCTGACCTTCGCGTCCGGCAGAACTTGGGTGATCGCGGACCGGAACGGCGCGGACGGGTCGATCGCCACGACCTCGACCCGCGCCCGCCAGGCGGTGCTGCGGGCCTCGAGCCACGCCTGGATCCCGGCCCGGGCTCGGCCGTCGACGATACCGAGGACCTGGCCGTTCTCTGCATTGACGAACGTGGACATCCACGGCTCGACCCGACACCACGACCCTGATGCCTCGTCGCGGAAGAACCGAGCGCGAGCAAAGCGGTGCTCGTCGATCCCCAGGTGCCTGACCGGGACCGTGTCGGGATCGGGCAGCGTCACCGCAGCGGTATTGATTGCTGTCTGCACCGTCCACCAGGCCACCCCGAAGGACGCAGCGACCTCGGCGACCGCGCGACCGGAGTCGATCACGGCGTCGACCAGTTCGTTACGCAGCCGGGTCAGGCACCGCGCCCGCAACGGCAACTGGTCAGTGATCTGGACGAACGTCCTTCGATCGCAGGCCGGTTCAGCGCACAACATCCGCGGCTTACGCACGATCACCTCAACCGATGCACCACCGACAGGCAGGTCAGCCACGCGCTGCCTGGTCCACTGGTGCACCCGCGTCGAGATCACCCCGCAGTCGGGACAGGCATCGTCACGGCCGACAGCCTGGACCACCACGCGGCGACCACCACTGGGCAGGTCGACGGCGTCGATCACGTCGTACTCAGGCAGGTTGAAGATCAGACTCGCGCCGTCGCGGATGCGCACGACAGCAGACGAGGACGTAGCGTTGCTCACGGCTCGTGTCCTTCAGGGTTGGTGTCTCAGCAACACCCATCCTCAGCAAGGGCACGAGCCGCCTTGCGTTACGACACGACCACGCTCAACTACGAAGAGCCACTAATCTGGGTCCCGCGAGGCTGCTGGGGTGGCGTATGTGCGGGTGGTGTCGACAGCTTAGGGCGCGTCCGCGGTGCAGATCGTGTGGTCCTCGCGGCGTGGGTCGCGAAAGATTGACCACATCGGGTCTGCGCATGCTCCTGGGGAAGTCGAGGCGTTGCGGGCGGTCGCGGCGCAGCGGATTGCCGCCGGTCAGGACGAACTTGATCTCGGCCTCGGCCTCGGGCTTGTTGCGGCGGCGGAGTCCGGTGGGCCGCTGCCGATCACCAGCACCCGGATGGGCCATCTGTGGGATGCGTTGTGCAGGGCCTACGAGGCGCTCGGCTTCGACACCGCGACCGGTGGCGACGAGGTGTTCCGCCAGCTCGTGCTTGCGCGGATCGTGGAGCCGACCAGTGAGGTGTTTCTGAGTTCGCGATAGAGATCTGCGGGGAATCAGAGAACATCGTCGGGCCCCTGGGTGGTGATATCTTCTCGTGCTGCTCGGTTGACTTCAAGGCGTCGGAGTCGGGCCTGTTCCAGTCTGGCTTGACGGGCCTTGCGGATGGCCTCGCCACGTCCTTGGTGTTCGTCATCGGGGGTGACGTAGCCGATCCCTGCATGGAGCCGGACGGCGTTGTAGTGCTCCCGGACGACGGCCTCGAGGAGGCCGTCGGCTTCCAGCGCGGCGGTGAAGGCGACCTCGACCTGGGTGGAGGTCTCCTCGGCCGAGACGATCTCGGTGATCCACTTCCTGCTCACCAGGTCCTCGATGATCAACACCGCCATCCCTGCCCGGGTGAAGTGCGTCGTATCGAAGATCCAGATCGAGTTCGGCGTGTACTCCACCCAGTCCGGGAACTGTCGCCGTCTGGACTTCCCTGGCCGCGGGAGCGGACGAAAGTGCAGGTCAGCGACGTGCAGCACCCTCCTGACGGTGGACGGTGAGACCCACACCCGGGACAGATGGGAGCCGCGGTGGGCGAGCTTGCGGTGGGATCGGTCGACCTCGCCCCACTCCTCGAACAACGCGAGGATCTCTACTGCCTCCTGGGGCAGGATGCCGTGTACAGGGCTCCCGCCGGGCTTCTCGTCGGCGAGCCGGCCGCGGGCATGGCGGCCATACCAGCGGTGCGCACGAACCTCGCCGAGTTCCAGGGCACCGCAGGCGCGGCGGATGGTCCACCCTGCGTCGAGGGCCTCGTCGATCAGGTCGAGCAGCCCGGCCTTGGTGGCCGCGTCCACCCGGTGCGGGACTCGGCCACTCAGCCCCAACCGTCTTTTCCCTCCACCAGCGTGAGCTTGACAGCGAGCTCCTTACAGGCCTCCGACAGCCTCGCGATCTCGGCCTTCGCCGCCTCCAGCTCGTAGTCGCGCTGCCGGCCCTTCACCCCCGGTTTGGAGGCCGCTAACGCCGACAGAGCGCCGTCCTTGGCGACCTGCTTGATCCGCATGATCGTGGACCGGTCGACCTGCTGGGCCGATGCGACCTCGGCGACCGTGGCCTCCTGCCGAACCAGCTGCAACCAGATCTCGTACTTCTGCGACGGCGACAAGAACCGCTTCGCACGACGCTTCCTCGGCTCGTTCTCGGACATGAACTGATCCTCCTGTTGGGGTTAGAGGACCCGTCGGATGTTGTCTGATTGACACGCCGATCTCTATCGCCAAGTCAGACGCAAACCAGTGATCGGCGCCTACCACCAGCTCTGGCACATCGAGAAGAGCTTCCGGATGTCCAAGCACGACCTCAAGGCCCGACCGGTCTACCACCACAAGCGCGAGTCGATCAACGCGCACCTGAACATCGTGTTCGCCGCTCTGGCCGTCACCAGATACATCGAAGCCTCGACCGGCTGGTCCATCAAGCGCTTCGTACGCACCGCACGGCGCTACCGCACCGTCCAAATCCAGGTCGGCAAGCACACCATCACCGCCGAAGACCCCTCCCCGACGACCTACGCGACGCGCTCGCCCTCATCAACTGACGTGCGCACTAACTTGAGCCGAGTCAGGACCTCCATGATTTGTCTGCTTAGCAGGAGTCGGCCATTACCCCGGGATGATCAGTCCCAGTTCGGTCAACTCGTTGATCAGAGCGTCAACATCAGCCCGTGAAAGCCCGACCTCGGCTGCCACGTCACGCAGATCAGAATAAGCAGCGTCCAGCATGGTCCAGAGATCCACGACCACGCCTTCGAGAATCACAGGCGGCTGCGTCGGGCGCGCCAGATTGATGAGTGCAATACGTCCTTCCGACTCTGCGACAGCAGTCGTCGAGCTCACTCGCCATCGCATCGGCTGGCTCGTCATTCCGCGCGTCGACGCCCTGGGTGGCGTTCGAGCGCAGCGATGGTGTGCTCAGCCTCGGCTCGCCCAGCGCGTTTGCCCGTTGCTCGACGATCCTGCTCGAGCGGGGCGTAGCCGTAGCCGCCGTAACCGGTGGATCGTGCCGACACCCGGTTGAGGATGACGCCGAGCGCACGAGCGCCGACGGTGTCGAGGGTCTGCAGGGAGATTCGCAGATCTTCGTCTGTGGTCTTGTTGTGAGTCACAACAATGAACGCGCCATCGGCTTCCAGTGTGAGTAGCGCTGCGTCGGTGACCGGCAGGATCGGCGGGGCGTCGATGATCAACATGGCGTGAATGCTGAGCTCGTCGATCAATTTCTGCCACGCCTTGCTCGACAGCAGCTCGCTCGGATTGGGCGGTAGCGGCCCAGACGCAAGGGCGTACAGGCCCGGAGTCGATTTCACTTCCTGGAGTGCATCCTCGGCGAGCAGTTGACCTGTCAACACGCTCGTGAGTCCAACCGCCGGGTCCAGGCCGAGACGGTCCGCAAGGGTCGGCCTTCGCAGGTCGGCGTCGATCAGCACGACGGCCTCGTCGCGCATCACCAAAGTACGAGCGAGGTTGATCGCGATGGTCGACTTACCATCGCCGGGCTGCGGGCTCGTGATGACCAGAATGCGAGGCGGGTCGTCGACATCCATGTAGCTGAGATTCGTGCGAAGCTTCCGCAATGCCTCGCCGGCAGCGGGGTCAGCCTCGATGTCGGCGCCCGCCAGCTCCTCCTGCAGGGCTTTCGACTTCGGCACGGACCCGACTACGGGGATGTCGAACGTCTGTTGAATCTGTTCTTCGAGGCGCAACCGGCGGTCGAGCGTGGAACGCAGAACCGCATAGCCAGCAGCGAGCATGCAACCCACGATCAGGCCCAGCAGCACGTTGCGCGGAATGTTCGGTGAGATGGGAGCGGACGGCAGCTCCGCCTGTTCGGCAGGCACCACCCGCGGCATGCCCGGCGCGAGCTCACCCGCTCCGGACTCGATGTTCACGATCTCCTCGGCCAGCGCCGCGACCCAGGCGTCAGCGAGGTCGCGCGCTTCGGCCGGCGTGTTTCCGCGGGCCGTGATCTTGATCAGGACGGTATCGATCGGTTGCGAGACGCTGATCCGTGAGACCAGGGACGAAGCGGAGACGTCGACGCCGAGCTGTGCCACGACATTCTCGGCGATCGCCCGGCTCTTGGCGATGTCTGCGTACGACTTGGCTCGAGAGCGTGACAACGAATCGTTGACCGAGGCCATGGCGATGTCGCTGTTGTCTGCCGTCGTGACGAATCCGTTGGCGTTGGCCGCGTAGACCTTGGGCTGCAGAAGGCTGTATCCGAGAGCCGCCAACGTCACCGCGCCGACAATGAGCACGATGCCAAGCCAGTACTGACGAAAGATGCGTAGATAGTCCTGTAACTCCACGCCTGCCCTCTCCCTCGGTCAGTCCTAGTATGACGGCGTGCAGAGGTCACCGGAGGCGAGTTCACCAATCTCGCTACCGCTCGTCGCGCTCGGAGTCTCAATCGATCTGCACGTCGCCGGAGCCTATGCTGATGCGATCAGCAAGGAACTTGCGGTTGCGTGGCAGGCATGCCGCCGCGACCCCAGCAGCAACGCCCACCGTGTGGTGGCCGTCGACGCCGACCAGCCTTCGCCAAAGGCGGTCAGCCGAACGAGCAATGCCGTCACAGTGGCAGCGATCGACGCGCAGGCAGGGAAACTGTGGATGCTGCACGCGGCAGGTGTCGCCGATTCTGACGGCCGCGTGATGGCGCTCGTTGGCCCTTCCGGCACAGGCAAGACGACGGCGGCCCTCACCCTTGGCCGCTCGTTCGACTACGTCACTGACGAGACCGTCGCGATCGCTCCAGACGGAACTGTCGTTCCCTATCCCAAACCCTTGTCGATCGTTGACTCATCGAGCACGGACAAACGGCAGGTAGCTCCGGAAGCGGCAGGCCTTCAGGTCGTCGCGGGACCAGTTCGACTCGGCAAGATCGCGTTCCTGACGCGCAGCCCGGAGTCGATCCCTTGCGTCGAACCGGTCGCAACTGGCACCGCCCTCGTGCGCCTAGCGGCTCAGAGTTCATACTTGCGGCACCTCCCGTGGCCGTTGGAGATGATGGCTGAACATCTGCGTACTACCGGTGGCGCAGTCGAACTGCACTACAGCGACGCGGTCCAGTTGAGTGCCCTCGTGAACGAGGCGCTGGCATGACGCGTCTTGAGCTTGCCGATGACGTCGAGTGGCTCAACGTTGAAGACGGCACGGTCGTCCTCGTCGGCCAACAGGCCCTCTTGCTAGGGCCCGTCGCTGGTGCCATCGTCGCTGAACTCAGTGCCTCTGGAGCGACCAGTATCGAACATCTCCGGTCGCAGCTTCTTGATCGCTTCGGCCAGTCGCCCGACAGCGGCACTGGGTTCGCTCGGACTATTGACGACCTCGCCGATGCGAAAGTCGTGAACGTTCGCCGTCGCCCCTAAATCCCTAGGATTCCAGCACCGTTGGGCTCCTCGGCTGCTACGCTGAGGACCGTTTCGGGGGTGAGAGACGTCCGAGCGGATCTATCCGTGCGGCATGGGTGTGAAGGGAGTCATATGCCGGACTATGAGTCGGCGCAAGTCGGCATCAGCCGTCGGCGGGTGCTGGTTGGTGCAGCATGGACCGCGCCAGCGATCGTCATGGCCACCGCCGTTCCTGCCATCGCAGCGTCGGGACCGGCTCAGTTCACCATCACTGGCGATGTCACTTACGTCAACGGGGGGACGTTGGCTCTGAGCGACACGTTGACGTCCGGCCCGTTGACCGTCACCAACACAGGCGGCACCACTGCTGTGCCACAGGTTCGATTTACATTCGTTGGACTTTCGCTGCTCACCAACCTGCCGACTCCCCCTGCTGTTCCTGGATGGACCGCAACGACTGCTCTAATCGATCTAGGCGGAGGGTTGGGCCTTCTGGGCACATGGGTTTACACAAGCAACACCGCAGTGTCGGGTGGGTCCGTAGCTGCTTTCCCTGGATTTCCAACTCAAAGTTTCCTCAAGCTACCTACTGGCATCAGAGTTACAGTTTCGCCGCCAGACCCGGCGGGACCGAACGTCATCGTGAAGCCATAGCCAGTAGATGAACCCGACACAGTTGTCGCTCACTTACAGCGAGTCAGCACAACTGTTGCCGGTGCTTGCGCTCACCGTTTGTTCGAGCGCTGAGCGACGAGCCCTCCTCATCAAAGGGGAGTCTGCGAATTTTCACGGCATCCGAACGCGCCGAACGTCTGCCGATGTCGACGTGCTCCTCGATCCCGCCCACTTCGCCGACGCTGTCAACGCGCTGCGGGCTGCCGGGTGGCGCCTCAAGGGCGGCGATCGCACACTTCGTCTACGTCACTCCGACGGAGTGACGCTGGTCAATCCTCTCTGGCCCCAGCCGATTGACCTTCACCGGCGATTCACTGGATTCACAGCCCCCGATCACGCCGTGTTCGAGGCGTTATGGGCCGACAGAGTTCACATCACGATCGCCGGACAACCAGTTGTCAGCGCCGGCGCTGCAACCGCTTGCCTCATCCAGGCGCTCCACGAGTTACGAGATCAGACGAGCCTCACCCGCGACGAATTCTCACAAGCAGTCGAATGGTTGAAAGCAGCTGACCGCGACACTCGGTCGCAGGTCGTGGCCCTGGCTCAGGTGACTGGCGCAGCGATAACTGCGCAGCCGCTGTTTGGCGCATGTAATCTCGAGATTTTGGCCGGTTCCAATGTCTCTACGGCCCGTGCGCGTGCATTTCGTCGACGAACGGTGCGCGGCCAGAACTTCGTGACCGTCTACCTAGCAGCGCTCACATCACGACCGTTCTGGGTGTGGCCGTGGCTGATCGTTCGTTTCGTGTTTGGTCGCAGGGCATCTTTAGCCGTTCAATATCCAGAGGCCACCCATGGGATGCGGGGGCTATGGCTTGCGCGATGGCATCGAGTTCGAGATGCGATTCGGTTGTTGCCTGAAGCTATACGACTCTTCTGGCGGACACGTTGAAATAGCGACATCGTGCAGCGCTAAATCATCGAGACCGATCCCGACCGGCTGACCAGGGTGGTCTGCCGATTCTGGTGGACGGATGGCAGAAGTGATTTGACGGCGGCCCCACTCCAGAGCCACGGCGCACACCTGCTGCGACACAGCCGCACAGCGCGGTGGCCCCGACGACGGCCACGACCACCTTCGGAACGTCCAACATCGCCAGCCCAGTCACGAGAAGCACCAAGACGATGCCGCGGCGGATGACGACCGGTGAGATCACCGACGCGAGTCGAGCACCGAGGAACGTGCCGGGGCTGCCGCCGACGATGAGTGGGATCAGCACGGCCCAGTCGATGCCTGTCACAATCACGTGACTGATCGCTGCCGACATCACCAACGGGATTGCTTGCACCAGGTCGGTACCGACCAGGGTGCGCGGCGCCAGCCTCGGGTAGAGCAGCAGCAAGATGACCATGATCACCGAGCCCGAACCGACCGAGGTGGTGCCGACCATCAGGCCGCCGAACGCGCCGAGCAGCAGCGTGAGGACGGGGCGGATGTCGAAGTCATCGCCGGGCTCGGCCGGTTGCCGAGACGAGACGTAGATGCGGGCCACGTAGGTCACGGCGGCGAACAACAACGCCACACCGATCGCGGCTTTCATGAACGCCTCTTGATCGGCAGATGCCCCGACCGCGTCGACGATGAACGCGCCCAGGAAGGCCGTCGGCACCGATCCGATGATCAGCCACTTGGCCAGGTGGAAGTTCGGCGAACCGTTTCGCCAGTGCACGGCCGCACCCACCGACTTGTTCGCAGCCGCTGCGACGAGGTCGTTTGCGACGGCCGCGCTCGGCGGGACGCCGAAGAAGATCAGTGCCGGCGTCATCAACGCACCACCGCCCATGCCGGTCAGACCGACCACGATGCCGACGGCGAAGCTGACCAACAGGAGGGTCGCTACGTCAGGCATGGGCGTCAGCCTGTTCAATCATGGGCGTGACTGTATTCGCGCCGAGCGCGCCCCGACAGCAGTCTCAACATGTGGTCGTTGCTGCGTGAGGTGCGGGACGCACATGGTTCTCGCCTCAGAAATCGTCTGAGATCACCAGTCGGAGCGGCCCAGAATCGAGCACAATGACGTCATGACCGAGCCCGAGACGCTGCCGTACGACAAGTGCCTGGACCTGCTGCGCAAGTCGATCGTCGGTCGCGTGGGGTTCGCCGTCGGCGACGGTTTGAAGATCATTCCGGTCAACTACGTCGTGATCGGTGATGCCGTCGTTGTTCGCACCCGACCCGACAGCGAGCTGGGCCGCCATGCGGCAGGTGCGGCGCTGGCTTTCCAGATCGATCACTTCGACTACGCCGACCACAAGGGGTGGAGCGTGCTGGCCGTCGGGACCGGCGAGCTGGTCGAGGACGTCAGCGAGTTGGCCGATCAAAGTGACTTCTGGGATCCCAAGCCGTGGGCCGACGACGAACCACGAGTGTCGTACGTCCGGCTGCCCTGGACCGAGCTGACCGGAAGGCGGCTCGGCAGGGGCTGGACCTGGGAGAACGAAATGCCGGTGCGTCGTTTCCTCGGCTGACAGTCTCGTCGGGTGCGCCTTGGCGATCCCGGGTTGATGTCGCCTCGCTTCGCTCACGGGCTTCGCCCTGGCGACCAGGTGGGGGGCGCGAATCCGCCCCTGGCGACCGGGGGTGGGCTGCGCCCTTGCGACCCCGGGGTGGGTTAGTCGCCTCGCTGCGCTCACGGGCTTCGCCCTGGCGACCAAGTGGTGGGGGCGGGGCGCGACCTGGCGACCAAGTGGTGGCGGCGGGGCGCGACCTGGCGACCAAGTGGTGGCGGCGGGGTGCGACCTGGCGACGGGATGGGGCGAGCCTGTGTTCTCACCGGCGCCTACGCGCCCTCGTTCCTCGGGCTGGCGACCGGGGTGCCGGTGGGTTTGTCGCCTCGCTGCGCTCACGGGCTTCGCCCTGGCGACCAGGCGGTGGGGGCGCGAATCCGCCCCTGGCGACCACATGGTGGCGACCGGGGGTGGGTTAGGTGAGGACGGAGGGGTCGAGGAGGTTGCGGGAGATCAGGTGGGAGAGGACCTCGTCGAGCTCGTCCTCGAGGGTGCGGCCGGTGGTGTCGATGACCAGGTCGGCGTCGGTGGGCGGTTCGTAGGGCGAGGAGATGCCGGTGAAGTCGGGGATCTCGCCGCGGCGGGCACGGGCGTAGAGGCCCTTGCGGTCGCGGCGCTCGCACTCCTCCAGCGGCGTGGCCACGTAGATCAGCACGAAGTGGGCGCCCACGCCGGTGGCCTGCTCACGCACGAACTTGCGGGTCGCGTCGAAGGGGGCGATCGGGCTGCAGATGGCCAGCCCGCCGTGCCGGGCGGCCTCCGCCGCGACCCAACCGATGCGCTTGATGTTGGTCTCGCGATCCTCACGGGAGAACGTCAGTCCCTGCGAGAGGTTGCGCCGCACGCGGTCGCCGTCGAGGAACGACACCGTGCGGGCGGCCTTCTCGACCAGCCGGTTGTGCACTGCCTGCGCGATCGTCGACTTGCCGCTGCCCGACAAGCCCGTGAACAACACCACGACGCCCTGGTCGCGACCCCGCGGGCGGTCCGACTCCAGCACCGCCGCGATCTCCGGGTCCAGGTCGCCG
>Ga0180216_1001056_pt1 | contig 25580 bp, 24 predicted proteins | sample eDN3rd37CBELigMG_FD_128879 | JGI IMG/M metagenome (GOLD analysis project Ga0180216, IMG submission 128879) | Enriched Miracle-Growth compost microbial communities from Emeryville, California, USA - eDNA 3rd pass 37_C BE-Lig MG (version 2)... ... | reverse complement strand
CTGCTCGGCCGCCGCCATCACGGCCACAAATTCATGCCGGGCAAGTTCGTGTTTCCGGGCGGGCGGCTGGAGCCGCACGACGCGGCGATGAGTGCCGTCAGCGACCTGCATCCCGACACGGAAAAGAAGCTGCTGGAGCGCGTCGCTGCGCCTCTCCAAGATCTGCCGCGCGCGCTGGCGCTCACCGCCGTGCGCGAGGTCGCCGAAGAGACCGGCCTCCTGCTCGGCATTCAGGGCGACGTCGCGCCGAAGACACCGGGCGAATTGTGGACCGAATTCGAGAAGGCGCAGGTGCATCCCGATCTCGGCCAGTTGCACTTCGTTGCACGCGCGATCACGCCGCCGAAACGGCCCAAGCGCTTCGACACGCGATTCTTCACTGCCGACGCCACCGCCATCGCCCACACCATCGACGGCGTGGTCGGGCCGGATTCTGAGCTGGTGGAGCTGGTGTGGATCCCGATCGCGGAGGCCGCGTCGCTCGACATGCCGACCATCACCGGCATTGTGCTCGAGGAACTTCTCGCCCGCGTCGAGGCCGGCATGGCGCATGACCTGCCGGTGCCTTTCTACTTCATGGAGAATCAGGTCTTTCAGCGGGAACTGCTGTAGTTCCCCGTCCTTCCGGGGCGGCCCGAGGGCCGGACCGGAACGACGGTGGTTTCCTTGACATTTGGCCGTCAGACGCTAGTTTCCGCGCCCAAAGCACCCTGACATCGCCTCGAGACGCTTTAAGGACTGATATCCCATGGCCAAAGCCATCAATCTCAAGATCAAGCTCGTGTCGAGCGCCGGCACCGGCCACTTCTACGTGACCACCAAGAACTCGCGCACGCAGACCGACAAGCTCAAGAAGAAGAAGTACGACCCGGTCGCGAAGAAGCACGTCGAGTACACCGAATCCAAGATCAAGTAAGCGCGGCTTTCAAAGCTGCGGCTGCATAAGGGCGCCCTCGCGGCGCCCTTTTCGCGTTTGGCGCGGTTCTAAACGCCCTTGCCCGCCTGATCGTGAGGAATGGCACGCAGCGGCGTACGCGCCTTCGTGGCGCTCCTGACCGGCGGCCGGGAGGGCACGACAGCCCGTGCAGCAAAATGGTCTGGAAAGGTGGCCGGCCGGCCACGGTGACACGAGGAGGCCACTCGCACCGCGACCAGCCGGCCGAACCCCACGGACCCCGGAGATGCGGCGGACCGGAGCACTCCGCAGGGCATTCACATCGCGCTGGCGACCCGACAAAGGGTCCGCGCTGTTCCCGGACAGGTTAAACCAACCGCCCTGCCCGGCCAAACTCTTTTTAAGGTGCTGAGGCGACGGTGCTTTTCCAGGACCGGCGCAACGCCGGCGGGAACGGCCGGCGACTCTAACGCTCAGGCGGCGTCCGCGACCACCCGGTTACGGCCGTCGCGCTTGGCCCGGTAAAGCGCCTGGTCGGCCCGCTTCAGCATCGCGGCGACGTCGTCGCCCGGGCCGCCGAACGAGGCGATACCGATCGACAGCGTCACCGTGAGGCTCTTTTCGCCGCGATGGATCGAGAACGGCTCGCTCGCGACCTTGCGGCGCAGCCGCTCGGCCACCATGGTCGCGACGCCCATGTCGGTCTCGGGCATCACCACGACGAACTCCTCACCGCCATAGCGGCAGGCCAGATCGATGTTGCGGATCGACTTGCGGATGCGCAGCGCAAATTCGCGCAGCACCTCGTCGCCGGCATCATGGCCGTGCGTGTCGTTGATCGACTTGAAGAAGTCGATATCGAGGATGAGCACCGACAGAGGCTTGCCGCGCGAGGTCGCCTGCTCGCTGAGCGCCCCCAGATGCGTTTCCATGTAGCGGCGATTATGCAGGCCCGTGAGGCCGTCGGTGATCGCCATCTCGATCGAGGTCTGCACGTTGTCGCGCAGCCGCTCGGTGTAGCGCTTTTTCTTGATCTGCGTGCGCGCGCGCGCGAGCAATTCGTTCCTGTCCACCGGGCGCAGCAGGTAGTCGTTGACGCCGATGTCGAGCCCGCGCACGAGGCGCTGATTGTTGTCGGGCTCGGCGACGGCCAGGATCGGCAGGCCGCGCGTGCGCTCGAGCGAACGCACCTGGCTGCACAGGCGCAGGCCGTCGAAATCCTGCAGCCCCAGCGACACGATCATGAGATCGTAATTGCCCTCGGCGGCGTGAAACATGGCCTCGGCCGGATTGGTCTCGATGTCGACCGTGTGCTCGGCGGCCAGCGTCTGCGCGATGCGCTCGTAGGAGCTCTTGCGGTCGTCGACGATCAGGATGTGGCCGTTGCGGCCGGTTTCGTTGATCGCGTCGCGCTCGGCGCTCTGGATGCCGATTTCGCGCGTGGTCAGCGCGCGCATGCGCAATTCGTCGGTCACCATCTTGAGCCGCGACAGCGAGCGCACGCGCGAAATCAGTGCCACGTCGCTCACCGGCTTGGTGAGGAAATCGTCGGCGCCGGCTTCCAGGCCGCGCACGCGGTCGGACGGCTGATCGAGCGCCGTGACGATGACCACCGGGATGTGATGGGTCGCCGGGTTGGACTTGAGCCGGCGGCAGGTTTCGAAGCCGTCCATGTCCGGCATCATGACGTCGAGCAGCACGATGTCGCATTCGGCGCGCTCGCACAGCGCCAACGCCTCGGCGCCGCTATAGGCGGTCGCGACGTCGAAATACTCGGCCGAGAGCCGCGCTTCGAGCAGCTTCACATTGGCCGGGATATCGTCAACGACCAGAATACGCGCACTCATGACCGCACCACATTTTCCATCACGCCGGCCCGAGGAAGTGCCGCACCGTCTCGATGAACTTGCCGACCGAGATCGGTTTCGACAGATAGGCCTCGCAGCCGCCCTCGCGGATGCGCTCCTCGTCACCCTTCATGGCGAAGGCGGTGACGGCGACCACCGGGATCGCCTTGAGCTCGGCGTCGTCCTTGAGCCACTTGGTCACTTCGAGGCCGGAGACTTCCGGCAACTGGATGTCCATCAGGATCAGATCGGGACGGTGCTTGCGCGCGAGTTCGAGCGCCTCGATGCCGTTGCGGGTACCGATCGTCTGATAGCCGTGAGCCTCCAACAGGTCGTGGAAGAGCTTCATGTTGAGCTCGTTGTCCTCGACGATCAGGACGGTTTTCGCCATCGGCCGCTTTGTCCCCAACGCTTTCCTAGGCCGGCCCCACCGCCGTCGCCAGCCCGCGCGTCCTCGGGCATGATCGGGTTAGAAACGTAGTGCCGATGTGTTGAGAAAAGGCAAATCCAATTGAAGAAACAGGCCCCTAGAGCCACCCGCGAGGCCGCAGAAGCCGTTGCGATTCAGGCGCTTACCTATATCGCCGGGGATCCGGAGCGACTCGGCCGGTTCCTGGTGACCACCGGCGTCGGCCCGGCCGAGATTCGCACGGCCAGCGCCCAGCCGGAGTTTTTGCGCGGCGTGCTCGAATATCTGGTGTCCGACGAGGCCTTGCTGACCGGCTTTGCCGCCGAGGCGAGCCTGCGCCCCGAAGACCCGGTCAAGGCGCTGGTGGTGCTTGGCGGCAGCCATTGGGAGCGCGACGTGCCGTGAGCTTCTGCCGCGATTGCCTCGCCGACGCGCCGGCCGCGGCCACGCGGTGTCGCGCCTGCGGCTCGCCGCGGCTGGTGCGGCACGCGGCGGCGGGCGCGCTGACCATCGCCCATATCGACTGCGACGCCTTCTACGCCACGATCGAAAAGCGGGACGACCCTTCCCTCGCCGACAAGCCGGTGATCATCGGCGGCGGCAAGCGCGGGGTCGTGTCCACCGCCTGCTACATCGCGCGCACCTATGGCGTGCGCTCGGCCATGCCGATGTTCGAGGCGATGAGCCGCTGCCGGCATGCCGTCGTCGTCAAGCCGAACATGGCGAAATACGTCGAGGTCGGCCGGCAGGTGCGCAACCGCATGCTGGCGCTGACGCCGCTGGTCGAGCCCTTGTCGATCGACGAGGCGTTCCTCGATCTCACCGGCACCGAGCGCCTGCACGGCATGAGCGCCGCCAAGGTGCTGGCGCGCTTTGCGAGTGAAGTCGAACGCGATATCGGCATCACGGTGTCGGTCGGGCTGTCGGCCAACAAATTCCTCGCCAAGATCGCCTCCGATCTCGACAAGCCGCGCGGCTTTGCCGTGATCGCGCCGGAGGAAGCCGTCGCCTTCCTCGCGCCGAAGCCGGTCGGCTTCATCCATGGCGTCGGCGCGGCGAGCGCGGCCAAGCTCGCGCAGGACGGCTTCCGCACCATCGCCGATCTGCAGCGCGCCGACGAGCGCGACCTGATGCGGCGCTACGGCGAGGAAGGCTTGCGGCTGTCGCGGCTCGCGCGCGGCATCGACACACGGCGTGTCGATGCCGAGCGCGAGACCAAGAGCATTTCGGCGGAGACGACCTTCGATCGCGACATCAGCGACTTCCGTCCGCTCGAGCAGACTTTGTGGGAGCTGACCGAAAAGGTTTCCGGCCGGCTGAAGAAGCAGGCCCTCGCCGGCTCGACCGTGACGCTCAAGCTCAAGAGCGCCGACTTCAAGCTGCGCACGCGGGCGCGCGCGCTGAGCGGGCCGACGCAGCTTGCCGCCAGCATCTTCGCCGCCGGACGCGACCTGCTGAAGAACGAAGTCGGGTCGACCCGCTTCCGCCTGATCGGCATCGGCGTCAGTCATCTGGAGGAAGTCAGCGGCGAGGAGCTTGCCGACCTCCTCAACCGCCGCGAAGCGCAGGCCGAACACGCGATCGACAGGCTGCGCGAGAAGTTCGGCAAGGCCGCCGTGGTGAAGGGCCTGGCGATCGAGGAAGAGTAAGCCCTCATGGTGAGGAGCGCTGCGCAGCAGCGCATCTCGAACCATGAGGCCAAGGTCTCAGAGAGCTTAACCGCCTCACCCTTCGAGACGCCGCGCTGGCGCGCGGCTCCTCAGGATGAGGCTCAGGGGACAGCGTGCGCTTGGCGCTCCCGTTCACGGCTTTAGCCCCTGCCCGCTCAACGGCTCGCCGACGCCGGCGGATGGTCGGCGCTGCTGAACGTGATCACGTCCTTCGCACCGATCGGCTTATTGACGACCGGCGCCCCTGATCTGGGCGCGCCGCAAGTTCAGACGGCGCAAGCGTCGCCCGGCGGTCGCGCCCGCGACGTGAGGCGTCGGACGCTCCACTGCAAAGGCGCGATTACTTGGCCCCGCTTACTTGCAGGGCTTTGCCTGCTTCACGTCGAGCGAGGTCATGTCGCCGGCGATGGTGAAATCGCTGTAGTCGAGCACAAGCGCGCGCGAGATGCCGTTCTCGTAAAGCTCGAAGCTGATCGCGTAGACGGGCGTCTGTTCGCCGGTCTGCTGATCCTTGGGCGATTGCTGCTCGAAATAGCTGATCGTCACCGGCCAGCGCTTGAGCTTGGCAAGCTCCGGCACCTTGGCGCCGGCATCGGCGACGGGCGCCTGGCCGGGCTCGATCGGACGGCCGATGATTGTGAGCGTATTGTACAGCTTCTCGCCGGTCTCCGAGCCGTCATAGACGGGGAATTCGAGGATGGTCTTGCCGGCGCGCGCCGCGGCGATGATGCGCCGCATGTGCTCGGTCGGGAATACCGCCCCCGCCGGCATGGTCAGCTTCTTCTCCTGCGGCTTGTTCAGCGCCACCGCGACCGCCTTGGCGTCGCGTTCGGCGCGGCCGGTGACGCTGTCGGTCGGCTTGTCGTTGAGCAGGTTCTCCGAGGTGAAGCGGAACTTCTTGGCCTCGCCGTCTTCCCAGGTGGTCGAGCGCAGATCGTTGACCGCCGCCTTGCCCTCGCCGGAGTCGAGTTCCGACACCTGACGGAATTTCAGTTCGTAGCCTTCGCAGGCATTGCCGGAGAAATCGTAGAGGATGCGGCCGCGCACCGTTTCGATGCCGCGGTTGCCGCGCGTCTTGGTGAGCTTGAGGTCGTAGACTGCCCGGTGCGGCGTCAGCACCACGCCGTCCGCCGGCGGCGCGGCGGCCGCGGATCCTGCCATCGCCACGGCGAAGGCGCCCGGCAAAGCCAGGCGTTGCAGCGTCGCGAGAACGGGCATCTGCGCGAGAAAGGTCATCGGCGGCTCTCCACGGCGGCGAATCCCCGCCTCTCGCCCCAGCAAGCGGGAACATCCCGGCAAGATAGAGGCCGCCCCGCTGCGCCGCAACGCCGCGCACGGCGCTTGCGTCGGCTACCGCCTTCGGCCAAGGATCGCCGCCTAGCAGTAAGGAAAGCAAGACATGGCCGGTACGGTCGAACAGAAGCTCGAAAGCCTTGGAATCATTTTGCCGACTCCGGCCGCACCGGTCGCCAATTACGTGGCGTTCGTCCGCACCGGCAATCAGTTGGTCGTCTCCGGACAGCTCTGCTTCGGCCAGGAAGGCAAGCTCGTGGCGGCCGGCCAGCTCGGCGCGACCGTCTCGCTCGAGGACGGGCAGAAGGCCGCGCGCGCCTGCGCCATCAACCTGCTGGCGCAGGTGAAGGGCGCCATCGGCGACCTCGACAAGGTCGTCCGCGTCATCCGCCTCGGCGGCTTCATCAATTCCGCGCCCGGCTATGCCGACGGCCCGAAGGTCATGAACGGCGCGTCCGACCTTATGGTCGAGGTGTTCGGCGACCGGGGCCGTCACGCGCGCTCCACCGTCGGCGTCTCGGCCCTGCCAGCGCAGGCGGCCGTCGAGGTCGAAGGCCTGTTCGAGGTCGCGTAACCGGCGATGCCCGCTCTCGATTGGCTCACCGCACGGCCGATCGCCCACCGCGGGCTGCATGACGCCGCGCACGGCATCATCGAGAACACACCCTCGGCGTTCCAGGCCGCGATCGACGCCAACTATGGCATCGAATGCGACGTCCAATTGACGGGCGATGGCGAAGCCATCGTCCATCATGACGACATCCTGGGACGCCTCACGGACGGGACCGGGCGGCTTGTCGACATGAGCACCGCCGCGCTCAAGGCGGTGCCATTCAAGCGGACGGCCGACCGGATGATCACCTTGGGCGAGCTGTGCTCGCTCGTCGCCGGCCGCGTCGCCTTGATCGTCGAGGTCAAAAGCCATTTCGACGGCGATAGGCGTCTTGCCCGGCGCGTGGCCGATGTGCTCACGACCTATGCCGGGCCGGTCGCGGCCATGTCGTTCGATCCGCAGGTGGTCGAGACAATCCGGACGGCGGCGCCGGCCCTGCCGCGCGGCATCGTCGCCGAGCGACACTATGGCCGCGACGAATGGAGCGCGCTGTCGGCGGCGCAGAAGCGCTCGCTGTCGTTCCTCCTGCACGCGCCCTGGAGCCGGCCGCACTTCCTCGCCTACCATGTCTGGGACCTGCCGGCGGCGCCCGCCTGGATCGCGCAGCACGTGTTCGGGCTGCCGCTGCTGACCTGGACCGTCGACGCCGAGGACAGCCGCCGCCGCGCGGCGCGCTGGGCCGACCAGGTCATTTTCGAGAAGTGGCGGCCCTGAGCCGGCATGGCTGGCCTGCGGCTTGCTCGTTTTTCAACGCGCCCCCTCAACTTCAGCCATTTCGGGTTTAAATGGCGGGGACCCACGGCCCGTATCCGATGACCGACATCCGCATCCGCCTCATCCAGTCCTTGAAGGAAGTCCCGGCCACCGCGTGGAACGCCTGCGCGGCCGGCGCGGCCCTTAAACCAATCTCTGAGGCCGGCTTATCAACCGAATTATCAACACGAGGACAATTCTATAACCCAGTCATTTCTCATGAATTTCTATCCAGCCTTGAACAGTCGCATTCGGTCGGCGGGCGGACCGGCTGGCAGCCGCGGCATCTGCTTGCCGAGACGGCGGACGGCGCGCTCGTCGGCGCTGCGCCCTGCTATGTGAAAGCCCATTCGCGCGGCGAATACGTCTTCGACCACGGCTGGGCGGACGCCTATGAGCGCGCCGGCGGCAGCTACTACCCCAAGCTCCAGGTGGCCGTGCCCTTCACGCCGGTGACCGGCCCGCGCCTGCTCGCCGCCCCCGGCCCGCTGGCCGACGCGGTGCCCGGCGCCCTCGCCGACGCCCTGGCGGAGATCACCAAGGGCAACGACCTTTCCTCGGCCCATGTCACCTTCCTCACTGAAGCGGAGTGGACCGCGCTCGGCAAGCGCGCCTACCTCCAGCGCACCGACCAGCAGTTCCACTGGGAGAACGAGGGCTACGCCAGCTTCGAGGCGTTCCTGGAACGGCTCGCCTCGCGCAAGCGCAAGACCATCCGACGCGAGCGCAAGGAGGCCCTCGCGCCGGGGATCGACGTGCACTGGCTCACCGGCTCGGACCTGACCGAGAGCGTGTGGGACGCCTTCTTCGACTTCTACATCGACACCGGCTCGCGCAAATGGGGCAGCCCGTACCTGACCCGCGAGTTCTTCTCGCTCATCGGCGAGAGCATGGCGGACCAGATCCTCCTGGTCATGGCCAAGCGCAACGGCCGCTGGATCGCCGGCGCCATCAACTTCATCGGCCACGACACCTTGTTCGGCCGCAACTGGGGTGCGATCGAGCACCACCCCTTCCTTCATTTCGAGGTCTGCTACTACCAGGCCATCGACTACGCCATTCAGCACAAGCTCAAGCGCGTCGAAGCCGGCGCGCAGGGCGAGCACAAGCTCGCGCGCGGATACCTGCCGCACACCACCTACTCGGCGCACTTCATCGCCCACCCCGGCTTGCGGCGGGCCATCGCCGAATACCTCGAGCGCGAGCGCGCTTATGTGGAGGCGGCCGGCGAAGAGCTTGCGGCAGCCGCGCCGTTCCGTAAGGATTTGGTGGAACAGGAGTAGCGTTTGGTCATGGCCGGGCTTGTCCCGGCCATCCACGCGTTTAAAAACGCCGTCAGGAAGGCCGTGGATGCCCGGCACAGGCCGGGCATGACGGGGAGAACACCAATGCCGAGCTACGATCCGAACAACATCTTCGCCAAGATCCTGCGCGGCGAGTTGCCCTGTCACAAGGTCTACGAGGACGACAAAGCCCTCGCCTTCCTCGACATCATGCCGCGCGCGCCCGGCCACACATTGGTGCTGCCCAAAGCGCCGGCCCGCAACATCCTCGACTGCCCGCCGGAGGACTTCGCGCACGTCCACCAGGTGGCGCAGAAGATCGCCAAGGCCGCCATGGGCGTGTTCGGCGCCGACGGCATCACCGTGCAGCAGTTCAACGAAAGCGCGGGCGGCCAGGTGGTGTTCCACCTCCACGTCCACGTCATCCCGCGCAAGGCCGGCGAGATGATGAAGCCACCGGCCGAGTTCAAGGAAAAGCCCGAGGTGCTCGCCGAGCAGGCCAAGAAGCTGGCGGCGGCGCTCGGCTGATCAGGCGCGTCCCCGCGGCACGGGACCGAGCCTCTGTACATTCTCAGAAGAAGCGCTGGATTCCCGCTCGCGCGGGAATGAGCGCAGGATGGTAGCCCGCGTGCCAGCTACCGCCGCAACACGTTGCGCATCTCCTCCGGCCGCCCCTCGCGGAAGCAGCGCAAATTGTGCACGACCAGCGGCAGCACCTGCTGCGCATAGACATCGCTCATCCCGCCGATGCGCGGCGTGACGATCACGTTGGGCATGTCCCAAAGCGGATTGTCTTGCGCCGGCGGCTCGGTCTCGAACACGTCGAGCGCGGCGCCGCCGATCCGCTTTTCCTGTAGCGCCTTAATGAGGGCCTGCTCGTCGATCACCGGCCCACGCGCCAGATTGACGAGGATGCTCGTGGGCTTCATCGCCGCCAGCACCCCGGCATCGATCATGTGGCGCGTCTTGTCCGACAGCGGCACGAGGACGATCAGGAAATCCGCCATCGCCGCCGCTTCGTTCAGCCGGCTGCGCGGATAGAGCGCCGAAAAATGCGGCGCCTCCTTGCGCGCGTCGCTGACGCCGATCACGCGCAGGCCGAACGCTTCGCAGCGGATCGCCAGATCCTCGGCGATCGGGCCGATGCCGACGAGCACGGCGGTCTTGCCGAACAAGAGCTTCTGCGGCCAGCGCTGCCAATTGTGCGCGCGCTGGTTCTGCATCATTTGCGGAAAGGAGCGCGACAGCGCGATCATGCCGAGGAAAGCGAGCTCGGACATCTGCGGCCCGTGGATGCCGCGGCCCGAGGTGATGCGCACGTCGGGCTTGAGGTTCTTCAAGGTGTCGAGCCGGTCGGTGCCCGCCGACATGGCGCAGATGTATTCGAGGCGCGGCATGGCGCCGATTAATTCGTCGGTGACGTCGTGCGCCATCGCCACCAGCACCTCGCAATCGGCGCAGACGCCGAGCGCTTCCTGCGCATCGTGCGCGTAGCGCACGACCTCGTTCGGGAACGCATCGCGCACCGCGTCCGGATCGATGTGGGCGCCATGGTCCATCACCAGAAATGGCATTTCCCCCTCCGTCTTGCTTTTGAAATCAGAACAGCAGGCTGCCTGCGAGCAGCGCCGCCTCCCCCGCTACGACGCCGGCGAACACCGACCGCTTCAGCGCGAAGAACGCGATGAAGGCGCAGACCGCCGCGCCGACGCGCACCGCCAGCGGAATGCCGCCGAGTTCGCCCGAGGAGAACAGGATCAGCTTGGCGATGACGCCGGCCAGCAGCGCCGTCGCCACCGTCCGCGACCACACGACGAGCTGGGAATCCTCGTTGAGCCCGCGCGCCGTCACCAGGCCGATGAAGCGCCACACCTCGTTCGGCAGGAAGCCGACCAGGATGAGTACGAGATAGGGCCAGAGATCGACGAGCGCGGCCTTCATTGGCGCAACTCGCGGACGCGATGGATGCCGTAGGCGAGCGTACCGCCGATGACGCCGGTCCACATGAGATCGAGCTGCACCTGCCAATAGGCGAGCAACGGGCCGAGCAGCAGCCCGAAGACGAGCGCCATCTTGTCGACCGCGAGCCGCGCATTATTGACGGTCGACAGGAAGAACGAGAGCGGCGTCAGGAACAGCAGGACGCCGGCGAGCAGAGGCGGCAGGCCGGCGGCGAGATAATAGCCGATGGCGCCGGAGACCACCGCCGTGCCCATGTAGCCGGTGGACAGGCCGTTGCAGAAGGCGATGCGATGCTCGCGCGCCACATGCGGCAGGAGCCGCAGCGACTCGACCCACATGCTGATCGACGTGAAATGCGTCGGCAGCAGCATGTCGCGCAGCCGCGTCCCCGGCCCGCGCAACACCGGCAGCAAGGCGACCACCATCGGAAACAGCCGCGTCGCGCTCAACGTCACGGCGATCGCGACTTCGACCAAAGTGCTGCTGCTCGCCAGGCCCGAAATGAGGATGAGCTGCGCGGGCGCCGCCCACACCAGCGCGGTGGACACTGCGAGCCACAAGGCGGACACGCCGACATCGTGCGCGAGCGCGCCGAGGCCGACATACGTCCCCATCAGCACGATGACGTAGACCGACCCCAACGCCGACTTCACGCCGCCCAAGTAGGCGGCGGCGGTCGACGGGAATGTCGTGGGCGGGACCATGAGCGCAACCAAGCTGTCTCACAGCCTAGACGCTCGCGCAATCTTAGGTCACGCGCTCCCCGCGCATGCGCCGCCTGCAAAAAGAAAAGGCCGGGCTTTTGGCCCGGCCTTGCTGTCTCATGATGCGGTGCGTCAAACCTTGGCGAGCGGCACCTTCGGCACCGAGCCCTTCTTGCCGTCGCCCTTCGGCTTCGGCGGGCGCGGCGAACGGCGCTTGGCCTTCGGCTTTTCGGCCGGCAGCGTTTCCGGCTTCGGCGTGATCGGCCCCTCGAGGAACTCGAAGCCGAGCGTGTCGCGGCCCGCTTCGTCCTTGGTGACGATGACGCGCACGTGACCGCCGTTCTTGAGGTTGCCGAACAGCACCTCGTCGGCCAGCGGCTTCTTGATGTGCTCCTGGATGACGCGGGCCATCGGCCGCGCACCCATGAGCTCGTCGTAGCCGTTGGCGATCAGCCAGCGGGTCGCCTCGTCCGACAGTTCGATCGTGACGTTGCGGTCGCCGAGCTGGGCTTCGAGCTGCAGCACGAACTTCTCGACCACCTTGGCGATGATCTCCTGCGACAGGTGCGCGAAGGTGATCGTCGCATCGAGGCGGTTGCGGAATTCCGGCGTGAACAGGCGGTTGATCGCCTCCTGGTCCTCGCCTTCCCGCTTCGAGCGCGTGAAGCCATACGCGGCCTTGGCCATGTCGGACGCGCCCGCATTCGTGGTCATGATCAAGATCACGTTGCGGAAGTCGACCTGCTTGCCGTTATGGTCGGTCAGCTTGCCGTGGTCCATAACCTGCAGGAGCACGTTGTACAGGTCCGGATGCGCCTTCTCGATTTCGTCGAGCAGCAGCACGCAATGCGGATGCTGGTCGACGCCGTCGGTGAGCAGGCCGCCCTGGTCGAAGCCGACATAGCCCGGAGGCGCACCGATCAGGCGCGACACCGTATGCCGCTCCATGTACTCGGACATGTCGAAGCGGATGAGCTCGACACCGAGCGACTGGGCCAGTTGCTTGGCGACCTCGGTCTTGCCGACGCCGGTCGGACCCGAGAACAGGTAGCAGCCGATCGGCTTCTCCGGTTCGCGCAAGCCCGCGCGCGCCAGCTTGATCGATGCGGCGAGCGACTCGATCGCCTTGTCCTGGCCGTAGACGGTGGTCTTGAGCGTCTGCTCGAGATGCTGGAGCACCTCGGCATCGTCCTTCGACACCGTCTTGGGGGGGATGCGGGCCATCGTGGAGATCGTGGTCTCGATCTCCTTCACGCCGATCGTCTTCTTGCGCTTGCTCTCCGGCAGCAGCATCTGCGCCGCGCCCGACTCGTCGATCACGTCGATCGCCTTGTCCGGCAGCTTGCGGTCGTGGATGTAGCGCGAGGAAAGCTCCACCGCCGCCTTGATGGCGTCGTTGGTGTATTTGAGCTTGTGGTACTCCTCGAAGTAGGGCTTGAGGCCCTTGAGGATCTCGATCGCATCCGGCACCGACGGCTCGTTGACGTCGATCTTCTGGAAACGACGCACCAGCGCGCGGTCCTTCTCGAAGTACTGGCGGTACTCCTTGTAGGTCGTCGAGCCGATGCAGCGGATCGAGCCGCCCGACAGCGCCGGCTTGAGCAGGTTCGAGGCGTCCATCGCGCCGCCGGAGGTCGCGCCGGCGCCGATCACGGTGTGGATCTCGTCGATGAACATGATCGCGCCCGGATAGGCCTCGATCTCCTTGATCACCTGCTTGAGGCGCTCTTCGAAGTCGCCGCGATAGCGCGTGCCGGCCAGCAGCGTGCCCATGTCGAGCGCGAACACGGTCGCGCCCTTGAGCACGTCCGGCACCTCGCCATGCACGATGCGGCGGGCAAGGCCTTCCGCGATCGCCGTCTTGCCGACGCCGGCATCGCCGACGAACAGCGGATTGTTCTTCGAGCGGCGGCACAGCACCTGGATGGTGCGGCTGATCTCGTTGTCGCGGCCGATCAGCGGATCGATCTTGCCGTCCTTGGCCTTCTTGTTGAGGTTGACGCAGTAAGCCTCGAGCGCGTCGCCCTTCTTCTTGGGCTCCTCGCCGCCTTTGCTCTCGGCCTCCTCGTCGGCGCCGCGCACGGGGCGCGATTCCGTCATGCCCGGCCGCTTGGCGATGCCGTGGCTGATGTAGTTGACCGCGTCGTAGCGCGTCATGTCCTGCTCCTGCAGGAAATACGCGGCGTGGCTTTCGCGTTCGGCGAAGATCGCGACCAGCACGTTGGCGCCGGTCACTTCCTCGCGGCCCGAGGACTGGACGTGGATCACGGCGCGCTGGATCACGCGCTGGAAACCGGCGGTCGGCTTGGAGTCTTCCGCGCCGTCGGTGATCAGGTTTTCGAGTTCGGATTCGAGATAGGCCGTGAGGCTGCGGCGCAGTTTGTCGAGATCGACATTACAGGCGCGCATGACGGCGGAAGCGTCCTGATCGTCGATCAGCGCGAGCAGCAGATGCTCGAGCGTGGCGTATTCATGGTGCCGCTCGTTGGCCAATGCGAGGGCCCTGTGGAGCGACTGCTCGAGGCTGCGCGAGAATGTTGGCATCAGATTCCCATCATTTGTATTGGACGCCCCCCAAAGTACCTTGTCTTATTTTTTCTCCATCACGCACTGCAGAGGATGCTGGTGTTTACGGGCGAAGTCCATCACCTGCGTCACTTTCGTCTCGGCGACTTCGTAAGTGTAGATGCCGCATTCGCCGATGCCGTGGTGATGAACATGCAACATAATCCTTGTGGCGGCTTCGTGATCCTTGCTGAAGAAGCGCTCGAGCACGTGCACCACGAATTCCATCGGCGTGTAGTCATCGTTGAGGATGAGCACGCGGTACATGTTCGGCCGCTTGGTCTGCGGCTTGGTCTTGGTGATGACCGCGGTGCTGGGCCCTCCGGGCTCGCCCTTTTTGTTGTTCTTGCGGTCGTCGTCCGCCATCCGCGGCGCGCCCTTTGAGGGATGCGCCCGGTGCGGGAAATGATTGTCTGTCGTGGGCCTCATGATTGTCGCCGAAGCAAGCCGCATGCCTAGGTTCGTCCGCGCCTGGGTGAGACTGGGCGCCCTGGCATCATAGAGACCCCCGCCCCACCATTCCAAGCCGACAATTCGCCCGTCCCCACCTGGTAATGGCGCAAAGGTGCCGGCTTCTACCGTCAGATAGCCATTGGTTAAGCAATAACAACCCACTAGCGGGCCTGTTGCAGGCGAATTTGGGGCTGGTGGCGCGTTTTGGGACACCTCTTAGCAAGAGACGTACGGCTCCGGTGGAACCGGCGTCGGCAGAAAAATCCGTCGCCTTGGCGCGGTGGAACACGCGAGGAGGACGTTTTGCCGGATGGCCGCGGCGGCGGCGCAACCTTTTTTGGACGCGCCAATCTGCCGCGTATGGCCACCACGATGATTTCGGCGATCTGTTCGGCCGCGCGAACACGACCAGCATCCGGCGTGATCTCCCGAAGCGCGACAAGGGCGGCGCTCAAGGCAGATCGACGACATGAAGGCCGACAACAAGCCTGCACTTTGACAACGTCGACAGAAGACCTGCATCAGCCCGCGCGCATCATGCTTCATAGGTGCAGGTCGGGATTTGATGCTGGCCTATACCTGCAACGAGGCGAACGCGCGGCCGCTGCGCCCGATAAGGAGACGCCCGTTCTGCTCTGCGCGTGATCCCATCCGCCGGCCTCGATCCGGATCGACGCCGTCCCGAACGACCGCGCGCCTTTCTGCGGGTGGTACAATTAGCCTCCCGAACGGCCCCTTCCGGCCGAGCTGGTCCCTCGAGCGAATGCAACCGGAGATTTAACTTTCTCTGTTAGCAAGGCGACGCGGCAGGTTTGGGAATCCGCGATGACACGAGCGTACCGGCCGTTTTCGAAGAAAAGCTGGAAGACGTTGCGCGATCGGCAACAGTCTCGCGCAACCGCGCGTCGCCAAACCGGCCGTTACCTAATGCTTGCGCGCTTGTCCGGCATTCGCACGACCCAGCGCTTGCCGTTAACGATCTAAATGGAGGCAGCGTCTCCGATTTCGCCCGATAGCCGAGCCAAAGCCTTACCGGAAGGGTCGATTTTTCCTCATACCCCTGCACCGTTCTTTTCGTTTTGCAGGTGTAGCTACGTCGGCAATCCAACAGCCATGCGATGCCAGCCATGCGCCACTTCGATCTGACTTCCCTACGCACGTCGTTCGCCCGCGGCCTCGCTTCGTTTGCGCGCGCGCGGGAGGGCAATGTGGCTCTCACATTCGGTCTGGCGGCCGTGCCGCTGATCATCGGCGTCGGCGCCGCGATCGACTACAGCCGCGCCAATTCGGTGCAGTCCTCGCTGCAGGCCGCGCTCGACTCCACCGCGCTGATGCTGTCGCGAGACGCGGCGACTTTGTCCAATTCCGCGCTCCAGAGCAAAGCCGACGCCTACTTCAAGGCGATGTTCACGCGCGGCGACGTCAATAACGTCAACGTCTCGGCCACCTACTCCGTTAGCGGCGGCTCCAACGTCGTCGTCAACGCATCGGTGGAGATGCCGACCACGATCATGAGCATCGCCGGCCCCGGCTTTGCCTCGACGAAGATCGCCGGCAGTTCGACCGCGAAATGGGGCTCGTCGCGGCTGCGCGTCGCGCTCGTGCTCGACACCACCGGCTCGATGGCCTCCGACGGCAAGATCAGCGCGCTCAAGACCGCCACCAACAATCTGCTGACGCAATTGCAGTCGGCGGCGTCGACCAATGGCGACGTCTACGTCTCGATCGTTCCCTTCAGCCGCAGCGTCAATGTCGGCCCGGGCAATTACAACGCGAACTGGATCGATTGGAGCGAATGGGAAGGCCCGCCGGCCTATATGTCGACCTGGCTCGCCAACAACAGCAACGTCAGCACCTGGGAGCAGACCGGTCCCGGCGACTCCTGCCCGTTCAGCAATTCGAGCACCGGCTTCACTTGCACCAGGGGACCGTCGAACGACGCGTCCTCGACCAGTACGATCCCGTCGAGCGGCAGCTATTCGGGCTACATCTGCCCAAGCATGGACAACGGCAACAAGGACACGACCAAGTCCGGCCTCTACTACAACGGCTGCTACAACAGCGTGCCGGCGACGCGCACGATCTCGAGCGGCTCGAATGCGAGTTGCGGCTCCACGAGCAACTGCTCGTGCAGCGGCAGCGGCAGCAAGAAGACCTGCACGCAGAGCTATTTCGCGCACACCTGGATTTCGAACGCGCGTTCGACCTGGACGGGCTGCGTCACCGACCGCGGCTCCGCGACGGCGCCGGGCACTTCCCCCGGCAACGACCAGACCGCGACCGCGCCGACCACGAGCAATGCGACGACGCTGTTCCTCGCCCGCCAGGACACCTATTGCCCGGCGCAGGCGAGCGGCCTGAGCTATGGCTGGTCCAGCATGAAGTCGGCGGTGAACGACCTGTACCCGAACGGCGCCACCAACCAGCCGATCGGCCTCGTGATGGGCTGGCATTCGCTGGCCGGCATCGGCCCCTTCACCATGCCGCCGAAGGACTCGAACTACACCTACAACGAGGTGATCATCCTGCTGTCGGACGGTCTCAACACGCAGAACCGCTGGTACGGCAACGGCTCGGCCACGTCGACCGCGGTCGACTACCGGATGTACGACAGCGCCGGCAAAGGCACCTGCGCCAACATCAAGGCCGCCAACATCACCATCTACACGATCCAGGTGAACACCGGCGGCGACCCGACCTCGACCCTGCTGAGGAATTGCGCGAGCTCGAGCGACAAGTTCTTCCTGCTGACGTCGGCGAGCCAGATCGTGACGGCGTTCCAGCAGATCGGCACCAACCTCACGCAGCTGCGCGTCGCCAAGTAACCGACACGTCGGCGCCGTGAGCGCCGCTGGCGCCCCGCGCAAACAAAAAAGCCCGGCCGCAACGGCCGGGCTTTTCGTAATAACACTTTACGTGGCGAAAATTACTTCGCCTTCGCCATCATGGTCTCGAACGGCTTGTAGGTCTCCTTGGCGAGATCGGCGTAGAGTTCGCTGATCTTGGTCGCCTTGGCGACGAAGCCTTCGTAGGCCGTCTTGGCGTATTCCGTCTGCACTTCGATCGCTTTGTCGATCGACTTCACGCCGAACATCTTCTCGAGCGCGGCGGTGCCGTCCTCGAAAGCCTTCTTGGAATAATCGGCGACTTCCACGGCGATCGCCTGGGCACCCTTCGACAGAGCACCCATGGACTTCAGGGCGATGTCGACATTCTCTTTGCTGACCTGCTGGAGGTCCTCGAAGTTCTTGACCATCGTTTCGTCCCTTCCCGGCCCGCTCAGCGGTGCCAACGTACTGATGAACGTCCCGGGGCTTCTCACCCCAGTCGGATGGAAATTATATTGCACTGCACAAAAAGTCAAGACTGCTGTTGCACTGCAAAATAAGTGAAATTTCAAGGTGGTACATTAACGTTTCGTAAACCACGCCCCCATACGGTTATAAGTTGTCGCGGCGCAGCAGCGCTATAAATTGGCCACGATGGCGGCCTACGGACACAGTTCAAACGGGTTGGGGAGAGCGAATGTTGCGTCGGGGAGCCTTTGTCCGCAGTGGACTTCGTTGGGGCGCCCTCGGCCTCGTTACCCTCACCGCACTGACCGCCCTCACCGTCAACGACGCCGACGCGCGCAGCCGCCGCAAGACGCATCATCGTCCGGCCGCCGCGCAGAGCCGTTACGAGCCGCCTTATGCCTCGATCGTCGTTGACGCGAACTCCGGCCAGGTGATGCAGGCGACCAATGCCGACGCGATCCGGCATCCGGCCTCGCTCACCAAGATCATGACGCTCTATCTCCTGTTCGAGCGTCTCGAACAGGGCAAGATCACGCTCTCGAGCGAAATCCCGATCTCCCCGCATGCAGCCGCGCAGGCGCCGTCCAAGCTGGGCCTGCGGCCCGGCGACAGCATCCGCGTCGAGCATGCGATCCGCGCCATCGTCACGCGCAGCGCCAACGACATCGCCGTCGCGGTCGGTGAATATCTCGGCGGCGACGAGCCGAGCTTCGGCCGCATGATGACCGCCAAGGCGCGCGCGCTCGGCATGAACAACACGGTCTATCGCAACGCCTCGGGCCTGCCGAACGACGAGCAGGTCACCACGGCGCGCGACCAGGCGCTGCTCGGCCGCGCCATCCAGGATCGCTTCCCCGAGTACTACAAGTTCTTCTCGACGCGCAGCTTCGCCTTCCGTGGCAACACGATCCGCAGCCACAACCACCTGCTCGGCCGCATCGAAGGCGTCGACGGCATCAAGACCGGCTACATCCGCGCCTCCGGCTTCAACATCGTCACCTCCGCGCGCCGCGGCGGCCGTCACGTCATCGCGGTCGTGTTCGGCGGCAGCACCGCGCGGGCGCGCGATGCGCGCGTCGCCGGCCTGATCGAGAACAACATCAACGTCGCTTCCGTGCGGCGCACCGCGCCGATGATCGCCGAGGCGAAGCGTCCGAACGAAATCGCCAAGGCCGAGCCCAAGATCGAGCCGCAGGTCGATGCCAAGCGCGATCTGCCGCTGCCTACCCCGGCGCCGCAGCGCGAGCAGGTTGTCGCCTCGGCCGCCCCCGTCGTCGCCGAGCCGCTGGCGACGCCCGCGCAGGCTCTGCCGCGCGAACAGCTCGCCGCCGTTGCCGCGGCCGCCGCGGAAGCACCGAGCATCGGCTCGACCGATCCGATCAAGCCGAACGCGGTCAAGACCGTCACCGTCCAGGCCGGCAACATGCGCACGGCGGCCCTGACGCCCGCGCCGGTCGACAGCCGCAAGCTTTCTCCCGCCCCGGCCGGCACGACCGCCAGCGTGACCACCGTCAACACCGTCAAGGGCGACGCGCCCCTGCCGCCGCCGGGCGCGCGCCCGGGCATCCTCGGCGTGCTGCCGGCCAACAGCGCCAATGGTCCGAAGGTCGCTTCCGCCGGCGCCGATGTGCCGATGCCGACCGCCGCCGCACGCGAAGCTTCCGTCAAAGCCCGCCCCGCCGGCGGCTGGATGATCCAGGTCGGTGCCTTCGACGAAGAGAAGGACGCCAAGCAGCGCCTCGACGTCTGCCAGAGCAAGATCAAGGACGTGCTCGCCAAGGCCGATCCCTTCACCGAGAAGGTCAGCAAGGGCGAGAAGTCGCTCTACCGCGCCCGCTTCGCCGGTCTCGACAAGGAACAGGCCGAGCACGCCTGCAAGCAGCTCAAGCGCGGCGACATCCCCTGCATGCTCTTGAAGAACTGAGGCGCACGCGGTCGCACCTTCCCCGCCGGTGACGATTCAGCAACCAGTTCCAGACAAGATCGCGGGCAAATAAAACACTGACTCGATAACAGGAATGGCGCCGAGCGGCAGGAGCCTGACGGTAGTTGCGTCAGGAGTGCTTAGCGATGGCGGCGAAGAAGAACGTCCTTGGCTTCATTGACCCGGGCCGCGAGATAGGTCGACCCTCCTTGATCGGGGTGCAGTTTCTTCATCAGCGCGCGGTGCGCGCGGCTGATGGCGTGCGCGCTCGCGCCGGCCTCCAGGCCAAGGATCTGATAGGCCTCCTCTTCGGTCATTTTGCCGGTGGCCGCAGCCTGACCGCGCCCCGCTGCCGCGTCACCTTGCGCGTTTTCACGCCAGCCGGGCGCCCGGCGGTCAAGATACGCCATCAATAGCGCGCGGCTTTCCTCGTCCACCTCATTGAGGAGGCCGCTCAGCGTCGCAACGTCGAGCGCCTCCAGCGTCACGCCCTGATACTGGCCGGCGAGCACACGGCCGCGCATCGCGCCCGTGTCGTGATCGAGCTCCATCTCGAAGAACGACGAGCGCACGCGCGAGACCTGCCCGGTGCTCTTTTGCGTGCGCTGGGAAAAGCCGGCCGGCCCGAACGGCAGCCAGCCGAGCAGTCCAAGGCCGAAAGCGCCGAGCGGCAGCGCGACGCCGATCTCACCGCGCAGACCGAGAAACACCGCAAGGCCGAGCGACACGAGCCCGCCGCTCGCCTTGACGACGCGCGTCGCGATTTTGGGGTCGACCCTGGAGATGACGTTGAGCACCCATAGCGCGAGCACGAGCGCGAGAATGCCGAGGATGAGAACGGGCATGCGTCAGCTCAACTGCGCCAGGAGCTTTTGGGCGCTGGCGGATTGCCGCGTCGCCAAGGCGGCGAGCGCCTTGCGGCCGCCCGAGGCGTAAGCCGCGACAGCGCGCAACAGCTCGCCGAGCTCATGCGCGGCACCGGCATCGAAACGGCAATAGGCGCCGCGCGAGAGCCGCGCGATCTCGCGATAAGCCTTCTCCGCGACGGCGTCGTGCCCCTCCTGGAACATGAACACGGGCACGCCGAGCAGGCTGAGTTCGCCGGCCGCCGCGCACAGGTCGTCGATCTTTTCTTCCATGGCGTCGCCGACGAAGACCAAAGCCTGCACCGGCTTGCGGCCATGCTCCTTGCGAGCATGCGAGAGCACTTTGCCGATCTGCGTGTGGCCGCCGCGGCAATCGATGCGCGACATCAGGCTGGCGAGCTTGGCGCTGTCGGCGACCCAGGCCGAGGCGCCGCATTCGCCGAGGCCGCGGAAATAGACGAGCTGGATGTCGAGGCCGCCGGCGGCCGCGGCCTCGCGGAACATGTCGGCCTGCAAGGCGCAGGCGCTATCCCACGTGGGCTGGCGGCTCATGGTGGCGTCGAGCGCGAAGATCAGCCGGCCACGGCCGTCCGTCGCGGTCGCGGGCCCGAGCGTGCGCACCTTCTCGAGGAAGGCGGCGATTTCGGCCTTCGGCGACGTCGGTGCCGGGGTCTGGGGTCGATCTTTGGTCATGGATGACAGCTTACACCATTCAGGCGCTCGGCGCGGCGACGCACCGACGCATACCTCAACGCCGGCACCGCCCGACGGGTCTCCCCGGCCCTCATGGCGAGGAGCGCTGCGCAGCGGCGCGTCACGAACCATGAGGCCGCGGTCCTTCGAGACGCCCGCCTGCGCTGGCGCTTCTGCGGGCTCCTCAGGACGAGGGCGGAGAAGGCAATCGCCCGGGATGACAGTCGCCTGCGATGACAATCGCGATGAGGAAGGCGGCCGGTCAGGCCAGTACGTCGTCGACCTGCAGCGGCTGGTCCATGACCGAGTACCACTCGGCGCGGGCGGCGGCGCGGCGTTTGCCGTTCTCGCACAGCGGCAGATGCAGCGTGTTGAGCAGCGCGATGACTTCCTCGCGCGCCGTGACGTGCGACATGCTGGGCCGGGTGCCGAGCGTCGCCTCGTCGAGATTATCGAGCGCGGTGAGCCCGCGCGGGAAAAACTCGCGGAAGACCACGCGTTCCGCGAAGCCGTCGACGCTGCGGAAACCCATGCGCCGCGCGAGTTCGCCGATGCCCTCGCCCACCAGGCGCTTGTTGCGCGAGCCGAGCTGCGACAGGCGGTTACGCACCACGATCCAGTCGAGCAGCCGGCCGTCGATCAGCCGGCGCTGGCGGCGCGCCTCGCGCACCATGCGCGCATAATGGCTTTCGCCGGTGACGGAGAAGTCGGTCTGATCCAACGTTCCCAGCACGTCGAAATCGACGAAGGAATCGTTGAGCGGCGTCACCAGCGTGTCGGCCATCGAATGCGCGAGCCGCATCAGATAGCTGTCGCTGCCGGGCGTATCGATGACGACCACGTCGTGCGTGTGCTCGATCTTGGCGATCACCTGCGAGAAGCGGGCGAACTCGTGCGCTTCGTTGGCCTCGACCGACGGCCCGTCGGCGCGCTCGATGCAGAAATGCGTCGGCAGTTCGAGCCGCAAGCCCGCCCGGTCGGCCCAGGCGCGGCGGTTCTCGATGTAATGGGTGAAGCTCTTCTGACGGGAGTCGAGGTCGATCGTCGCCACGCGCTGCCCGGCCTTGAGCAGCGCGACCGCGATATGCAGCGCCGTCGTGGATTTGCCCGAGCCCCCCTTCTCGTTGCCGAGCACGACGACATGCGCGGAATGGGGCGACTCTTGGATCGGCTGGATCAGCATGTTGTCCTCGATCCTTCAATACTCAATTTATCCGCTCATTTTAGTCAAGCTGCTCGCACCTTAACTATTAATCGCATGGCCGGGCTTAACCACATTTGCTAGGTGCTAGCCCGCTTCCGTGACAGCCGCCGACAGGTCCACCGCCATGCCCCGCTCCCCGATCATCGCCCGCACCGTCCCGGCGCTGCGCAAGGCGCTGCTGCCCTTTCGCCGCAAGGGCCAGCGCATCGCCCTGGTGCCGACCATGGGCGCGCTGCATGAGGGCCACCTGACGCTGGTCAAGGAGGCCCGCAAACGGGCCGACCGCGTGGTCGTCTCGATCTTCGTCAACCCGACCCAGTTCGCGGCCAACGAGGACTTCGGCAGCTATCCGCGGACCTTCGCCAGCGACGTCGCGGCGCTGACCGAGGCCAAGGCCGACGTGGTCTGGGCGCCGACGGCCAAGGCCATGTATCCGGAGGGCTTTGCGACCCGTATCGCGCCGGAGGGCGCGGCGCTGGCCGGCCTCGAGGACAAATTCCGCCCGCACTTCTTCGGCGGGGTGGCGACCGTCGTCGCCAAGCTGTTCACCCAGGTGGCGCCCGACGTCGCGCTGTTCGGCCAGAAGGACTACCAGCAGCTCCAGGTCGTGACGCAGATGGCCAAGGACCTCGACCTGCCGCTGAAGGTGATCGGCGTGCCCACGGTGCGCGAGAAGGACGGCCTCGCCCTCTCTTCACGCAACGCGTATCTGTCGCAGCAGGAGCGCGCGCGGGCGCCGGTGCTGGCGCGGGTGCTCAAGACCGCCGCCAAGCGCATCAAGCAGAACGAGCCGCTCGAGATGGTGCTGGAAGAAGGCCGCGCCGAGATCGCGCGCGCCGGCTTTGCGCTCGATTATCTCGAAGCGCGCCACGCGGTGACGCTGGCGCCGATCGCCGCGCGCAAGGACGGACCGATCCGCCTGCTCGTCGCGGCCAAGATCGGCAAGACACGGCTCATCGATAATTTGGGCGTGTAGCGGTTACGCCCTCAGCTCCGTCATCGCTTGCGCCGCCCCTTCATCGCCCGGTCCTCATGGTGAGGGGCGCTGCGCAGCAGCGCGTCTCGAACCATGAGGCCGCCCCGTCCTTCGAGACGCCCGCCTTCGCCAACGCTGCGGCGGGCTCTTGAGGACGAGGACTAAGAAAAGCTGGGATCCCGGGTCTCGCTACGCTCGCCCGGGATGACACGCCCGTTGTCTTACTGCTCCACCAGCTCGACGCGGCGGTTCTTGGCCTGACCGTCCTCGGTGCGGTTGGTGGCGACCGGCGCCAGGGGCCCGAGACCGCGCGCGGTGAGCCGGCCGGCGTCGATCCCTTGCGCCCTCAGCGCCTTGACCACCGCCTCGGCGCGCTGATTGGACAGGCGCACATTGTAGTCGAGCGTGCCCTTGTTGTCGGTGTGGCCGATCACGTAGACGCGCAAGGCCGCGTTCGACTTCAAGAACTTCGCCATCTCGGCGAGCTGCGGCTGCGACTCCGCCTTGATGTCCGCCTTATCGAAGTCGAACAGGATGCCGTAGAAGACCGCCTTGCCCTGGCTTGCGAGATTGCCGCCGATCTCGGCCGCGCTCACCATCGCCATGCGCTTTTCCATCGCGCGCGGCTCGACGACTTCCACCAGCACGCCGGCGCGATCCTGCAGCGCGGCCGATGAATCGCCGAACGTGCCGCCGCGATGGACGCCGCTGTAGATCGCGACATAAGTGTCGCCCTCCGGCGCGGCCTTCTTGTAGAGGCCGTAACGGACATCCACGAGCTGATCGAACACGGCATCCACCAGCAGCTTGCGCCGCTGCTCGTAATTGGTGCCGAGCACCTTGGTCTCGGGCTTATTCCAGCGATACTTCAGGCTGACGAAGCTCTCGCCGCAGGCTTCGCCCGCGCAGCGAAACACCGGCTCGAAACCCTTGGCCGTGAGCGAGTCCACGAAGTTCGCCGTCACTTCCAGCGACGAACGGCCCTGCGGCGCGACATAGATCATGCGCGTCACCGCGCCCTGCGCCGTCACCGTGGCGGAGAATTTCTTGTTGTCCGAATAGCTCTTGCCCTCGGCCGGGCCGCTCGGCAGCGCGATCTCGTCGAAGGCCTTCTGGGTGCGGGCGAGCAGCGCCGAGCCCGCGTAGCGCCCGACCAGCGGATGATCGCCGGCGCCGGGCAGATCGGCGTCGAAGAGCGCCAGCGTCTGCGCGTCGGGCGCGGCCTGCGCCGGCAGCGACAGCAATGGAATAGCCGCAAAAGTCATCGCCAGGATTAACGGGCGAAACATGGAAAAATCCTCCCTGGGTCCAAACAACCGTGCGGGCGGGCGGAGATGAATCCGCGAGCCCCCCAGACTTTAGTCGCAGCAGTCCGGCAGAGGTTCAATCCCGGGGAGGAAAATCAGAGGAGCCCCAGCTCCTGCAATTCCCGGCGCATGGCTTCCGGCATCTTGGAGGCGCCAGGGGCAACGCGCGCGAGATCGCGCGGCGCATCCTTGTCCTCGAGATAGCGCCAGCCCTGGAAGGCGGCGCGCGGGCGCGGCTCGACCAAGGTCACCTTGCCGTCGAGCACGACCTGGCAGCGCTTGATGCCGTCCTTGCCGGTGACCTGGCGGATATCGAGGATCTTTTCGCGGCAGGTGATCTGGCCCTTGATCACCCAATAGAGAGAGCCGCCGGCGGTGAGCTCATCCCCGCGCTTGGGATACATTCGCGTGGTGTGAACGTGCTCCGGCTTCTGGCCGAGCTGCTTCTTCTCCTTGGCCCTGAGCTTGATCCAGTCCTCGAGGTCGGCGACGGAGTCGCAGCCGACGCAGAGCTTGATGAGATGAAGCGGCATTCCAGTTCCAGTTAAGCTTGAGCTTCAATGAGTAAGATCCTGGCGCCCTCGGCGACCTGCGCGTCGCGCTGCGCCGTGACGTCGGACACGACGCCGTCGATCGGCGCGGTGAGCGTGTGCTCCATCTTCATCGCCTCGATGATGGCGACACGTTGACCGCGCGTGACGGTTGCGCCCTTCTCCACCAGGACCGCCAGCACCTTGCCGTGCATCGGCGCGCGTACGAGACCACCGCCGCCCTGTTCGGCGCCCTCCTCGAGCACGTGGTCGCGCAAGGTCACCTTGGTCTGGCGCCCGGCGCGCAAGACATAGACCGCGTCCTCGGCCATCACGG
>Ga0180216_1001054_pt1 | contig 25662 bp, 23 predicted proteins | sample eDN3rd37CBELigMG_FD_128879 | JGI IMG/M metagenome (GOLD analysis project Ga0180216, IMG submission 128879) | Enriched Miracle-Growth compost microbial communities from Emeryville, California, USA - eDNA 3rd pass 37_C BE-Lig MG (version 2)... ... | reverse complement strand
CTCGAAAACTACGAAGTGATGTTGAGCGACCCGGTCTTCTGGCAGGCCGTGTCGAACAATCTCTGGTTTGCCGCCTGGACCATTCCAGCCTCCATCGCCATCGCGATGCTCATGGCCGTGCTGGTCAACGACCGCATCATCGCCCGCGGTTTCGTGCGCATGGCTTATTTCACGCCGACCGTGCTGCCGATGATCGCGGTGGCGAACATCTGGCTGTTCTTCTACACGCCGCAGTATGGGCTACTTGAGCAGATTCTCGGCTTCTTCGGTTTTACTTCGCACAATTGGCTCGGCTCCAAGGATACCGCGCTCGCCGCAGTAACCGTCGTCGCGATCTGGAAGGAAGCCGGCTTCTTCATGATCTTCTACCTGGCCGCGCTGCAGCAGATCCCGCCCAATCTCGCGGAAGCAGCGGCGCTCGAGGGGGCCTCCCGCTGGACATTCTTTCGCCGGGTGCAGTTTCCGCTGTTGATGCCGACCACTCTGTTCGTGCTCATCAATGCGGTAATCAACGCGTTCCGCATGGTCGACCACCTGTTCGTGCTGACGCGCGGTGGACCCGACAACGCGACGACCCTGCTCCTCTACTACATCTACGAGGTCGGCTTCAGCTTCTGGGATACGTCCTATGCCGCGTCGTTGACGATGGTGCTTCTGGCCGCCCTCGCCTTGACCGCCCTTGTTCAGTACGGCGTTCTCGAAAAGCGGGTCCACTACCGATGAGAGCCGCGATCTCCTACGGCCCCTACGAACCACGCGGCAGCGGACGGCTGCTGGAAAGCATCGCCGCCTGGATGCTGGCCATCCTTTGGATCCTCCCCCTTGCCTATGCGGTCTGGACCGCTTTCCACCCGGCCGAGTTTTCCGTGCGCTTCGAGCTCACCGCGCCACTCACGCTCGAGAACTTCTCGCGGGCCTGGTCGGCAGCCCCCTTCGCGCGGTACTTCCTGAACACGGTGATCCTCGTCACCCTCGTGTTGGTGTGCCAGCTCGTCCTCTGCACGCTCGCCGCCTACGCATTCGCGCGCTACGAGTTTCCGGGCAGCTCCATCGCTTTCGCGCTCGTGCTGGCGCAGCTCATGATCATGCCGGATGTGCTGATCGTGGAAAACTATCAGACGCTCAACACCTTGGGCCTCGTCGACTCGATCCCTGCCATCGCGCTGCCTTATATCGCCTCAGCCTTCGGCATCTTCCTGTTGCGGCAGACCTTCAAGACGGTGCCCAAGGAGCTTGATGATGCCGCTCGCGTTGAGGGCGCCTCCGCCTTGCAGACCCTGCTCAAGGTCTACGTGCCTCTCGCCCGACCGGTTTACCTCGCTTACGGGCTGGTCTCCGTCAGCTATCACTGGAACAACTTCCTGTGGCCGCTGATTATCACGAGCTCGGTGGAGTCCCGGCCGCTGACGGTCGGCCTTCAGGTGTTCTCCTCGACCGATCAGGGCATCGACTGGGCCATCATCTGCGCCGCGACGCTGATGACGTCGGCCCCGTTGCTCGTCGGCTTCCTGCTCTTCCAGCGCCAGTTCGTGCAGAGCTTCATGCGGGCCGGCATTCGCTGACCGGCGCCGCTAGTCCTGCACGATGACGACGTGCACACCAAGGGCTTCAGACTCGTCGATGAGCAGGTGACTTGGGTTGATCGCTCCGGGTCTCAGCCCTTCGCTCAGCAGGAAATAGCGGGTTTTGTCGAGATCCTCCGTCGTGAGCGTGATCGCGCCAACTGCCGGCATGGGCGGCCGCGACACCCTCCCGAAGTGCTCGGCGCCGCCTCGTGCGTCAACAAAACGAAGCCGTCCGCGGTCGAGCCGGATCACGAACGTGCCTGCATCCCGCTCGACCGTTTTGCCGACGAAGCGGGCGAACCGGGATGCCGATTCCGCAGGGTTCGTTGTAACGATAGCAGCTTCGAGGAGCCCCACGATCCCGCTCTCGGTGGCAATATACCGGTCCTGCCAGACGTGCTGGGGCGTGTGATGCGTCAGCACTTGCGCGCGCGCTTCGGGGAAATGCTCGAACGCGGCCCTCACCACGGTGAAAGCCGCCTCTGCCTCTTTTCCATCCGCTGCTTCGACAGTCCGCTTGAGGTGCACCGTGGGTTGCAAGTCGAAGCCGCGCCCCGCGATCTGGCGTGCTGCCTCGGCAGCGTCGGCAACCGAGAACGCGATGAGATGCACCCCCGTGTGATGGTCGAGCGCCTTACGCATATGCCTAGTGACCGGCGTGTCCGCACCCTCCACTGGAGTCAGGATCTCCAGATAGCCACGCTTCAGAATGGCAAGACGGTTCGCGCTGCCCACCAGGTTAAGAGTTCCCGTATTGGGATCGCGGTCCCCGTGGACGGCAAAGGGCGTCAGCGAGAAGCCTAGCTTCTCGAAAACCGGCGCGGCCTGGGCCATGTCCGGCACCATCCACGCCACATGATCCAGGAATATCTGGCCGAATTCCGGCAACTGAGCACTCGAGGCAAGCTTGGGCACTGGAACGTCCTTGGTGCGAGGATTGGCAGGCCTGAGGCGACGCTTGAAGCGTACCTAACGGGTACCCTCCCCTGCCCACTTGCGCAACCGACTTCCGGGCCCTGTGCTGCGACCTCGTGAATTCAATTGGATGCGGCGTCTTGACTCCTGCCGAAGGCTACGACATCCTGCCGCAGTCGATGAAGGGCCGGCGTTCGACTGAAGAAGACGGCTACTAATCTGACGGTCCAAGTCTGGGGAGAAACGGTGCCGGGAACGACGTACCCCGTCGTTCCCGTTTGTTTTTGACGGTCACCTTCGACCACAACGACCGTTGACCGGCTCAGCCGCCCGAACCACCTAGTGAGCTTGACCCTGCCAATTCAACGGCCGCACCGGATGAAGAAGGTTGCTCTCGTCGCTCACGATGCACGCAAGCCTGTCCTTGTGGAATGGGTAGGCCGGCACCTCGACGTGTTCCGCCAGCTCGATCTGGTTGCGACCGGCACGACTGGAACCGTCCTGCTGGAGCACTACCCCGAGCTGCGCCTCGAGCGACTGGCGAGCGGGCCACGTGGCGGCGACCAGCAAATAGGCTCACGCATCGTCGCCGATGAGATCGACATGGTTTTCTTCTTCATCGATCCACTGACGCCGATGCCCCATGACGTGGACGTCAAGGCCCTGCTGCGCCTGTCGATTCTCTACGACATACCCATGGCCTGCGCACCGCGGTCGGCGGACATTCTGATCGAAAGCCTGCGTAAGGATCTGGCCCGGCGCGCCAGCCAACGTTCGTCCAGCGCAAGCAAGACCTCAACCTGACTTGTTCGACCACTTACGCTCGACAATCCGTCTACCGATCGCCCAGCGGTGCACCTCCGACGGACCATCGTAAATGCGGAACGCGCGCACGTCGCGGAAGATGCGTTCGACAACCGTATCCCGTGTTAGGCCCATGCCGCCGAGGATCTGCAGCGAGCGGTCGGCGACGCGCATGATGGCCTCCGAGCAGATCACCTTCGCCATGGAGCTCTCTGATGAGGCGCGGTGACCCTGGTCGAGCAGCCAGGCGCAATGGCGAATTGCGAGCCGGCTCACGTGCATGTCCATGACGTTGTCGGCGAGCATGAAGCTCACGCCCTCGTGCGTGCCGAGTGGCTGGCCGAAAGCCATGCGGTTCCGCGCATACTCGGAGGCGATGTCGTGCGCCCGTTGCGCCGAGCCGAGCCACCGCATGCAGTGGGTGAGCCGCGCCGGTGCGAGCCTCACCTGCGCGTACCGAAAACCCTGCCCGACTTCGCCCAACACGGCATCGCCCGGGAGGCGCAAATCCTCAATTTCGATGACCGCATGACCGCCCATGAACGAGGAATCCATCGTGTCCAGCGTCCGCAAGATCTTGAAGGCGGGGTTCGGCAGATCGGCTAGGAACATGGTGGCGTCGTTGGGATCATCGCCCGTGCGCGCCATGATGATCGCGAATGCTGCCCCTTCGGCGCCCGTGATCAGCCATTTCCTGCCGCGAATGACGAATCCGTTGCCGTCCTTCTCCGCGCGGGTGGCGAGCATGTTTGGGTCTGATCCGGCCCCCGGATGCGGCTCCGTCATGGCGAAGCAGGAGCGCACCTCTCCCGTCGCGAGCGGGCGCAGATAGCGCTCCTTCTGCTCCGGATTGGCCACCTGCTCCAGGAGATGAATGTTGCCCTCGTCCGGCGCCTGGCAGTGCAGCGCCGCCGGGCCGAGCATCGAATAACCCGCTGCCTCCAGGACAACGGACTTGCCCACGTGGTCGAGGCCGAGCCCGCCGTACTCCTTCGGCACATGCACCGAGAGGAGGCCAGCCTCGCGCGCCTTGTGCGTCAGTTCCCGCCGAAGTTCCTCAGTGGGCCCGTGCGCCGTCCATCTCGGATCGGTTTCGTAGGGAATGACTTCCGTCTTCACGAACGTGAGTACGCGCTCTCCCAGCTCTTCGAGCTCCTTCGGCAGCGAGAAATCCATGTCAGAAAGTCCTTGGTCTTCTGCGGCTGCTGCAAGCTAGCCTCATAAACCGCGGGCGCAAGTGATTACGATCAAGACGCGCGTCTGCGTGAGCGGCAAAGGCGCCTTGCTTTTCGCGTTCGTGACAAGCAGGGGCGAACTGCTCTAGCTTTGCTGGTAGAAGCCGGCCGCATGAGCCGGCGCTTTTCAGCAGGGGGATACCCATGGTTACGGTGGCTGCGGAGAACCTGCGCGAGCTCGTGCGCGATATCTTCGTCGCTGCAGGCTGCTCACTCGAAGAGGGCGAGCGGCTCGGCAAGTCTCTCGTCAGTGCCAACCTCGCCGGCCACGACAGCCACGGCGTCGTGCGCGTGCCCCGCTATCTGCAGTGGATGGCGGAGGGCGATTTTCTTCCCGACCAGAAGGTCGAGATCGTTCGGGAAACGCCGGTTCTGGCTGTGGTCGACGGAAAGTACGGCTTCGGCCAGACGACCGCACCGCAGGCGGTCGAGATCGGCATCACCAAATGCCGCGCCATGGGGCTCTCGGCCGTAGCCTTGCGCAATTCGGGTCATGTCGGCCGCGTTGGTGAATGGGCAGAAATGGCGGCCGAAGCGGGCCTCGTCTCGATCCATTTCGTCAACGCCGCATCAAGCCTCCTCGTTGCGCCATACGGCGGCGTCGACCGGCGGCTGTCGACAGCGCCCTACGCGATCGGCGTCCCCAGGGTGGGTGATGACCCACTGATTCTCGATTTCGCCACTTCTGTCGTCGCGGAAGGCAAAGTGCTGGTCGCAAGCCAGGGCGGAAAGAAGCTCCCGGACAATGCCCTGGTCGGCCCCGATGGCACGATCAGCGGCGACCCGGCTCTGCTTTACGGCCCGCTCGAACCCAACGGCCCGCGCGACTATCGCCAAGGGCAGGGCGCCATCCGTGCGTTCGGCGAGCACAAGGGTTCTGGCCTCGCGTTCATGGTCGAGCTGCTCGGCGGCTCGCTAACAGGCACGGGCGCCGCTCAGGAAGGCCGCCGCTGGGCCAACGGCATGCTGTCGATCTACATCGACCCCAAACAACTCGATCCCGAAGAATTCTTCCCGACCGACGTGAAACGCTACGTCGATTTCTTCAAGAGCTCTCGCCCGATCGAGACGGACGGCGAAGTCCTGGTTCCCGGTGAGCCCGAGATCCGCACCCGCCGCAAGCGCCTCGCCGAAGGCATTCCTCTGCCGGAGGACACTTGGGCGCGCATCGTCGCCGCAGCCCGGAGCGTCGGACTCGACGAGGCCCGGATCCAGCGTGCCAGCGCCCGCTGATGCTAACTCCCTTCAAACACCTATCGAACACGAGGAAACGCCCCAATGCTCAGCCCTGATCTCTTGGAAAAACTCAAAGCGTACGACACGCCGACCATCTGTAATGCCCTCGAGGTCCTGGACAGCTCCCGACGGTTGACAGGCTTCACGACGAAGCCGCTCGTCGCGCCGTTTCCCGATCTGCCGCCCATGGTCGGCTACGCGAGGACGGCCACTATCCGCGCCACGCACCCCCATGAACTCGACGCCAAGGCCGCGCGCGCTCAACGGATCTCCTATTACGAGTACGTGGCCTCTGGCCCCGGACCGCAGATTGTCGTCATCCAGGATCTCGACGGTCCCGATTGCGGGTTCGGCGCCTTCTGGGGCGAGGTGCAAAGCACGGTGCACAAAGCGCTCGGCTGTGTCGGTGTCGTCACCGACGGCTGCATCCGCGACATTCCGCAGTGGGCCCCGGGCCTCAACGTTCTGGCAGGCTCGATTGCGCCAAGCCACGCCCACGTGCATTTGGCGGACTTCGGCAGAGAGGTGCGGGTGGCCGGCATGGTGGTCCGCTCGGGCGATCTCATTCACGCCGACCGCCACGGCGCCGTCGTCATTCCGCACGAAGTCGCGGAAAAAGTTCCCGCAGCCTGCGAGCTGATGGCCCGCAAGGAGGCGGTCATCCTCGAGATGGCGCGCCAGCCGGGCTTCAACGTCGAAATGCTCAAAGAGGCGTTGGCAAAGCAGGACGAAATCCATTGAAACGCAAGGTCATCTGCATCCAGCCGATCCATCCGGAAGGGATGAAGATCCTGCGGTCGCGCGAGGATCTCGAGATCGTCGTGCCGGAGAGCCCGGAGCCGCAGCACTGGGAGCAGCATCTGTCCGATGCCGAGGCGATCGTGGTGCGCATTTCGCGCATCGAGCGCTGGATGATCGAAAAGGCTCCTCGGCTCAAGATCATTTCACGGCACGGGGTTGGCGTCGACAACATCGACATCGAGGCTGCAACGGAGCGCGACGTTGTGGTCGCGACCGTGGGACTTGCCAACGCTCCCTCCGTCGTCGAGCACACGCTGGCGATGATGTTCACCCTCGCCAAGCGCCTGCGGGAGTACGACCGCGCAGTGCGCACGGGCGACTACATGGTCAAGATGAGCTTGGAGGCCATCGACCTCCGTGGGCGTACGGTGCTGATCGTCGGCCTTGGGCGCATCGGCAGCCGTGTTGCCGCTGCGTGTAACGCGCTCGGCATGCACTGCATCGGCATCGACCCCGCGTTCAGCACCGATGAGATCCGCGCGCTCGGCTGCGAACCGGCTGCCGGCCTTCATGAGGCACTGCCGCGAGCCGATGTCGTCACGCTCCATTGTCCGTTGCAGGCCGACACCCGAAATCTGATCGGCGCGCGCGAGCTTGCTCTCATGAAGCCGACTGCCTTTCTCATCAACTGCGCCCGCGGTGGCATCGTGGATGAGGCAGCCCTGCTCGCCGCCCTCGACGCAGGCCGGCTCAAGGGTGCCGGTCTCGACGTACAGGCGACTGAGCCGCCACGACCCGATGATCCCCTGCTCAAATCGGATCGTATCATCCTGACTCCGCACTCTGCTGCGACAACGGCCGAAGGGGTCGTGCGGATGGCAACGACAGTCGCCCAAAACGTGCTCGATTACTTCGATGGACGCCTTCCGGCCGCTCACATCTTCAACCCTGAGGCGCTGAAGCAGACCTCTCACCGAACGGAATAATTCAATGCGGAAGAATGCGATCAAGAAGATGCTGGCAGAAGGCGGGCGCGTTGTGAATGCCTGGTGCTCGATCCCCAGCTCGTACTCTGCTGAAGTCATGGCCCATCAGGGCTGGGACAGCGTCACGATCGACCTGCAGCATGGCCCTGTTGATTATCAAGTTGCCTTCACGATGCTGCAGGCGATCTCAACCACGAATGCGGTGCCGATGGCGCGCATTCCGTGGAATGACCCGGCCATTATCATGAAGCTGCTCGATGCGGGCGCCTATGGTCTCATCTGCCCGATGATCAACAGCAAAGCGGAAGCAGAGGCTTTCGTCGGTGCCGCCCGGTACGCGCCGCAAGGCTATCGGTCCTTCGGTCCTAACCGCGCGGTGCAGTACGGCGGCGCAGACTACTGGCAGCACGCCAATGAGGAGGTGCTGCTGTTCGCAATGATCGAAACGACGAAAGCGCTCGAGAATCTCGACGAAATACTCTCGGTTCCTGGCCTTAATGGCGTCTATATCGGCCCGTCGGATCTTTCATTGTCGATGGGAAAAACGCCGACGCTCGACCCCACAGACTCTGACGTGCTCGCCGCCATGGAGACGATCCGCAGCCGCGCCCAGGCCAAGGGCCTGATCGCCGGCGCGCATACCGATAGCGCAAAGACGGCGCTCAAGCGGTTCAACGAGGGCTTCCAGCTTTGCACGATCTTGAACGACGCCCGCCTTCTCGCCATGGCCGCTCAAGCTGCCGTCCGCGAGGCCAAAGGCGAAGCGCAAGCACAGGCTGCGAAAACGTATTAGTCCAAGCTTAATTCCAATTTTCTTGCAGGGGCCAATCGCCGCTTTGACCCCTCAGGCATGACAGGCCCTTGGCTCGTCTCGGGGCATGGTGATGATCACCTCGGCTCCCGGAGTAAGGCGCCGGAAGTGAACATCCGCGCCCAGCCGCTGCGCAAAGGACTTTATGAGCCGCATTCCCAGCGTCTTGGCGCGTTTCGGATCGAAATCTGGAGGCAAACCGACGCCCCGGTCTGAAACACGGAGTCGTAGCTCCTCATCTGAGATCTGCTCGACTGTCACCTGAACAGGGCCTGCTTGCCCGCCCGGATAAGCGTATTTGAGGCAGTTGGTGACGAGCTCTGATACGAGCAGGGCAAGCGGAATCGCGCGATCTGTCGCGATTCTGATTCCTTCCGTTCCTTCGCAATTCACACCGACCTCATCCAGGTCAGCACAGACTTCCCTGAGATAGCTGCTCAATTCGAGATCGATGATATTTTCGGTCTTATAAAGCCGCTCGTGCGCACGAGCGATCGCCATTACCCGCGCTTGCGCATCGGAAAGATGCCGTCTGGTCGCCTCATCCACGCTCGCCGCCTGCAATCGCAGCATGCTTGCCACGAGCTGCAGGCTGTTCTTCACACGATGGTTCGCTTCCTTGAGAAGTGTCTGCTGGTGCGCAAGTGCCCCTTTCAGCTCCTCCTCCGCCTCCCGCTGCTCGATGGCCAAGCCAAGCAGATTGGCAACCCCTTGCAAAAATGCCAAATCGTTGGCGTGGAATTCGCCAGGATCTGGGCTGTCCACCTCGAGAACGCCGAAAGGCTCCGACTCACCATATAAAATCACATTGATGGCACGCCGAACGCCGTGGCTGGCGAGCAGTTCAGGCGTCGCGAACCGCCCCCTATACTCCGCATCATTGGAAATGACGGGATTCCCGCTCAAAACGGCGTATCCTGCCGGGGTGGCAGGATCGGCGGGAATGATGCTGCCAGTCACATCTTGATTCCAGCCATAGCCGGCAAGGACCAGAAAGCTGCATTGGTCGGGAAGACGCCGCACGATTTTTGCAAAAGGCGCATCAAGTCCCTGGGCGGCTGTGCGCGCTGCCGTGCTCAGTAACTCGTCGAGCGGCTTTCTCCGGAGCGCGAGCATTCCCAAATCGGCGAGAAGGGTCTGCTGCCTGATGCGGTAGCTCGCCTCATCGAACCCGGGCTTCCGCATTTTGGCGGACTCGGGGGTGGGCTCGAGTACAGGTTTGCCCTCGTCCTGCGTGTCCGACACAATACCCTCACAAAGGTTCGGAATTCGCTCGTCGCAGCAACGCGGCGTGGATCGGGACACTCAAAGCATTTAAGGGTGCGCCTAAATGTGCGCAAGCCGCAAGTGCCAAGCCGCCATTTCAGCTAGTCGCCAGCAACATAATTCCAGCAACAAGGAGCAAGCTGAGCACGATTGTGTGATAGCTGCGATCCGAGAGTTGCCGGTAAACCCTCCACCCTGCATTGACTCCGATCAAGGTTGCCGGGGCGGAAATTAAGACCAACCATCCCAGTTTCGCCGTGAAAAATCCGGCAACCGTGTAGGCCATGAGGGCGGCCGCCAGAATTGCGAGATTGAACGCCTGGAACACGCCCCGGCTTTCAGCCTTGGTCCACCCGCGGATCGCGGCCCAGACGGTCGGCAGAACACCAGAAAGTCCCGCCAAACCGCCGAGAAATCCGCTAACCACGCCAATAACAGCATCCGCAATTCTCCCGCCCCAAGCGATTCGGAAGCTCGGTTTGAAAAAGAGCATGCTGCTGGAATAGCAGATGAGCAGCACCCCCACTGCGGCCTTGAACGTCAGCGGATCGATGCGCGTCAGCAGACTTGTGCCGAGGGGAACCCCGGCCAAACCACCCGCGATGAACGGAAACAATTGACGCCAGTCGAGATCGCGCCAGATTTTCGGCAATGTCTGCAACTGCCCCATTACGGAGCAGATGGTCACCAACGGTGCTGCGAGAGACGGACCGATGACGTGCAGCCAGAAGGCATGAGCCGTCAACGCGGTGCCGAAGCCCGTCAGCCCGTTGACGAACCCGCCGGCAAACGCGCCGAGCATGACAAACATAATTTCGAGAGTCACTCGGCGCCTGCCATTCGCCTGTCAGTAGGTCGCCCGCCCGCCGGAAATGTCGAGCACCTGACCGGTCGTGAACGAGCATTCTGACGAAGCTGCCCAGGCCACGAGCGCCGCGACCTCCTCCACTGTCACGAGCCGTCCACGGGGGATTTTGGAAAGCATATAATTGATATGCTCCTCCGTAACCTGATCGAGGATGGCCGTGCGAGCGGCTGCGGGTGCAATGGCATTCACCGAGATATCGTAAGTAGCCACTTCTTTCGCGAGTGATTTCGTGAGGCCAATAAGCGCCGCCTTTGAAGCCGAGTACGCACTCGCATTCGGATTGCCTTCCTTGCCGGCAATCGACGCGATGTTGACGATGCGCCCGTAATTCTGCGCGATCATTCCCGGCACGATCGCTTTGCAGCAAAGCCAAGGTCCTTCGAGATTAACCCGCATCGTCATTTGCAGGTCTTCGAGAGAATATTCCCAGACCTTCGCAGTGGGTCCGGCAATTCCAGCGTTATTGACGAGAATGTCGATCTTGCCGAACGCGGCCAGCGTCGCGTCCCGCGCACCCTCGACGGCTTTCGCGTCCGTCACATCGCACGCAAACGCCTTGACGTTGCTGCCGAGCTCGTTCGCAGTCTTTTCGGCCAGAGCAGCGTCGCGGTCCCAGAGTGCCACCTTAGCTCCTGACGCGATGAAGCGCTCCGCCGAGGCTCGCCCAAATCCCTGAGCTCCCCCCGTGATCACGGCTACACGGCCTTCGAGATCAATCTTATTCGCCATTGTTTTTCCTTTTCCTGGTCTTGAGAAAACTGATCGAATTTTGTCTCAGCTCGGAAATCGCTTCCGCAATTCGGCTACTTGCGCTTCCGTCAACGTCCGAATGGGTTGGCCACGCAGGAGAAGGAAGAGGCGCGCCGTTTCTTCCAATTCCTCGATGGCATCCATAGCGGCAGACAAGCCCGAGCCTGCTACGACCGGCCCGTGATTGGCAAGCAGCACCGCGTGATGGCGATCCGCGAGTTTACCCACTGCTTCAGCCAGGATTTTGTCGCCGGGAGGGTAGTACGGAACGAGCGGCAGCTCTCCGATGCGCATGACGTAGTACGCCGTGATCGGAGGCAGGCAGTTCCGGTGATCAATCCCCTCGAGGCAGCTTACGGCGACGGAGTAGGTCGAATGAAGATGAACGACGGCGCCAGCATTCGGCCGCACGTCGTACATCGTCGTATGTAGGAATGCTTCCTTGGTCGGCGGATCTCCCGAGACGAGCTGCCCAGACGCGTCGAGCCGTGAGAGCCGTGCGGGGTCGAGCGTCCCGAGGGAAGATCCCGTGGGCGTCATCAGCCAGCCGCCGTCCTCGAGGCGGATCGAGATGTTGCCGGTCGAGCCGTGCGTCAGCCCGCGATTGAACAGCGACGCGCCGGCCATACAAATCTGCTCACGCAGCTTCGATTCGGCGCTCATGAAACGCATCCCGTCGGCAGAAAATGAAGTCTTGAGCTTTTCCTCATTCCAGCAGCTTCCAAGCTTTCAGGAAAAAGTCGGGACTTCCGAAATTACCTGATTTGAGCGCAAGCACGAGGCCTTGCCCCTCCTTGCTGCGGGTCCAGGGCACGCCGGGGTCGATTTCGGGGCCGATCTCAAGCGCCTTGATGCCGAGCGCACCGACAACGGCGCCCGAAGTTTCCCCACCCGCCACGATCAGCCGCCTGAAACCGGCATCAACGAGACCCTGCGCCACAGCCGCAAGCTCGCGCTCGATCAAAGCGCCTGCCGCCTCACGCCCGAGCTCTGCTTGAGCAGCACGGACCTTCTCAGGTTCATCGCTCGAATAAACCAAGATCGGCGTGTTCGATGGCTGTTGCGACGCCCACGAGAGGACGTCGGCAGCGCCGAGCTGACCCTTCGCCAGCGCGAAAGGATCGATTTTGAAAGCTGGCAACCCGGCAGCCTCAGCCGCGCGAATCTGCCCGCGCGTCGCCTCCGAGCAGCTGCCCGCGATGATGGCGGCCCGGCCTTGCGGCGCCTTGATATGGCTGGAAGGGGGTGTCTTCTTCAGGAGCCCTTTGCGCTCGAAGTTGTCTGGCAGCCCCATGGCGACGCCCGAGCCGCCCGTGATGAGCGCATGATCCGCGGCTGCCGTTCCCATTTCCACAAGATGCCTGTCCTGCAGCGCGTCGACGACGGCGAAGCGCATTCCGCTGCCTGCAGCTGCGTCCAATGCCTTGGCGATCGCATCGGCTGCCTGATCCACGACCGAATAGGGCACCAGCCCTACCTTCAGCCTTGTCTGCCGCTGGAGCACGCGCACCAGATTGGAATCGCGCATGGGCGTCAGCGGATGATCCTTCATGGGGCTCTCGTGCAGGAGAACGTCGCCAACGAAGAGATGCCCCAGGTAAACCGTACGTTTGTTGGCCGGAAAAGCCGGGCAGACGAGCGCGATTTCGCCTTTCAGATGCTCCAGAAGAGCTTCTGCGACCGGTCCGATGTTTCCCTGATCCGTCGAATCGAATGTCGAGCAGTACTTGAAGAAGATCTGGCGCGCGCCGCCGGCCCGCAGCGCATCAGCGCTTTGAAGCGACCAGCGGACGGCCTCCTCCGGAGGGTTCGTACGGGACTTCAGCGCCACCACGACCGCATCAGCTTCCTCGAGTTGAGCGCTTGCATCGGGCACGCCCATCACCTGGATGGTGCGCATGCCGTTGCGGGTCAGCATGAGCGCAAGGTCTGTTGCGCCGGTCAGATCGTCGGCGATGCAGCCCAGAAGCACGGGTTTAATCTCCTGCGGATGGTTGTCTCCCGCAGGTATACCCCAGCGCGCGGCGGAAAAAAGCCTTCCTGCGACACGCAGTTGCGCAAGCGCCGCATCCAGCGCCGTCAGACGACGCCCTTAAGCCTGTTTAGCGGCTGCGGACGTTGACGTTGACTGTCTGCGGCTTGCCCGAGTTCGCGCCCGAGGCATCGGTCACGACGACATCGAAGCTGGCACGCTCTCCCGCCGAACCGTCATGCCGGAAGATGACCTTGTTGGCTTCGAGATCGGCCTGGGTGAACGTCTCGACGGCTGCTCCTGGGGCGTCGGCCAAAGCGACGAAACCGTTCACCGCGTTCGATACGGAATAGGTGAGATCCTTGGCCTCATCGTCCGGATCTATGGCCGTCAAATCCTCCAGCGTGATGGCCACAGAGCGACCGCGGTAAACCGTCAGATCAAGATCACCGCCGATAACCGGCGGCACGTTGCGAACCTCCGCAACCAGACTGCCGCCCGCCTCCATCGCGAGCTGGCCGTACTGGACGTTGCCGCTGACCTCACCTGAGCTGCGGATATTGATCAAATTCCGAACGACGACATTGCCGTGAAGGGTTCCATGAACGTCGGCGTTCTCGGCTCTTGCCCTGCCCTGGAAGCTGCCACCTTCGTGGATGTGCATCGCTTCTGCCGAAAGCTCGCCGTGAACTCGACCGTAAATTTCGATCCGGCGGCAGTTGCGAATTTTGCCAGTTATGAACGTATCTTCACTGACAATAAGAACGCCTTCGTTCGAAACCACTTCCGTCCCCCCCCCATATCTCCTGGCCGATGTAGGCCGCAATTTCGGCAGGACTGAGACTAACTCTTAAGCCGGCAGCTGTCGGCAAATTACTTCACCAAGGTCAAGGCTTCGCGGAATCGGGGGTGATCGCAAGTCCTCAAGCATTCGAATATGACCATTTCCGTCGTGACCAGCTCGGCCCCGCGACGCTCCGCACGATGCAATGCGGCCTCGCGGTTTTCAGGCGTGCGCGAGCCTACCGCATCTCTAACGAGGCGCACTAAAAGACCCTTTTCGAGCATTCCTAAGACAGTCTGCAGCACGCACACGTGCGTCTCACAACCGGCGACAACCACGTGGCGCCGATCCGGCGGGAGAAAACCTTCCCAGCCTGGTTCGGCGGTGGCATCGAAATAGTGCTTGGCGAGTGTCGCTTCGGAAAACGCGGCGAGCTCCTCGACGTTAGGCCCAAGACCGGCGGGGTTCTGCTCCGTGGCGCGGATAGGTATTTCGAGCAGCTTGGCCGCTTTGGCGAGACGTAACGCGTTGGCTACCGCGCTTTCAGCACCGCTGATCGCTGGCATCAGGCGGGCTTGGAAGTCGATGAGCAACAATACGCTATTTTCCGGTGCAAACGTCATTTCGGCGTCCCTGAGTGGCGGCACATTGCGTTTTCAGACTATCATCTCTTTCAAAACAATGACGCCCACGCGGAGGAGGACCGCCCATGTTGATGTCGGCTGCGGATTATCGCGAAAGCCTGCGCCGGTATAACCCGCGGGTGTTCGTGAATGGCGAGCGCATCGAAAGCGTTGCTGACGAGCCGCGCCTCGCGCCGGGCATCAACGCCATCGGTGTCACGTACGATTTCGCGCTCCAGGAGCAACACAAGCCGTTGATGCTCGCGCGGCAGGGCACGTCCGGCAAGATCGTCAACCGCATGCTGCATATCAATGAGACCTCGCAGGACCTGCTCTACAAGCTCGAAGCGGTCCGGCTGGTCTGCCGCGAGTCCGGCTGCGCCATGCGGTATCTCAGCCACGATTCGTTGAACGCCGTATTTCAGGCGACCAAGCGAACGGACCTCAACCACGGCACGGACTATCACCAGCGCTTCCTCGCCTATCTTCACCGCGTTCAGGACGAGGATCTGACGATTGCCGTCGCCATGACCGACGCCAAGGGCGATCGCTCCAAGCGGCCCGGAGCGCAGAGCAATCCAGATGTTTACGTGCACATCAAGGAGCGGCGGCCCGATGGCATCGTCATCCGCGGCACCAAGGCCATCGTGACGGCTGCGCCATACGTCCACGAGTTCCTTGTCATGCCCTGCCGGACCATGACAGCAGAGGATCGCGACTTCGCCGTCTGCTGCGCGGTGCCGGTCGATGCCGAAGGTGTCACCATCGTCGCCCGTCCCGCAGGGCGGCCTGGCGAAAGCGCAGCGAAGTTCTCGGCCAAATACGGCCAGTCCACCGGGGTCGTGATTTTCGACGATGTTTTTGTACCTTGGGATCGTGTGTTCCTGGCTGGAGAACATGAGGAAGGTGGCTTCCTCACGACCTCGTACGCCACGCACCACCGCCACTCGTGCATCGCCGCGCGGGCCGGCTTTGGCGATCTGCTGATCGGCGCCGGCGCATTGATGATCGAGGCGAACGGTCTCGATCTGGACCGTCATAGCCACATCCGTGAAGCGATGGTGGATCTCATCACCATTACGGAGAGCTTCTTCGCATGCGGTGTCGCCGCATCGGTTTACTGCATGAAGGACCCGGCGGGCTCGATCATGCCCGATGCCGTGTTCTCGAACATCGGCAAGCTGCTTCTGGCGACCAAAATCTATGACATGCACCGCCTGGCGCATTACGTGTCCGGTGGTCTCGTCGTGGCGCTGCCCGGTCCGGACGAGGACCACAACCCGGAGACAAGGCCCTCACTCGCCGCCGTGCTCGCCGGCCGCCCCGATATTCCCGCCGAAAGCCGGATCGAGGTCGCTCGCCTTCTGGAAGATCTGACGGCCTCCTATCACGGCGGCTGGTACTCCCTAATTTCACTTCACGGCGGCGGTTCACCTGAGGCGATGAAGCGGGAAATCTGGCGCAACTACCCGTTGATGGAGAAGCGCGACCTTGTCGAACGGCTTCTCGACCGCGGCGTCCTCGACGTCGGCCAGCGCGTATCAAAGCAGCCCGGCCGGTGCTGCGTCACGGGGTGCGAAGTGCCGGAAGTGCCGAAGGCGAAGGCGGCCGAGTAACCGGGTCCGCACCCTTGGTTCTTGGCTCGGATGCTAGCAGCTTCCCGCTATGCAGGACACCAGTGAGACCTAACTCCGCTCCCGCGGGTTGTACGGGTGGCGCTGGCGCCATTCGGACATGAAGTAGGCGAGGCTGTCGTCGATCTGATCGGGCAGGACGATGCGGACCGTCACGAGCTGATCGCCCACTGCGCCGGTTGTCGAGTTGCGCACGCCTTTGCCGCGCAGGCGGAAGACGCGGCCCGAGCTGGTCCCCTTGGGTATGGTGAGTTGCACCCGGCCGCTGATGGTCGGAACCTCGACTTTTGCACCGAGCACAGCCTCGTCGATCGTGATCGGCAGATCGAGTGTGATGTCATCGCCCACGCGCTTGAACTGCGGATGCGGGCGGACCTTGATTTCGACCAGCGCGTCACCCGGCTCACCACCGCGGAATCCAGGGCCACCCTTGCCCTTGAGCCTCAGCACTTGCCCATCGGTGACGCCCTCGGGAACGGTCAGGTCCAACATACCGCCTTCGGGCATGGTCACGCGTTTGCGGGCGCCTTGCACGGCTTCGAGGAAATCGATCTCGAGGGTGTAGCGGACGTCGCTTCCGCGGATGCCGCCGCCAAACCGCGCCCCGCGAGCGCCACGTGCTCCGCCGAAGATCTCGGAGAAGATGTCGGAGAAACCGACGTCCTCGAAGTCCGGCGGCGGCCCACCGGGCCTCGCGCCACGCCAGCCGAACGGCCCGCCGCCGGCGCCCTGCTGTTGATAGGCGCGTCGCGGCTCGCCCGTGGCATCGATCTCGCCGCGATCGTAACGCTTCCGCTTCTCGGGATCGCCCAGCAGCTCGTAAGCCGCCGAAACCTTCTTGAAGCGTTCGACGGCGGCCTTGTCGCCCGGGTTAAGGTCCGGGTGCAGCTCCTTAGCCAGCTTGCGGAACGCGCGGCGGATGTCGTCGTCAGAGGCGTTCTTTGGGACGCCGAGGAGCGCGTAGGGATCTTCTGCCATGGCTCACAAGACTAGCGCTGGTCTCATGTCATCTCGCGAGAGCTTAGCACCATTTGGTGAGGGCTGCCGCAGACGCGATCGGGTCCTAACTCGGATCAAGTTATAAAGCGCACTTCCCCCGGCATATCGAGCAAAGCGGCGAGCGCCTCCAAACGCCGCCGCAACCGCTCGCCGTCGAGATCGGCATAGGCCGACGGTATTTCGAGGACAAGGCGCCTTCCATCGTAACCGATCGGCGTATGGGGGATAATGCCCGGTCGGCCGACAGAAAGCATGTGCGCCGTCCGCAGGGCAGCTCCAAGTACGCGCGCGCGTCGCAGCGAGCGCTTGTCGAGTTGCCGCCTGATGCGCGAAGACAACTCGTCGGGCGCTGCCCCGCCGCCGCCCACGTGGCGGAAATAGATCGCCATCGCCAGAAACAGGCGGCCGGGATGGTCTATGCCGGCAAGCGCCGAATGCGCGATAAGGTTCAGGCTCTGCTCGCCGCGGTAGTCGGGATGCGCCCGCCAGCCGACATCCGAGATCAGGCAGGCCGCATGGCGCAGGCGTCGTTCTACGCGTGTCTCAGACGGACCGGGCTCGGAGAAGATGGCATCGGTCCAGGCGGCAAGCTCGTAACCATGCTTTGCCGATCGGGAGCGGAGCCGTGCGAAGTCATCGCAGAAGCTGAGCAACGGATCTTTGCGCCGCTCCTCTTCCGGCAGGGTGTCATAAAGCAGGCCCTCTCGGATGCCGAACACGGAAAAGACGACCTTCTCCGGCTCCAGCCGTTGCAGCAGACGCTCCATGACGAGCGCGCCGAAAGGCAAGACCTCGCGCCGCGCACGGGCGATAGTCTCTAATCCTTTCACTTTCTTGCCCCGGCGCAGCACCTCGCAGAAGGCAAGTGCCTCGGCTGCGGGAATGGCATAGCCCTGCATGACACGCAGGGGGTAGTCGCATTCCTCCATGTGCACCCGCGCGAGCGAGCGCCACGTACCGCCGACGGCATAGAAGGTGCGCCCACGCGTCTCGCCGATCCACGCATGGCGAGAGATGTGCTCGTCCACCAGCGCCAGTGCCTCATCCACATGATCGCCGGTCAGATCAAGCAGCCGAAGGCCGCCCAACGGGAGCGTTGCGGCATTTCGGAAGCGCGCGCCGGCAATGTCGATGAGCTCCAGGCTGCCGCCGCCGAGGTCTCCAGCCACGCCGTCCACCTCGCCGAACCCCATCAGGATACCTTCCGCCGCCAGCTCTGCCTCGCGAGCGCCGGGAAGAACCTCGATGGCGGCGCCGCAAGCTTCCTCGGCCTTGGCGATGAAGTCGGCTCCATCAACAGCTTCTCGCACCGCCGCCGTTGCTACGACGCGAAGCTTTCTAACGTCGAGTATCCTTGCGATCGCCCGAAAGCGCCGCAGCGCAGCTAGCGCCCGCGCGACTGCAGCCTCACCGAGGACACCAGTCGTCGCCACCGATCGGCCAAGACCGCAGAGCACCTTCTCATTGAAGATCGGTGTGGGTGCACGTACGGCGCCCTCGTAAACGACCAGCCGCACGGAGTTGGAGCCGATGTCGATGACGCCGACAGGCTCCAGCGCGCCCGTCCGCGCCTGGCTCCCCAGGCCACGCCTTTCCATACCGCCCTGCTGCATCAGTCCCTGAGGGTGAGCCTCACCCGCGGCGGCATGTTCTCCTTGAGCGCCTGCCCGCGACCCGAAAGGCTCGGGTTGGTCATAAAATACTGGTGCGCGTTGAATGGTTCCTCGCCTGGGCCGGGCTTGATCCTCACCGAAGATCCATCGGGCATGATCTGCCAGCTCTGCTGGTTGTCCTTCAAATTCGCCAGCATGATCTGGCCGAGTATCTGTTCGTGCACGGTCGGGTTCTTGATCGGCACCATAGCCTCGACACGGCGATCGAGATTGCGCGGCATCATGTCGGCGGAGCTGATGTACACAGCCGCCTCTGGCGACGGCAGCGGGTGGCCGCGCCCGAAACAGTAGATGCGCGAGTGCTCCAGAAACCGCCCGATCAGGCTCTTCACGCGGATGTTCTCCGATAGGCCGGGGATACCCGGCCGCAAACAGCAAATGCCGCGCACCACGAGATCAATCTCAACGCCGGCCTGGCTCGCCTCATAGAGCGAGGCGATGATCTGCGGATCGACGAGCGCATTCATCTTCGCCCAGATGCCCGCCGGTCTTCCGGCTTTGGCGTGTTTGATCTCCTCGCGGATATGCTCGAGGATGCGCGCGCGAATGCCATTCGGACTCGCTGCCATGACCTCGAGGTCCTGCGGCTTACCGTAGCCGGTCACGAAGTTGAATATGCGCGCAACGTCGCGCCCGATCGCCCGGTCGGCGGTGAAGAACGAGAGGTCCGTGTAAACGCGCGCCGTCTGCGGGTGGTAGTTGCCCGTGCCGATGTGGCAGTACGTGGCGATGTCATTGCCCTCGCGGCGCACGACGAGTCCGAGCTTGGCGTGCGTCTTGAGCTCGACGAAACCGTAGACGACATGGACCCCCGCCTTCTCCATGTCGCGCGCCAGGTTGATGTTTGTCGACTCGTCGAAGCGCGCCTTGAGCTCGACGACGGCCGTGACCGACTTGCCGGAATCGGCCGCCTCCTTGAGTGCTTCGACAATGGGGCTCTTGTCTCTCAGCGTGCGATAGAGGGTCCACTTGATGGCCATGACGTTGGGATCGGCCACGGCCTGACGCAGATACTGCAGCACCGCATCAAAGGATTCGTAGGGGTGATGCACCACGAAATCCTTCGCGCGAATGGCTGCGAACACGTCCCCGTTGAACTCGCGAATACGCTCGGGAAAACGGATGTTGAACGGCTTGAAGAGAAGATCAGGCCGGTCGCGGATGATGAGCTGGCTCGTATCGGCGAGGCCGAGCAAGCCTTCTTTGACGAATACAGCCTCTTCCGTGACTTCCAGCTCCTTCACGACGAACCGGCACAGGTCCTCCGGCATCTCGGCATCGATTTCGAGGCGAATGACGTTCCCGCGTCGGCGGCGCTTGAGCTGTGTCTCGAAGGCCCGCGTCAGGTCCTCGGCTTCCTCCTGGAACTCGACGTCGCTGTCGCGCAGCACTCGGAAGGCGCCCTGGGCGGTAATCGTGAAGGTAGGATAAAGCTCATCGAGGTAGAGCCCGATGACGTTCTCTATCCGCATGAACCGAATGGATTTCGGATCATCTGGATCCGCCGGCAGCCGGATGAAGCGGTCGAGCTGAGAGGGAATGGGAATGAGCCCCTTCATCAGCTTCCCATCCGGGTGAACCATCTTCACCGCCAGGGTCAGTGCCTGATTCTGGATGAAGGGGAAGGGGTGTGCCGGGTCGACGTTCATCGGCGTCAAAATAGGGAAGAGACGGGCCATGAACTCGTTATCGAGCCATGCCTTCTCCTGTGGCCGAATATCCCTCGGCTCGACCAGATGAATGCCCGCCTCGGCCATCTCGGCCCGGAGGGCTCTCCAGCAAGCCTGCTTCTCTGCGACCAGCCGGGCCACGAACTCGTTGATCTGCTCGAGCTGCTGGGACGGCGTGAGGCCGTCAGCGCTCAGCGCGGCAACGCCCGCTGCGACCTGCCCATAGAGGCCGGCAGCGCGGACCATGTAGAACTCGTCGAGGTTGGAGGCCGAAATCGAGAGAAAGCGCAGCCGCTCAAGCAGCGGATGTCGGCGATTGAGCGCCTCCTCCAAAACGCGCCTGTTGAACTGCAGCCACGAGAGCTCTCGGTTGTAGAAGCGCGCAGGACCTTTCGGCGGCTCCGGGTGACCGGGACTGCTAGGATCAACGGATTGCTCGACGGCAGTCATCTTGAGCTCCTGGCGCAACCGCAGCGAGAGCGCCTCACGGAACTGTAAGTGATACAGCCAGCTCGTTACGAGGTGATAATGGCGGAACTCGCAGCAGCAGGCTCATCCCATATCATCTGGTGAGAGCCGGGCCAGAACCTCGGCGACGAGCGCCCTCGTCACCTTGCGACGGCTGGCGAGCGCAAGTCGGTCGATCTCCGCTACCGCGCGCGCCGCAGCCTCGGCCGATCTCTCGATCCTGAGCGCAAGATAGGACACAACATGCGGCTCGACTACCAGCTGGCGGTCGGCGAACAGCTTCACCAGCAGCGCCCGAAGCAATGCCTCGTCCGCTGTCGCGATGTTGAGCACCGGCGCAGCCCTGAGCCGCGACCGCAAGTCCGGTAGCGCGATCCCGAGCTCCCCAGGTGCCTGACGGCTGGTTAGCAATACGGAAAGCCGGTGCTCGGCCGCCATGTTCAGAATGTGGAAGAACACCCGCTCATCGGCGATGCCACGATCGATGTCCTCGATTGCGATGGCCTTTCGTTCCCCGAACCTGGAAGCCGCATCCTCGCTCAGCTCGGATGCCGGTACGACAAAGGCGCCGGAGCGCGTCCGCCACACGTTGACCAGGTGGGTCTTTCCCGAGCCCGGAGGACCCACCACGGCCATAGCGGGATGCGGCCAGTCAGGCCAGCGGTCAATGGCGAGCACGGCAGCCTCGTTGCAGCCGCTGACGAGGAAGTCCTCTGCACCGTCCGCCGCGCGATGCGGAAGCTCCAGAGTGAGCTGTTCGGGGGAATCGCTCATGGCCCTTTCTCGACCGGCTGCTCCAAGTTGACCGGAGCCACTGCACTCCGGCCTTTGTAGATGGAGCTCGACAGGTAAACCTCGAGCGCGAACCGAACCAGCACTGCGATTGCCGCCGCCATCGGCACAGCTACCAGTACACCGACGAAGCCGAATAAGTATGCAAAGACGAATAGGGAGAAGATGAGCCAGACCGGATGCAGGCCCACTTTAGGACCAACGATCCGGGGGGAGAGCAAGCTGGAATCGAGGGCCTGACCCACTGCGAACACAACAAACACCTTCAGCAGCGGCAACGTCTGCGGCCAGTATTCGATGAGGGCGACCGTCGAAGCTGTCACGAGGCCGAGCGCGAAACCCACGAACGGAACGAATGAGAGCAGGCCGGCGCCGAGGCCAATGACGAGCCCGTAGGGAATATCAGCCCACGTCAGACCCAGAGCATAGAGTGTGCCGAGTATGAAGCATACGAGCCCTTGGCCACGGATGAATGCTGAAACGGCCAAGTTGATCTCGAACGCGAGCCGCCGGATGGTCGGCGCGTGGTCACGCGGCAGCCAGCTGTCGATCTTGTTCAGCATCGGGTGCCAGTCGACGAGCAGGTAGAACACGACGACCGGCGTAATCAGCAGCAGCGAAGCGAAACTGACGAGCGCCCGGCCCTGAGACCAGACGGACTGAGCCACGAAACCGACCACGCTTGCCCAGTTGCGCGATAGCTCCGCAGCGGCGCTATCCAGCCAAACCTGGAAGTCGGCGAAGCGGCTACCGAGGCGCTCGCGCGCCGATGCTTCGACCACACCGCGCAGGCGGTCGAGCTCGTTCGGCAGCACCTCTACGAACTCCTTGACCTGATTGGCCACGATCGGGGCGAGAAAAATGACCGCGGCGATCAGCGCCATTATCAGCAGGGCCACCACGAACGCAGAAGCCCAGATCCTCGGCAGACCAAGCGCCACGAACCGGTCCGCCACCGGATTAAGAGCGTAGGCGATCACCATGCCCGCCACAAACGGGAGGAGCACGGAGCGGAGGACGAGCGCCGCGAGGATCAGCAGGATCAGTGCCGAAAGCCAGAAGAGCACCTGCCGTTCCACGCGCATGACGCTTCCCTCAGCTTGACGGCCAGCGCTGACAGCGCGGCCTCGCCAGTGCATGAGCCCGAGAGCGGACTTCAGGGAGAGTGCAGAGCCGGCGAACGGATTTCAAGCGCCCGGTCCGTCCGCCTCGTAACCGGCCATGTGCGCGAGCCAGGCACGCATGTAGGCAATGAGCGATGCTACAGTCGAAAGCGCAACCGCCCAGACCAATACGAAGCGCAGATCGCCGATCCCCAACCCGAAGCCCTCATCCGCCAGGACCGCGGCTGCGAGCACGATCTGCGCCACCGTGTTGATCTTGCTCACGATCAGCGGCTTGATGTGAACCGGGTGGTCGAGAAGCCACGAGAGCACGACGGCCATCACGATCAGGATGTCGCGAGAGACAACCGCGATGACGAGCCAGGAGGGCAGCTCCTTCAGCACGCCAAGTGCAATGAAAATCGACACCACCAGCATCTTGTCCGCCAGTGGGTCGAGATAGGCGCCGAGCTCCGTCTGCCAGTTGAACCGCTTCGCCAAGTACCCGTCGATGGCGTCACTGACGCCAGCGATGACGAAGAGCACGAACGCAGCCTGGGTCCGGCCGGACACGAGCAGCCAAAACACGACGGGCACGAGAATGGCCCGTCCGAGTGTGATCAAATTGGGTATGCTCAAGCGAGTTCCGGTGGCGTCGGATAAGATTTGTTGTCGTAACCAGTCCATATAGGTGCGCGCCGGGGCGTGCCCAGCTCGCGTTATTGTGGCAGATCGAGCACATTTAGAAAATAATCACAAGGCGGCGCGGACCAGCAACGCACCACCGAGTTGCCGCACATCCAGCCCCTGCGCCGAAAGAACGGAAGCCAAGGCTTCCTCGCCGCCGGGATAAAGTGCGACGATGTCGGCGGACCGTGCTGTCAGGCCGCCTACCTGAATCCCCTCGATTCCCGGCAGCCGCGAGATCCAGTCATAGAGCTGCTGCCATTGGTGCATGTTGCGGAATTCGACCATCAGATGCACCTGGGAGGCGCCCAAGCCGTAGCCCATCGACGGTCCCGAGGTGCTGGCGACCTTCGTCTCTTTCCAGCGTCCCTCCAGGATTCCCAGCGAGATCACTGCCGCCAGCTCGCCCGTGTACGCCACATCGTCGAGAGCCAGCCGGTAGGATCGGCTGAGCACAAAGGCGCCGACGGCATCTCGCCCCGTCAGCGAAACATTGAGTCGTTGCTTGGCAAGATCCGGTTGCGCAACGGCGAGCACGACGAGGCTCGAGCCGTAGGCGTCCTTGAGAATCGAAAGCGCCGTCCCATCGCCGTTTATGAGCTTCTGGATAACGTCCGCCGTCAGCTCGGGTTTGACGTCAGCGAGCTTGATCGGCGTGAGGGCGTTCTTGAGGTCGAGACCTGCCCACACGCTTTTCCACATCTGGCTCCCCCGAGGGGCCGATAAAGAAGCCGGCTCTGGACCTTGCCCGGGCGCGGGTGGAGCATAGACGGGAACGAGCACCACCTGTGGTGCCTGCTCGTCCGTGAAAGGCACGCCTTCTCGGCTCAAGAGATTGCGCACCGCATCTGGCTGGAAGGAAAAGTCCAAGGTGGCAACGTACTGCGTCGCGGAGGTTCGCTCCTCCCGCACGGCGACCCCGCCGATGAACTCCGCCGCTTTGGCGCTCTTCACGCGATCGAGCTGGTCGTAAGCCGTTACCGGTACAAGACGCTTCAGGAGCGAGCGGAAGGCAGCCTGCTGCCCGTCGGCTAGCGCCTTCTGCTTGGCTGCCACGGCATCAGCAGCGACGGCGTCGACGGGATAATTCGCTACCGTAAAGGGTTCGTCGCCTTCCGCCAGCGCGGGCCGGCTGGATGCAAAACAACAGGCCAGTGCCGCGAGGAGCACCGCCGCGAGAGCACCGATACGGTTCTCTTCGAGCAAACTCACGAACCCCACCCTCCTTCAGTCCGTTCACCGTTTGCGCAAGTTGCCCGCAGCATGGGAAGTCTGCTAGACGCCCCCTCATCTCGCGGGGAGCAATGGGGCCAAAATGGGGTCCGGTCAATGCCCCTGCCGCCGAGATCGGGCTACGCCGGCACGTCGCCGGACGCCATGCGAAGGACACGATGACCGAGCCAGGCCAACACCAGAGCACGCCTATCACGTACCGCGATGCCGGGGTCGATATCGATGCCGGCAACGCGCTGGTCGAAGCCATCAAACCGCTGGCGAAAGCCACCCGAAGGCTGGGAGCCGACGCGGACCTCGGCGGTTTCGGCGCACTGTTCGACCTGAAGCGCGCCGGCTTCCAAGATCCGCTCTTGGTCGCCAGCACCGACGGCGTGGGCACCAAGCTCAAGATCGCTATCGAGACCGGCCGGCACGAGACCATCGGCATCGATCTCGTCGCCATGTGCGTGAACGATCTCCTGGCCCAGGGCGCCGAGCCGTTGTTTTTCCTCGACTATTTTGCTTGCGGCAAGCTCGATGTCGAAGCGGCACGGACGGTCGTGGCCGGGATCGCCGAAGGTTGCCGGCAGGCCGGCTGCGCCCTGATCGGCGGCGAGACGGCAGAGATGCCGGGCATGTACGCGGCCAAGGACTACGACTTGGCTGGCTTCTCGGTCGGCGCGGTGGAACGGAACGCGCTACTGCCGCGCAAGGACATCGTGGTGGGCGACGTCCTGATCGGTCTCGCTTCGTCCGGCCCCCACTCCAACGGATACTCTCTGATCCGACGCCTCGTCGCCGATGCGAAACTCGACTGGAACGCCGCCGCACCGTTCGCCGCCGGCCGGTCCGTGGCGGGGGCTCT
>Ga0180216_1001053_pt1 | contig 25665 bp, 28 predicted proteins | sample eDN3rd37CBELigMG_FD_128879 | JGI IMG/M metagenome (GOLD analysis project Ga0180216, IMG submission 128879) | Enriched Miracle-Growth compost microbial communities from Emeryville, California, USA - eDNA 3rd pass 37_C BE-Lig MG (version 2)... ... | reverse complement strand
CACGAGCGTGTCGCCCGCCGAGCCGGCCGCACCCGTCGTTGCGCCCGCGCCGGTGCAGGTCACCGCGCCCGCGCTGCCGCCGGCCACGGCCGTCGGTGAGCCGCTGGCGCCCAAGCTTGGTCGCGACGATCACCCGGTGCCGCCCGGCGCCATTCCCGATCGCCCGCCCGTCGACATCGCGCAGGCCGCCGGCGCCCCCGAAAAGCGCTCGAGCTGGATCTCGGACATTCCCTTCGTCGGCCAGGTGCTGGACAGGTAGGCGAATTAGAGGCGGCCTCTCACCGCCTCATCGCGAGGAGCCGCGCCAGCGCGGCGTCTCGAAGGAGGGGGCGGCCCATGCGTCGAGACGCGCTGCCTCGCAGCGCTCCTCAGCATGAGGCCGGGAGAGAAAAGCGCCGCTCCTTCTTCTACTTCTTCGGCTGCCAGTCGGCGATCGTGACCATGTCGGCTTCGACCTGCCAGCGGCCGATGCGCTCGGGCTTGCGCTCGGCCTGCATCAGGCGATCGAGATAGTCGCGGCGCGGCACTTCGCGGAAGCCCATGTCGCGCGTCGTCGGCGTCATCAGCTTGCCGTCGTTGAAGGCAAAGCCCCAGCGCGCCAGATGCCAGTTGAGCACGGTGAAGCCGATCTTCGAGGTGTTCGATTCCTTGGAGAACTGCGACTCCGTGACGAAGCTGTTGCCGACCGCCAGGCCGTAGCCGCCGCCGACCAGATCGCCGCGCTCGTTCCACACCTCGAAGGAATGCGCGTGCCCGGCATCGAAGGCCTGGGCGAAGACGTGCATGATGCGCGGCGTGATCCAGGTGACATGCCAGCGCCCGTTGCGCGTGCCGGCGCAGGCCTTGATCACGCCCTCGAAGTCGCGGTCGAAGGTGACGGTGTAGCGGCCCTGGCGCATCTGGCGGCGCAGGCGCTTGGCGACGTGCAGTTCGTCGAAGAACAGCAGTGAGCGCGTGGGCGGCGACCACCACTTGATCGGCCCGAGATGGGCGAAGGGATAAAGCCCGCGCCGGTAGGCGTTGAGCAGCGTCGGCAGTGACAGATCGTGGACGATGCCGGCAAGGCCGAGCGGGTTGTCGAGCGCGCGCTCGGGATCGGGCAGCGCGTAATCCGGCGCCATGAACTCGTCGAACGTCATGCGCAGCAGCGCCGGCAGGCCGCCGATGCGCGAGGGCATGAGCGCCCAGGCCGTGCCCAGGCCCCAGCGTTCGATGGTCTCGAAGAAGGACTCGCGAAACAGCCGCTCGCGGCGGGCGGCCCCGGCAGAGGGCGCGACCGGCATTCTCAAGCGCTGGGTCTCGAAAGCCATGGCTGCTCCGGCATCGGCGGGATGGGCGCGGCTGTGAATAAGCCGGTTTTCCAGCGTTTTCTATGCACGCACGGCGCTAAAATTGAGTTACCCGCAAGGCAGGAATATGGTTGACGCTCGCTCACGAAGCTCGCAAAACGCCGTCCCGGACGGAGCGCCAAGCCCCCAATCCGGCCAATTTTGAGGGGCACACAGCCGTCCATGTCCGACACGTTTTCCCACGACAAGGTTCTGATCGTCGATTTCGGCTCCCAGGTCACGCAGCTCATCGCGCGCCGAGTCCGGGAGGAGAAGGTCTATTGCGAGATCGTGCCGTTCCAGAAGGCGGAAGCCGCGTTCAAGGAGATGAAGCCCAAGGCGGTCATCCTCTCCGGCGGCCCGGCCTCGGTGCACGCGGAGAATGCGCCGCTGGCGCCGCAGGCGATCTATGACGCCGGCGTGCCGATCCTCGGCATCTGCTACGGCGAGCAGGCAATGGCGCAGCAGCTCGGCGGCAAGGTCGAAGGCGGGCATCACCGCGAATTCGGCCGCGCCGAGCTGGAAGTGACCGCCGACAGCCCGCTGCTCGAAGGCGTGTGGGAGAAGGGCCAGAAATATCCGGTCTGGATGAGCCACGGCGACCGCGTGACCGAGCTGCCGCCGGGCTTCAAGGTGCTCGGCACCTCGCCGAACGCGCCGATCGCCATGATCGGCGACGACAAGCGCAAGTTCTACGCGACGCAATTCCATCTCGAGGTCGTGCACACGCCGCACGGCGCGGCGCTGCTGCGCAACTTCGTGCGCAAGATCGCCGGACTTTCCGGCGACTGGACCATGCGCGCCTTCAAGGACGAGGCGATCGAGAAGATCCGCGCGCAGGTCGGCAAGGGCAAGGTGATCTGCGGCCTTTCGGGCGGCGTCGATTCCGCCGTGGCGGCCGTGTTGATCCACGAGGCGATCGGCGACCAGCTCACCTGCGTGTTCGTCGACCACGGCCTGCTCAGGCTCGCCGAAGCGCAGAAGGTCGTCGCGCTGTTCCGCGACAGCTACAACATCCCGCTGGTGCACGTCGACGACAGCGACGTATTCCTCAAAGCGCTCGAGGGCGTCGACGATCCCGAGCAGAAGCGCAAGATCATCGGCAAGCTGTTCATCGACGTGTTCGAGAAGGAAGCCAAGAAGATCGGCGGCGCCGAATTCCTGGCGCAGGGCACGCTCTATCCAGACGTGATCGAAAGCGTGTCGTTCACCGGCGGCCCGTCGGTGACGATCAAGTCGCACCACAATGTCGGCGGTCTGCCCGAGCGCATGAACATGAAGCTCGTCGAGCCCTTACGCGAATTGTTCAAGGACGAGGTGAGGGCGCTCGGCCGCGAGCTCGGCCTGCCGGAAGCCTTCGTCGGCCGCCATCCGTTCCCGGGGCCGGGGCTTGCCATCCGCGTGCCCGGCGCCATCACCAAAGAGAAGCTCGACATCCTGCGGCTCGCCGACGAGATCTACATCGAGGAGATCCGCCGCGCCGGTCTTTACGACGACATCTGGCAGGCCTTTGCAGTGCTGCTCCCCGTGAAGACCGTCGGCGTGATGGGCGACTTCCGCACCTACGACTACGTTGTCGGCCTGCGCGCCGTGACCTCGGTCGACGGCATGACCGCCGACTTCTATCCCTTCGACATGCGCTTCCTCGGCAACGTCGCGACGCGCATCATCAACGAAGTGAAAGGCGTCAACCGCGTGGTGTACGACGTGACCAGCAAGCCGCCTGGGACGATCGAGTGGGAATGATTCAGGTCTGTTTTGGTCTATTGAATCCTACGCTAGACTACGATATAAGACACTGAAACACAACGATATTTCTACGACGGTCGTTTGAGGTGTATTGACTGCCACCGTCTCGTTCTTACGGTCTTTATGACGGTCTCAGAAATTCGCAGATGACCCTCAACAGAAAGACCGTCAGCCCTGCCAAGCGCAGAGGTTCCCCAAAAACAGCGCTATATTATTGATATAACGAGCATTTTTATTTCTCTTGACGGTCTTTTTTATGACGGACAAAATGACGGTCAATTTCACGTTCGCCTAGCCTTTGCGAGGCCGAGAATGCTGACCGACACCTAGCTTAAAGGTCTGAAACCAAAGGATAAAAAATACAAGGTCGCGGACCGTGACGGTATGTACGTTCTTGTCATCCCGTCCGGCGGGAAAACCTTCCGAATGGACTACCGGCTGAATGGCCGACGCGAAACGCTCACCATCGGGCGCTACGGACCCGGCGGCTTATCGCTCGCCGAGGCGCGCGATCGCTGCCTCGCTGCCAAGAAAGATGTTGCCGAGGGGCGCTCTCCCGCCCAGGAAAAGCAGCGCGCTAAGCGGCGTGTCGCGCTCGGTGAGACGTTCGGCGACGTTGGTCGACGCTGGATCAAGTCGGCACCGATGGCCGACAGCACCCGCGCTATGCGCAAGACGATTTTTGACCGCGACATACTTCCTGTTTGGAAAAATCGCCTGCTTTTGGAGATCACCCCTGATGATCTACGAGCCCAGTGCGTCAAGGTGAAGGATCGTGGAGCGCCCGCAACCGCAATTCACGTTCGCGACATCGTCAAACAGATTTATGCCTTTGCGATATTGAACGGCGAGAAAACCCCAAATCCGGCGGAGGACGTCGGCCCTGCTTCCATCGCAACCTTCGCACCGAAGGACAGGTCGCTCACGCCAAGCGAAATACGGATCATGCTCGACCAACTTAGGCACGTCCCGACGTTGCCCACCATTCGGCTTGGTCTCCGCCTCATCCTCTTGACAATGGTGCGCAAGAGCGAATTGCTCGACGCTGTCTGGAGCGAAGTCGACTTCGAGAACGCGGTGTGGAGCATCCCCAAGGAGCGCATGAAGCGCCGCAAAGCGCACAACGTCTATTTGTCTCAACAGTCGCTCGACATCATGATCGCGCTCAAGACGTGCGCCGGAAATTCCCACTATCTTCTGCCGTCGCGATACGACGCTGATGCTCCAATGTCGCGCGCGACATTCAACCGGATCACGACGGCGGTTGCAGAGCGCGCGAAAAAGCTCGGATTAGCTTTGGAGCCGTTCACGGTGCATGATTTGCGCCGAACCGGGTCGACGTTGCTGAACGAGATTGGCTTCAATAGCGACTGGATCGAGAAGTGTTTGGCGCATGAGGACGGACGCAGCTCGCGCGGTGTCTACAACAAGGCGGAGTACGAACACCAACGCCGTCACATGCTGCAGGAGTGGGCCGATATGGTGGACGCCTGGGAGCAAGATCAACATCACACGCCGGTCCTCTATCCGCCTGCAATGCGGTTCCCGGCGGGAATGACAGCTACTGCCTGACTGGGCGCGCCTTTCGTTGGCGAACGTCGGGCAGGGGCGCCCGCTGAATCAGCGACGACTCTGAAGCGCGTCGTCGCTGATGAATCCATTCTTCAATTTCTGTCAGATCCCATACGACGCATCGCGCTGTGAGATAAAAACGGCGGGGAAACTCGCCGCGCTGCTCAAGGTCGTAGATGGTCGAATCCGACAAGGGCACGATCTGCCGCAGTTCGGCGCGTCGGATCGCCTTCTTTGTGGCGAACATCATCGTGCGACGTGGGGTATCCATATCCTTGCTCATGAAAAGATACAAACAGATAGCCACGTCTGCGAAAAGACAGCGATCCCGCTCGTGAGCGACCTCTGGCGTAGCAAGGCGTAGCAGATCGTAAAAATACTGGAACGCGGGAAAACATTTCGGAGATGGCGAAATTGTTGTCCCGTCGCTAGACGGGATCGACAGCATCCGTCTCATGTCGGCATCGAGCCGCCGCCATTGGCTGCACTCAGAGACGGAGAGCTTCGCTCGCTTTGTCGTGATCGGCTGCGGCTGACGCCTTGCCGATCGTGGCCGGGGAGAGATGGTCTCGGCCATCTCTCCCCCGCGACTACCGCCTGCGCAATGGCAGGGCCGCGCACGCGCAAGGCGGCGCATCGTTGTCAATCTTCCGATCCTTCCAATCCACCTTGCTTGTCGCGCAGCCCGGCCACGCTCGGCGATAGCCGCCCCCCTCTCTGCCGAGCGCTCACGCGCCCCCGGGAGGCATGGCGGGGGCCATGCCTCCGGCATGAACAGAGAAAGGATTGGAACAATGGCTAGGACATCGAAGAAGACGAAGGCCGTCCCTGTTGCGACGGTCGTGGAAGCGGCGGACGTGGACGTTCGCAGCGCCGGAGAAGCGGAAACGGTTGCGGCGGTTGAGACCGGCGCGGAAACCGCGTCGGTTGCGGCAAGCGGCGAGACGGTTTTCATTCCGCTCAACAAGCTCAAGAAACATCCGAAGAACGCCCGAAAGACCCCGCACAGCGAGGCGTCTATCGAGGGGAAGGCGGCAAGCATCGCCGCGAAGGGCATCCTGCAAAACCTAGTGGTGGAGCCGGAGCGTGACGCGGAAGGACAGCCGACCGGCTTCTACTTCGTGGCCGTTGGCGAAGGCCGCAGGCTTGCGCAGTTGCTCCGCGTGAAGCGCAAGCAGATCAAGAAGACCGAACCGATCCGTTGCCTCATCGACACGGTGAACGACGCGGCCGAGATCAGCCTTGACGAGAACGTGACGCGCGAGAACCTTCATCCCGCCGACGAGTATGAGCGCTTCCGCGAGCTTGCCGAAGATCGCGGATGGGGAGCCGAGGAAATCTCGGCCCGCTTCGGCGTCACCGCGCATGTGGTGAAGCAGCGGCTTCGGCTTGGCGCTGTCAGCCCCAAGCTGATGCAGGTCTATCGTGACGGCGGTTTGACGCTGGACCAGTTGATGGCTTTCGCGATCACCGAGGATCATGCACGGCAGGAGCAGGTTTTTGCAAACCTGTCCTATAATCGCGATCCTGCGCAAATCCGGCGCGATCTGACCAAGGCGAACGTCCCGGCGACAGATCGGCGCGCGATCTTCATCGGTGCGGAAGCCTATATCGAGGCGGGCGGCAATATCATCCGCGATCTGTTCACCGAGGATCGCGGCGGGTTCTATGAAGATGCCGCCTTGCTCGACCGGCTTGTCATGGAGAAGCTGGAAAGCATCGCGTTTCGCGTCCGGGGAGACGAGGGATGGAAGTGGTGGGAAGCGCATATCGACTTCCCCCATGCGCACGGCATGAGCCGCGTCTATCCGCATCCGGTGGAGTTGTCCGCCGAGGATGCAGCCGACTATGCCGCCGCACAGGAGGAATATGACCGCCTGTCGTCGGAGTATGAGGGCGCGGACGAGCTTCCCGACGATGTGGATCAGCGGTTCGGGGAGCTTGAAGCTGAGATCGAGCACATCGACGCCAAGCGCCACGCCTACGACCTCGACGACATCACGCGCAGCGGCGTGTTTGTCGTGCTGGACCATGACGGCGGGGCGCGCATCGAGCGCGGGTTTGTTCGCCCCGAGGACGAGAATCCGGAGGCGGAGGAAGCCAGCGATGGCGAAACCGTCATCGACGGCGTGCGCGTCAATGCCGATGGCGAGGTTGTCGAGGACGGCGACGATGTTGCCGAGCCAGACGCAGAGGATGAGGACACAGAGGAAGACGGCAAGCCGCTGTCGGACATCCTTGTGCGCGACCTGACCGCGCATCGCACCCTTGGCCTGCGGCTCGCTCTTGGGGAGCAGCCGGACATGGCGTTGATCGCTGTCACCCATGCGCTCGCCGCGCAGACCTTCTATCGCGGCGTTGATGCCCATTGCCTTGAAATCCGTCCTATCAGCGCCAGCCTTGGCGGGCATGCGGACGGCATCGAGGACACGGCGGCGGCGAAGGCGCTGGCGGATCGTCACGCCGGATGGGCGGCGGACATGCCGCGCGACGTGGCGGACCTGTGGGGCTTCATCGCCGGGCTGGACCATGCGAGCGTCATGGCGCTGTTCGCGCATTGCGCCTCGCAGACCGTCAACGCGGTGAAACTGCCTTGGGAACGCAAGCCGCGCGTTCTTGAGACGGCGGACAAGCTGTCGCGCGCGCTCACGCTCGACATGACGGCGAACTGGACGGCCACGGTGCGGACGTATCTTGGCCGCGTCACCAAGGCGCTCATTCTCGACGCCGTGCAGGAAGCCGTCAGCGACGAGGCGGCGGATCGTCTCGCCGCCATGAAGAAGCAGCCGATGGCGGAAGCCGCCGAGCAGCTTCTTGCCGGGACCGGATGGCTGCCGCCGCTGATGCGCACCACGCCGGTTGCGGAAGCGGAGAGCGCACCTGTCGAGAACATCGCCGCGACCGAGGGACGCGAAGGCTTCCCCGAAGCCGCCGAGTGAGCCGCCCCGGCCGGGGCCGCCTCGCGCGGCTCCGGCCAGTTTCCCGACGCCGCCCGAGGATTTTCCGGCCGCGCTGATCGGCGCGGCCGGAGACCTCGACCGCACCACATCAGGACACAGGACCATGAAGACCGATGCATAACGGCGGGCAACCCTCGCCCGCATGGAGGCGGCGCACGCCGAGACGGCACGCCACCTTGCCGTCATCGAACGGCAGATTGAAGCGCGCGCCGAGCGCATGACGACGAGCAGCCGCGTCAAGGCCCGCCAGTTCGGCCGGACCTCCGCCACCTGGAGCCGCGCCGACGAGCGGGACTTTCAGGCTAACGTCGCGGCGCTGCGCTTTGAGCGGCGCGGCGAGATCGACGCGCTGTCCCGCAAGCTGGCGCGGCAGGCCGGAGCCATCGCCGCTTTCCGGGTGCGGCACCGGAGAAGCGAACCCGCAGGGGAGAGCGTGTCATGACACCGCGCTTTCCCCGTACCGAAGCCCTGATCCCCGACGACGTTCTGGCCAAGCTGGTCGAGAACGGCCGCACCAGCGAGGAACGTGACGGCTTCGATCCGTTCCCGGTCGTGAAGCTGTTCACGCCCGACGCAGGAGCGACATGGCTCATCACCGAAGCCTATCCCGAAGCCTCTGACGTTCGGCTGTTCGGGTTGTGCGACCTTGGCATGGGCTGTCCCGAACTCGGCTACGCGCTGCTGTCCGAGATTGAAGACGTTCGCGGCAAGCTCGGCCTGCCCGTGGAACGCGATCTCCATTTCAAGGCAGAACACCGGCTCAGCACTTACGCCGCGAACGCTCGCCGCGCCGGGATGATCGTCGCCTGAAATTGCGATCCGGCGCGTCGTCGCGCGCCGAATCGCCATCATCGAGCAGGGAGGCGCGCATGATCGCACTGATCGTCGTCACCATCATGTTGATCGGCATGATGTGCGTCCTCGCCTACACGTTGGCGATTTACGCGCTGCCCTTCATGCTGGCGCTTGCCGCCGCACGCTTTGCCTATGGCACCGGCGCGGGATGGATCGGAGCCGGAATCGTCGGCCTTGTCGCTGGCGCGGCATCGTTCGGCATTCTGACGGTTCTGTTTGCGACATTGCGCGCGCCGATCCTGCGGATCGCATTGGCGCTCATATTCGCCACGCCTGCTGCCGTGGCGGGCTACGCGCTCGTGCATGGCGTCTCCGCCGAGGCGGTGCCGTCGCCCGTCTGGCGGCAAATCTTCTGTCTTGCAGGCGGCGCGCTGGTTGGCGCTGCCGCCGCGATGCGGCTGGCGGCGTCGGCCGCCTCGCAAAGCTGACCCGCAGCATTTCTGACCGGCACGGCTACCGGCGCACCGAATATTCCGTGCCGCCCTTGAGCGGGACCAGCATGGAATCGAAGCCGTTGGCACGATCCCGCATATAGGCGAGATAATCTTTGAAATTGCCTCGAAGGCCGCCGACATCGTCGGTCAGCACCACGCTGCCCGACCGAATGCGCGGCGTCAGCAGCTTCACAACGTCAAGCGCGCGCATCGGAAAGCCATCGTTGAGCACAAGGTCGATATCGGCCGGATCGGTCGCAAGGCTTGCCAGTGCATCGCCCTCGCGCACGTCGATCAGATCGGCAAGACCCGCTTCCTCGAAATTCCGGCGCGCGATGCGTGCCTTGTCGGGCACGATCTCCGTCGTCACGACACGACCGCCGCCATTGGCGCGCACGGCCGCAGCGAGCCACAGCGTCGACAGTCCGAAGGACGTGCCGAACTCGACCACCGTGCGCGCGGAGCGCACGCGCCGTCAGATAAGCAAACGCGCCTTGGGCTTCGATGATGGCAATGTATTTGTCGGCATAGAATCCGGCCATCTCGCTTTCCGCGAAGGGGATGAAGCGGCGACGCACATAAGACAGAACGTGCGGCAGGAAGTGGCGAATGATCGAGAGATGCTGACGGTTGGCTTCACCGTGGAGTCGTCGCAGAATCGTTGCGATGCGGGCGTCCTCGAGGACTACGAACGGATCATCACGGATGGGATTCGTCATCTGCAGGCCCAACATCGTAAGCGGTTCGATGAGCGTCGTTGCTGCGCGTCATCATAACGACAAGGGATCGTCATTTCTTCATCTGTAGTTCAGAACGTCTCTTGAGAGGGTTTGGGCGTCGCCCTTCGGGCCGGGCTCTACGCGCCGCCTGCGGCGGCTTCCGAAGCCCCTTGCGGGTCTTCGCCTTCGGTGACGATCCCCTGACGCGAAGAACGGCGGCGGCGGACCTTTCGCCAACGCCCCGGTTTGCCGCGTCTTCGCTTTTGCCGGTGTCAGTCGGCGCGAATTTGTCGGATGCGGATGAAGCGATCTCGCGGCTCTGGTTCTCGGCCACGCCCGCATGGTGTCGATCGAGGCCGGGAACGACGGGTCGTCGCAAATCGCTTGTTTGAGCGACCATCGCGCAGGCCATGCTGCGGTCTCACGGCGCTGAACACGGTGGGATGGCGAGCGAAGGGCGGAGGATCTGGGACGCCTTCCGGGTTGTCGCAGACGGAGACGTTCAGGACTTCAACCGGCGTTGAGGTTCGAGTCTCTGTTTGACCGAGCACGAAGTGTCAGTCGGTGCGAGGCGGTGAAAGCGTTTCTCCGATCGCCGCCGCCATATCGCAGTTTCCTCTGTCTGTCTGTTGCACGCCGCGACCTAAGGGCGCCTTCGATTGGTTTGGTCTGACCGAAGACCGGCGACGAAGCGCGTCGCCTCGATCTTAATCCCGCAACGTCCGTCGCCAGCTTTTTCCGCCGCCTTCGGCTTTGCATCGCGAAGCAAAAAAGCCGTCGCCGGCCGCCCTCCACGTTGTTCCGGCCCCGAGGGGTGCGGGCCGATCGTCCCCGGTCGGTCGACCACCATCGAGGCCGCGATGGTCGCGGCCCGATCAGCAGAAGGAAACTACGACATGGCTACGATCGGCTCTTTCACCCGCACCGACGACGGCTTCGCTGGCTCGGTCAAGACCCTCACGCTCAACGTCAAGTCGGTGAAGTTCGTCCCCGTCGAGAGCGACAACGAGAAGGGTCCCACCTTCCGCATCCTCGCCGGAGCCACCGAGTTCGGGGCGGCGTGGAAGAAGACCTCGCGCGACCTGCGCGACTATCACTCGGTCAAGCTCGACGACCCGTCGTTCCCGGCCCCGATCTATGCGAGCCTGGTCGCGACCGACACCGAGGGCGAGTTCGCACTCATCTGGTCGCGACGCGCTGCCGACTGACACCAGCCAAAGCGAAGCCCCGCACAAGCGGGGCTTCGTTGTGCTCATGTCCGCCGCCACCAACAAGAGAATAAGGTGAGCTGCGCTCGCGTTGTTCTGATCGGCTGCGGCGAGAGCCTTGCCGATCCGATGGGGAGCCAAGGGGTCTTGCCCCTTGCTCCCCGCAAATGCCGCCTGTTGCGGAGCAGGGCCGCGGTCTCGCAAAGCGGCCGATCACAACGACCGCAGCACCATCGTCATCCGCTCCGCTCGTCCCGCAGCCCGGCCCCGCGCGCCGGCATGTGCCCCCTCCATCCCCGCGCGCTCACGCGCCCCCGGAAGGCATGTCGGGGACATGCCTTCGGCATTAAACGGGAAAGGACACAGCCATGAACTTCATCAGCAGCAACCAGAACCAGCAGGCAGTGAACAGCGGTTTCCGCGTGGATATCTCGCGCGGGCAGCGTATCGGCCGCGTATCGTCGGAATGGTTTTCGCGTCCCGATGATGAGCGCTATTTGTCGCTCACCGAGCTTTACGACGCCGTGAAGACGCGGTCGGATCGCGCGAAGGCCCGCACAATGGAGAGCCGCGCCGTGCGGGTGGAAGCGAGCCGGGAAAATTCGGAGCGCCTTGCGTTGATCGTACCGGGACAGGACCAGCCCGTTGCGCCCACGCATTGGAGTTTCGGGCAGTTGTGCAGCCTTGTCGGCGCGCCCGCGACCTATATGCGGCAGCTTCCCGCGCCGCTCGCAGGCATCAACCTGCAACACGGTTTGTTGTCGCATCGCGCCGAGCTTGTGAAAACCTTGGAAGCGGAGGACGGCCGCATTGAATTGCGCGCCGTGACCGGGCCGGACTATGGCCGCATCTGGGATCACGAGCTTGTTGCCGCTGTTATGCGCATCGCTGGCAACGGCACGGGTGACACGATGTGGAAGGTGCCCGGCATGCTGGATTGGGCGACCATGACGCACAATCCTTTCGTGGACATCACGAAGGACACCACCACGCTTTACGCTTCGGACAGGGACGTTTTTCTTTTCCTTGTCGACGATACGCATCCCATCGAGGCGGGACGCCTGCCGAACGGAGAGCCGGATTTGTATTTCCGGGGCTTCTATTGCTGGAATAGCGAAGTCGGCAGCAAGACGCTTGGCATCGCGTCTTTCTATCTGCGCGCGGTTTGCATGAATCGCAATCTTTGGGGTGTGGAAGGTTTCGAGGAAATCAGCATCCGGCATAGCAAGTTTGCCGCGCAGCGTTTCGCACATGAGGCGGCGCCCGCGCTGACGAGCTTCGCCAATTCCTCGCCCGCGCCGTTTGTCGCCGGCATCAAGGCGGCGCGCGAGCGGATCGTTGCCCGCACCGATGACGACCGCGAAACCTTCCTGCGCAAGCGCGGGTGTTCAGCAAGGCCGAGACCGGCAAGATCATCGAGACCGTCTTGCAGGAGGAAGGCCGCCCGCCGGAAAGTATCTTTGATTTCGTGCAGGGCATGACGGCGCATGCGCGCAGCAAAGCGCATCAGGACACGCGGCTTGAATTGGAGGGGAAAGCAAAGACCTTGCTGGAAAAGGCCGCCTAGACAGAGAAGACCGCGCCGTCATCACTGGCGGCGCGGCCGCGCCTGGACGGCACGGCCGCCGCTCGCCGGGCTGCGCCCGGCTCGCGATTCCACACACGAACTCTCCAATTGTCCGATCGGAAATCACGCGCTTGCGCGGGATCTCGGCTTGGCGATGTTCAGCGCTTCTGCGCCCGGATCAGGTCACAGGGATCGACGCCAAGCGCCTCCGCGACTTTTCCCAGAACGCTGACGCTCGCCGAGACCGCGCCGCGCTCGATCGAGCCGACATAGCGCATGCTCAAGCCCGAGCGCTCCGCCAGCTCTTCCTGCGTCAGTTTCTTGTCATAGCGCAGCCGACGCATGTTGATCGCCATGACCTCCTTAAGGTCCATGACGCATCGGAGCCAGAATCGGAACGATCGTTCTAGGAATGATCGTTCCTATTCGGTATGGTCCGGGGCGGGCACTCGCCGCAGATTCGTCGCGGCGGACGATGTGCTCATGCCTCCGCGGCATGACGTCATTCCGTCTTCGCGACGGGACTACTGTCGCAATTCTATTGCGGGCCGGGCGGATAACCTATTTGTGAGGATGGGAACGGTTCGGGGACACGCCGATGAATAAGTCCGACTTCAAGGACAGCCCACCGCTGACTGACCGGGTGAATGCCTACGATGAAGCCCATCTCGCCACCTATCTCCGGCTGCTCGACGCGGCCGACGAGGGCGCTGATTGGCGCGAGGTGGTCAAGATCGTCTTCGGCCTCGATGCCGAGGCCGATCCGCAGCGCGCGAAGCAGATGCACGACAGTCATTTGGCTCGCGCACGCTGGATGACCGAGCACGGCTATCGGCACCTTCTCCAACCGCGGATGCAGTGAGCCCCGCGCCAGGTAGCCACCCGGTATGCAACTTATGATGGCTCGGCCGGCGATCACTTCGCATTCCGATTATCTGCCTTCCAGCGTTTCCGACAGCCCCGATACTCGAATCATTCCCAAGAAACCGGGCTGGGAGGAAACAACATGGAGCCGCTTCAAGACTGGCGATCGCCGCAATTTGAGACCGAACTGGGCCACCTCGATCGTGGCGGCGTGAGTTTCGAGTTTCTCCGCCGCAACAGCCAATACCAGCAGGACTACGCAACCGCGCTGACGGAGATCGCCGCCGGCGGCACGACGAGGACGGAAGCCATCACCCGACTCTCGCGCCGCTGGGGGTTGGCGTTTCCCGGCCGACCCTTCTGCATCGGCCGTGACGGCGCATCCTGTGTGGCAGGCGCAATGCTTCCCTGCCACGCTGATTGTCACTGCTGCCCCGGACGGCTTCGCGGCTACTTCGCTGCCTGATCCGCGCGCGCTGCCCATCCTCGGCGAACTGACTGCCGATGGCTTCCACGCCATCGCCGCCGACGACGAGGGCGATCACCAGCTCTGGTTCAACATCGGCACGGAGCCGGTTCATGCGGCGATCGTCCTTCCGATCGATTCGCATTTTTGGTGGCGACATCGCAATGCCGGTCGCCTGGTGCGGCGGCTGGAGGGAAGGCACGCCGGCCGCTGGCCGCATGAGCAACGCCTGTCCAGATTCCAGCTCCATCGCGCCGCATTGATGCTGCGCGCATGGGACGGCGTCGAATCCGGCGCGTCGCGCCGCATCGTCGCCGGCACCCTTCTCAACACGAACGTCGAAGCGCTGCGCGCGATCGACTGGAAGAATGCGCCTGAGCGACGCCAGCTCGCGCGCATCCTGAAAGCCTGCCGCGACACGATCGACGGCGGCTATCTACGCTGGCTCGCGCCGCCCGACCACTGATGAGAGGGGGGACATTTCCTTAGAGGCCCCTGATTTTTGTCACTCCGCCGGACCGCGGATTCTTCGCCATCGTCGCAACCGACTCGCCGCCGTAACGGCGGTTGCGACGGAGGCCCGCAATGTCGGAGAAGACCGAGAAAACTTGGCCGCGTTTCGTGCGCACGCCCGAGGCCGCGACCCTTCTTGGTCTGTCCCCGCGCACGCTTGAGAAGCATCGCTGCGACGGCACCGGGCCGGTCTATCACAAGCTCGGCGGGCGCGTGGTCTACACCATCGCCGACCTTGAGGCATGGATCGACGCCTGCGCGCGCCAGTCCACGGCTGAATCCGCCGCCGGCCATTTGGCCGGCGCAGCGCGCTGACCGTCGCCATGTCGACGCGCCGCCCATACGACGATCAACAGCTCGAACTGTTCCGGGCGCGCGCCGGCGATATCGCCGCGCGCGACGCGCAGGACCTCATGTCCTGGCCGTTCTTCTCGCTCGCCAAAGTCCGCCGTGTGACGCCGATCGACTTCCGCATGGGCGATGTGTCGATCCGCGTCGAGGCGACCGTGGAGCACGGCATGGCGACGATTTGGGACGCGGATGTTCTAATCTGGGCGGCCAGTCAGATCGTCGATGCGCGTGATCGCGGCCTGCGCACCTCGCGCCTGATGGCCGCCACACCCTACGAGATATTGACGTTCATTGGACGCGGCGATTCCGTCCTGAGCTACGACCGTCTGAAGGCAGCGCTCGACCGGCTGCAATCCACCACCGTCGTCACCTCGATCCGCCAGCCGTCGGAACGACGGCGGCACCGCTTCTCATGGATCAACGAGTGGAAAGAGCGGCTCGACGCGACCGGCCGACCGCTCGGCATCGAACTGATCCTGCCGGACTGGTTCTATGCCGGCGTCCTCGACGACGCCCTGATCCTCACGATTGACCGCGCCTATTTCGATCTCACGGGCGGCCTCGAGCGATGGTTGTATCGCCTCGTGCGCAAGCACGGCGGCCGCCAGACGCACGGTTGGAGCTTCGATCTCTCGCACCTGCATCTGAAGTCCGGCAGCCTGTCGCCGCTGCGACGCTTTCGCTTCGAGCTGCGCGCCATCGTCCAGCGCCAGCCGTTGCCCGGCTACCACCTGGCGCTGATCGACGACCCGAATGGGCGCCAGCGCCTGATCTTCCGGCCCACCGAGTCCGATTGCTCGGTCATGGCGTGCCGGCGGCGGGGAGAGGTGCGATGAGCATGTCCCGCGCCGGTGCAAAAGGTGTGGACGGGCCCGTACTATTGGGAACGCCGACACCCGTACTATTAGGAACGCGAGTCCCGTACTATTGGGAACGCGCGCAGGCCGTAACTCTTTGGTGCGGCAAGACGGAATCGGCCCCCTCTAACGTCCCTAACTCAGAGTCCTTCGGACTCTTGCTAACGCGACCCACCACGTCGCGGAATTGTGGACGGTCGCACCGCATCGGCTCGCCGTTCCGATCATGCGGTCTCCAAGCGTCGGAGATCGCATCATGACGATCTCTGCGCACCGCGTGATCGCTGGCGATTGTCGCGTCCTGATGCCGGCAGAGGGACCCTTCGACCTGATCCTGGCCGACCCGCCCTACGGCGACACGTCGCTTCCGTGGGATCGGCGTGTCGACGGCTGGCTGCCGCTCGCGCGTGCCGCATTGAAGCCGTCCGGCTCGCTGTGGGTGTTTGGATCGCTGCGCAGTTTCATGGCGACAGCCGAGCAGTTTCGATTCGCTGGCTGGAAATATGCGCAGGAAATTGTTTGGGAGAAGACGGGCGGCACCGGCTTCCAAGCCGACCGCTTCAAACGCGTGCATGAGCTGATCGCGCAGTTCTATATCGACGGTGCGCCGTGGCGTGACGTCTACAACGACGTTCAAACGACGCCCGATGCCATCGCCCGTTCCTTCCTGCGCCGCAAGAAGCCCGCTCATTCAGGCGACATCAGCGCGCACTTCTACCACAAAGAGGCGGGCGGTCCGCGGATCATGCGATCCGTGATCCTCCAAAAGAATTGCCGTGGTCGCGCGATCCACCCGACCGAGAAGCCGGTTCCGCTGCTCGAAATCCTGATCCGCACGAGCTGCCCGCAAGGTGGCCTGGTCGGCGACTGGTTCGCCGGATCGGGCGCCGCCGGCGAAGCCTGCCGGCTCGCAGGGCGGCGCTATGTCGGCTGCGAGATCGACGCCGGCATGGCCGAGCTTGCACGGGGGCGCATCGCATCGGTGCTCCCGTTCATCGAGGGAGCGCAGCCATGACGGCAGGGCTGCGCGCGATCGGTCAGCCGGGCGACCTTACGCTAGTCGAACTGACGTGGCGCGAGAAGCGCATCGAGCACCGTATCCGCTTCGGCCGGATCGTCGAAGAACAGCGTCTCGACCGTCACCGGCGTATCGTCAGCTTCGCGCCGGGCAGCGTGTTCGCCTTCGTCCGCTGGGCTGCCAACGAATACGGCACGATCATCTCGCGGATCGACATCGTTCGGTCTGTCGAAGCCGACGAGCCCTATCAGACGCTGCCCTTCGTGCGACCCGGCGGCGAGATTCTGTTGCGGATCAGCGGCTGGCCGAAGGTGCAGCGCGCGCTTGCTGCGATCGATGCGATCGAAGCCATAGGCATCGATGCTGCCGACGTTGCGCCGGAACACTGGCGGCATCTCAACCATCGCATCGGTGTCAACGAGCCGTTCCGCATCTACAGCCATGAGCAGCACCACGCCTGGCTGTTGCGGCGGGAGGTGTCGCGATGACCGCGCGCCGGGCAACGCTGCTGTCGATGCTCGCCGGCGCGGCGCTGATCGTCGCGCCGGCCTGGAGCCGACCGGACATCCGCTTCATCTGGAACGCATCCGCCAGCGTGCCGATCGGGCTCTATCGCATCGTGCCCGGCAATCATGTCGACGTCACCGATCTCGCCGTCGTCATGCCGCCCGCCGAGCTGGCGGCCTTCCTCGACGAGCGCCGCTATTTGCCGCGCGGCCTGCCACTCATCAAGCGTGTGCTGGCACTCGGCGGCACAACGGTCTGCCGGCGCGGCAGCGACATCATCGCCTATGACGGAATCTACGGGCAGGCGCTCGCGCGCGACACGCGCGGCCGACCGCTGCCCGACTGGCAAGGCTGCCGCACGCTCCACGACGGCGAAGCCTTCTTCATGAACTGGGACAGCCCCGACAGCTTCGACAGCCGATACTTCGGGCCGCTTCCCGTCAGCACCATCGTCGGCCGCGCCGTTCCTGTCTGGACCGCTGACGACACTGATCCGGCCGCGGAATCGCTCCGCGCGCCGGTCTCCGACGAGCCGCGACGGCTCGCTTCTCCAACCAGATGAGGATCATCGCCATGACGCAGATCGGCACGTTCACGAAGACCAAGACCGGCTTCAGCGGCCGCGTTCGCACGCTCACGCTCGACGCCGAGCTGACCATCCGCCCGGCCGAAAAATCCGACACCGAGAACGCGCCGGACTATCGCATCTTCGCCGCCGCCGACCTCGAAGTTGGCGCCGCCTGGAGCCGCAGCGGCGAAAAGGCTGGCGACTATCTGTCGACCAGCATCGACGATCCGACCTTCAGCCAGCCGCTGCGCGCTGCGCTCTTTCAATCCGAGGCCGACGCCAAGGTCTGGAACCTGATGTGGAACCGGCCGTCCAAGCGCGACGACAAGGGCTGAGACCACGCCTGTCCGGCTTTCATCCCAACAGAGACTGACATGATGGATCAGCAATTGGTCGCGCGCATCAAACGGCGCAGCAAATACTGGGGCCAGACGGCGCTGCATCAATGGTTCGATGTGCGTGTCGTGGAGGACGCCGGTTATCGCCTCCGCGGCAACAATAACAACTACCGTTTCGACGATGTGGTGCGCGGCGTGCGCGTCGCCAGCGGCTTCGTCGTCGATCTCGCCAACGGCAAGACCAGCCGTGGCGGAAAGCCGGACAGGCACGGGTGAGATGATGCGCGCGCCGCTCCGATTCTCGTCTCTCGTCATCCCTCTGATCGATCGGATCGCGGATCATCCCTCCGACCCGATCGCCCACGGCGCGGCCGTCGCGCGCAGCGCTGGTCAAGGGCGTCGGCCAGTTTTCCGGGTGCGTGTCACATCGCTGGACGATACCCGTCCGGAAAGCGCCAGCCGGCGGCGAAGCCTTGCCCTTGACCGAAGTGAGCACGATGGCAAGCTCGCGGTGCATCGGAACGGCGGCATTCGCACCGTCCTGTCGTCGATCATGGTCGTGCTGAGTGCATGCGCTGTGGTCTCCTGGGCGACGGCGGATGCGACTGCGGAGTCGCCGTTTACGGCTTCTCCGGCGCGCTTGAAGTCCGCCGCTTCATCGCGCGATCCGTGGGCGGCGCACATCGCCGAGGCGGCGAAGCGCTTCGCCATTCCCGAGCGCTGGATACGCGCGGTCATGGCCGTCGAGAGCCGCGGCGACCGGACCGCGCGATCTCCCAAGGGCGCGAGGGGCCTGATGCAGATCATGCCGAAGACGTGGAACGAACTGCGCGCGCGGTACGGTCTCGGCAGCGATCCCTGGCAGCCGCGCGCCAACATCATGGCCGGCGCGGCTTACCTGCGCGAGATGCACGATCGGTACGGCTCAGTCGCCGCGATGCTCGCCGCCTACAACGCCGGGCCTAAGCGCTATGACGCACACCTTGCGAACGGCCGCGCGCTGCCGGTCGAGACCGTCGATTACGTCGCGAAGATCGCGCCTATGATCGGCGGCAAGGTCCCTGTCATGCGCGTGGCCGGGATCGCATCGCGCGCATCGTGGTCGCGCGGACCGATCTTCGTCGGGCGATCCGCCGTTCATCCCGACGACGGTTCGACGACGTCCGATCTTCCTTCCGGCCGACCACCGAACGCGCCTGCGATCGTCGATTTGTCGGCGCTCGTGCCGCCCTCCGATGGCCTCTTCGTGCGAAGGCCGCGCTCAGATGGAGAACAGCGATGAACATCGTGTTTCCACGCTTCGCGACGTTGGCAATCGTAGCTATGGCGAAAGGCAGCGGGGCAGGCCAGACAACAACCGAAGGAAGGCAAGATAAAAAGCCGCACATCGCGGCTTGGACGGTCGGTTGTTTTGTTTGTCGTTTTTCCGATTTCTTGCACATCGCGGATCATCGCCGCGATGTGCGCATCATCCATTTCGCGAATGATTTCAGCGAATATCGCACATCGCGGGTTCAACGATGAAACGCAATGATGATTTCCGCGTCCGCCCTGGCCGCATCCGCTCATCGCGAGCGCAGCGCGCTTTGCCCTTCGTCGCCCAGGCGCTCGTCGCCGCGCAGAAGGCCGGAGGCCGTATCTCGCGCTCCGGCAAGATTACCTCGGGGCGTGGACCGCACTTCGCGCGTGGCCGCGTCGCCAGCATCCGCGCCAACCGTCTCATCACCAGCCGCACGCGCTTCTGCACTGTCAAGGCGCTTGTGGTCCGCAACAAGGGTCAGCGCGGTCCGCTCGCCCGTCACCTCAACTACCTTCGCCGCGACGGTGTCACCCGTGACGGCGAGCGTGCAAAAATGTTCGGGCCGCAGACCGACGACGCTGACGTGAAGGAGTTCACGGAGCGCTGCAAGGACGACCGCCATCATTTCAGGTTCATTGTGTCCCCGGAGGACGCCACCGACATGGAGGATCTGAAGCGGTTCACGCGGGAGCTGATGACCCAAGCGGAAAAGGACCTCGGGACGAAACTGGAGTGGGTCGCCGTCGATCATTGGAACACCGACAACCCGCATGTCCATGTCATCGTCCGCGGCCGCGCCGATGACGGCCGCGACCTCGTGATCGACCGCGACTACATCAAGAGCGGGATGCGCGATCGGGCGCAGGACCTCATCACGCAAGAACTCGGCCCGCGCACCGATCTTGACATCAGCCGCGCGCTGGAGCGGCAGGTCGAGGCCGAACGCTGGACCCAGCTCGACCGGCAGCTTGTCCGCGACGCCAACGAACAGGGCGTCATCGACGTCGCGCCGTCACCGGATCGGCAGCCCGACGCCTACCTGACGCAGAAGGTCGGACGCTTACGCCATCTTGAACATCTCGGCCTCGCCGAGGCCACCGCCCCCGGCCAGTGGGTCATCGCCAAGGACGCGGAACCGACGCTGCGCGAACTTGGGGCACGCAATGACATCATCAAGCGGATGCACCGCGCCCTCGACGAGCAGGGCATCGCGCGGGGCGCGGCCGACTACGTCCTGGCCGGCGAGGCGCATGGCGCTCCGATCATCGGCCGGCTGGTCGAACGCGGGCTCGACAACGAATTGTATGGGACGGCCTATGCCGTGGTGGACGGCATCGACGGCCGTACCCACCACATCAAGCTGCCCGACATCGAGGCGGCCGGCGACAGCGCGCCTGGCTCGATCGTCGAATTGCGCGTCTTCGAGGACGCGAAGGGCGATCGGCGCGTGGCGTTGGCGACGCGCTCCGATCTGTCGATCGAAGCCCAGACCACGGCGAGCGGCGCGACGTGGCTCGACCGCCAGCTTGTCGCCCGCGATCCGGCCGATCTCGGCGGCGGCTTTGGCCTGGAGGTGAAGCAGGCGATGGAGGCCCGCGCCGGGCATCTGGTTCAAGAGGGGATGGCGCGGCGCGACGGCGAGCGCATCCTGTTCAACCGCAACCTGATCGGCACGCTCCGGCAGCGCGAGCTTGACGCGCTTGGCGACAAGCTCGCGGCGGAAACCGGCACGCCGTTCCAAAAAGCCAGCGAGGGCGAATTTGTCGCCGGCACCTACAACCGGCGCTTCACGCTCGCCTCCGGCCGCTTCGCCATGATTGACGATGGCCTTGGCTTTAAGCTCGTCCCTTGGACGCCGTCGATCGAGAAGCACATCGGGCAGCATATCTCGGGCGTGGCCCGGGCGGACGGCGGCGTCGACTGGTCCTTCGGCCGCAAACGGGGGCTCGGACTATGAGGTGCGCTTCGAGGCTCGACCTTGCTTCCGGCCGGCAGTTGGCCTATGTAGGTACTTGCCTACATAGAGGTGCGACATGACGATCACCACTCTTTCCAGCCGCGAACTGAACCATGACGTCAGCAGCGCCAAGAAAGCTGCGCAAGATGGCCCGGTCGTCATTACCGACCGGGGCAAGCCCTCTCATGTGCTGATGACCTATGACGAGTTCTGCCGTCTCACCGGCAAGCGCCGCCGTTTGACGCAAGCCCTCGCCATGCCGGGCCTGTCGGACATCGAATTTGATCCCGCGCGTGTCGACATCGCGCCGCGCGGGATCGACCTGTCTTGAGTTATCTGCTCGACACCAACGTCGTCTCCGAACTGCGCAAGATCGGCGACGGCAAGGCCGATGCAAAGGTCGCCGCATGGGTCGACGCCGAGGACGCCGAGAGCTTCTTCATCTCGGCCATCACCATCCTAGAACTGGAACGCGGCGTGCTCGGCATCCAGCGTCGAGATGCCGCGCAGGGCGCGCGTCTGCGCGCCTGGCTGGACAATCACGTCCGACCGGAATTTGCCGGGCGCATCCTGCCTGTCGACGACCAAGTTGCGACACGGTGCGCGCATCTGCACATTCCCGACCGGCGCAACGAGGTCGATGCGCTGATCGCCGCCACCGCGCTTGTCCACGGTTTGACTGTGGCAACACGCAATGTACGGGATTTCGAGAGCACTGGCGTCGTCGTGGTCAACCCCTGGGAGGGTTGACCCGCACACGGCGATGATCCGGCCAGCATATTCGTCGGCCGCTGCCCGAAACCTCTTCCTGCGGGCGGTCGCGCTGGCGCGCACCTTCTTCGACGCAGGTTCCGAGCACGAGGGTTGAGCCATGGACATCTTCGATCGGCTGAAGGCCGCGGCCGCCGCCGACTGGCAGAGCTACGTCGACCACGACTTCGTCCGCCAGATGGGCGCGGGCACGTTGCCGCAAGCGGCGTTCCGCACCTACCTCGTGCAGGACTACCTGTTCCTGATCCAGTTCGCCCGCGCCTATGCGCTCGCGACCTACAAGAGCCGGACACTCACCGACATGAAGGTGGCACAAGCCGGACTGGCTGCCATCCTCGATGAAATGGACCTGCATGTGCGGCTGTGCGGCCGATGGGGCTTGTCACTGGAGGACATCGAGGCCGCTCCCGAGCATCAGGCGACCGTCGCCTATACCCGCTTCGTGTTGGATTGCGGCGCGGCCGGCGACCTGCTCGACTTGCACGTCGCGCTCGCGCCTTGCGTCATTGGCTATGCTGAGATCGGCCGCAACCTGGCGCCGAATGGAATCGATGCGCTCGGCGACCATCCCTATCGCGAGTGGATCGCCGAATATGCGGGCGAAGCATATCAGGGTGTGGCGGCCAACGCGCGACGCCATCTTGATGACCTTGCAGCGCGCGCGATGACGGAGCGGCGCTTCAATGAACTCGCTGCGTCATTCGGCAAGGCGTCGCGACTCGAAGCGGCGTTCTGGCAGATGGGATTGGATGCCGAACGCTGATCGTTATGTTGAGTGCTGGAGATTTTCTCTCCGCGCGCCGCAAGTATTTTTTCGATCACCTACGCTATTCTACGACGACTTACAAAGGCGCAGTTGAAACCTCCGCATTCCTTGCTCTTCTCTTCGGAGCATTGCAATGCGCAGGGAGGTTTGCGCGCTGTGTCCGCCAGCCGTGTCGTCTGGGGCCAGATCGTCGTCGTGTTCGCGATCGTGCTGCTCGCGGTCTGGATCGCGACGCAGTGGGTCGCATGGCGGCTCGGCTTTCAGCCCCAGCTCGGCGCACCCTGGGTTTCGCTGGCCGGCTTGCCGATCTATCCGCCGCCCGCGTTCTTCGTTTGGTGGTTCTTCTACGATGCCTATGCGCCGCACATTTTTCTGGAGGGCGCCGGCATTGCCGCCTCGGGCGGACTGGTCGCGATCGCCGTCGCCATCCTCATGTCGATCTATCGGGCGCGCGAGGCGAAGGACGTGCGCACCTTCGGCTCCGCCCGCTGGGCCGAGCCACATGAGATCAGGTCCGCGGGTCTTCTCGGTGACGACGGTGTGGTTCTCGGCCGCTTTGATCGGACCTATCTGAGACATGACGGTGCCGAGCATGTCCTGTGCTTCGCGCCGACGCGATCCGGCAAGGGCGTCGGCCTCGTGGTGCCGACGCTGCTGACTTGGCCTGGCGCGTCGATCGTTCATGACATCAAGGGAGAGAACTGGGAGCTGACCGCGGGTTTTCGCGCGCGGTTCGGCCGCGTGTTGTTGTTCGATCCGACCAATGCGAACTCGGCCGCCTACAATCCGCTGCTCGAGGTGCGCAAAGGCGAGTGGGAGGTGCGAGATGTTCAGAACGTCGCTGACGTGCTGGTCGATCCCGAGGGCTCGCTGGAGAAACGGAATCATTGGGAGAAGACGTCGCATTCGCTTCTGGTCGGCGCGATCCTGCATGTGCTGTATGCAGAGACCGACAAGACGCTCGCCGGCGTCGCGGCCTTTCTGTCGGACCCGCGCCGTCCGATCGAGTCGACATTGTCCGCCATGATGACGACGCCGCATCTCGGTGAGAAGGGGCCGCATCCCGTCATCGCCAGCGCGGCCCGCGAGTTGCTCAACAAGTCCGACAACGAGCGCTCCGGAGTGCTGTCCACGGCGATGAGCTTCCTCGGCCTGTATCGCGATCCTGTCGTCGCCGCCGTCACCGCCCGCTGCGATTGGCGCATCGCCGACCTCACGTCCGGCGAGAAACCGACGACCCTGTATCTCGTTGTCCCACCCTCCGACATCAGCCGAACGAAGCCGCTCGTGCGGCTCGTGCTCAATCAGATCGGCCGGCGGCTGACTGAAGATCTTCATGCGAAGGGCCGTCGCCATCGGCTGTTGCTGATGCTCGATGAGTTTCCGGCGTTGGGAAGGCTCGACTTCTTTGAGAGCGCGTTGGCTTTCATGGCCGGTTATCAGATCAAGGCGTTTCTCATTGCGCAGTCATTGAACCAGATTGAAAAAGCCTACGGTCAGAACAATTCGATCCTCGATAATTGTCACGTCAGGGTGAGCTTCGCCACCAACGACGAGCGCACCGCAAAGCGCGTCTCCGATGCGCTCGGCACTGCGACCGAAATGCGCGCCATGCAGAACTATGCCGGTCATCGTCTCGCGCCCTGGCTGGGCCATCTCATGATCTCGCGATCCGAGACGGCGCGGCCGCTGCTCACCGCCGGCGAGGTAATGCAGCTCCCGCCCGACGACGAGATTGTCATGGTCGCGGGCGTCCCGCCGGTGCGCGCCAAGAAGGCGCGCTATTTTGAGGACGCGCGGTTCAAGGAACGGTTGTTGCCCGTTCCGCGGAACCCGAAGGCGGGTCTCGTGCCGAAGCCCGATGACTGGTCTGAGTTGAACCCCGTCGCCGCGCCGACGAGCAAGAACACGGGCGCACCGCGACCTGTGTTGGCAACGAATGGTGCGAGCAAGCCGGACGACGCCCCCGCCAATTCAGGTCTCCGCCGCGAACCGGGGCTTGAGCGACATAAGGATATCGCGCCGGAGCCGGCGGAAACGCCCACCAACGAGTTCGATCCTGATGCCGACGAGCCGGAGCGGGAAGTCGTCGCGAACCGTGCGCTGGCGACCGATATGCGGTTGATGGCGCGCCGGATCGCGTTGGACCCTGGCGACGGTATGGAGTTGTAAGTCATGCCACAGCATTCCGCCGGGCGGTCTGACAGGAAGAGGCGGCTTTCGATCTATCTCGATCCCGCCCTGTCGGATCGCTTGGCCGACCATGCGGTGCGCCATGTTCAATCGCGCTCCATGATCGCGGAGGCGGCCATCGCCTCGTTGCTGTCGCCCGATGCCGAGGAGCGCCGGGAGGCCGCCTTGGCCAAACGTCTCGATCGAATCGATCGCACCATTCAGCGTTTGGAGCGCGACATCGGCATCGTCAACGAGGCACTCGCCATTTTCATTCGCGCGTGGCTGACATCGACCGTTTCCTTGCCGGAAACCGCGCAGGCGGCCGCCCACGCCAAGGGTGGAGAGCGCTACGACAAATTCCTTGAAGCACTCGGCCGGCGTCTTGTTAAGGGGCCGCGGCTTAGGCAGGAGGTATCAGAAGATGTTAACTCTCAGCTCCAAGAGAGCCACAGCCGCACGCAAGCGACCTAGGCGATCAAGCGCCGCGCATCGGAGCGAAAGGCACTCTCGCGTATAGCAATGAAGATGTGATAATATTGCGCGTCGACACGCGGCGGAAGGCATGGTAGCAATTATTCTGAACCTCACGCGGAGGATTTTTTGTCGTTTTCGGCCAATAAGCGTGGCTTGTCGATATCGCGTTCACCACGCGGTATTGCGGCTGTGCTTGTGCTGATCGCGTACATTGCGAGTGGGGTTTTGCATAGCTTTTATGATCTCGACGTAACCAATACGAGCAGCCGGACGGTTGTTTCTCTCATAAAGGATAAGGGAGAACATCCGGCAAAGAACGGCATCGTCGAGCATCATTGCCATGGTTGT
>Ga0180216_1001051_pt1 | contig 25766 bp, 20 predicted proteins | sample eDN3rd37CBELigMG_FD_128879 | JGI IMG/M metagenome (GOLD analysis project Ga0180216, IMG submission 128879) | Enriched Miracle-Growth compost microbial communities from Emeryville, California, USA - eDNA 3rd pass 37_C BE-Lig MG (version 2)... ... | reverse complement strand
CTCGCTCTAGCCCCTAGAGCGAGGAGGCCTCCAGGACCTTGAGCAGGAGATTCGAGCCCGCGTGCACCCAGACCGAGGCGCCGATCGAACCCGTCCGCTCCCGGAGCCAGCCGAAGAGGATCGAGGGGAAGAAGACGGAGAGGCGAGAGGCGTCGAGATCGCCTAGGTGGGCGGTGGCGAAGAGGAGTTGCGTGACCCAGAAGTAGGCCCCCGTGCGGACGCCCAGGATCCGGAGCTTCCCCTCCCCCCACGCCTCCTTCAGCCGCGTCTGCACGTAGCCGCGGAAGAAGACCTCCTCGGGGAGGGCCACGACGAGGAGCTGATCCAGGACGAGGAGGAGCATCTCGTCGGGAAGTCGGAAGCTCGGAGCGACCGGCGTGCGCTGGTAGGGGATCCACCAGCGGAGCCAGTCGGGGAGTTCCGGCATGATCCAGAGCATGAGGTAGAAGCCGACGACCACCGGCGGGACGAGGAGGAGGAAGACGCCCAGCCCCCAGCCGAGGTCGACGAAGAAGCGGCGGGCCGCCTCCCGACCTCGCCAGGGGAGGTCCGGGACGCCCAGATCGTCCCAGGTTCCGCCCCGGCGGCGCAGGCCGACCGAGGGGAGGAAGAGGAAGGCCGCTGCCGCCACCGCCTTGACGTTCCGCCCGATCCAGGGGAGGAAGACGCCGAGCGCCTTGGCGAGGGCGATCGAGCCGAAGGCCAGGCCCCAGAGGACGAAGACCTCCCGCGCCACGCCCCGCTTTCGCGGGTCGGCATTCGGGGGGATCACGACCGCCCCCGGGCCGGACGGCTCTCCTCGGGGTTCTGGAGGATGCGCCTTTGATTCTCTTCCTGATGATCGATGGCGTGGGGATCGGTTCCCGGGATCCGGGGCGGAATCCCCTGGCACGTCGCCCCACCCTCCTCTCGCACTTCGACGACGGAGGCGGGAGCGCGCTCCCCCGCGGGGGACGCGTGACGGCGGTGGACGCCACCCTCGGCGTTCCGGGGCGACCGCAGAGCGCCACCGGTCATACGACCCTCCTCACCGGGGTGAACGCCGCCCGATACCTGGGCCGACACCTGCTCGGCTTCCCCAACGCCGAACTCCGCGAACTCCTCACCCGCAAGAACCTCTTTCTCGACCTCGCCCGCCAAGGAAGGCGAGGGACCTTCGCCAACGCCTACCGCGCTGCCTACCTCGACGCGCTGGGTCTGCCGCACCGCGGCTCCGGGAACGAGGAGCCTCCCCTCCCCGTCCCGACGCGCGTCCTCCGCCCCGCAGCCTCGACCGTGGCCTACGGCACCCTCGGCCTCCCCTTCCGCACCTTGGAGGACCTGCGGGAGGGGACCGCCCTATATCACGACATCACGTCCGAGCAGCCCAGGAAGGCCGGTTGCGAGGTGCCGAAGCGCTCACCCCGGGAGGCGGCGGAGATCCTCCTCGAGCTCGCCCGCGGTGTCGACCTCGCCTTCTTCGAGCACTTCCGCACCGACGAGGTGGGCCACGCGCGGGACTTCGAGGCCGCGAGCGAGGTGCTGGAGATCCTGGACGAATTCCTCCACCGTCTGGTGGAGGGCCTGCGAGAGGACGAGGCGCTCGTGGTGACCAGCGACCACGGCAACCTCGAGGACCTCTCCCTCCGCCAGCACACCCTCAACCCCGTCCCGGTCCTGGGCTTCGGCAGGGCCGCTCCCCTCGTCGATCGTCTGCGATCGCTCCTCGACGTCCATCCCGCCCTCCTCGCCCTCTCCCGTGCCGCGGTTGCCCGCGAATCACGAAACGCGTCACACTGAGATCTCCCCGGATCAAGGCCGATGCATGGGCGGCGGGAGAATCGGCGCGCGTTCCTTGGCGCGCGCCGTCCGCTGCAACTCGATCTCCGAGATCAGCGCGGAAGGGGCGATGGCGGAGACCGGGACGTAGCCCGACTCGGCGCCGCAGAAGCCGTTGAAGACGCCGTACTCGTCGCTCGTCGCCACGATCTTGTTGATGGAGGCGAGCGGGGTCCCCACGATCTCCACGCCGCGGACCAGCTCCTCCTTCCCCGTCTTCACGTCGATCCGGTAGACGAGGCGGGGCACGCCCTTGAAGGCCTGGTAGCCGTAGGTGGAGGTGTTCGTGTTGCCTCCGGTCATGTCCTTGATGAGGAGGGCGTAGGGCTTGTTCGCCTTCTTCGCCTCCGCGATGAGCATCTGGCGGAGACGCGCCGAGGAGACCTTCTTGTTCGAGGTCACCAAGAGGTTCGCCATCCTCGCCACGGGGGTGCGGTTCCCCTGTGCCCGGCCGTGACCGTTCGAGCGCTCGAATCCCTCGACCGGCTTGCGGGAGAGGAGGTAGCTCTCGAGCACGCCGTCGCGGATGAGGACCGCGCGCTGCGCCGGGACCCCCTGGTCGTCGTAGCGGTAGTAGCCGTTCAGGGGCACACCCTCGAACGACTCGAGCGTCGGGTCGTCGACCAGGCCGATGAAGGGCGGGAGGACGCGATTGCCCACCTGTCCCTTGAAGGTCCGGCCCTCGTGGTCGTCGTGCAGCCGCTCGCCCTCCAGGCGGTGCCCCACCGTCTCGTGGAAGAGGACCCCCGTCGCTTCCGGCGCCAGGATGGCCGGTCCCGTGTAGGGATCGATCACCGGCGCGGTACGGAGGGCGAGGAGCTCCGCGATCATCTCCCTCGCCGCCTTCCGGATCACCTCCTCCGAAGGGAGCCCGGACTCCACCGGGGCGTAGAAGCTCCGGCTGTTGTCGAGGAGTTCGCCGTCCTCCGCACGAGTCACCGCCTGCAGGTGGAGGGAGAAGAGCGATTGCTCGGTGACGAGCTCGGTGCCCTCGCTGTTGACCAGCGTCCGGATCTCCTTGTCGGCGGTAATCCGGACCTCCGAATCGATGAGTTCCGGGACCTCGGCCAACATCTTCGAGAGAGAGCGCGCGGTCTTCTCCCACCTCCCCTGATCGAAGTCGAAGGGGACGGGAGGCTGGACGAAACGCACGGGCTCTTCCCGCGTGAAGGAGCCGGCGGTTTTCTTCTCCGGCGTGTAGACCGCCTGCGCCTTCCCCTTCAGCCAGGAGGAGAGCGCCGCCTTGTACTTCTGATCCGTGAGGAGCCAGAGGGCGGTCCGCAGCGCCAGGGGGTTCACCTCGAGCGGAGCGTTCTCCGAGGCGAAGTAGGTGGGACCGCCGGGTTCGCCGAAGAAGAAGGAGGGCTCGGAGGCTCCTTCCGAGGAGTCGCCGTCGTAGTCGCCCACACGGACGTCCACGAAGAGCCTCGCCTCCTCGCGGCGAACGGCGTCCATCACCGCACCGTAGCGCGCGACGATCCCGCGACCCGCATGCTGCTTGAGCTGGTAGGCGATGAAGTACGGCGACTCGTGCTCGCCCAGTCGGAGCTTGGTCATGGACTCCGCCAGCTCGGCCTTCATGGCCTCGAGCACCACGCGGCGGGGGTCCTCCACCCTCGGAGGCCCCTCTCTCGCGCCTTCCCCATCGGCGGCCCGAACCGCCGCCGCAGCCGACGGGAGGAGAAGGAGGAGAAGGGGGAGGAGAAGGCTCGTGCCGGGTCGTCCGTCCATGGCGGGGCAGCCTACTCCATCCGCGGGCGGAGCGGTACCGCGGTCGCGAGGGGCCACCCTTTCGACACCTTGTGTACAAGTCGTATTCCTGATATCGTCGACGAGAACTCTCGCGGAGGTCAACCATGATTCGTCGGCTTTTCGTCGTCATCCTCTTCGCATTCGCGTCGACCCTTTCGCTCGCCTGCGACTCGTCCGATCCGAGGCCGCCGACCGACGGGGGCGCGGGGACGGGTGGCGGAGAAGCGGGCTCCGGAGGCTCTGGAGGAGACGGCGGCGCCGGCGGAAATGGAGGGAGTGGCGGCGAGGGCGGAGTCGGGGGCGGGGCCGGCTCCGAAGCGGTTTGCGGAAACGGGATCGTGGAGGAAGGCGAGGCCTGCGACGAGGGCGATCGAAACAGTGATTCGGAGCCGGATCGTTGTCGGACCGACTGCACGCTACCTCGCTGTGGCGACGGCGTCCTCGACGAAGGAGAAGAATGTATCGCCGGCCTGACGAGCGCCTGCTCCGAGATCGGAGCCGGCGTGGAGGGGACCGCGAACTGCACCTCCTCCTGCGAATGGGACGTGGCGGATTGCTGGTCCCCCCAGGACTGCCTGAAGAACGGTGAAGCCGACTGCGAGGATCCCCGCTGCGCGGCCATTCGGGAGTTCTGCCCCGTCTGTGGAGATGGAATGGCGACCGCGGACGAGGTCTGCGACGGTGAGGACCTCCGCGGCCAGGCCTGCACGGACCACGGATTCGCGAGCGGCACCTTGACCTGCTCCGCGGACTGCACCTCCTTCGACACCACGGCTTGCAGCCTTTGCGGCAACGCCGTCATCGACGAGGGGGAGGAATGCGATCTCACCAGCCTCGGCGCGAGCTGCATCTCCCTCGGCTTCTCGGGCGGCTTCCTCTCCTGCACCCCCGAGTGCACCTACGACACCTCCTCCTGCATCGAGCCCGTGTGCGGCGACGGCGTCCGCGAGGGCTCCGAGGCCTGTGACGGCGAGGATCTCGGCGGCGCGAGCTGCGCCGACTACGGCTTCACCGGAGGGACCCTCGGCTGCGACGCCAACTGCGAGCACGACGTCTCGAACTGCTTCCAGGGCGGCACCTGCGGGAACTCCGTGCTCGATCCGGGTGAGGAATGCGACGACGGCAACATCACCGCGGGCGACGGCTGCAGCTCGACCTGCGAGCTGGAGACCGGCGTCTGCGGGGGCACCATCGTCAACCTGAACCAGGAGCTCGTCCCCATCGTGGGCGGTGACGGACTGGAGTACACGGGCACGCTCGTGGGCGCGGGCGACGATTCCATCAACACCTGCCAGAGCACCAACGGCCTGGACGTGACCCACTCCCTCTTCGTGGAGAACCGCTCCCTCGTCCACGTCATGGCCGAGAGCCTCGCCCCGACCGGCACTCTCCCGCTCTCCACCGCCTTCCGCACCAACTGCGCCGACCACGCCTCCGAGTTCGCCTGCCACACCTTCGGGGACGACGTCTCCAAGGTCGAGGTCCCGGTCGAGGCCGGCACCCAGCTCTACCTCGTCGTCGATACCGACGACCCCAACTCCGCCGGCGGCCCCTACCGCCTCGAGGTCTACGTGATCCCCATGGTCGGCTACAACGAGCCCTGCGACCCCTCCGTCATCTGCGAGCCCCCCTACCGCTGCAGCGCCTCCGGCATCTGCGCCGACTGCCCCAAGTTCGGCCCGTGCCCGTGAGGTGGGGAGCCCGATGAGGCGCGGGCGCCCGAGGAGACATGGGCGCCCGCCCCGACACCGCGACCCAGGCACGACCGCCCGAGACGGCACGGCACCCACCACTTTTCGAGCCTCGAGTGCCCTCCTCCCCCCGAGGCCTCGAATCCACCTTCCCCGCGGTCTCGAATCCACCTTCCCCGCGGTCTCGAATCCACCTTCCCCGGGGTCTCGAATCCACCTCCCCCCGGATGTCTGCCGTTTCCCTCTCCCAGCGCTCCCCGGTGCCCCCAAGCCATGTCCCCACCTCTCCGAGAACCGACGCGCACCGTCCCCCTCAGACCCAATCCCCCTGCCTCACGATGTCCGCCTTTTCATCCACCTCATCGGATCCCGGCTCCGGGCATCCGATGAAATGGCAGACATCCATCGAGTGGCACGGCGGATGGTGGCGTGCGAGACGGAAGATGCACTGGATCCATATCCGAGGGTCCGGCAATCGACCGAAGGGGAATGTCAGGGGTGGGTGGTAGCCTCGAAAGTCGGAGGGAGAAATGGGAAAGGCCAGGAAAGCGAGACAAGAAGCCCTCGTCTTTTCGAGGCGGGGCGGCAGGCGGAAAGGCGCCGGAAGGAAGCCGAAGGGAGACCGCGCAGGCGTCCCGCACGTGAGACGGGAGAGCTTCGCCCGAGGAACGCCCATTCACGTGACGGTGCGCGTCCTCGAGGGGGTCCCGAACCTCCGGTCGCGCAAGGCCGTGCGAGTCATCGCCCAAGCATTCGAGGCGGCACGAGAACGGCTCGGGATGCGACTCACGCAGTATTCGATCCAGGCGAACCACATCCACCTGATCGTCGAGGCCGCGGACAGGCGGGCACTCTCACGTGCGATGAAGGGCCTTTGCGTGCGGATCGCACGTCGCTTGAACCGCGCCACCGGTCGGAAAGGTACCGTCTTCGCAGACCGCTACCACGCCCACATCCTTCGCACGCCGCGTGAGGTGAGGAATGCCGTCCGCTACGTGATGGAAAACAGGCGGATCCACGCCGAGCGACGTGGCGAGATCTGGCACCGGAAGATCGATCCCTTCGCCGGCGGGCCCTGCCCCAACCGCTTCCTCGAGGCCTGCCGCGCCCTGGTGGCGGAGCCACGCTCCTTCATCTTGCGGAAGGTTTGGGGCCTCCCGTGGCTCCGACGCTCGGTCGCTCCACCTCCCGCCCAGTTCCGAATCTGTGAGCCGAGCCGATACCGATTCCAAACCGGGTTCGCGATCCGGATCCTCCGGGAGAGGCCGATCCGTTATCGGCGGCTCGGCTCGACCCGAGCGGCCGCCTGATCCTCCCGACGAGTTCCGCCCTCCCCTTCCCCAGCCTTCCATCCGCTCCGGCCGAGCCCCCACCCCTTCATGCCTCCCCACGGCTGGGTGGTCCGGTCTTGCCCGACACGGGTCCTTCGTCGGCGCCCGCGTGAACTCGAATCGCCTCGGATGCGATCGGTCGGTTCTCCATTCTTCTGGCGAACGACCGACCGGGCCACACCTCATGGTGGCGCATGAGGGCCTCTCGGTGGAGGAGGACCTCCCGAAGAGGAGAAAATCACGAACCGAGACGTACGTCCACGACGGCGATGGACTTACGAGCGCCTCACGCCAGGGCGGACATCCGGGGGCTGCGAGGGGGGGGGCCTGGCACCCGAGGTGGTGGGTGCCCGGTCGCACGGGGATCAGGCCTTCACGATGCGGGCCTTGGGGGCGGTGACCTTCTTCATGGCGTTGCGGGTGTCGACGACGAGGCGGGCTTCGCGGCCGACGAGCTCGTAGTCGACGGAGCTGTGGTCGGTGAGGATCAGGACGGCGTCGGCCTGGCGAAGATGCTCGGGAAGGAGGGGGACTCCGGTCCACGTCCTCGAGTGGCCGCTGTGTCTCCAGTCGGCGCGGCCGACGAAGGGATCGTGGTACTGGATCACGGCTCCCTTGTCCTCGAGGAGTTCCATGACGCGAAGGGCGGGAGACATGCGGAGGTCCTCGATGTCCTTCTTGTACGCCACGCCCAGAATGAAGAGCTTGGCGCCCTTGACGCTCTTTCCGTCCTCGTTCAAGGCGTCGACGGTCCGCTGCACCACGTAGTGGGGCATGTTCGTGTTGATCTCGCCGGCGAGTTCGATGAAGCGAGTGGTGAAGTCGTGCTGCCGCGCCTTCCAGGTCAGGTAGAAGGGATCGACGGGGATGCAATGTCCGCCCAGGCCGGGACCCGGATAGAAGGGATGGAAGCCGAAGGGCTTGGTGGAGGCCGCCTCGATCACCTCCCACACGTCGGTGTTCATCCGATCGCAGAGGATCTTCATCTCGTTGACGAGGGCGATGTTCACGCAGCGATAGATGTTTTCGAGCAGCTTGGCCATCTCCGCCACGCGGGTGCTCGAGACCGGAATCACGTTGTCGATCACGTTCCGATACAAGGCCACGGCGGCGTCCCGACACGCGGGGGTGAGTCCACCGACGAGTTTGGGGATGTTTCCGGTCCGAAAGACGGGGTTGTTCGGGTCCTCGCGCTCGGGGGAGTAGGCCAGGTGGAAATCCTCGCCGGCCCTCAGACCGCTCGTCTCGAGGATGGGCTTGAGCACCTCCTCCGTCGTCCCGGGATAGGTGGTCGACTCGAGGACGACGAGCTGGCCCGGGCGCAAGGCCGCCGCGATCGCCGCAGCGGAGGAGCGCACGTACTCCAGGTCCGGCTCCCGAGACTCGTTGAGCGGGGTCGGCACGCAGATGAGGATGGCGTCACAGGCCGACAGCTCCGATAGGTCGGCCGATAGCCGCAGACGCTGCTGGGAAACCAACCGGGCGATGGGATCGCTCGGGATGTGTCGGATGTAGCTCTGGCCCTTTCGCAGGCTCTCGATCTTCGAGAGGTCTATGTCGAGGCCGAAGGCGGGAAAACCCGCTTCGGCGAACGCGATCCCCAGGGGCAATCCGACGTAGCCCAACCCCAGCACACCCACCTGCGCCTTCTTGGAAGCAATTCGCTCGAGAAGACTTTCTCCTTCGACCTTTCCTTCACGAAGCATGATCTCCCCCCGTCTCCATTTTCATCGAACGGTTGGTGAGACGGCCGTCCTGATCGTCAACGGCAGCCTTCCTTGGCTGCCGAAGACGACGATCGTCGCCGGTCGTACCTGGCCGTATCCTTCCGCATAGGTGCCGTCTTCCAGGTTGGGAGCGACCGCCGCACCGACGATGGCAATGGGATCGCGGTTTCGCAAAACCTCGACCACCCACTTGATGGTTCGGCCCAGCTCGTATCGCTCTTCCGAGGAGGCGGCGCGGACCCGAACCGAGGTCGAGGCGACGGGAAGGAGGTAGCGTACCTCCACACGGTGCACGCCCGGGCCGAGGAAATCGTCGATTACGAGAACGCGATCCCTGCGGCGCTCGAGGACCACCTCGCGCCGGTGGACGACGGGCGAAGCGAGGCGCAGGTAGCCGTCGTGTTCCCCCACGAATCGGGACGTCTCACAATTCGGCTCCCAGACGAGACACCGAGCGTGGGCTCGTTCGGGAAGCGCGAACAGGCGTCCCGGAAGAAGCTCTTGTTGCTCCTCCCCGTCCACCATCCCCGTGGCATGGTGGGCGGTGCCGCGGAGACGATTCCGGAGGTGGGGGTCGGAGGTGTAGCGGCCCGTCCCCGGATCGGCGACGATCCGGATGCCGTCGATGCACACCTCCAACGAGAGCTTGTCGTTGTGCCCGTGGGTTCCCGAGCCGCCGGTGCCATTCGGGCCACAAGCGATCGACACGCTCGTCCTGGGCGATCGCAGGAGGTAGATGCCCGCGGAGGGAAGCGCGTCGTCGCCGCTACGGGTACCGCCGCCCTCCCCGATCTCGTGGGCCCCGAAGAGCCAGAGGCTCTCGTAGCTCGGTTCGGCCGGCGCCGCCGAAAAGATCAACCTTCCCAAGCCGACCAGGTGACGATGATCCCGGGCGTGGCGCTCCCGGAACGGCAGCGCCCTCCCGGAGTCGGCATCGCCGATCTGAGGTGTCTCCCCCCGACCGTCACGCAGCCGCTCCGAGGCGCGAAAGGCCGCGTAGATGCGAGAACCCACCTCCGGCGGGATCCCGACCCCGAGCGCCCTGCAGGAGAGGACGCCCAGGGTGAAGAGCTCCACTGCGAGGCGGTGGTATCCCACCGATCCCTCGAAGGTGAAGCCGTCCGCGAGGGTCTGCTCCCCGACCAGGCGGAAAAACCGAGGCACCTGCAGAAGCGCCCTGGCCCGGGCGCGGGCCAGGCCGGGGGCGAGCGCGCCGACCACCAGGAGGCCCACCACGTTGGAGAGGAGGTGGTTGTTCGGGACGACCAGCGTGTCTTCCATTCGCGCGACGACGAAGGCCGAGTGGATCTCGAGGCCCCTCAGGATCCGCGCGAGCGCACGCGGCCTACGGTCGAGCACCCCGGTCGCCGCGAGGGCCCGGAGCGAAAAGGAGATGTTGGCGGCGCGGAGGGCGACCTCCATCGGGCTTGCCCATTGGATCCCCCGAGGCGCCTGGACGAGGTCCAGGATCCAGTCGAGCGCGGTGTCGGCCCATCCCTCCCTCGGCTCGAGGAGCGAGGCCAGGGAGAGGCGGACCACGTGCTCCAGGCGCCCAACCACCCAAGCGTCCTTGGGGTCGACGCCGGCCGGCGCCCTTCCCTCCACGAAACGCTGCGCCGTCCGCGGACATCGCTCCCAGGCGATCGCCTTCCACCCGGGGCTCGCCTCCTCCACGCGGCGGCGCTCACGTGGCACGAGGACCGTCTCGCCGAAGACCTCCAGTCGCCCCTGGGCGATGCGCTCCGCCTCCTCGAGGGCGCACCGTGCTTCGTCCCGCAGGTGGGTCCGCACGGCCCGGGCCGCATCGCGGAGTCGGGCGAGGTCGCCGAAGGCCCACTCCCCGGGCACGGGACGCGCGAAGGCGGAGGGGAGATCCTCCAACCCCCGGGCTCCGAATCCGTCGAGGATCTCCTTTTCGGAGGGAGGCGGTCGGCTCGGCAAGCGCTCGACGAGCGCCCGGCCCATGCGTCGGAAGACGATCTCGGCGAGCCGCGCAGGCGGCGCGGTCTCCAGCAGGTACAGGGGATACGAAAGGCGTCGCACGACTCAGGTCGGAGCGATGGGAGAGCGCGCCAGGGCCGGGTCCGAGGGGCCTAGCATGCGACGCCGATAAGTGTGGTGGATGGCGCGCCGAATCTCCTCCACCTTGGATTCCCAGGACTCCCCGAGCATGGAATCCGAGCGGGCCTTGGATGGCCCCGGATCCTGGAGCGCCGCGCGGACCGCCTCCACGAAGTCGGCGTGCCCGCGCGCGATTCGGCAAAGCCCCAGAGACTCCACCTCGGGGACCGGAGTGGAGACGACGGGCAGCCCGGCGGCGAGATATTCCCTCACCTTGAGCGGATTGGCGCTGCGCGCGAGCTCGTTGTCCACGAAGGGCATCAGCGCCACGTCGAAGCCCTTGCAGAACGAGGGCAGCTCCTCGTACGGCCGCCGACCCACGAGATAGACGTTCGGGGCGCCGGCGAGGGGCGCGAGGGAGGTCTGCACCTTGCCGATTAGGACCACGGAGCCGTGGGGGAACGCGTCGGCCACGCGGCGCACGAGGGAGAGATCGACCCAGTCCTCGATGAGGCCGAAGAAGCCCATCACCGGCTTGGGGAGGTCGGCGACCTCCGGGTGGACCGGCGTCTCGGGCGAGAGCGCCTTGGAGAAGTGCGCGTGGTCCACGCCGTGTCGGACCACGTGGATGTTGGAGTTGTACTTTTCCTTCGCGAGCCGCAGCCGCTCGGCGGAGACGATGACGACGTCTGCCCGACGCGCCAGGCTCTCCTCCATCTGCCCGATCTCTTCCGACGCGCCGGTGAAGGCGGTGAACTCGTCGACGCAGTGGTAGACCATGAGCTCCTCGCCCAGGGCGCCACTGACCGGCGCCGAGGACGGCAGGAAGCTCCAGGAGATCGGCTCCCGAAAGCCGAGCCGCCGCATCGCGTGGAGGATCTGCTGCCGAAAGACGATCCGGTTCACCGTGCGCGCCATGGTCCCGAAGGCCGGGAGCGCGAGAGGTCCGAGGACGTGGAGGTTGGGCCACTCCTCCCGCATGCCGCGCGCGATGTCGGTGAGTTTCTTGCCGATGCGCTCGAGGTCGCGCGCGCTCAGCTCGGGACGCCGGTTCGCCAGGGAGTTCACCCAGAGAACCCGATTGTCCCGGGCCAGGATCTTCATGATGTGCGTCTTGGAGAGGGGATCGCCGTCCCAGTCGTTCGAGAAGCAGACGATGTCTCGTCCCCGGAGAGTCCTCGCGAGATCGAGGTGCCTCGGCTGGATCATCCTTTTCCCCCCTCGACCCGAAGGCCGACCCCTTCCCAGGCGGAGAGCAGGCGCGCGGAGGCATCCGCCATGCCGGAACCCGGCGCCGGCGCAGGAAGGGAGAGAGAAAGATCGACGGCTCGCGCCAGATCGGCACGGTCGCCGGCTCGGAAGAGGGTGACCTCCGCGGGCCTCCGCCCCACGTCGCTCGCGACCACGCGCACGCCCAGGGAGAGCGCCTCCCGAACGGAGACGGAGTCGCCGTCGGCGAGGGTCGGTCGCAAGAAGATGTCCGCCGAAGCGATCAGCGAGCGCGCCAACCCGTGCTCCAGCTCCCCGAGCACGACCGCCCGATTCCCGAGCGAACCGAGTCGCTCGCGAGGGACGATGCGCTCCACCCGGGGGCCGAAGAGGACCAGGCCCATGGACGGATGGCGGGAAGCCACGAGATCGAGGGAGCCGAGGAGGACCTCGAGCCCGTACTGGGGCCCCTCCGCCATCGCCGCCACGAGGAGGGGGCGGCAGCGTTCGCGCAGCCTCAGCACCTCCGCGGGGAGCTCCCGCAGGTCGGTGGGCTCGGGGAGGAAGGGTTCGAGGACCTCCAGGCGCTCGGGGGCGACCCCGCACCCTTGGAGCGCCGCGGCGATGCCCTCGTTGGTGCAGAAGATGCGGTCGAAGCCGATGCAGGCCGCGCGCGCGAGCTCGCGGTGGGCGCGCTCGCCCAAGAAGGAGGGAACGAGCCCCGAGTGGACGGTGAGCACGGCACCGGGGCCGCTCCGACGGAAGGGCCGCCCGAGCGAGAGGGCCAGGAGCCACGCCTTGGCGTTGTTTCCGGAGATGTGGACGTGCACCGGTGCGCCGTGGGCGCCTCGCACCGCGGCGGCGACCCCCATCACGCCTCCGCCGCGGAAGACCTCGTTCTCCCCCGAGCGCCGGTGGTGCTCCTCTCCCGTATCGCAGACGCGGACCGCGATCCCCCTCCTCCTCGCGCGGCGCTCGATCGCTTGCATGTGGACCGCGATCCCACCCCAGGGCGGTGGGTAGGGCCCCACGAGGGTCAAGCGCTTCATCCCTCTCCCCCGCTCGCCCGATCCTGCAGAGAGAGGGTGACGCCGAAGTGCTTCTCCATCTCCTCGCGGAAGGCGCGACGCGCCGTCGGAGAGGCCCTGAGGGGCTTCGCCGGGATGCCTCCCACCACCTGCCCCGCCTCCACGTCGTGCAGGACCACGGCGTTGGCGCCGATGATCGCGCCGTCGCCGATGACGATCGGGCCCAGGATCTTGGCGCCGGGCGAGACCAGCACCTCGTCGCCGAGCCAAGGCGCGCCGCGATGCCCGGATCGACCGCCGATGGTCACCTGCTGACCGATGAGGCAGCGCGCTCCGATCCTCGTCTCGGGGTGGATGACGACGCCCAGGCCGCCGTATCCGAATCGCGTCCCCTCGCCGATCTCCACCTCCACCGGCAGGATGGTCGAGTAGAGGAGCCGGATCAGCCTTCGGATCGCCGTGGGCCCGAGGGGAACCTTCCACCGGTGGAGGGTCCTCGCGACCCGATGAAGATCCACAGCATCCATTCGCCCCCGCCCCCTCTCCAAGAGATTAATGCCTGGCGAAGAGCATGCGCCGCCATGCGCCCGGCCCCATCCCCCCGGCGCTCAAGGCGCCCAGGTAGGCGATGCCGAAGGCACCTCCGTGGAGAACCACCGAAGGGAGCGGCTCGAGGGGAAAGAGGAGCCGGGTGCCGCCCGCCAGGACGGCGGCCACCACGGCGGCGAGCCCCGCCTTCGCGACGGCCCCGAAGGGGAGGACGGCCCGCAGCGCGCCCGACCGCTCGGCGAGCGCCCGGGCGGCGAAGACGAGGAGGAACCCCTTGTGGATCGCCTCCGTGCAGACGAAGCCCACCATGGCGCCGATGGGGCCGAGCGCGTGCAGGAAGCCGAAGACGAGGGGCACGGAAACGGCGATCTTTCCCAGGTAGGAAAAGAGGAGGAGGCGGGTTCTCGCCTTGGCCCGAAGCACACCTTCCACGGGGAGGATGGCGATGAGGACCGACGCCAGCGCGACGCGGAGGATGGGCGTGGCCTCCACGTACCTCGCCCCGTAGAGGAGCCCGAGGAAGGATGGCGCGACGACGAAGACGCCGAGCGCCAAGGGGACGAAGGCGTAGGCGAGACGGGCGACGGCGTCGCGGAAAGCGCGGATCGCCTCCTCCTTCGGCCGCCCTCTCCTCTCCATCTCCCCGATTCGATACATGAGGATCTCGGTGGTGGGCGTGTAGAGCAGATCGACGAGCGGGAGGTTGAAGCAGCCGACCGAGTAGATGGCGAAAGCGGCGGGGCTGCTCGTCAGGCTCACCGCGTACTGGTGGAGCTGCTGCTGGGGCATGGCCACGAGCATGGCACCGCCGTACGGAAGGGCGTAGCGGAGCTGGTTCGCGAAGAGGCGGGGGCGCACGAAGGCTCCGCTCGTCCCGCGCAGGAGGACGATCCAGGACGCCACGAGCCGGTAGCCCGCGAAGGCGACGGCTCCCCAGAGCGAGGCCGAGAGCCCCTTTCCGAGGAGGACCGGAACCACGAAGGCCGAGGCTCGGAGGGAGTCGCTCACCACGTAGGAGATCGCAGCCGCTCCGGGCCGGCCCTGCGCCGTCAGGCCCGGCTCGAGGGCGGCTCCACCGAGATAGCCCGCCACATAGAGCGCCAGGGGGAGCGCGACCTCCGCGAGCGAGGGCCCGCCGAGCCGCGTGAGCCATGGACCGGCGAGGAGGATCGGCAGGGCGCCCACCGCCCCGAAGAAGGCGAGGAAGACGAGGGTGTGGAAGACGTGCGCCCGACGCTCCGAAGGATCGCAGCGCGGGAGAAAATAATAGAGACTCTGCGGCACTCCGAGGCCGAGGACCAGATACAGCGTGGCGGAGACGAGGAAGAATTGTTTGAAGGTCCCGTACTCGGAAACCGAGAGCAGACGCGCGAGGACGATCGGAATGAGGACCGTGGCGCCGGCGCTGTAGGCACGGGCGGCGATGAGGGGACGCACGCTCGGCATCCGCTCGCCCCTATCCTTCTCGGACATCGGCGCGGCCTAGGCCCGGGAGAGGACCGTTTCGGCGGAGACCTCCGAAGCCCCTCCCGCCGCACTCCCTCCCCCGAGGCCGTCGGGACGCTCTCCCGGCACCCAGGGGGAAAGTCCCAGCGCCCGCAGGGTTCCATCGAAATTGCACGCATTGACCGAGCGGGAGAAACCGAACGCGCCCCTCGAGGTGTATTCCCACACACACCGTCGCCGCAGTCGATATGGACTCACGCCCCGATGATTCGGCCGATCCTCCGTGGTCACGGCACTCCGGTACCCGGCCTTCTCCACGGCGCGGACGACGGAGGGAGAATACCAGCCGTTGGGATAGGCGAAGTGGTTCACCTCCCGACCGATCCTCTCCTCGATCTCCCCCTTGGACTCCACGAGCTGCCGCTCCACCTCGGAGGGCGATTCGTTGGGGAGGCAGGCATGGTTCACCGTGTGCGCGCCCACGCCGAAGAGCTCGGGATCCAGGGCGCGGAGGTCGGCCCAGCCCAGGAGGCGGGAATCCGCGGCGGTGGCGTCGAAACGCTCGCCGAGCCTCGCCTCGAGCCACTCGGCGATCCGGAGGCCGATCTGGCGCGGCTGGGTTTCCAGGATCCATTCCAGACCGACGATGGGATCCCGCGCCCCGAGCGCGTGGCAGAGGGGCGATTTCACCCGCGAATCGAGGTCCGCATCCCTCGCGTCGAGGCGTCCCCGCATGGCCAGGCGCAAGAGGTGATGGAGTCGATCGTGGAGCAGCGGCACACCGCTCTCGGGAACCCCCGAGGTCACGTAGACGAGGGCGGGCACGCCGTACCGCCGCAGGATCGGAACCGCGTGCTCGGCGAAGTCCAGGTACCCGTCGTCGAAGGTGAGGACGCAGAGGTCCCGCTCTCCCCTCCCCCGTCCGGCGAGGGCCTCCAGGGCGTCGTCCAGGGTACCGACGTCGTAATGCTCCTTCAGCCAGGCGATCTGGCGCTCGAAGGTGCGGGTGCTGGTGAGGAGGCCGGGGATCACCCTCCGGACCATGTGCTCGAAGTCCGGGACCACGCGATGCCACGCGAAGATCTGGACCCTCCTCCCACCGGCCCGCCTCCGCTCCCAGTCGGCGATTCGGTTCCGCGCCCCGCTCCGATCCAGGGCGGCGCCCGCGACCTGCTTCACGGCCCTTCGCGCCGCGCGGATCAGATCGCGCCTGGTCGCATCCCAACCCTCCATGGCTCTCCCCCCTCGCGCGATTGCCGCGCTCTGCGATGTCTCCTCAAGTAGTCGACCGCGCCCTTCGGCAGGAAGGAACGGATCCACCCCCTCGCCCTTCGCTCCACCCCCTCGGCCCCGCGGAGCCAGAGGGCCCCCGGGCTCCTCGAATGCACCTGCAGGCGCAGGGTCTGCGTGGCGCGCGTCGCCCAATCCAGCTTGTAGGGCTCCACCCCGTGCAAGAAATCGTAGACACGCATGCCGCGACCGATCGCGCGTTCCATGGACATCCCGAGGAGGACGAGGCCCACGCTCTTGGCGCTCCAGTCGGGATCGTATCCGCTCTGGTAGAAGTAGTAGGTCGAGCCGCATTCGATCCCGTAGATGGAGGCGCGGCACTCCCCCTCCACCCAGAGCTCGTCGAAGCGCAGCCAGCCGGCGCGAGCGAGCTTCGGCACGACCTCATGGTGGAAGGCGACGTGCGCCCGCGTGCCAATCCCTTCGGAGCCTCCCTCGCCTTCCCAGCGGCGCTCGTGCAGGCGGAGGAAACGCTCCAGGGCGGCGGGTGCATCCGAGGCCGCGAGGACCAGGCGGTGCTCGCCCCCCATCGCCTCCACCTGCTTGCGTCGACGCCGGAAGTTCGAGGCGCGCCGGGAGCGCGAGAGGACCTCCTCCCAGGATCCGTGGAGGTCCACCTGGGGGCAGACGTAGCGGGGCTCGATCCGCGCTACGAAACCCTCGTCGGCGAGGGCACGGCGGTGGAACGAGGGGAGGAGCGCCGAGTCTGCGGGGAGTTCGAAGAGGTCGAGGACGTCGAAGCCGCCGGTGCCGGCCAGGTGCTCGGCGATGGCCTCCGCCACCTCGCCGCGCATCGCGGGAAGGGCGAGGAGATCGAGGTAGTCGGCGCCCCCGGTCTTTTCCCCGAGGAAGCCGAGCCTCGAGACCAGCGCCGTTCGTTCCTCGAAGAGCGGGAGGAGTCCGACGAGCTTCCCCTTCCGCCAGGCCGCCACGAGCCGAGGGCGACGGGGCCCGCCGAGGTGGCGATGCCACGCCTCCAGCCAGAGCGGCGAGAGGAAGGGGGGGCCGCCCACCTCGGCGTGCAGCGCCTGCCACGCCCCCCGCAGTTCGGCGAAGGCGGGCTCGCCCAGGTATTCTTCCACCCGGATCAACCGACCTCCTCCATGGCCTCGATGACCGCGTCCGCGATGCGGTCGACGGTCGGCGGATCGAGATCCTGGTGACAGGGGATCTCGAGGATCGTGCGGCGCAGATGATCGCTGTCGGGGAACATCCCCCACGGGACCCGGGGGTGCCCCCGCCTCCAGAAGTCGACGGCGTCGATCCCCCGTGCCCGCAGCGCCGCGAGCATCTGGCTCTTGCGCTCCGACTGGAGGGGATAGAAGAGCGGACAGACGCCCGGCGGGAGCTCGCCGAAGACCGGAGGGGACACCGAGCGCAGCCGACCCAGGAGGTGGAAGTAGCTCCTCCTGCGACGCTCCACGATCTTGGCGAAGTCCTGGGACTCGAGGATCACCCGACCGATCGGGCTCATCCCGAGGCGAACGTGCGAGCGATCGAAGGATTGGGTGCCGGTGGGCACGTGCCCCGCCGACCTCCATCGCATGGCCGAGCCGACCATGCGCAGGCTCCCCCGTATCGCCCGGCCGACATGGCCGGTGCGGAGTTCCAGACGCTGGAGGAGGGAGGAGGCCATCGGCGCGATCGTCGAGACCAGGTTCGGCCTCTCCCCCTCCGGCAGGCGGATCGCCGTGGGCTGTCGGAGCACGAGGACTCCGCCGTTCGGCGTGGGCAAGGTCTTGTAGAGACAAAAAATGGAAGCATGACCGAAGCTGCCCAGCGGGCGCTCGCCCGCCGAAGAAAGGAGCGCCAGGGCGCAGTCCTCGATCAGCTTGACTCCTTTTTCTTCGCAGGCCGCGGCGAGTTCCTCGACCGGCCCGGGAAATCCCAGGTAGTGGATGAGGTAGACCGCCGCCGTCTCGTTCCCGATCCTTCGGACGACCTCGTCCGGGTCCACCTGCATCCTTCGGTCCACGGGATAGAAGCGGGGACGGACCCCGGCCTCCAGGAGGGCCTCGAGCTCCACGCCGTGGAAGTAGGAGGGAAAGAGCACCTCCTTGCCCGCCAACCCCCAAAGGCGGGCGAGGGCGTAGATCCCGTTCCGCGCGAAGTAGACGAAGTGGGAGGAGGCATCGGCCAAGGGAAAGGGCGGGCGGGCCCTCGGCCTGCGCGGGAGGAGCATGGCGGGCGAGAGCGTCGGCAGGGCGCTTGCGACGAGGCGGCCGCGAACCGGGCTCTCACGCTCCTCGCCGATCGGTTCGACCAATGCTTCCACGCCCCCCTCCTCCTCTTCGCTCCCGAAGCCTGGCGAGCCACGGACCGAGCCTACGACGTGCAAGATAGAGCGCCCGGCCACGCGCGTTGGGCCGATGGATGAAACACCACCTGTGGGGGAGGACCCGATCGGTCCAGTCCAGCTTCCAGTCCATGCACGGACCGAGGAAATCGAAGACCTCCAGACCGCGGTCGATGCAGTCGGTGAGCACGTCCTCCATGAGGAGCTGGCCCGGCGAACAGGAGGCGAACGCTTCGTCGTAGGCGGGCTTGGGCAAGAAGTACCTCCCGCCATGGACGAGGCCGAAGTGCATGGCGACGGGCTCGCCGTCGCGCTCGAGGGAGTAGAACGCGAGCATGCCCTCGGCCTCGGCGTGGGCCGCGATCCGGTCGTAGAAGGCCCGCGTCCGGGGATCGGCGGCGATCGCGGTCCCTCTCCTCCCCTTCCAGCCGGAGGCCTCCAGCCGGTAGAAGCGCTCGAGCCAGGCCGGGTCCGCGCGCTCGGTCCGGCGGAAGGAGATCGCGCCCCCCTCGGCGAGGCGCTTCCTCCGGCGCCGGAGGTTCGCCCGGAACTTGGAGCTCAAGCGGCCATGCAGGGCCTCGACGCCGCCCGACGCGGGCAGGACGACGTAGGGGGTCCGCATGGATTCCCAGGTCCCGACGTGAAATCCCGCCGCGTCGGCGCGCGAGAGGAGACGCTCGGCGCTCCCTCCGGCCGGGACGTCGTGGATCTCGATCACGTCCCAGCCCGGCAGGGCCCGGAGGTGCTCGAAGATCGCCTCGGCGGCGGCCTCTTCCTCCCCCTCCTCCGCCAGCAGGTCGAAGCGACAGGAGTGTACGCCCGAGGCGCTGCGGAGGCGGCGGTAGGGAAATCCCTTCCAGCGCGCCTCCTCCTCGACGAGGGGAAGGATTCCGACGAGGCGGCCAGCACGCCGGACGCAGACGAGCCTCACGTGCGCGTCCGGCTCGAAGGACTCGAGGTGGATGCGGATCCATGCGGGGTGGAGGAAGGGCTCGTCGCGAGTGGCGGCGCCCAGAAGGCGCCGCCACTCCGCCTCGACCGCGACGATTGCGTCGGGCCCGCCGACGATCGACGTCGCGACCGCCTGCCTCCCCTCCCCCCTTCGAAGCATTCAGTTCCCCATCACCGCCTTGCTCAGGTGCCGCGGGGAATCGACCTCACGCCCCCGCGACACGGCCATCTCGTAGGCCAGGAGCTGGAGCGGCACCGAAGCCAAGATGGGCATCGCCACCTCGTCCACCTCCGGGATGGACATGACCCGATCGGCCTTCCTCCCGAGCTCGGAATCCCCCTCCGTTCCGACGGCGATCACCGTTCCTCCCTTGGATCGAATCTCGTCGAGGTTGGCGAGGATCTTGTCGTGCTGCCCGGACTTCGCCGCCACGGCGACCACGGGAACGCGGTCGGAGATGAGGGCGATGGGTCCGTGGCGGAACTCTCCCGAGGGGTAGGCCTCCGCATGGACGTAGCTCGTCTCCTTGAGCTTGAGCGCCCCTTCCAGCGCGACGGGGTGACCGTACCCGCGTCCGAGGTAGAAGAAATTCTCCGGCTGCCGCTGCTCGCCGGCGATCTGGCGCGCCTGGGGCCCGATCTCCCGGAGGATCCGCTCCACGTGCCGCGGCACGCGCTCGAGGGCCTGGACGACCGCGCGCTCGCGCGAAGCGTCGATCGATTTCCGCAGCCGCCCCAGGCCGAGGGCGACGGAGAGGAGGGCCGCCACCTGGCAGGTGAAGGCCTTGGTCGAAGCGATCGACACCTCGGTCCCCGCCTGCGTGAAGAGCGCCCCGTCGGCCTCGCGCGAGATGGTGCTCCCCTGCACGTTGCAGATCGCGGCCGTGCGGTGCCCCGCCCGCTTCGCCGCCCGGAGCGCCTCCAGGGTGTCGGTCGTCTCACCGCTCTGGGTGATCGCGATGGTCAGCGTGCCCGCCCGGGGGCGATGCGGCCAGTCGCGATACTCGGACGCGATGTCCGCCGAGGCCGGGATTCCCACGAGCTCCTCGATCGCCCGTCGTGCGATCAGCGCCGCGTGCCAGCTCGTGCCGCAGGCCGCCAGCTCGATCCTCTGGATCGATTGCGCGAACTTGGCGTCGATCCCGATCATGTCCGTCGCCGAGGTCCCCTTCAGCAACGAGGCGAGGGTGACCTCCAGCACTTTCGGCTGCTCGTGGATCTCCTTGAGCATGTGGTGTGGGAACCCCTGCCTACTGTCGTCCTCTTTCTCCATCTTTCTTGCCATCGACTCATGCCTCCAGCGCCGACATCGCCAGCGCGACGATCGCGAGCGCGGTCTTTTCCGGATCGTGGGCCAGACGTCCCGCCGGTGCGGACAGATCCGCCACCACCGGCTGGACCCCGAGCGATAGCACGTCGTCGGGGTTGCAGGGCACTCGATCCTCTCCGTCCCGCGCCGTGAAATTGGCGCGGGAATCCACGAGTAGCACGTCCACGACCTCTCCCGCATGGGTGAGCACCGCCTCCACGTGCGCGGCCGCATTCATCCCCCTGCTCTCCCCAGGCTGGCAGGCGAGGTTCTGGATCAGGATGCGGCGCCCCTTGCGGCGCCGGAGCGCGTCCGCGACCCCTCCCACCAGGAGGTTCGCGATCACGCTCGAATAGAGACTGCCGGGACCCATGATCACCGCGTCGGCCTCGAGGATCGCTTCGATGACCCCGGGGGTGGCTTCCGGCGCGCTCGGCACCGTCTCGATCCGACGCAACCTCTTTTCCCGCGGCTCGTTGAAGCGATGCTGTCCCACCACCCGGGATCCGTCCTCGCACAGTCCGACGAGTTCGATCCGCTCGAGGGTGGCGGGGTAGACCCGCCCCGCGCAGCCGAGGAGTTTCTCCGCCCGGCGGATGCCCGCGAGGAAGTCGCCCTCCATCTCCGCCAGCGCCGCGAGAACGAGATTGCCCATCGCGTGCCCGGCGAGCTCCCGACCGGCCGAGAAGCGGTACTGGAAGAGGCGCGTGAGCGGATCGGCCTCCGCCTCGGAGAGCGCGACCAGGCAGCGCCGGAGGTCCCCGGGCGGCAGGACGCCGTACTCCTTGCGGAGCCTTCCCGACGAGCCACCGTCGTCGCCCACCGCGACGACCGCGGTGATCTCCAGGGCGACGGAATGGCCGAGGCGGCGACGTACGCGCCGCAAGCCCTGCAACACGGTGGGAAGGCCCGTCCCCCCGCCGATGGCGACCAGCCGCACCGGTCGCGGCACCGACTCGAGCGCGAACGATCCCCGATGCACCACCCGGGTCTCGGCTTCCGTTCGCGCGATGGACATCACCCTACCTCGAGCCTCTGGCGAGCACGACGTGGCGGATCGTGTGGAAGACGATCGCCATGTCGAGAAAGATCGACGCGTTCTTCAGGTAGTACAGATCGTACTCCAGCTTCCGTTTCGCATCCTCGACGCTCGCCCCATACGGAAACTTGAGCTGCGCCCATCCCGTGAGACCAGGCCTCGCCGCGAGGCGGAGGCCATACCATGGGATTTCCCGCTCCAGCCATCCCACGAAATAAGGACGCTCGGGCCGCGGGCCAACGAAGGACATGTCTCCCTTCAGGACCGACCAGAGCTGGGGGATCTCGTCGATCCGCGCCTTCCGAAGGATCCGCCCCACCCGCGTCGTGCGCGGATCCTTCTCGCTCGCCCACTGCGGCCGGCCCTCGGCCTCGGCGTCGGGAAGCATCGTCCGGAGCTTGTAGAGCGTGAAGATTCGTCCCCCCTTCCCCACCCGCTCCTGGCGGTAGAGGATCGGCCCGCGAGAATCGATCCGGATCGCCAGGGCCGCCACCGCCAGCAAGGGTAGCGCGAGCAGGAGCCCCGCGAGGGAGAGGGCGACGTCGAGCGCCCGCTTGGCCTGAGTCTCCCGAGGGACGAAGTCGAAGCCCTCCGAGAACGCCAGCTCCTCGGCCGTGACGTCCTCCACCGGGATGCGCTGCAGGAGCCTTTCGTGGAGCATCGCCGGGGTGAGGCAGAGGAAGCCCGCCATGCGCGCCCGCACCAGCTCGTCGGCCACCGCGTCCATGCGGGAGGCTTCCAGCGCGAAGACGATCCAGTCGGCGCGCAACGCCCTCGCCGCCGAGACGAGGTCCTCCCCGTCCTTCGACACCCAGTGGCCGACCACGTCCACGCGGACCTCGGCCTCGCCGACGTCGCGGAGCACGCGCTCGGCCCGCTGCCCCTTGCCCACGACGAGGAGCCGGATCGGGGGCCCGAGGACGGTGGGGATCCCCCGGCGGGCGGCGGCCACCGCGGCGATCGCCGCCACCAGGGCGCCCGCGGCGAAGGCCCTCTCCTCCGGCGATCCCCTCGCCGCCCGGATGGCGAGGCCGATGGCGACCAGGGTCAGCGCGATCCAGGCGCGACGGCCGCCCCGCGATCGATCGGCGATCGCCTGCCGCAGGTCGTAGAGCTCCACGGCGTACATGGCGAGCGCAGAGCAGGCCACGGTGAAGACGGCCCAGGAGGCCGCACCCGGCAGGTTGGAGGCGAGCGCGGTGACGACGTGGAAGGCCCATTGTCGCGCGGCCGCCGGCCCCTTCTCGAGCGCCCACTCCCCCCAACCCTCCACCAGCGGCAGACCGGCGAGGGCGGCCCCCATCATCGCGAAGACCAGCACGAGGGACTGCTCGAGGAAAAAGAGAGCCGCCTTCGATCCCGGGAACGAGTGATGGAAGAGCCTGGCCATGATCCAGCGCCCCCGCCTAGTTCCGGCCGTAGTACTTGCGATAGCGGGGAACGCTCTCGTCACAGCCCGTGAGGACGCAGCCCAGGACCGCCAGCCCGGAAAATGCATCCATCGCCTCGCGGACCACCTCGGCCTGCGTCTCCCCGCTGCGGACGACCATCACCACGCCGTCCGCCACCGCGGCACCGACGTGGGCGTCGGCGAAGGCGAGGACCGGCGGCAGGTCCAGATAGATCTCCTCGTAGGAGTTGCGGAGCGTCTCCACGAGTTGGCGGAAGCGCGGGCTCCCCAGGAGGTGAGCGGGATCGTCCGCGGTCCGCCCCGCCGGGATCAGCGAGAGGCCTTCCGGCCCGGCCCGGATGGCCTGCTCCACCGGCACCTCCTGCTCGAGGATCGAGGCGAGGCCAGGAGGGACGTCGTCGAATCCGAAGAGCTTGGAGCTGCCGGGCCGCCGGAGGTCGCCGTCGACGAGGATCGTCTTGCGGCCCCGGCGCGCCGCGCAGGCCGCGAGGTTGGCGATGGTCGTGGATTTTCCCTCACCCGCGAGCGCCGAGGTGACGGCCACCACGGAAAGCGGCCTGGAGGCCCGCAGGCGATCGAGACGGTGGTGGAGCAGGCGGAATTGCTCCGCCGCGGGTCCCATCGGTTCGAGGATCGTCACGAGTCGAGAATCGATGGATGGATACGACAACACCGATGTGGAAATCACCTTCGCTCCCATGTCTTGCCTTTCTCGTTTTCAATTTGCACACCAACCCCCCGAAGCTCACTCCCCGTTGGGGCCGGCTCTCCTCGATCGCCGATCGAGCGAGGGCACGGATGCGAGCACCGGAACGCCGAGCCGCTTGCGCGCCTCCATCGCTCCGCGCATGGACGTGTCCCGAGAGGCCCGGTACGAGGCGAGAGCCACGCCGGCCACCAACCCACCGAGGAGCGAGAGGAGGAGGACCTGCAGGGGTTTGGGTTCGCTCGGCGAGAGCGGGACGATTGCCGGCTCGATCACGCGGAAGAGCGATCCCCGCTGCCGCCTCTCCAGGTCTTCGGCCAGTTCGGCCTCCACCTTCCGGGAGAGCAGCGTGGTGTATTTTTCCCGCACCGCGCCGTAGTCCCGAAGGATGCCTTCGAGTTCCGCGCCCACCGCCGGCGTGGCATCCACCCGCCGAAGGTAGGCGTCGGCCCGCCGCTGGTAGTCGAGGGCGAGGTCCCGGAGCCAGCGGATCTCGTCTTCCACCCGCCGCTCCTCGTTGTCCCCCTGCGAGACCGCCTCGCTCGCCGCTTCGTAGCGCGAGCGCGCGAGGCGATAGGCGCGCTCCGCCGCCACGAGCTCCGGATGGTCGCCCGTATAGATGGATCTCGCCGCCATGTACTCGCGGCGCGCCTCGTTCATCGCGGCGGCGAGCCGGCCGACCTCCACGTTGCTCTCGGCTCCGGTCCTCGCCAGCGCCGACCGCCGCCTCTGCGCGTCGGAGAGCGAGAGAAGCGTGGCTTCGGTCAGGCCGCTCAAGCGATCGAGCTGGCGGAGGTTCGACTCGAGCACCTCCGGCAAGCGATCGGCGTGCCGGGCCTTGAAGGCGGCGAGCTTCGACTCCAGCTCCTCGACCTGGGGCCGGATGTTCTCCAGCTCCGCCTGGAAGATGGCCGCGGCGCGCGCGGCGGCCTCGGCCCGCTCCTCGCTGGCGATCTCGGCGTAGACCTCGGGAATCCGGTTGGCCACCCGAGCGGCCTCCTCGGCCGAGCGGGATTCGTAGGAGACGACGTAGCCGTTCTCCCCCTCCACACGGACCTCGATCCGCCCTCGCAGCGCCTCCACCGCCGCAGAGGGGCCGTGGGACTTCACGAGTTCCGGAAAGAGCCCCTCCTCCCGGACGATGCGCGAGAGCACGTGCTCGCCGAGGAGGGCGTGGCGGATCGTGGCGATCCGGCTCTCCGCCGTCTCGGTCACGGTGGGAGAGACGTACTGCTCGGGGAGGACCTGGAGGTCCATCCGAACCGCGGCGGTCGCCACGTACTTGCGGGGTGTGAGGAGGCCGTAGAGCGCGCCGAGCCCGAGCGCGAGGGCCAAGCAGATCCCGACGATCCGCTTCTGTCTCCAAATCCCGAGGAGAAGCTCGTCGAAGGGAGGAGACGTTTCTAAATTTCTTTCCATTTTCCTTACCTCTCCCGCGTCTCGCGGCCCAGTTCCCACGACAGACCGATGCCGACGATGTTTCTGGAGATGCCCAGGGCCGGGAGGTCCCCCTCGCGAACCTGTTCCTGAAAGATCCTTCGCCAGCCCACGCGCGCCCGGAGGTCCGAGGTGATGGCGTAGGAGATCGAGGCGGCGCCCGACCAGCCCAGCACGAAGGCGGGACGGTCCGGTGCCGCGCCGTTCTGGAAGGCGCCGAGGACGAAGGTCGCCTCCCATCTCCTCCAGGGCGCCCAGATCAGGACCGCGCTCCCGGAGTCCCCCCAGACCGCGCCCTCGAAGCCGGTGGCACCGAAGAGCGAGCGCTCGTACTCCAGCGAGACCACCATCCCGGGGCGCCGGTAGGAGATGGCGGCGCGGCCGATCGGCAGCCAGCTCGAGTCGCCGGACGCCCGGTACCGGCCGGGACCGCCCTCGAGATCCAGTCGCAGCGTCCGGCTGAGCAGGCGAGACCAGCCGAGCCGCGGCTCGTGCGAGGAGGCGTCGGGGCCACGCACTTCGTCGAAGTACTGGAAGCGGTACCAGAGGGACACCGTGTCTCGGGGTCCCAGGGCCAGCGCCAACCAGCCCTGGGGGGCGTGCACCGCGCCGTCCACCGCGGCGACCTCGTCCACCCGGACGATCTCCTCCCGCATCTGGGCCCCGAGGGTCCAGGTGGGGGTGAGGCGATGCGAGAGGCCCGCCTGGAGGTCCG
>Ga0180216_1001049_pt1 | contig 25784 bp, 14 predicted proteins | sample eDN3rd37CBELigMG_FD_128879 | JGI IMG/M metagenome (GOLD analysis project Ga0180216, IMG submission 128879) | Enriched Miracle-Growth compost microbial communities from Emeryville, California, USA - eDNA 3rd pass 37_C BE-Lig MG (version 2)... ... | reverse complement strand
TAGATGCAGCCTTAGTTGCACCAGCAGCAACGGCGGAAGCAGTAGATTTAGCCGCGTTGCTAACAGCAGTGGTAGCCGCTTTAGTAGTGCTAGCCACGGTAGATGCAGCCTTAGTTGCACCAGCAGCAACGGCGGAAGCAGTAGATTTAGCCGCGTTGCTAACAGCAGTGGTAGCCGCTTTAGTAGTGCTAGCCACGGTAGATGCAGCCTTAGTCGCGCTAGCAGCAACAGCGGAAGCAGTAGATTTAGCCGCGTTGCTAACAGCAGTGGTAGCCGCTTTAGTAGTACTAGCCACGGCAGATGCAGCCTTTGTCGCGCTAGCAGCAACAGCGGAAGCAGTAGATTTAGCCGCGTTACTAACAGCAGTAGTAGCAGCTTTAGCAGTGCTAGCCACAGCGGAAGCAGTAGATTTAGCCGCATTACTAACAGCAGTAGTAGCAGCTTTAGCAGTGCTAGCCACAGCAGTAGCAGCTTTGGTCGTACCAGCAACTACAGCAGAAGTAGTAGCTTTAGCGGTACTAGAGACAGCAGCAGCAGCTTTAGTAGCGGTAGTAACAACAGCGGAAGCAGTAGATTTAGCGGCATTGCTAACAGCAGTAGTAGCAGCTTTAGCAGTGCTTGCTACAATTGTAGCTGCCTTTACTGTATTGGATGCAACAGCTGTTGTTCCATTAACAATTGCTGAAGCAGCCTTACTAGTCGTTGTTTTTATTTTGTTTGCGACATCATTTGCTAATTTCGCAGTGCCTGCAACCACTGAGGCTATACCTGTCTTTAGAGCGGTAGAGGTTACTTCGGTTGCTTTATTGACCGTATTTGTTACTGCAACAGCTGCTTTCACAGCTCCAGCCGTTACAGCAGGTGTCAACTCAGATACTTTGTTACCAATAGAGTTATATAATGCCTCGACTCCATCCTTGGCATGCTCTTTAATTGATTTTCCATTAATTTCGGTCTTAAATATAGCATCACTAGCAAAACCAACTGCGGCTCCTACAATAGCCCCTCCCACTATACCTGGTATTGTACCACCGCCAGGAATGATAGCATTGCCAACTACTGCGCCGATCTTACTTCCTGCTAAGCACCAGCAGTAATAGTACCTGCAGTAATCGCAAAATTAACCGTAATACCTGCGGCAACTCTAGTACCGCCACCATTTTTATAGTCTGAAGGAATATCTTTCGAACTGTCTATAGCCCCAGTTATTGCACTTACTGATGGACCTAGTGCTTTACCTCCTATAGAGGCTACCTTTCCAAGCTGTTGATCAAGCTTGTCTACTTGATCCAACACGCTGTTCACTTTATTTAATGCTTGATTTTGGTTTAGAACGTTTTTTAGTTCATTTGTTTTTCTTAAATCATTGTAAACATCATAAATTTCCATTGCGCGATTGATTGGCTTTGTTGGAATATTGATCTGTTGAGAATTTGTTGAAACATCAATGTTTGTCCCTGAACTAGAATGTTGCTTTACTTGTCCGTTTTGATTGTAAGTCACAAAAGTACTTCTTAACTGAAGTTGACTAGCCAATACAGGATTAGAAACTAGAGGTGGTGATACTTGCTGCGCTGAAGTAGTCTTAATGGTAGGAGTTGAACTTGAGATGGTGGATTGCTTAGAATTCGTTGAAGATTGTTTTTGTTGCTGAGTTAATGTTTGGTTACTCAACTGAGTTAAAAGGCTATTAGAGAGTAACCGATTGTTTAATAATATACTCATATCTCTCCTCCAAATTACAATATCAACAGCAGTGTACAACGAATCTCAAAATTTGTAAATATATTAAATATGTTCAAGAGATGTATTGTATTGCATGTACGAACCTGTACATGATAAAAACTCCCTCCGAAACGCTAGGCAAGCACCTTCACATTTAAATAAAAGGCTCTTCATAACGATCAGTAGGGAGTTCAGGCTAATCACACCTTAATTCAATTAAGAAATGTGGTGATTATGGTGGTGATGCTTATGCTTATGCTTTGGCTTCACTTGACCACGAATTTCACCAGACGGATGTTGTGCAGTATGCACATTCACATATACTTTTTTCAAGAAAAATAGTTTGATAAGCTTGAATAGAGAATGGCCAGCTAATGGACCTTCAAAATTGCTTGGTGAAATTTTGCCGAAAACAACACCTTTGTCTACGGAAATACCAGGGTTTGTAGGGCCAAACAGATTGTAAATGCGAGGGCCGTTTTGACCTTTTCTACCGAGGTGTAAGTCAATTCTAGTTACACTACCGATATTTTTTACTTTTACTAGATAAAGCAGCTTGAATTGACCACCAATTCTTTTTAATTTAAAAAGTGCTTTACCAGAAGCATTAGTGGAAACACTTGGCACCTCGTGAGATCCAGTCAACCATGCTTTAAATAATTTACTCAATGAAATTCACTCCTTATTTTGAAGATACAATAATCTATGCTCCGCCAAATGTTTAGCGTGTACGAAAGTCTATTTATAGAAAAATAGGTAGATGAAGATATCCTTATAGTTTAATAGGCGAGTGATAGCTCAAAAATTTAAAAGGTGCCCGATTCTCTGTTATACTAAAGAGAAATAGAATCAATACATAACCTCACTAGACAATAAAAAGGGGAAATGGGTCGGATGGTTGTGAAAAAACGCTGGTCGATGCTTTTTATTATGATGATATGCTGTTTACTAATGACAGGCTGTAGTGAGTGGCTCAGCAATGACTATGAGGAAGAAGCAGTTGTTGTTGAAGAGGGGAACGTAGTATGGGAAGCTGAAGAAGTCGCTGACCTCAAGCCAGGGCAAGACGATGATGGAGAAGCAGCGTGTTCTAGCGGAGAACGCTATATCGATGAAGAAGGAATTTGTGCATTGCCCATCGCTTGCAATGATGTTGTGGAATGTGAGCTTTGGGGAGAGCAGCAAGTTGAATTGTTGTCGAATGTATATGGCAGCTTTGTTGAGGTAGAGGGGATTGAGCTTACTGAAGAAGAGGAAGCTCTATCTGAAGAAGAAGAGGAGATTCTCGTCACCTATTCTATTCAAGATCATGAGCTAGCGCTTGATGGCCAAGAGGCTGATGAAGGCTTCTACGAAAGCCTGTGGAATGAATTCAAATGGATTATTCCAGAGCAGTATCGATGGATGATTACTTCGTTTGCAATCTTTTCGCATGTCGATACATTAGCCTATGTGGTTCAGGAGGATGACGACTGGGAAAGCTGGTCACTAGGGATTAATGTAGAGCAAAACGGTACCATGAATGAAGCGATCGGCACATTAACACATGAATTTGGCCATCTATTATTTTTGAATAGCAACGAGCTAGACCCGTACGGTGATTCTCAATCCTGTGACACTCTTTATATGGAGGATACAGGCTGCTTATATGAAGCTTCCTACCTGTATGCTTTTAAGCAATTATTTTGGGACGATGAAGCAGGAGAAGCAGAGTTTAGTGAGGATGAATTTGTAACGGAATACGCGGCAAGCCATATTGATGAGGATATGGCAGAGTCGTGGATGCATTTTGTTTTGGATGCTAAGCCGCAAGGAGACAGCATTGCCGAGCAGAAGGTATTGTTCTTCTACGAGTATGAGGAGCTTATTCATTTGAAAAATGAGATTTTAAGCCGCGTCGCAACATTAATGGAAAGAGCGGCTTAGAGGGTAGAATAGAAAATGAAAGAGTGAAGGAGGGGAAGCTATGAATAAACAACAATTGAAAATCATTGTAGAGCTTTCCAAAGGAAAATCGCTTATCGAGATCGGAGAAGCATTAGAAATAACTCAGCCTACCGTTACCTTTCATATGAGGAAGCTGGAGGAGGAGCTTGGCTTGTCGCTCTATCGCAAGGAAAAGAGAAATCTAGTGCTGACTGAGGCAGGCCGTGAGCTCATTCCTTATGCCAATCAAATATTGAAGCTGATGCTAGAGGCGAAGAAAAAAATGACCGCAGTGCAAAATAGACAGCAGCCTAAGCTAAGAATAAGCGCAAGTCATACGCCAGCTAATTATTTCTTACCGCCTTATATCGAAAAGTTTAAGGAAGAGAATCCACAGCTTGAAATTAATATCGCAGTTAATAAGGCTAGAAAATCAATTCAGCTGTTAAAGGATAATGAAATTGATCTGGCAGTCGTTTCCTTGCAAAATTTTGCGGTTGAGGGATTGAACATCCATCCATTAATTGAAGACAAGCTGCTCCTCGCTTACTCGCCAGACCATGAGCTGGCGGGCGAGGATGAAATTACTGTAGACAAGCTCCAGCAAATGACCTTCTTGCTGCATGAAGAAGGAACAACATCAAGAGTAGTTACGAACGACTGGGCGGCTAAAAATAATGTTGCGATGAGTAAGCGTAAAGAGTTTACATCCATTGAAGCCATTAAGGAAGCGGTAAAGAGAGGCTCAGGCATTGGTATCCTGCCAGAGAAAAGCATTCAGCAGGAACTAGAAGGTGGTGCAATTAAGGCTGTACCGCTGCCTGCTTATGAATATAGAAGATGTATTTGCCTTGCCTATCGAAATGAGGAATTACTTTCACCTCAAGTTAATTCCTTTATATGGTTTGCAATTGAAAATATGAAATAATGTTTACTAAATTTTAGAAAATTTACGTTCTTACTCTAGTTAACATTCCATATTCTTCTATAGTATAATGAATCTATAGATTTTCTTTAACAAGCAGAACTGGAGAGGATCATGAATTGAAACGTCGTTATGCAATAGGTTTGCTTATTGTGCTTATGCTACAAGCAGGGTGCGGAACCAGCTCCAGTCTAGTAAATGATAATAGCAAAGCAACCATTACTGGAGACGAGACTGACTTGACGGTCTATCTCAATGATTTTGATGAGATGATTGGACCATTGTTTGAGGAAGCGACAGGCTACAAGGTTAATCTTGTACAAGGCGGAGGAGCAGAGATCTTGTCTCGCATTGAAGCGGAACGAGGCAACCCTCATTGGGATGTTGTTTGGTTAGATATGATTTCGTCGATTCATGGTCTTGGTATGAGCGGAATGCTATATGAGGACTACACGCCCGACAACGCTTCTAAGCTAACCGATGTGTACCGTTCGCTAGTACCTGAGCAACGCTGGTATTATCCGACAAGTGCGCATGCAGCTTCTGTCATTGTCTATCATAATGATGAGCTTTCTGCTGCAGAAGCCCCTAAGTCTTGGGAGGATTTCTCTGATCCTACCTTTAATGAGATGATAGGGATCGCTGATCCAACAATAGCCGCTCCAGCATATAGCTTTATCAATTGGTTTTTCTACAAGGATGGTATGGATAGCGGGAAGCAGATGATCAGCGACTGGCTAAATAATGGCTTGAGCATTTTTCCGAAAAATCCGAATGTGGCGATGGCTTTATTATCAGGACAAATTAAAATCGCTGCATTGCAAGAGAGCAATGCTCATCGACTTATTCAAGAGAATGAGAAGCTTTCACTGGTTTGGCCGGAGGAAGGCGCTCCCGCATCGGTTCGTGTTGCTGCTATTTCCAAAGATACGACAAAGCTCGAGGCTGCCAAGGCGTTTGTTAACTTCCTCTTAGATCCCGCAACACAGCAAGCCATTATCGAAGCAAGTGATGAAGCGTATCATGAGCCTTCTGTTGAAGGAGTTACTCCTAAATTAGATCGTGATTCAGGGGCAAAGCTTTTATTTGCCGATGCAATGTCCTCATATAAGCAGGAAGCGGAGATTAAGCAATGGTTCGCAGATTATTCGATACGCTAATTATGAAATTACCCAAAGGTGAAAGCAAAGCGGGATGGCTGGTGCTAGCATTGCTCATCATACTCATACTAGCTCCACTGCTTTCTGTATTATTACAAATTATTGTGCCGGGATATTTTTGGGGTAATCGTCAGCCTGGACAGCTCGACTTATTACTTGAAGTATTTCGAAGACCGTTCTGGCTTCGTTCCTTTCAAAATTCGTTAATTATTGCGTTTAGCACGACAGCACTCGGTACATTGCTGGGAACAGTGCTTGCCATTCTTCGCTCGAGCTGGGACTTCCCAACGGCGAAGTGGCTTGATATTGCAGCGTGGCTGCTGCTTGTAACGCCTTCGTTTATTATCGCACAGGGCTGGATTTTATTTGCGGCTAATGATGGCGTTGCGTCACAGCTGCTAGGTGCAACCTTTGTTGGGGATTTTATCTTCCATCCTAGCGGATTTATATTTATTATGGTGTTATGTAAGTTTCCTTTGGCATATCTTGCCGTCCGTGCGGCAATGTCATGGAATGTTGAGAGCTTATCCCAATCAGCCCAATTAACAGGGGCTTCTTCATTAACAATATGGCTGGTGATTCGCCTCCCATTATTAAAACCAGCTATTCGATCAGGTGCAGCATTAGTGTTTATGGATTCTATTGGAGACTATGGAATTCCAGCGACAATGTCTGCCTTATATCGCTTTCCTACACTGCCTTATGCCATACATTCTGCGATCTATTCCTCCCCAGTAAGATTCGATATGGCTGGCGTGCTTTCGTTTTATTTAATATTAATTATTATGCTTGTTCTACTCATACAATTGTATATCATGAGAAACACACGCTACGATAGCTTAACTGCGGGTGCAGTACGTAGTAAACAGCGCAAACTCCCTAAGCATGCTTGGCTAGTAACGCTTGGGAATATCCTATTTTTAGGGGTAGCTGTCGGTGTGCCGATTGGCTGTACGCTGTTTATTTCCTTAGTACATTCACCTTCTGCTGGGTTTGCTTGGAGCAATCTTACCTTTAGCCATTATAGCGAATTATTTGCCGATCGTTCGATGTTTCTTGAAAGCTTGCTTCGCTCACTTACGATCTCTACGGTAGCGGCTCTTGTTGCACTGGCAATTGGGGTAATTATCGCTTATGTGCTCGTATTTGTCCGATTTAAGCTAAAGGCTGTGATCGAAGTGACAACATTGGTCGCTTTAGCTGTTCCTGGCGTCGTGCTTGGGATTGGCTATATTTTCGTATGGAATCAGAAATGGCTGGAGCCTTACGGCTTGCTGCTTTATGGAACGCCAGCAATATTGGTGCTTGCGGCAATAGCTGGAGCAATCCCGATTACGACACGTATTTTATCTGGCATGATGGCTACCATTCCGCGCAGCATGTTAGATGCAGCGCAGCTGCAAGGTGCGTCGTGGATGAAGAGAGCGATTGTCGTCTTATTTCCTTTATGTAAAACAACATTGCTTACAGCGGCACTATCGGCATTCGGAATAAGCGTGTTTGATTTAGCGGCTAGCTCCTTATTATTTCCTCCCGGACAGATGACATTACCGGTTATGATTAATAGAGCTTTTGAGAATATGAGCTTTGGCTATGCAGCAGCAGCTACTACGCTTGGTGGAATTATCGTGATTAGTGTCATTGTGTCAATCAACAGGCTTGCTAAACTGGAGTTGTGGAGGAAACAGTGATGAATTCAGATTCTAATGCTAACATTCTATTAAAGGTTTCACATTTGAAGAAGAAATATGATTCAGACTATATCATTAATGACTTGAGCTTTGAAGCTTATCGTGGAGAGTTTATTAGTATACTGGGACCTTCGGGCTGTGGAAAATCGACACTACTGCAGCTTATTGCGGGCTTTCTTGAGCCGGATGAGGGTGAAATTTACATAGCCGATCAGTTAGTATCATCAGCTACGACAATGGTTGGGCCAGACAAACGGGGTGTCAACATGGTTTATCAAAACTATGCGCTGTGGCCTCATATGAATGTGATCCAGCATATTGATTTTGGATTAAAGCAGCAGAAATTAAGTAAAAGTGAGCGTGAGCATACGGCACAGCATTTAATCGAGATGCTCAGATTGCAAGGGCTTGAGCAGCGTTTGCCTTCGGCATTATCGGGAGGACAGCAGCAGCGAGTCGCTATAGCACGTGCGCTTTCGACCGCACCCAAGCTATTATTGCTTGATGAGCCGATGTCTAATTTGGACAGCAATTTGCGGTTGCAAATGCGATTTGAGCTAAAGACTCTATTTAAGCAGCTAGGAACGACCGTGCTTTATGTCACGCATGAGCCAGAGGAAGCGTTGTCCATGGCAGATCGTCTGCTGCTGATGAAGGACGGTCGTGTTGAGCAAATTGACACGCCGCAAATGTGCTACTATCGTCCCGTAAGTCCGTGGGTAGCGGGCTTGCTTGGCGCGATTAATAGTACAACATCAAGTGAGATTGATCAGAGTGAGGAAGAGGTAAAGGTTGGAGAGCAAAGGCTGCGAGGAACAGTTCCAGTTCCCGAAACATATATTCCAGCCGGTAATCGGGTAGAACTAAGAAGCCGACCTGAAGATATTCAAATTTTTCTAGAAAAGCCAAAGTCCATTCCTGAAAATTATTCCTTAATTAGAGCGCTAGTTCGCTACAGCAGCTTTGAAGGGAAGCATTGGCGTTGCACACTGTTTGTCGAGCCAGATCTAATTTTTTATGCACTACATAATGAATATATCCCACCTAATACTGAGATATGGGCGACAAGCGCTGTCGATGCAGTGTATATCTATCCGACTAGTAGTTAAGCATGGTTGAAGCTTCAACCATGCTTTTTAGCAACAATTTCATATTAATGGTTGCGCTATCATCAACTCAAAATTAAACTAAGAGGAAGATTCATATAGAAAGTGAGAGGAAGGGTAGACATGAGTGAAGAGAATATGCATGCAAATTGGGTGGAAACAGCTTGGGAGCAAACGAAGAAAAAGGTAGAGTGGAGCAGCCAGCGTATTGGTGCACATTTTCCTCATGCAAGTATAGATGGTCAATATAAGCTTGAGCCTGCCCATTGGTGGACAGCAGGCTTTTGGCCAGGTCTGCTTTGGTTGCTATATGAAAGCGATCGCAATGCAGCTGAGAGCTTTAAGGAAATCGCGGCTGATTGTGAGAATCAGCTTGATCAAGTATTGCTACAATATGACAAGCTTGACCATGATATGGGGTTTATGTGGAGCTTAACGAGCGTAGCACAATATAAAATCGAAGGAACAGAAGCGTCTCGTCAACGCGCCTTGCTTGCTGCAAGCGCATTAGTTGGTCGATTCAATATTAAAGGAAACTATATTCGAGCATGGAATCCATGGAGCCCGGGGGAACGCAACGAAGGATGGGCAATTATCGATTGCATGATGAATCTACCGTTATTGTACTGGGCAAGTGAAACAACTGCCGATCCACGCTTTAAGCATGTAGCGATGGCACATGCAGATACGGTACTGAAGCATTTTATTCGTGAGGATGGCTCAGTGTATCATATCGTTATTTTCGATGCAGAAACAGGAGAGCATGTTGGTTACAATGGCGGTCAAGGTTATGCTCCAGAATCTGGCTGGTCACGTGGTACAGCTTGGGCGCTTTATGGAATGGCATTAAGCTATCAATATACGAAGGAGCAGCGATATTTGGAGGCAGCGAAACGCGTAGCACATTACTTTATCGCTAATTTGCCAGAGGATGCAGTACCTGTATGGGATTTTCGCATACCTGAAGGGGTAACACCGTATCGTGATTCCTCTGCTGGAGCATGTGCTGCATGCGGATTGCTATTAATTGCTGACTTAGTACCAAGCGAGCAAGCAGAATTATACCGTAAGCAAGGTGAACGTATCCTACACTCGCTTTATGCGAACTACGGCAGCTTTGCTGATGACGCTCAAGAAGGCATCATCTTGCACGGTACGAGCCATTACCCAGAGCAGAGAAATCTCGATGTGCCACTGATTTATGGCGATTACTTCTTTGTTGAAGGGATAGCGCGTTTGCGTGGCAATGTGACAATCCCTTGGTAAAAGACTAACATTTTAGTATTTGCTTGATATGGGAGTAATATACTACAATGGAGGAAAGAGAGTTTACGGCGCTTTAGTTCCTAATAAAAGGAGAGATCGAAGATGAGCTTAAGAACTTGTCCTCATTGTGATTCGCCAATAGCATTACACCTTACGAGATGTAATTATTGTAATGGTAGATTAGAGGCACCAGAGCCAGAAACGTTTCAAGCTGCACCTCCGCCACCGCCACCGCCTAATGGGACATTTAGTCAGTCTCAGGCACAGCAGGGACAATATCAGCAGCCACCACAAGGGCAGTATGGAGCGCAGGGACAATATCAGCAGCAGCCACAAGGGAATTACGGGGCGCAGGGACCGTATCAGCAGCAGCCGCAAGGGCAATATTCACAAGGGTTTAACCAAGGTCCACAGCATCAAGTGCCGCCGTACCAACAAGGATACGGGCAACCCTATGGTCAGCCTTATGTAAGACCATATTATCGCAATCCGAAAAGTAAGATTGCAGCAGGTTTGCTAGGTATATTTTTAGGTGGCTTTGGCATTCATAAATTTTATCTAGGACGTATAGGCTGGGGAATTGTGTATTTGCTTTTCTGCTGGACATATATTCCTGGAATTATTGGGTTTATCGAAGGAATCGTTTACTTGGCATCTAATGAAGATAATTTTCATAGAAAGTACAGTCGCTAATAAGCGAAGAAACGACGGCTCGCAGGCTATGCTCTGCGGGCCGTCGCTTCTGATTCTAAGCGTTGTAGAAATTCTCTTGGAGAAATACCTTCAACCTTCTTAAAGACTTTGCTAAAATAAAAGGCGCTATCATAGCCAAGCTTCTGTGAAATTTCATATACACGCCCTTCACCGCGCATCATCATTTCTTTCGCTGCAGCGATTTTCGTCTCCGTAATATATTCTACGAAGTTGACTCCAGCCACTTTAGAGAAAAGAGTACTTAAGTAGTTGGGGCTAAAATTAAATACATCAGCAACATGATTCAGCGTTAGCTTCACGTTAAGATTGCGCTTAATATACTCCTGCACATTATTGACGATTTGCGTTTTATAGCTCTGCGTATGTGAGGAGAGGAAGTCACAGCAGCCATCTCTGAATTTCGTTAACCAATCGATGACCTCGCCAATGGCATGCATTTGATAAATGCTACGATATCCTTCAGGCTCGTCCTCAAAGATTTGCTCCACCATATCCTTTCCGTTGGCAAGCATTGCCGTAGCCATAAATAGCACATTACAAGCAGCATCAATGGCTGGTACAAGCGCATCCTGTCTGCCTTGGAAGGTTTCGATCATGCTTGTAATAACGGAATGCAGTGCGCGTGTGTCAATTTCCTCAAATGCACGTCGCATTTGTGAACCCATCGCAGAAAAATCAAATATGGTATTTTCATAAGCTGGCTTATTATTAGTGTGAAACAGAAATGACTCTTGCTTGACGGCTTGCGGCAGCATCTGACGCGCGACCTGGAAGCTATCACGAATAAGATAAGGATCCTTAACGGCGTAGCCGACGGAGCCCATAATGGTCACATTGAAATAATTGCTTAATATAACAGCCATATTTTCTAACAGCCTTTTAACATCAGGAGCCCAAAGCTGCGGATCAGTTGTAGGCAGCGGAAGCGTTATGGCGAAGTTACGCAAATCCAAGCTAGTGACAAAGCAAGGTCTGTCGGTTTGCAGCGTACTTTTCGCCATTTCCAGCGTACTGGTGCACAGCGCGACTAGCTTATCACCGCGTGGAGGGACGCTTTCAGGCTCTTCAATACGGCAAATGCTAACGGCATAAGCAGGCTCATTTAGCTCAATCGATAAATCATCCTTATGCAGCAAAAACTGGCTGCGATTTTCGAATAAGTTGTTGAATAGACGAATAAAAAACTTATCTCGCTGAGCGTTCAAGTTGCTTCTGTAATCTAAGCTTGGTGCGTTTTCAAGCTCGCGATATTCCTCAAGTCTGGCAATAGTCTTAATGATGGAGTCGGTAAGCGCTTGTGGTGTAAGCTCGAGCTTCACCAAATAATCGGCAGCTTGAACCTCAATCGCCGCCCGAGCATATTGAAACTCCTCATAGCTCGTCAAAATAATGAACAGCGGTAGTCGACCGTATTTCTTGCGTACGTTTTCCGCCACCTCTAGCCCAGTTTTGACAGGCATTTTAATATCTGAAATGACGATGTCTGGTCTAAGCGATTCGATCATCTCTTCAAGCTGTGCACCATTTTGCGCGGTACCGACAATTTCAATATTGTATTGCTCCCACTTAATCATCGATTGCAACCCAACACAGACTAGTGTTTCATCATCAGCAATCAATAGCTTTATCATGGTCATCCCTCCTAGACGCTGTCGCCAGGCTGCAGCTTGTTATTAGCAGGCAGCAGAATCGACATTCTGGTATATTGCGAAAGCTCACTTTCAATCGATAATCCATATTGCGGGCCGAATGCTAGACTTAGACGCTCGTTCACACTGCTTAAGCCTAAATGCGTCATCATATCTGCCGAGCTGGATTCCGCTTTCATTAGAATGGAGTCTATTTTTTCAGAAGCTATCCCAACTCCGTTATCCTCTATAACAATTAACATATCGAACATTCCACTGCGCTGGATTGTAATATTGATTAGTCCGCTAGTGCCTTTCGGCTCGATGCCATGGAAGATCGCATTCTCCACAATTGGCTGCAGCGAAAAGCGCGGTATGAGACAGTCTAGCAATTCCTCTGCGAGTATATGCTTTTCTAATGAGATCATGCTTCCATAGCGATATTTCTGAATGAGAAAATAGTCATCCAGCAGTGCTAATTCCTCTCTTAGTGGCACGAGCTTGCGAATATCCTTCGTAATATTACGCAGCAATCTCGATAAGGAGGTCGTCATCTCGGCAATTCCGCGCGCGTTTTGAATCGTAGCCATCCATTTGATCGAGTTCAGTGTATTATATAGGAAATGCGGGTTGATTTGGCTTTGCAGCATGCGATATTCAAGCTCCTGCTTTTGCTTCTCGTCGGCAAGCCTAGTTTCCATCAGCGCAACGATATCCTGAGATAATCGATTAATTCCTCTGCCTACGTCGCCTAGCTCATTGTCCCACTCAATCATTTTATCTACGAAAAACTGCCCTTGGGCGATTTTGTCCATTCGTTTTTTCAGCTTTTCTACAGGATTACTAATCGTTCTCGTCAAGTAAATGGTAATAATCCCACTGAGCGTCAACACTAAGCAAGAAACGCCAATCATCAGTAATATCCATATATTCGACAGCGAGGTCAGTTGCTTCATATCTAACGTTTGCGTCAGCTTAATGCCATCGATTACGGGATAAGATACGCTTATACCATGTGTGCCATCAGCCGCTTCGATTTGCGACACTACGGTTTGTGTGCCAGTGGAATAGTCAGAGATGTAAGCGGTATCAACATAAGCTGAAGTAAGCGGCGTAATATGCTCCCCGTCGATTACGTATTGGGTTTCACCTAAGGTAAGCAGTAGCTTTGAACCATTAGGCAATGAGTAGCCTAATAGCTTATCCGTTATTACTGAGGTTGCTGCTAGCATATATACTGTGCCAACGGTTGAGCTCTTACTATAGATAGGAAAAACATAAGGGATGACATTGGCATGTGAGAACGGGTCCTTGGCGATCTGCCCCCAGTAGGTCGACTGCTCCGGAACGATTGATTTCAGCAAATGAATATTATGCTTATTTAATGGCTGCATTGTACTGCTGGCGACGTTATCTACTTGCAAAAATTTATTTGCGTTGTCGGTAACGACTAGACGACGAACATAGTTATTGGAATAATTCGAGCGAAAGTCTTCCTGCATCGAGTTAAATACAATAATTGCATCCATTGCTGTTGCATCATCAGACGTAAAGTATTCGGCAAGCAACGTATTGGTTTTTGAATTGGCACTTGTTATCATTGCTAATGCTGATAAGTTAATTAAATCCTTCTGTATAATATGGGCAACGAGCTGCAGGTTAAATTCTGCGGCCTGCACCGCTGTTTTACGCTGAAAATATGAAATGAGCTCATAGCTGAAAATAGATAAGAGAGAAGCAATTAGTAGCGCAAAAACAGTCATTATTAATATAATCCGACTTTTAATGCTTGTATGTCTAGTTTTTCTCACTGGTATTATCCTCCATATGGGAAGTCCAATTATACGACGATACAATCGATTTAATATGCTTATCATATCATAGGATGTATAATTGGAAAAAGGAAGTAAAAAGGAACTGGAAAATTTACATGTTTATCTTATAATTTTACATGATCGAGAAATGAAAACGCTTTATTAGATAAAATAGTGAATAATAAACGGTTAATTTTATATCCACATAGACTGAAATATAGACTAAACTTCAATTAAGTTCTTCAAATCGAACTGATTCTACCAAATCATATAGGAAAAGGGGATATGGATATGAATTTGAAAAAGACAGTAGGAGTTAGCTTGACAGCCGTGCTTGCTGTAGGTTTAATTGCTGGATGCTCTAACAGCAACAACGGAGGCTCTACGAGCACACCAACAGCTACACCAAAGCCAGCAGAATCAACAAATGCGACGACAGCTCCAGAAGAAAAAGGTAATGAGCCTGTAACAATAAAATGGGCGCTTTGGGACTGGGAAGCTACTGCTTATTATGAGCCGCTAATTAAAGCGTATACAGATGCTAACCCTCACGTTACGATTGAATACATTGACCTTGGTTCTACTGACTATATGACGATGCTTAGCACACAGCTATCTGGTGGAGCAGATCTAGACGTACTAACAATTAAAGACATCCCAGGTTATGCGAACCTTGTTAAGCAAAATCATTTGGAACCGCTTAATGGCTTTATTAGTGAAAAAGGCGTGGATACAAGCGCTTATGGTGGTACTGTAGAGCAAATTCAAGTTAACGATGAAGTGTATGCGCTTCCTTTCCGTAGCGATTTCTGGGTTGTTTTCTACAACAAGGATCTATTCGACAATGCTGGCGTTCCATATCCAACCAATGATATGACGCTAGATCAATATGAAGAGATTGCTAGAAAAATGACTTCTGGCTCTGGCTCGGAGAAAGTATATGGGGCACACAACCATACATGGCGCAGTGCGGTTCAATTGTTCGGTATTCTAGATGGTCAAAACACAGTTGTAGATGGTAACTACGACTTCCTTAAACCAACCTATGAGCGTTTCTTGAAAATGCAAGATGACGGCATCATTATGGACTATGCAACATTGAAAACGTCCAGCACACACTACTCTGGCGTATTCTACAACAACTCTGTTGCAATGATGAATATGGGTAGCTGGTTTATCGCTACACAAATCGAGAAAGTAAAAAGCGGCGAATCTCAAGCAGTTAACTGGGGAATCGTGAAATACCCTCATCCAGATGGTGTAGAGGCAGGTACAACACTTGGTACAATTACATCTCTAGCTGTAAACAAAAAGTCTGCTAATAAAGAAGCAGCGCTTGATTTCATGCAATTTGTAACTGGTCCTGAAGGTGCAGAGGTTATCGCATCTACTGGTACAATTCCTGCAATCAAAAACGATGAAGTTCTTAAATCTATCGCTGGTATTGATGGCTTCCCTACAGATGACAACAGTAAAGAAGCTCTAAACACTTTCAAAACTTACTTGGAAATGCCAATGCATGATAAGAGTGCTGATATTGAAGTTATTCTTAACGAAAACCACGACAATATTATGACGAAAAACACGACAATCGAAAAAGGCTTGGCAGATATGAACGAACGTGTAGCGCTAATATTGAACAATTAATGTCATGCAAAAGTGCAAAGAGGCGGAGTCATTTCCGCCTCTTTCTAACTAGATGAGTGTGAAAGTAGGTTTGGAGGGAAGAGCATGCAGAAAGAAACGACATTAAATACGAAAAAAAGCAGCAATTCGTTCCTATCAAAGAAAGTCAGGGATCATCTGATTGCTTATAGCTTTATCGCACCGAACTTTATTGGCTTTGCGATCTTTACGCTAGTGCCTATGGTATTTGCGATCATTCTAGCCTTTGTCAAATGGGACGGCGCGAATCCAATGGTTTATGCGGGATTAGACAATTTTACGCGATTGATTAAGGATCCAACCTTTCATAAAGCGTTATGGAATACGGTCATTTACACGATTGGGGTAGTACCGCTTACGATGGTATGTGCGCTTGCACTAGCTATTCTATTAAATCAGAAGCTAATAGGAAGAAACTTTATGCGTACGGCGTTTTTCTTCCCGTATGTTGCTTCACTTGTTGCAGTAGCAGCAGTGTGGAACTTTATTTTCAGTCCGACAATGGGACCAATCAACAATATTTTGCATAACATTACAGGCATTCCAATTGAGGATCTGCCTCGCTGGGCAGCAGATAAAGATTGGGCAATGTTTACCGTTGTTTTATTCACCGTTTGGAAAAACATGGGCTACTATATGGTCATTTACTTAGCAGGGCTGCAGGGTGTCAATCCAGAGCTATATGAAGCAGCGGAGCTGGACGGTGCAAATGCTTGGAAGCGATTCACTAACGTAACGATTCCACAATTAGCACCAACAACATTCTTCGTGCTTATGATTCTAATCATTAACTCCTTCAAGGTATACGACATCTTTATTAACCTATTTGCTGGGGCAGATAACCAGTTGAATGATTCGACTCGCGTACTGGTTTATCAAATTTATAACACAGCCTTCCGCTCACTGGATTATGGCTATGCGAATGCAATGGCAATCGTGCTGTTCCTAATTGTATTAGGAATTACGATTATTCAGTTCCGTGGCGAGAAGAAATACGGTCAATAAGGAGGACATAGAAATGGTTGGAGCTAAAAAGAAATATCACGTTGCTTGGATGACACTTGCTTATATCGCGTTGGCTGCAGTTGCTCTCGTCATGATCATTCCATATATATGGATGCTGTCCTCCTCGTTTAAGTTGAATAAGGATGTTTTTTCCTTTCCGATGGTGTGGATTCCAGATTCTCCTCGCTGGGAAAACTACTTAGATATTTGGACGCGGATCCCGCTTGGGAAGTTTATTTATAACACAGCTAAATTATCGATTATCGTTACGATATTGCAGCTTCTCACGTCAAGCTTTGCTGCTTATGCTTTCGCTAAGCTGCGCTTTCGTGGGAAAAATACATTATTTTTAGCCTATATCGCAACGATCGCGATTCCATGGCAGGCATATATGGTGCCACAGTTTATTCTTATGCGTGAATTTGGCTTAAACAATACGCATATGGCGATTATTCTACTGCAAGCCTTCTCAGCATTCGGGGTATTCCTAATGCGGCAATTTTATCAGAGCATTCCTGACGAACTCGTCGAGGCTGCACGGATTGACGGGTTAAGTGAATACGGGATATGGGCACGCTTAATGCTTCCTTTGTCCAAGCCTGCACTTTCAACATTGACGATCTTTACCTTTGTATCGACGTGGAATGACTTCCTCGGGCCGATGATTTACTTAACAAAAACAGAGCTAAAAACGATTCAAATCGGTTTGCGGATGTTCATTTCTCAATATTCGGCAGAATATGGGCTCATTATGGCGGCAAGCGTTGTGTCGATTATTCCGGTACTCATTATCTTCTTAGCATTACAGAAAAACTTTGTTCAAGGTGTCGCTTCTTCAGGTATAAAAGGTTAGTTCAAGGTTAGACGAGGGGCTAAAAAGAGTATGGCAATTAGCAGCATGTTGATGTCTCTAATCATCATGCTGCTTGCATATGTATTCAATTCAAACTCAGGGAGGAATTAAATAATGAAGAGACGAAGTGTTGCCAGTAAAGTATGCTCCATTATTCTGGCTGCAGCATTAGTTTTCGGTTTATTTCCTACTTCTCAGTTGCCGCTTGTGTCAGCGGCAGTAACAGATATTGTTTATGGGGCTGCGTATGCAGGTGCTCAGACAACAAGCGACACAAACTTACCTAGCCACATCATCATCGGCGGACAAGCGGAGGCAGTAACATGGCAAATCGCCGAGGATAGCTTCGATGTACCGTATGATACTGTAACGATTACAGGTACCGCAGCGGGAGAGCCTGTCATTGCACAGGTGCTCGTTATTCCACCCAAGGACAATCCGCTGAAATATTTTATTGATAGCGGTAGAGGCGGAGATTCTGAGGGTAGCGCATCATCAGCTTCACCATTTTACAACGCTGTGAAAGCGTTAACAGAAGATGAGTTACTTAATGAGCTTCCTGATCAGCGCTATGTTTCTGGAACGACAAGCTGGGGCTTTGATGATTCCGTACATAAGCTGAGAAACTCTAAAGTAGGTAATCTGACCGATCCAGCGACTGATCCTTCTATATGGGTGGTAGGATTACGTGTTAACCCTAATGCGAATAACTCTGCAGATGTTGTCTACAAGCTAACTGCACTAGAGCCAGGAACGTATACGCTAAGCAGCGGCTTCCATGATTGGTATGGCAATCGCAGTCGTGAGATGCGTCCTCAGCTAGAATATGAGAATCTAAATGGCGACAAGCAAAGCATTTTGTTGACTCAGTTTAATACGAATGCTACAACCTTTATTTCAGATGAGTTTACTATTCCGGAAGATGTAAACACCGATGTACCAATGACGTTGACATATGCCTATGTCAGTGGAGAAAGACCAATTTTGAGTTGGTTTGCTATCGCTGAAGGTGAAATAAAGGATTATATCAATGATGCTCGTCAAGCTGCAGCCTCCGTTGTTAATGTGCTGTTAGATGGTAATGACATTAAAGCTAATAACAAAAACGGTCTTACGTTCAAAGGCTTTGGCGTATTAAGCGCGAATAGCACGAGTGCGCTGCTGTTAGATTACAAGACGCAGCATCCAGATGTTTACGAGGAAATGCTGCAAATTCTTTTCGGTGGCGATCATCCGATTATGACGCAAGTGAAAATCGAAATGGGGAATGACCGTAACAACTCGACTGGGCCTGACCCAGCAACGATGCGTACTGAGGATGAAGAGGCTAATGTTAGAAGACATCCAGGCTTCCAGCTAGCAGCCGATGCTAAAGCGATCAATCCTGATCTCAAAGTAAGCATTTTACGCTGGAATGCACCAGCATGGGCAAATAACAATAACGATAAAATTTACAAATGGTACAAAAATACCATTCTTGCTGCATACCGTGAGTTTGGGTATATGGTTGATTTTGTAAATCCGCATATTAATGAGCATGCACCTGATTTAACATGGACGAAGCAATATGCCAACCGTGTTAAAGCAGATAACGAGGGCTTTGAAAGTCCAGAGGAGCAAGCACTATATAACAAAATTAAAGTTGTTATTTCTGATGAGGTCGGAATCGGCAGCTTTGGCGGAAGCATGGTGAGTGATGCATCCTTAAGAGAAGCAGCACCGATTGCTGGCTACCACTATAACACTGATGATGATAGCTCTGGCAATTTCAAAAAGCTTGCTGAGCAGTATGATATTGAAGTATGGAATAGTGAAGCGCAGGCTACATTCAGTAATTCAGCATTCCGTCCGAACAACAATAAAGCAGATCCTACAGTACCAGGAACAGGGATCGGTGGCACGGGTAGTGCGTTAGAAATGGCAAACACTATTATTAAGGGCTTTGTCAATTCTCGACGTACCCATTTCATCTATCAGCCAGCGATTGGCTCGTTCTATGAAGGTGGACAATATTCCTTTAAAGAGCTATTAAGCGCGCGTGATCCTTGGTCCGGCTGGATTCATTATGATGCAGGTCTAGTTATTCTTCAGCACTTTAGTAGATTCGCTAATATCGGCTGGGAGAATGAAGATAACACTGCCGGCATTTGGCGAGCTGTACCACAGGCAAGCTCAACTGGTGCGACCGGCACGAATCCCGTTAATGGACGCAATGGTATACCGAACTATATGACATTAGCTGCACCTGATAAGAGTGATTTCTCAACAATTATTGTCAATGACAGTGAATATACTAAAACGTACAAAATTAAAGCGATCAATATGAGCTATAGTGGAACCCCTCAGCTAGAAGCATGGGAAACTCGTGCGGCAGAGCAAGGAGAAGCATTTAATAGCTACTATATGAACGATCGTGGTCAGCTTACTGCTGATGGCAGCGGTACGTATACGATTAAGGTGAAGCCTTACTCCATCGTTACCATCAGTACATTGGAAAGTGACAACTACACACCACTTCCAGTAGAAGGCGAACGTACGGTGCTCGATACTGACGCTACAGGTGAGGTGCAAAATACAAGCGACAACGTGCTTTATGCTGATAATTTTGATTATTCTGAAAGCTATATTCTTGATCGTGGTGGTGTGACAGGAGCAATTCCTCGTTATACTCATGATCGCAATGGTGCCTTTGAAGCCTACCTGGATGAATCAGGCAGCAACTATGTGCTTCGTCAGCAGCTTGATCGCAGCATTATGGGGCTAGGCGGTACATGGAACAACGGTGAGCCTGTAACAGCAATTGGTGACAATCGCTGGACCAACTACAAGGCGAGCGTCGATGTTTCCTTCGAGAACGATAGCACGCAAGGCGGTGCGAACTATGCGGCGATCGGTGCAAGGTATCAAGGTGGTGGCAGCTCGCATAGCATTAGCGGCACACCTTATGTTTTGAAGTTCTGGTTTGATGGAGGCTGGCAGCTAGTCGTTAACAACAGTGTAGTTTCTAGTGGCAATGTCGCTACAGGAGTTGGCGGCGTAACGATTCCGGAGTTTGATACAGCGCATGATGCATGGCACAATATCGCAATTGAGGTGGCAGGTAATACAATTACTGCCTTCCTGGATGATGTGAAGCTGGCAACGTACAGGGATGCTAATCCTAAGCTATCTGGACGAGTAGACCTAGCTAGCGGATATTATCATGTTCGCTTCGATAATTTATTGGTCGAAACGGTAAATGGCTATACACCTTATTATGCAGAGCTAATCGATGATTTGGAGAAGCATGATTTGGCACCAACTCCAGCAGTTAAGCTGATCTACAACGATCTGTGGAGACAGGAAAACGGGCAAGGGATGTTCCACTATCAGCGCTCACTGTCTACGAGCACAGCAGCAGGTGCAGCGTTAACGTACACATTTACCGGAACAGGGCTTGATATTTTAGGTCCGAATGGCGGTACAGCTAAGCTAGAGGTAACGGTTGATGGCGACGTATTAATTCCTTCAGCTAGCACAGTTGCATCTAACGAATTGTATCAAACCTATGCTTTGCGTGGGTTAGAATATGGCGTGCATACGGTACAGTTCAAGGTATTAAGCGGCACACTTGTCATTGATGCGGTAGGAGTTATCGATGGGTCTGTTATTGGTGATGTGGATATGACTGCATTGCAAGCAGTTGTCGCAGAAGCAGCAGATGTTGAACATGATGCTGAATATTCTGAATCGGGCTGGCAGCGTTTTGTAGCTGCACGCAGTGCTGCTGAGCTGGCATTAGAACAACCAGCTGCTTATCGACTTGACCAAGAAGGTGCGAAGCAATTAGCATCTAGACTTACAGATGCGGCTAATCAGCTTCTATACGGCGATGTTCGTGAGCTTTCTTCTCCTCATTATTTTGCCACGTATGTAGGAGAAACACCGAACCTGCCTAGTAAAATTGCAGCAACGCATGAAGATGGATCACCAATGGAAGTGGCAGTGACGTGGAATTTGGATGATGTAAGCTTCAATACTCCGTATTCAACGGTAGCTGTTACAGGGTCATTAGGTAGTCTAACTACAACGGCATATATTGAAGTTGTACCGAAAAACATAACATACTTTGTTGACGTGAATGGTGTGGCGACTGGCTCGCTTGGCTATGATTCACCTGCATATCTATCTGTTGCGGCACTTGCTGAGAGCAGTGGTAAGCCACTATTCAATAACAAGCCCGATCAGGTATACAACGCTGCAAGCGGCTGGGGACATGAAGGACGCAATGCGGGTGGCAGTTTAGTGAACAACTATAAAGGCACTGTTTCTGGTCCATATAATAAGCAAATAACAACAGGATTGTATACACAGGATCAGATCGGTTCGACATTATCGTATTCATTTGGAAATTTACCTGCAGGTGACTATACAGTAACGGTAGGCTCCTATAGCTGGTGGGCGAGTTATGCACGTACTGCAGAGGTTAGCTTAATACACAATGGTGAAAGTGAAGTCGTTGATTCGATTACGCTGAATAGCAGCTCATTTGATGTTGTACGTACCTATAACGTAACACTGCAGGAAGCGGGAACGCTGAAGCTGCAGCTGAAAGCAACAGGGGCGAATCAGTCTCCAATGCTATCGTTTGTTGGGGTAGCCCAAGTGCTAGCTGAGGAGCCTGTCGTTAATAAAGATTTACTGCAATCGCTGTACAATGCACATAAGGATAAAGTGAACGATGGATATACGGCAGAAACATGGGGTATCTTCCAAACTGCTTTAAGCGATGCATTAAATGTATTGAATGATGATCAGGCAACGCAAGAGCAGGTTGATGAAGCATGGGAGGACTTAGCTACTGCAGTTGCTGCTCTTCAGCAAGAAGTACCAGAAGTAAAGCTACCTACTTCGTACGATCAAGTCGTTGTTGCAACTTATGCTGGTGAGGTTCCTAATTTGCCAGCGATAATTAAAGGGAGAGCAGCAGATACAAGTGTGGTAGACAACATCTATGTAGAGTGGGAGACATTGTCCGCTGATGATGTTGCAACGCCGTACGGCAATATGATTATGGTAACTGGTCAGGCACACTTGAAGGTAGGAGCAGAGCAAACTAGACATGAGCTGGAGACTCCTGTTACAGCCTATGTAGAGGTTGTTGGTAAAGACTTAGTGTACTTTATCGATGCTGGTGCAGGTAATCCGTACATTTATGATGCGGTTGCTGAGCTAGCAGGTGCTTCACTGCTCAATGATTCAACAAACCAAGTATATGATGCTGATGCAGGTTGGGGATATATTGCGCTATCTAGCGGCGGGGCAGTAAAACCAATCATTAACAAGTCAGCACAGCCGGATCTAGATAAGAATGCAACGGGCATTATGATTGATGGTGGCGATCCATTGTCAACGCTAGCCTATCGTCTTGATGGCTTAGAGGGCGGTAAGAGCTATCGCTTCACATCGTACCATCGTTTATGGTGGAATAACGAAATGCCGATGAAGATTGCTCTTTCTTATCTATTAAATGGTGAGCGTATTACACACAATATTAATCGCCTACATCTAGATCATACCGATCATTCTGCTCAAGTAACGTACAGCATTAACCTGCCAGTAGGCGCAACTGAGGTACAATATGTACTAACGAATGTTGGCTCTTATAATGAAGGCCCTGGAGCAGGGAAAACGAATAAAAACGCAGCGATTAGCTGGTTAGCGGTAGAGAAGCTAGATACAGCTGCAGAAGCAGTCGTCTATGATTCTATCGGTGGTCTAGCTGGCGATAACACAGAAATATGGCTAGATAACAATGGTGTTCCGATTCAAGCGCATGGCGGTCAGGTACAGTGGGTTGAGCATGTAAGCTGGGATGGAGATACACCTTCCTACACAGACAATCCAGGTACAGGAGACGGAGCATGGCTGTGGGTCGGCGAAGATAAGACATATGGTGGACGTCCAATTGGTGGAATTCACACCTATGTTTCGAAGGACTTGTACAATTGGGTTGATATGGGGGTAGCGTTGTATCCACATCGGGTATTCCCAGTGGAGATGGTTGGCTCGGATGGCGTTCAAGTAAGCGAAACTCAGCTTGATGCTTTGAAGGCACGCGCGATGGCAACTGCTGGAGAGGGCGTGAACGAGTTAGGTCAGACGTTAACTCAGTTCGACATCGATTATGCAAGAGATTTCCTACAAGCGTATGTCGATCGAGAGGCACATCCAAGCTACAGCAGAGACAATGATGAAGCTTTCGACTATATCAATGCTAGCTATGATGATGACAGCCTATTGCTTGCATTCGATCGTACGTATGCGTATTACACGATTATGGAGCGTCCGAAGATGCTCTACAATGATGCAACAAATCAATATGTAATCGTCTATCATGTCGATGGTCCGTCCGATGCGCGTATCGTTGAGCAGTTTAACACATTGAAAAATGATCCGATGGCCAACACAGGAATTAGCCGATATAGCCGTGCACAAATGGGCTTTGCGGTATCTGAATCACCATTCGGACCATTCAAGCTTGTGAATGCGCAGAAAATGAATTATATCGAGGGCTACTACGATAGCAACAAAGGTATGGCTCGCGATATGACCGTATTTAAGGATGATGATGGCAAGGCTTATGCGATTTATTCCAGTGAGGAAAATAAATATACGTACATTTCCTTACTGAACGATACGTATACAGCACCTGTGAATGATGGAACAGAAGGACTAGGCGAAACCTTTACCGCTCGCATATTTACAGATGCTTCACGCGAAGCACCAGCAGTATTTAAGTATGATGGCTATTATTACTTTATTACTTCTGGTACGACCGGTTGGGACCCGAATCCATCGATCGCATATCGTGCGAATCATATTTTCGGTAATACCAATGATGGTGGAGAAACCTTCACTGCTTATACGAAGCTAGGTAATCCATTCCCTAATGATAGCTCGAATACATCCTACCGTACGCAATCTACGGCAGTTATTCCGATCGACCCAGAGAACGGCATGTTCATTTATATGGGAGATCGTTGGATCCAACGTGCTCTTGAGACATCTGGATATGTATGGCTGCCATTAAAAATTAGCGGAAACGGTACGAAGGTAGAAGGAGTACCATTAAGTAATTGGAAATTGGAGCAGCTAGATGAATATGCTCCGATTAAAATATTATCTGCAACAGAAACAAAGATCGGACTAGGCGAAACAATACAGCTTCCAACATGGCTAGATGTTCAAAAAGGCTCCAATGTGTACACGGATGTGACTGTAGCATGGGATCAAGCTAGCTTGAACAAAGCTTCGTTGAGCCTAGGTACAACGCTGGTACAAGGTACACTTGGTGGAGAATTGTCAGGTCAGACAGTAGATTATGAGGTTACAGTAACGTTGCCTGCTGGAATGATCTACTTCGTAAACCCATCAGTAGGTACAGTAGAGCAATATGATCAATTGATTAGCGATTATGTAGCTGAGCAAGGTGAGACACTGCGCCATGATGTACCAGAACAAAGCTATGATCCGAGCAATGGAAATACATGGGGATATGTTAGCGGTAATAGTACGCTACGTACAAGTACGACAGATATTTTCCAAAGTCTACGTTATGTAAATAGCAGCAATCCAAGAAGCTTGACCTACAAATTCGAGCTAGAGGAAGGCAGCTATAACGTATACCTAGGATTTTATGATCCTTGGTATTCTAGCTCGCTAGGTAATCGCTTGGCGAACACGATTATTAATGGTGTAACGGTAGAAAGCAATCGCGTATTTACTGGCTCCTATGACATTGCAGGCCATAACGATATCGTTCTATCCCAGGACGGTGTGATGGAGGTTGTGATCGCTCCTGCAAGAACAGGAAGCAATACCGATGTTCAGCTTAGCTGGATTATTGTTTCTAAGGTCGAAGAGCAAGAAGTGCCAGATACTGAGAAGCCAGTCATTACATTGCTAGGTGAGGCGACCGTAGAGGTGGAAAACGGAGCGGCTTACATCGATGCAGGCGCAACAGCGGCAGATCATGTGGACGGAGAACTTACAAGTGAGATCGTAACGACAATCACATTAGGTGGGGAGCCAGTCGCTGAGCTAAATACGACAGTAGCAGGAACGTATACGTTCCACTACAACGTAAGCGATGCAGCAGGCAACGCAGCGGATGAGGTAACACGTACCGTAGTTGTAAAAGCGTCATCAACCGATCCAGAACCAAACGATCCAGAGGATACGGTTAAGCCAGTCATTACATTGCTAGGTGAGGCGACCGTAGAGGTGGAAAACGGAGCGGCTTACATCGATGCAGGCGCAACAGC
>Ga0180216_1001046_pt1 | contig 25810 bp, 14 predicted proteins | sample eDN3rd37CBELigMG_FD_128879 | JGI IMG/M metagenome (GOLD analysis project Ga0180216, IMG submission 128879) | Enriched Miracle-Growth compost microbial communities from Emeryville, California, USA - eDNA 3rd pass 37_C BE-Lig MG (version 2)... ... | reverse complement strand
TTTCCGGCCAGACGCATCGAGTACAACGATCGGAGCGAGATCTGACGGCATGGTGTCGTGAAAGTCGATTGCCGTGTTCTCGCTCCTGCCATCCTTTCTGACCTTCACGAGCCGTCCTGAGACCAGGTAGAGGTCAGTGAGGATATTGGCTTGCTCCTCACTCAGCCTTGCAGCATTCGTGTTGGTCGGTGCATTGCCTAATGCGGCCTCCATGAGCCGATTGAGGTCAATGTTATGCTTCTCGATGTAGTCGGGCAGAACGAGAGTGGCGCCATCAGGTAGCTTGTCCACCTGCATAAAGGTATCGACCACTTCATCACGGAGCCCCCGAGACACTGAGCTAAGCTGGCGAGCGATGTAGAGCACATCGTCGACGCTCAGGCTGATCGGGTGCCCCGGCAGCCAAGCCTCATCCCAAACTCGCAGGCGTCTAACATCGTCTTTGTAGTACAGACGACTAGCCGACCAGAACTCTTGGCCGTCTAGCTCCATCTCCATTCGCTTGTGCGTGGTGATGAGGACTTGCGCGTTCTCGTGATCAGAGCGTCCTAGCTCATTGTATCGTTTCTCGTCGGTCCAGACTGCGAGCATGTCACGAGGGATTGCCGCCTCAGAGACAAAGCGCTCGATCTCCTCCTTGGTGTTCATAGCAATCAGTACACCACAGTCACGGTAGGGCTCGTGCTGCTGAGCTAGCAGAGTGTCGATGTACTTGATCAACACAGTTGTCTTACCGATCCCAGGATCGAGCGAGGACAAGTAGACCTTTTGCTCAGCGGTCCCGTGAACGATCCTATCGAGGCAATTGATGAGATCGTTGAGGGCAGCCCATTGAGCGTCGGAGGGATTGTGATTGTTGGTCTTGAATGTTTGCTCGACTGCCTCGCGAACGCGAGAGGGAACGGACTTGGGATGCAAACGTCTGCGGTGAAATGAGTTGGTGGTATCAGTTAGAGTTATGCCTTGCATGAGTTCCTTTCATCGAGACAGGACTTATCGCGAGTGCCTGTCATGGGTTGGTGAGAGAAAAAGGAGCGGATTTCCTTATAAGCTTCAGAGATAATCCACTCCTTTTCGGTGGAGCCGATGAGGGGCGTACTTACTCACAGCTCAACAATAGGCGCGCCACGACCTTTCATCCTCTATCATGTGTGTGGGCACCAGAGCATCTGCCAACGCTCTCAACGTTGCCGGTTCTCGTACAGATCGGTACTCTCGCAACTGATCTGCTATGGACTGTCGAGAAGGTCCCCTCGAGACGGTGAGTTCCCACTTCTCGGGTCTTAAGTCTCTGAGCGATGCCCTGATGCGATCCGAACGCTCGTTATAGAGCTGTGCTTGTCGCTCCTTTCCGAGCTCTCCTAGCGTCTTTATGTAGTCCGGCTTCGCTTCCTTGAAGGCCAAAGGCTTCGCGATATTCCCTGCAGGGCAATCCAAGAGGTACTTACAGAACAACAGCGAACGTCGTTTGCCACGGTACTCATAGACGTCCATTGGGCCATTGTCCGGATTGAGCCAGAGGTTTGGGCTGCCGTTGTGTCGGCAGAGCCAATCCAACAGCGTCTCAGGGCGGATCAGATAGATGAGTGAAGGGTTCCTGCGTGGTCTTTGGTTGACGTAAAGGGCAACCAGCTCGTCACCGTCAGGACATCGTGTAATCGGGTCAAAGGAGCGCCTGAACACATGCTGGCTGATCAGTCGCTCATATTCCCTATAATGTGTCATGGTTGTGCAATCTACTCTCCTTTTATGTCGTTGGTCTCTCCTCCTTGCTGGCGGCTGCAATGAACAAAAAAAGGAGCGAATTACCTTATAAGCTACAGAGATAATCGACTCCTTTTTGGACGGTTGCAGGAGAGTCTGGAGGGGTGATTGTTGGCTGGGCTAAAGGAGATCTTCGAGAAGTCTTAGGGGGAAAAACATCTAACGCCTGAGATAAGCGCAGAACTAACGAGAAGGATGGATAGTCAGTCTCACCGCCCCTGCTCGTTACGCTCCAGCGTGATCCTTCCAGGCTTTCCAGGCTGAGATGCTTGCGCTCCCTACGCACGTTCGACTTCAGCACCTGTGGCCGTGACGGTGAAGCCTTCATTCTACCTTGTCATTCCTGATCTCCTCCGCGTCCTAGAATGGTCCGTAATTGACCTAGCGGAGCCAATCGGGTGGCCTCCTATAGTAGTACGTAATTAACTTGGGGGGGCCAACCGCGTCCTATAATAGGCTGTAATTGACCTACCCGGGGGGCACGAACGCTGAGGAGTTTAGACACAAGAAAAGTGGCGCCAAGCATCGCCCAGCGCCCCCTTCTATTATCCTGTCCGCCTGACCAGCCCTCAAGCTGCTCTTTGCGGCTCTGGACTCCTCTGAGCCCTCATAACGCTGCTCTTGCTAAGCCCTGTAGCCTCCATAACCTCCCTTATGCTTCTCCCTTCGGCCCTCATTGACTTGATCTCGGCAATCATCTCGTCAGTGAGCTTGGGTTCCCTGCCAAACTTCACGCCCCGCTCCATCGCTGCCTTGATCCCCTCTCTCTGGCGAGCAGCCCTCAAGTCATTCTCAAAGGCAGCTACAGACGCCAGAATGCCCAGCATCAACTTGGCTTGAGGAGTGCCGCTGTTAAGTTCAGGCTGCTCTAGGAACGTGACCTTCACTCCCTTCTCGTTCAGATCGTGCAGGACATTGAGGAGGTGTCTAGTTGAGCGAGCGAGACGGTCTGCTCGGGTGACTACTAGCTCATCCCCCTCTCGCAGAAAGTCCAGGCACTGCTTGAGCACTGGTCTGTTGTCATCAGTTCCAGAGCGCTTCTCTTGAAACACTCTCTCGACGCCCGCTCGCTTCATGGCGTCCTTCTGAGCGGCAAGGTTCTGCTCGACAGTCGAAACCCTGATGTATCCGACCTTCATCTATTCTCCCCCCTCTCGATAGTGTCACAACATTAAAAAGGATCTGACACCATCTTATGACACACTTTCTGACACCGCGTCAATATTGGATTTGCGGATGAGCGGACGAGAGAGTCTGAAAGTCTACTTTTGGGCACCAGCTTGAGGGAGTTCGGCCGAAAAATCGATCACAGTGGTGGATAAAATTGAGCACAAGAGACTAGCAGTCCTGTGCATCGGCATCGAAAAAGTAGGAGTTATCGGCATTTCAGAAACAGCAAGGCCGAATTTGCGACAATTTTTGTGACAATGCGCGGCTGAATGTGCCCTTGAACTCTTGCCCTAGGCTCATATCTGAGCAGGTTGTCAGTCAGTCATAGGAGAGAGATTGAATGACGTTTGAGCAAGCTTTGTCCGCGGTCACCGAATACTTCCGCAAGGCTCATCCAGAAGCCTACGAGCTGCTCCCTGATCCTGATGAAGCCATGAGAGAGGACGCGAGAGCCTATCTCGATTCAGGAGCTGCAAGCCCTGAGGAGTTCTACGAGGTTTGCCTTCCAGTGGGCTAGCTCTGGAAGCCGTTCAGGAGCCCGTACAGACCCCGTTTGGACCGACCGAGGAAGCCGTCTCTGGTAAAGCACAAACGGGGTCTTACGGCTCCGTAAAGCCGCTGGCAGGAATCGTGGCCCCCACCGGGGGGAATTCGCATTCGTTTCCCATCGAGGCGGGCGCACGAAAATTTGCCCCAAAACTCATCCGCCTTGGTGACTGTCTCTTAAGTCTAGCTTTACATGAGCAGACTACGTGACCATTCCGCGATTGATGTTCCGTCTAAAGATATTCATACTCCCCTCGACGGTTCACTAGCCGTCACTTGTTGGGGGAGTATTGCTATGAAAACTGTTTTGGCATCGATGATTATTGTTGCTACGTTCGTTTCGGGTGCCCTGGCTCACGGTGGTGGATGCAGGAAGAGTTCGCCTCCAGGCCAGTGCTGCCATATGGACCACTCCACAGGCGTTGTTCACTGCCATTGATGCTCTCGGGTGCTGGTGACCCACCGGCACCCTGCGCTCTGCACTCCTAGCCAGACCCGTTACAATGATGCCTGCGTCGAGCCGGTGTGCTCCCCGCTTGTTTGAGCGGCCTTCTCTGCTGTTTGGGTATTAGCAGGCTTAAGGCTCACAGCTTCCACACACTCTCGAAGCTGTTCGAGACTGGAGCGTGTCGCGTAATGGCGCATCGTCACGCCTTCCTGCTCATGCCCTACACAATCCCGAACAACTTCTATCGGGATGCCTCGCTTGAGCCTCTCGTCTATGAAGTGCGCCCTTAGGTCGTGAAACACCTTTGCAGCCTGCCTATGGCCGTTCTGGCGATACTCAGGGAAAACCCTGTCCCTGTACCGACCGAAGCGCTTCACAAACACAGCAGATCGCCTGAGAGCGCCCCTCGTATCCCTCCTGATCTCCTCAATGAGATAGTCGTCGGGTTTCTTGCCAGTGGTCCTGCGCTCAATAATCTCCTTCAGCTCGGAATGGATGGGAACGGCGCGAATGCTTGCTTGCGTCTTACCCTCGTTCACATGGAACAGACCGTCACGCACATCCCGAACACGCAGCTCAAACAGCTCCGAAACACGCAAACCAGACAGGGCAGCGATCTTGATGCAGTCCCTCAAAAGAGCGTCAGGAGCCCTCTGGATCAGCACTCTCACTTCTTTGAGGGTCCAAGGCGATCCCTTCTGCTCGACTGACCCACGCTTGCCTTTGACTGAGAGTTGCTGGCCTGCCCACGGGTTCTCTTGAGCCAACCCACGCTTGATGAGCCATCTCCAAAAGCTGCTCAGGTGAGAGATGTGGGCGTTATGAGTGCGGGGGAGCAGCTTCAGTGTAGTCACGAGATGGCTGGCGTACTGACCGGCTAACCTTCTGTCTACTCGTTCGATATTGGGGGCGGGCTGCAGGAAGTCTCTAAAGCGCTGAATGGCAATCCGCCGTGCTGCTGCCGTGGATGCCACCACGTTCGTTTCAGTCATGAACCTTTCGATCAGAGCTTCTGTAATCGGCGTCTGTCGGCCAGTCGCGACCAGATACCAGGCTCGCGCTTGCTCAAGTCCGTACTGCTTCTCGATTTGTTCGGCTCTGTCGGAAGCTACAAGCTCAAGAACGCTATCGTCATCCGGGTCGTTCTCGATTGCCTCGCGCATCCTCAGGGCTTCTTCCTCCAAAGCCCGCAAGTCGGCCTTCTCGCCTTCCTTGAGCTTCTTCCGGGTTGTCTTGAAGAGGTCTGTGGTGGACTGCAGGAGCTTGTCGCGGGCCTGCTGTGCCTTGGCAAAATCAGACGTTCCTAGAGTGACAATGATGAATCGTTTCCCGAGGGTCTCGCGAAGGTCAGCCGGGATCTCTCGATAGAACTGCCACTTCCGACCTCTCAGCCTCAGGTTACGACGCGCTCGGTTCATCTTCCCCCCTTGCCTTGCATCGTCGCTTGGGGGCGAATTCGTACCAAACAATCGTACCTATTTCAAGCTCGCCGAGGTAGATTTATCAGGTATTTCCGTGCGTTAGAGAGATTTGGCGTGCCGTCCTGCCCGGTGCGCCACTCCCGAACAAAACTAAGAACCGAAGGCGACCTGGTGCCAAGCCCCTCCGCAGCAGCGCGGGCAAGCAGCGCTTTCGAGCCGCTGATCCTGATTTCTCGACCGTCGACACTGAACTCATTGAAATCAGTCGCATATAGGCTCGGCGCAAGTCGGGCCGACCTTCTTGGGTGTCAAAGTAGGTTCTGCCTGCGCCAACCGCTGTCGGAGCTGACGCAAGCGCTCGCCGTTGCGATCTTCACGCTCAAGCGCGGTCCGAACATAGGCATCCAGCATCGCGTTCAGGCGCTCCGGATTGAGCCCGCGCTTCGCCGCCTCGCCGAGGACGATGTTGTCGCGCTTGTCTCAGCAAACGGGCGCTGCGACCAGCTAGCGGGCCTTCCTTCAGCCGGCGTGGACGGTAGTTGCTATAGCTGCCTTGCCGGTGCTCTTGACCAGCGCCGCTCCGCAGTGCCCACCGGGCGACTCCGGCAAGCTGTGTTGGACCGTTTACAGTGCAGGGCGATACCCGCTTCGGTGCCCGGCTCTGCAAGAAGGCTTGCACCGCCGGGAAGGTCTGCTCATCGACGATCGTCGGCACTTCGGGCTTGACCCACTCGGAGGGCGGGCGTTTGCGACCCCGTTTCTTTCTGACCGCTATGTTCCCGGGCCACCGTGCAGTGAATATGACACGCGAAAACACGCCAGCATTTGGCCTTGCTACAAGAAGTTTACATTAATAGCTGACTCTGCTTCTTGCCTGACAAGATGTATACTTGAAAAAAGTCTCGTTCCATGCATCTTATTAGTTTTCAAATACTTATATGAAAGAAAATATTTTAGACTTCTAGCGTTGTAATTCAATGTTTGAGACAACAATTCATCTGATTTCGCAAGTGTCGGCTCATGAAGTCTTGCAGACCCCTGCAGGACGCGATACTATTTGCCGTATACTGTACATTGGTTGAGCAACGATTTCACTGAACCCGGTAATTCGATGTGTTCACTTCAAATGAGCTTTCGCTTCCACGGCATCCGGGCTCCTCATTGATGAAGGCTGTCCAGAATACGCTGGAGATATGGAGGAGGGGCGCGTCCCGTGCTGCGGGCAACAACAGATCCGGTACGTCCGCCACTCTGGTCTGTGCTTCAACCCCGGCAGGGCAGTTCGCTATAGTTGGCGGCTTTGTCATGCTTGCCGCGATGTTTGTCGTTGGCAACCTTTTGGCCAAGATTGTTTCGCAAAAGACAACTGAGAACCATGCAGCATCGACCGCACTGTTGATGGACAGTTTTCTCAGTCCACGTCTCCAGAAGCTGGCTTCGAGTGATAACCTGACCACACATGAAAAAGGTGAACTGGATCAGCTTTTTGGTCGTGAGAGATTCAGGGATCGGTTTCCGCATCTGGAAATCTGGAAACAGGGGGGGCTCGTAGCATACTCCACAACGCCTAACCTGATTGGACAGAGGTTCGAAGAACCAGACGGCCTTAAAGAAGCGCTTTCTGGTCAGGTAACCTCGCGCTATACAAATCTACTCGCAAAGGAACATGAAGTTCGAAAGTTTACTAAAAAATTCCTTGAAATTTACGTCCCCATTCGGGAGCACCGTTCGGATCGCATCATAGCCGTTGCAGAAATTCATGAGATCACAGAACCGCTGGAGGAAAAACTCTGGTGGGTGTGGCTCAAGACTTGGCTCGCAGTGGCCGGAGCCACCGTGCTCATCATGGCCAGCCTGCTCTGGATCGTCTATCGGGGCAGCCGGTTGCTAGTGAATTATCAACGACATCTGCAGAAGCGGATGGTCGAGATCGAGCAGGTGTCCCGTAAAAATGAGGATCTGCGGCGACGAGTAGAGCGTGCCTCTGGCCGCGCGGCAGAGGCTACGGAAGATCATCTGAAACGAATAGGCGCGGAGCTGCACGATGGGCCCGCTCAGCTTATTGGGTTGGCAGCCCTGAAAGTCGAACATGTCCGGCGCGCCGACACGTGGGAAAAAAGAAACGCGGAGCTGGACGCATTGGAAACTGCTTTGTCCGATGCGTTGAACGAAATTCGTGCGCTATCGAGAGGATTAATGCTGCCGGAGATTGGTGATTTGCCTCTGACGGAAGTGGTCCTTCGGGCAGTTCGCAGTCACGAGGAGCGCACCAGCACGAGTGTAGTGGTTGATTTTTGCGGTAGTTCCCCCGTGCTTTCGCCTGCAGCCCGGATCTGTGCGTATCGCTTTGTGCAGGAGGGACTTAATAACGCTTTTCGCCACGCCGGTGGAGCGGGTCAGGCAGTTAGCTGCCGGTTTGAGAATTCAACCATGGTTCTGGCCGTTGAAGATTGTGGTGGCGAAGCTACGACGGTTCCAACGGTACCCCACTCCGGGCTTGGGCTGATCGGATTGCGGGAGCGGGTCGAAAGCCTGGGTGGAAGCTTACAGATCAGTGCGCGCTCCGATGGCGGCACCAGGATTGAGATGAAGCTTGACGTGTCTGAGGGAGGTTTGTGTGGCTGAGCGCATTCGCGTCGTGGTAGTGGATGATCATCCGATCTTTCGCGCGGGCGTGATTCAAGCGCTTGCTCTGGACAGCTTGATAGAGATTGTTGGTGAAGGTGCTTCCGCTGCCGACGCTGTCGAACTTTCCCTCAAGCACCGGCCCGATCTGCTCTTGCTCGATATTTCCATGCCAGGAAACGGAATCGCGGCATTGAATGAAATTATGAAAATGACAGCGCCGCCGCGAATTGCGATGCTGACGGTTTCGGAAGATCACGACGATGTAAGGCGTGCCATAGAGGCGGGTGCTGTCGGCTACATGCTGAAAGGGATCAAGGCTCCGGATCTCATCGCGGCGGTAAAGGCCGTAAAGGCAGGCGAAGCCTACGTATCACCTAGCCTGGCCGCTCGGCTGCTCGCTTCAAAGATAAAAAACACCACACATCCCCTCTCTTCCCTGACGGAACAGGAAAAGCGTACTCTACAGCTTGTGGCGATGGGGCTAAGCAATCGGGAGATTGGCGAGCGGCTGGATATTAGCGAGAAAACTGTCAAATTTCATATTGGCAATATATTCCGAAAGCTTAATGTGCGAAACCGGGTTGAAGCAACTCTGTTAGCAGAGCAGATGTGGGGCAAAGCTTCCGATAAGCGGACACGGATTCTCAATTAGTTAGAATCCGTCGAGCCCGCATGAACCGCGGCTATCTTTCACAGCGATCTTCGCTGCTGCCAGGCGCAACCTGCTCGCGTGCTGGCGAATAACGCGTCTGACATTCCGTGAGTGAGGAAGGTGCCAGGGATCACGCCCTCGCGTGTCCGCACCCGTGGTTCAGGCGCGCAACGCACTTTTCTGTCATTGCTGGTCCTATGTCCAGGTTTTGACCGTTCGTTGGGCGATCCCCTGAACTAGACTTGGTCGATTAGCGACCCCGACCCAATACTTGATTGATTCTTATACTTAGTGCCGATGCGGACAAGGCAGCGTTGGTGCATCCTCGCTCTCAGCATGAATCTATTCGGCGTCAGATCTGTCCCAGTCAGATAGCGCATTTGGGCGATATTGGCTTCGGGATCCCTGACCCGACCTGGAAGCGCAGGCGTCAAGCAGGAGAGGCGACATGGTCACGCTGGTTAAGCACGATCTCGAGTTCATTCTCAAGCAGATCAAAATTGCGGAGCAGCACGCAGCGGGAACGCCCTTGTCCGAGCTGGTCGACAGCCCGCTTCTTCCCTATGGTCTAAGAACTGTCGATGGGAGCTATAACAACTTCGGCATCGGCCGGGAGAAATGGGGAGCTTCCGGTGAGCCATTTAAGCACATTGTCGAACCACAATTCATTGAGGGCAGCGGCTCACTTCCTCCAGGGTACCCTACAAACAACGATTATGGCCAATCCGGAAATGTCGTTGATGCCGAGCCGCGCCTCATCTCGAACCTGATCGCTGATCAAACACTGGACAATCCGGCCGCGATTTACGCTGCGCTGGTGCATGCCGGTGTGCCCGGAAGCATGATCATGTCCGCGATTAAAGAGGTCAGCGACCTGCATATGGAACTGAAGAGCCTTCAAGAGGGAACGGCGGAATACGAGACCGAAAAACAGAACCTCGACGGAGCATTGGCGAACTATGGCATCAAGATGGACGGTCCTACCGTCCTTCTGCCAAACGTCGCTCCGGATGAAGGTATCTCAGCTTCCTACAACTCGTTTTTGACGCTTTTCGGCCAGTTTTTCGATCACGGTCTTGACCTGGTCGCCAAGGGCGGTAACGGCACCGTTTTCATTCCCTTGTCGCCCGATGATCCGCTCTATAACCCGGCTAGCCCACATACGAACTTCATGGTGATGACCCGCGCCTCAGTAGGTGAGGATGCGCGGAACGTCACTACTCCGTGGGTTGATCAGAACCAAACGTACACGTCGCACCCCTCGCATCAGATCTTCCTGCGCGAGTACGCGATGGTCGACGGCAAGCCGGTGGCAACCGGTAAGCTACTTGAAGGGGAGCGCGGCCTCGCCACCTGGGCCGATGTCAAGGAGCAGGCTCGGACGAAGCTCGGAATAGAGCTAACCGATAAGGATGTGGGTAATGTTCCCGTAGTTGCCGTCGATCCTTATGGAAACTTCATTCCCGGTCCGAAGGGTCTGCCCCAGCTGGTGGTCGGCTTCGATAATGAGGGCAATCCAATTCTCCTCGAGGGCGACCTCGAAAACCCTGTTAACCCGACAGAGGTAATGGCAGCGCGGACTGGTATCGCTTTCCTCGACGACATTGCGCATGCGGCTGTTCCGACCGACGCCCCGCGGGTCGAGCTCGCTGACAATTTCCAGGGTGTGAGCCTCGCAAGCGACGCATCTGGTGTTCAACCGGATCCAGTACTTGGCAATTGGAAGGCGGGCGACCCTCCTGGCTGGGAGATCACGGGGTTTGGTGGTCTATTTGATCCTACTCCAAATGCCATTGGTGAAACAGGCCACGGCGGCAGAAACGTTGTGTTTCTGTCCGGAGATGCAAGTCTGACTCGCGATACGGGCATCTCCCTTGTGACTGGAACGACCTATTCGCTGACCTTGAACGTTGGGGATCGCTTCGACCTAGGTTTCGGCGGCGGTACCGTGCAGCTCGTAACGAGTGATGGGACGGTTCTGGCGAGCAGCAACCTGCCTGTCCCGGAGAACGGTAACTGGGCTTCAGTGACGTTGAGCACCGGTGAGATTGAGGAAGAGCTAAGTGGCAAAGAACTTCGCATAGTGATCGAACACTTCGGAGGTGGCGGCGAGCAGGCTTTAATCGACGACGTCAAGCTAACTTCAGATCTTCCCGCATATGACAGTGAGCTTCTTGACCGCCACTACATCACCGGTGATGGCCGCGGCAACGAAAACATCGGCCTGACAGCGGTCCATCACGTTTTTCATGCCGAGCACAACCGCGTTGCTGATCACGCAAAAGAAGTTGTGCTCCAGTCGGGAGACCTCGAGTTTCTGAACGAATGGCTTCTGAAGCCGGTCGACAACTTTCCAACGTCGCAGGCGGAGATCGATGCACTTGTCTGGAACGGGGAACGCATCTTCCAGGCGGCACGCTTCGTGACGGAAATGGAGTACCAACACCTCGTTTTCGAAGAGTTCGCCCGCAAGATTCAGCCGGACGTCGACATTTTCATGGTGCAGCCCGATGCGGAGCTCGAGCCGACAATTTATGCCGAGTTCGCTCACGTTGTGTATCGGTTCGGGCACTCGATGCTCAACGAAACCGTCGACCGGATCAACCCGGATGGGTCCCGCGATGATATGGATCTTTTCCACGCTTTTCTAAATCCACTGGCATTTGGCGGGGATGGGATCGACCACCACCAGGCGGCGGGCGCGATCATCCGTGGCATGACCGGCCAGGTCGGCAATGAAATCGATGAGTTCGTGACGAATGTGCTTCGCAACCAGCTGCTGGGTATCCCGCTCGACCTGGCAGCGACCAACATCGCGCGTGGCCGAGACACCGGAACACCAACTCTGAACGAGGCCCGGCGGCAGTTCATGGAAATGGCTGGGGGTGACACGCAGCTCAAGCCTTACGAGAGCTGGGCCGATTTTGCGCTAAATCTCAAGAATCCCCTCTCAATCGTCAACTTCATTGCTGCCTACGGAACTCACGAGACGATCACATCCGCCACGACGATCCAAGGAAAAAGAGAGGCCGCCTGGAATCTTGTGATGGGTGCGCCGGATGAAACGCCGGATCAGAAGGCGGAGCGAATTGCTTGGCTAAACGCGCCTGCGGCGGAAACAGGTGTCGAGAAAATTGACCTCTGGATCGGAGGCCTTGCCGAGAAAAAACTGTCCTTTGGCGGAATGCTCGGCTCGACCTTTGCCTTCATTTTCGAGATGCAGATGGAGAACCTCCAGGATGCTGACCGATTTTACTATCTCTCGCGCACTCAGGGCCTGCACCTGTTGAGCGAACTAGAGGCCAATTCGCTGGCCAAGATGGTGCTGAGAAACACTGATCTGGGTGAAACGGGATTTGCCCTTCCGGGTGACATTTTCGCTGCCCCAGACCATTCACTCTATGTCGATTACAACAAGCAGCTTCTGCTAACCGGTAAGGGAGACCCCGAGCACGATGATCCGGTATTGGCTGCATTTTCGAAGCTGGTCGAGCGTGATGATCTCAACGAAGACGGTGTCATCGATTATCTACGTTACAACGGTGCCGATCACGTTGTGATCCAGGGCACCGATAACAACGATACAATTATCGCGGGTGAGGGAGACGACACGGTATGGGGTGGTGCGGGTGACGACCGGATTGAAGCAGGCTACGGCATCGACATCATCCACGGCGGCGATGGCGACGATATAATCACCAACTCCGGCACAGATATCGGCGAGGTGGACAAGCTCCACGGTGACGAGGGCAATGACGTCATCCACGGCGGCAGCGGTATGGCGCTGCTGTTCGGCGGGGCAGGCAAGGACTTCCTGATGACCGGCCCCGACGGCTCTGAGGTACAGGGCGGAACCGGCGACGACTTCATCATGGGCGGCGATGGACTGGACAGCCTCTTCGGTAACGAAGGCGACGACTGGATCGAAGGTCACGGTCGCTTTGAATATATCGCTGGCGACAATGGAGACATTTTCTTCAACTCTACCGTTATCGGCCACGACGTCATCAATGGTGGCCAGGGCGATACCGACTACGACGCCGACTCGGGCGACGACATCATGGTCGCTGGAGAAGGCATCCAAAAGTTCATCGGTATGTGGGGGCACGATTGGGTCATCTACAAGGGTCAACAGGGCGGCGCCGATGCCGACATGAACTTTCCCATGTTCCCCAATCTGCCAATGGAGGTGCTGCGCGATCGCTTCAGCCAAGTCGAAGCGCTGTCAGGTTGGCAATTCGACGACGTTCTGCGCGGCGATGACCGAGTTTTCGACGACTCATTTGAGCCTGAGACAGAAATCGAAGATGAGGAGGAGGAAACTGAGGATCTGGACGGCGATGACGCCGACAACGGCGGCGGTGGTGCCGATGCGCCCGGCTTCACCGTTGTAGAGGCGAAATGGGAGGAAGGGCCCAACGTTTACGATCCGACACCCGAAGGCAACTTCATCCATAACGAACTGGATAAGGAAGGCATCGCTCGGATCACTGGCCTGGACCGGATAATCACAGACGACATGTTGCGGTGGGCCGAATACTGGGCAGATGGTCCTGAGCGGCCGGCACCTGGTCAGGATGGTCCGAAGGCCCCGATCAAAGAGGTTTTCGTCGGCGGTAACATCCTGCTTGGCGGTGGTGGCAGCGACCTGTTCGAAGGGCGCGGCGGCGATGACGTAATCGACGGCGACGCGTGGCTAAACGTCCGGATCTCAATCCGCGACGAGAACGGCCAAGAGATCGCGACCGCCGAAGGAATGGACGCGCCGGTCTACAGCACCTCCGGGGACCTGCTGCACAACGGGCAGCCCCTGTCCTCGCTGGTTCTGGAGCGGGTCTATAATCCTGGCCAGCTGCACATTGTCCGCGAAATTCTCTACGACAGCAGCGGCATCGACACGGCGTCTTACTGGGACGTGAAAAACAATTACGTCTTTGATGGTACGAGTGACGGCAGGCTGGTTGTCGAGCACGTCACGCCCACGGAGACCAATGCTGAGGATGGTAACGAACCCAAGCCATTCGATCCGATAACTGGCAAGAACCGGGTGTCAGATGGCCGCGACATCCTGGCCAATATCGAAAAGCTTCAATTTGGTGACGGAACTATCGATGTCACAAACGGCACAAATGCCGCTAACACGCTCAATGGCACGAGCAACAATGACATCATTCTAGGAATGGATGGAGATGACACTCTGAATGGTAATCAGGGTACGGATGTCCTGATCGGCGGCCGTGGCAACGACACGCTAAACGGGGACGCCGGGGATGACCGACTGATCGGGGGTGTCGGCAACGACACGCTGCGCGGTGGCACCGGCAACGACACGTATGTCTTCGGACTCTCCGACGGCAACGATACGATTACGGAAGCATCGGGTGGAGGGGCAGCTGACCGGATTGTTCTCAAGACCAATGGCGGAGCGCTCGAGTCACTTCGGGCTCATGACACGAATGGCCAGAACAACAACGGCCACCTCGTGATTGAATATAATGGTAACCAGATCACCGTCGATGGGCACTATGCCGGTACCAATTCGCAGACCGGCGTCGAGTTCATCAATTTCGATGGCGGCTCGATTGGTGGATACGACCTGGGCCGTGGGGACTATACGATAAGCAAGTCTGATAGTGGCAGCACTCGTAATGGTACGTCGGCGAATGACTTCATTGCTGGTGAGAACGGCGTCGACGATACGATGAATGGCGATGCCGGCAATGACATACTATCCGGCGGCACTGGCAACGACATGATAACCGGCGGTGAGGGTGATGACCTGATGATCGGCGGCGCCGGAGACGACCGATATGCCGGTGAAGCTGGCGACGACACCATCCTGTGGCGAGTAGGTGATGGGGTAGACCGTATCGACGGTGGCACCGATTATGATACGGTGCACATTATCGGCGATGATTCTGCAGAGCATTATCATATACTGACGCGTTCCGAAGCTGTAAGTCGCGGGATTTCAGTATTCGGCGATACGGAAATCGTCATTACAAGAAATGGCCTGACCAGCAATCATGTAATTGCACGGCTCGACAACATCGAAGAGATCGTAACTAACGGCATGGGTGGGGGTGACCAATTCACCACCTACGGAAACTTTGATGAGACAAGCCTATCTCATAGCACCATAACGCTTGAAGGATCGGAGGCGGACGACACCGTCGATATCTCACAGCTATCGTCGGCACACCGCATTTACTTCCGCTCGAAGGGCGGCAATGACACGATCATTGGAACGTTGCGGCAGCAGGACGTAATCGAGCTGCCCCAGGGCGCGCGTGCGTCCGACTACCGGCTGGTCCAGAATGGTGATGGTACAATGTGCTTCACCAATGGCCAGCACTCGATCACTTTCACTGCGAGCGACGGCGTACCGCAGCTCAGCGACGGAGAGGAGGAAGAGGCGCCTCCAAGCAGCGAAAATCTGAACGACAACCCACCACTTCCGTCCAACCAGGAGGAAGATGCCGAGAGCGGCGAGGGGTCTGATGTCGATGATGATCCGCCTTCCTTGGAAGGGGACAGTGGTGAAGGTAGCGATGATCAGTCGGACACTGCCGCCGATGACGAAGATGACGATCTGGTGCTTCCGCCACCGTCAACATCCACTCCCGCCAATCCTCTTGTCGGGGCTAGTGGCAGGGACGTTCTCACCGGCTCCGCCGGCGCCGATACACTCTTTGGTCTGGAGGGCGACGACAGCCTGATGGGTGGTGCCGGTGCGGATGTTCTCGATGGTGGCGCCGGCAACGACTTCCTGAGCGGTGATGACGGCCGGGATCTGATCTTCGGCGGTGACGGGGACGACAATATCCTCGGTGGCAGCGGCAACGATATGCTGTACGCCGACGGTGGATCAGACCGCATATTTGGCGGTGATGGCGATGACTTGATCGATGCCGGTGCCGGTAATGACATTGTCTTTGGCGGCGCAGGAAACGACAAGATCGTGGCCTCGGTGGGCGACGGCGATGACACCTACTACGGCGACGACATGGACGATGGTTTTGGCATCGACACTCTCGATATGTCGACCATCACTGGGAACATCACGGCCGATCTCGGTACCGGCTATCTCGGCAGAGGTACGGTTGTGAGTGCTCAGAGCGGTACTGATACCATCTGGGGCATTGAGAATATCGTCACAGGGTCTGGTGACGACGTCATAACGGCGAGCAGCGCTGCGAACGTGATGGACGGGGGAGCTGGAAACGATACTTTCCGCTTCCTTTCTGCAGCGGACGCTGACGGCGACACGATCATTGGGTTCCAGCCTGGCGACCGAATTGATCTGTCTGCGATTGACGCCAATTCCGGAGCTGGCGGAAATCAGGCCTTCACTTTGGTGAATGGATCAGAATTCACCGGGGCCGCGCAGCTCATAATAACTCATGAAAGTCGGGAAGACAGCGACTACACGGTCGTCAGCGGAAGCACGAGCGGAGAGGTCGCTGCAGATTTCCGCATCAGCATCAAGGGGACACACGATCTGCAAGCGTCCGACTTCATCCTATGAAGTAGAACATAAGATCTCCTCTCGCGGGCGGGCCCATTCGGGTCTGCCCGTCTCCCGTAACTCCGTGAATGCGTGGAACTCCAGATGCGTGGGAGCAGCTTTACCCCGGCCCAAAAGCGGCGGGCAGCGCAGAAACTGACGCGCGGGCTCCGGGGTATAGTTCTTTTCCTTTTTATAACTTCAGGGATCATCAATGTTCTCGCGCTGACCGGCGCCTTTTATATGCTCCAGATTTATGACCGCGCGCTAACAAGCGGAAGCATCCCCACGCTTGTTGCGCTTTCTATCCTTGCGGTCGGTCTCTATTTCTTTCAGGGGCTCTTCGACATTATCCGCTCTCAGGTGCTCGTCCGCATCGGAGCGCGCCTGGATAAGAGAATTGCGCCTTCAGCCCATCAGGTCGCAATTGATATGCCCCGCTTCGGTTTTTCGGCTGCGGAAGCCCTTGAGCGCGGACGCGATGTAGATACGGTACGTTCTTTTCTTGGCAGCCAGGGCCCAATTTCGCTTTTTGATCTACCCTGGATGCCACTCTATCTTATTTTTGTGTATTTCCTTCACCCCTTGCTGGGTGCGCTGACATTCGCCGGCGCATTTATTTTGACTGTCTTGACAATCCTTACGGAAATCCTGACCCGTCGGCTGAGCGGCGCCACTCAGCAGACGGCTGTCGAGCGCAACGCGATTGCTGATTCAAACGCGCGCAATGCCGAAGTCATCAAAGCTATGGGTATGACGCAGCGCGTCGTGGCTCGGTTCAGCAAGGTTAATTCCGAACACCTGCGCTTGCATGCAAAGGCGAGCGACATCAGCGGCACATTTGGCGCAATCTCCCGGGTCCTGCGTATGATTTTGCAGTCGGCGATACTCGGCCTTGGCGCCTACCTTACGATTCGGAGCGAACTTTCCGCAGGAGGTATCATCGCTGCCTCGGTTATTGCCGCGCGTGCGCTTGCACCTGTGGATTCGGTTATCGGAAACTGGAAAGGAATTGTGGCAGCCAGGGAAGCTTATAAGCGCCTGAAGGAGACGGTCATTGCCTTGGGGGAGCTCGATCCACCAATGCCTTTACCCCCGCCGAGGGCAACCCTGCATGTGGAGAAAATCACAGTGGCTGCCCCGGATTCCGGTCGTATACTCCTAACTGACGTCGATTTTCAACTCCAAGCCGGCGATGGGCTAGGAATTATAGGCCCTAGCGGTGGCGGCAAAACAACTCTGGTCCGAGCGCTAATCGGCATATGGCCACCGCTTCGGGGTAGCATCCGGCTCGACGGCGCAGAGCTTACTCAATGGCAAGAAGAAGTTCTCGGCACCCACATCGGGTATCTTCCGCAGGATGTGTCCCTCCTGGAAGGGACCATTGAGGAGAACATCTCCCGCTTCGATCCTTTGAGTGATCCGCGCGCGACCGTCGCGGCGGCGCGGGCAGCCGGCGTTCACGAAATGATTGTTCGTCTGCCTGAGGGTTATCGGACACGCGTTGGTGTCAACGGCGCGGCGCTTTCGGCCGGACAACGCCAGCGGATAGGTCTAGCCCGCGCGCTTTATAAGGATCCATTCCTGGTCGTTCTGGATGAGCCAAATTCCAACCTCGACAGTGAGGGTGAGGGAGCGTTGACCGAGGCTATCAGGGGGATTCGTGCTCGCGGTGGAATCGTAGTTGTGGTTGCGCACCGGCCGAGTGCTCTGGTCGCTCTAAATCTTATTGCGGTCATACAGCAGGGGCGCATGACGGCCTTCGGCCCAAAGGAGGAAATTATTGGGGCTCGAGAGGCGCCGACATCTAGCGCGAATTGTGCCAGGCAAGCTGCCACTGCGAGGGTACCGGCATGATCATCAAGGTCAAAGGCACACGCCAAGATAAGGACAGCAAAGACACGCACGCCTCACGAGGTCGTCATGAGACAGAACCCGAAAAAGCGAGCAATAAACCACTTGTGATTGGCGCCCTCCTATGCGGCATCACAGCGTATTTAAGAAGCGCGCTTCCGGGATGGAGTAGGACTTCCCCTGAACTGGGAGTGCCGGAAACACCAGCTCTGGAGGAACACCCCCTTCCCATCAGGATAGCCAAATTGCCGGAACTTGGTGCACTCGAACATGATGCATTGGGGCCGGAAGACGCAAAGCCCGATAAAAAATCATCTGGAGGAATCAGTAACGGGGAGGAACGCTCGATATTTGTTCCAAGCAAACCAAAGCTGGTTCAAGTAGGCTTCGAGAGGAGCTCAGGGGCGGACAAACTTACCAGCCTACCGACACTACTTGCGGTTGCGAACGACAACGACTTTCCTGCGCTTACGGCCGGAAAAAGTGTATCAAGAGGGAATCCTACTAGTGATATATCCACAGCACCGGGTCCTGGCGATGACGAAACGCATCCTGGCGATAACGATCGGAACGGTGATGACGATGCCAGCGATCGTAGTACCGCAAATCGAGCACCGCGGATAAGCGGTCCTGTTTATCTGAACGACGCGAGTGGCTGTGCTGCAGTCTACATCAGTCTTGCCGATCTGCTCGCGAACGCCGCAGACCCAGACGGCGATGCCCTGCGGGTTAGCAACTTAACTGTGTCACATGGCAGCCTGAAGCCTAGTGGTTCCGGTTGGTTTTTCCAGCCCGACGGGCTCGGCCCCGTTACATTCACGTACAAAATAACCGACGGTCAGCATTCCATTCATCAAACAGCACATCTGTTGGTTCTTCCGACACCGCCACTGCTGGGAACGGCTGGAGCCGACATCCTCAGTGGTATCGAATGCGCCGATATTATCGATGGAGGCGATGGTGACGACAACATCGACGGGCGCGGCGGCCAAGATCTGATCAATGGTGGCGCCGGCGACGATCATGTTGTTGGGGGCGCAGGAAACGACACGATTTATGGTGGCGCCGGCGATGACGTCATCTACCCAGCAGACGGCAACGACTATATTGCTGGTGGTTTAGGTGATGATCGCCTTTTCGGCGGTAACGGGGACGACATAATCTTCGGAGAGGAGGGAAGCGATCAGATACATGGGGGCAACGGGAATGACGCTTTGTTTGGGGGTGACGGCGACGATCTTATCTACGGCGACGCCGGTGATGATGTCATCGGAGGCAACGCGGGCAATGATCTCCTTATCGGCGATTCTGGAGACGATCACCTGTTCGACGGCTTCGGCGAGGACAAGGTGTGGGGTGGAATTGGGGATGACCGAATCGTTGCTGCAGCCGACGGCCAGGACGACATATTCGATGGAGGAGAAGGCTTTGACATCGTGGACTACTCCGCCTCGGAAGAGACAATATGCTTCGACTTGATTGGAGGCGCGGCCACTGGTGTAGATATCGGAAACGATAGGATTTCCGGTATCGAGATGATCATCGGGGGAGCCAGTGACGACCATTTCCTTATAGGCAATGAGGTCACGACACTTCAAGGTGGTGATGGGAACGACACTTTCGAGTTCAGCGTCTCTCCCCCCGTTCTAGGCAGATCCCAGCCGACCCATCATGTAATACTCGATTTCGAAGTCGGTGATCGGATCAGAATGTCGAAATACGACATCTTCGAGAAGGTCTTTGACGGATTGGAGAATCAATTCGAGGAAGTTTACGGACAAAAATTCAGCGAGGACGATGCAAGGCTACGGTTTCGCTATGAACACATCGATGCACACGATCGAACAGTGATTGAAGTCGATTTCGATCACGACGAAATTTTCGAAACCACGATTTATCTAAAAGGGCAGCACGCGCTTGTTGTTGTGGAAGCTGTGTAAGAATCGACTCTCGCGTAATCAGCATCCCTGGGGAGCAGCTTCATGCGTAGGCATGGTGATGAAGATCTTGGCGAGCTTCGATTTGGAAGCCGTGTGGCCTTTGGAGCGATGCTGGCCATTTTACTGGTTCTCGGGGGCGGTGGTTGGGCGGCAGTTGCAAAAATAAGTGGTTCGGTGATCGCCCAAGGAACCGTAAAAGTTGATCAAAATCTAAAACTTGTCCAGCATCGCGATGGCGGGATAGTCAGTCATATCGCTGTCCGGGAAGGTCACTTTGTAAGTGCCGGCGCGATAATGGTACGCCTCGATGATGTGCAGACTCGCGCCGAGTTGTCCATTGTTCGTTCTCAGCTTTCTGAACTCCTTGCAAGACGGGCGAGGCTCACGGCAGAGCGCGACGGCTTAGAAATTATTCAAATACCAGTGAATGCTGCTGTCCCCATCACTTATGACGATCTCGTCGCCTTCGGAGAGATCAGGCTGTTTGAAGGTAACCGGAAGAATAGGGAGAGCCAGAAAGAGCAACTTCGCTCAGAAATTATACAGTTGCAGGAGGAGATTAAAGGACTTGAGGCGCAGCACGCAGCGAAGGAACAGGAACTTGAGCTCGTGCGGCAAGAGCATGAAAAACTCGCGGTGCTAGCGACGCAAAAGCTTGTGGAGACCTCCCGACTTTACAGTATCACCCGTGATCTGGCCCGACTGACGGGAGAAATTGGAGAGATCGACGCTGCGATTGCGCGAGCCCGAGCCCGCATAAGCAGTATAAACTTGCAGATCCTGACGATCGACGAGAACGCACGGACCGAGGCCCAGCGAGAGCTAAGCGCGGTGGCAGCAAGAATTTCCGAGCTAAATGATCGTCGCATAGCGCTTGAAGATCGCCTCGCTCGCACGGATATTCGTGCGCCGATATCCGGGATCGTGAATGAGCTTTCAGTGCACACTATTGGTGGTGTCATTACATCGGCAGAAACAATCGCGACGATTGTACCGGAGAATGCGAAGCTGAAGGTCGAGGCCAGGATTCCGCCGGCAGATATTGATCAGGTTTTCGTGGGGCGCTTAGCTAAACTTCGCTTTTCAGCTTTTAACCAGCGGGTCACCCCCGAGCTCAATGGGGAGATTGTCTATGTATCTCCAGCGACCACTCGCGATGCCAGCACCAACGCTGTGCACTACGTTGCCCACGTTCAAATCGGACCGGGTGAATTTGTCAAACTTGGCGGGCAGTCGCTCAAACCTGGAATGCCGGTAGAAGTATTCATTGCGACCGAGGAACGGAGCGCATTCACGTATCTTGCGAAGCCATTTCTCGACCAATTTACGAAGGCTTTTCGCGAAGAATGATGAATGTTCTGGGGGGAGAACGGCGTTTCCGACGGCAACCATGTGGGCGCTGTAGGCTCAATAGATTTTGACCCGCTACGGTAGTCACCCGTGGCTGCCGAACCCGCAATGCAGAAGCGCTGCTTCAAGGTAGGCTCAAAACGCCCAACGAGCACGCAGCCGTAACATGCCAGCGCCCCGCAAAGCTCAACGCCCGCTCCCTTCGCCCACGACGACGAATGGAGCCCAGTTCAAGGGATGGGCCTCCGCGGGGTTGCCGCTTTCGATCATTGACAGCATCGCCTCGCGCATCGCCTCGGCACGGCCGGAAGCCCGGTGATCAGCGAGAGCAGTGAAGGCGGCCGTCGACAGTTTGACGGCAGCAAGGGAGTTTACCTCCCAATGAGAGACCAGCAACGCGCGGGCCCCGGCATGGAAGAAGGCGCGTGCCAACCCCGAGAGCGCTGCGGCGTCTCCCCCCTGCCCCGCAGCCGTGTTGCAGGCCGACAGGACCACCCAATCCGCCGCAAGGTCGAGCTCTGCGACTTCCGAAGCTGTGAGCAAACCGTCATCCTCGTCGCTCGCCTCGTCTGGCGGCGTCAAAACGAGGGCAGGCTCGGCCACGCCGATCAAACCCCCGGCGACGAGACCGTGGGTCGCAAAGTGCAGGACGCCGTATCGCGTCAGCTCTCCACTCGCGCTGATCTGTTTCAGATTGCGCTCGGTTGCGCGATCGCCCAGCCACACGTCCCGCTCGGAAGCGCCGAGCCGGCGCGCGATGGTGCATAGTTCGTCGGCGGTCTCGGGTAGAGGCGTTTGCCGGCGGAGCTCACGAACGTCAGCCAGGCTGCCCCGGAACAGCGACGCGAGCACCGGGAGATACTGCATCGCACTGGCGAGCCTCTGACGGAAGCTGATCGACGGCTCGCGACCGCAGCTTTGGGCCTGCCAAGCTCTGCGGTCCTGGCCATCCGGTCCCGAGAGCAGCGGGTTCCCGAAGCCGATGAACGGACGTGTTGGTGCCGTCGCCCGGGTGCCGGACCTGAGCGCTTTCAAAGCGGCCACGGAGGGAACGACGGTGATTGGCTGCCGACGCGCCAACCACTGGACGGTGCTGTAATCAACCGGGCTGGCTCGACCGCGCGCTGCGGGCTTCACAGTCACAAGCACATGGAGCGGCAGCTTGGTCAGCGGCCCCGATGGGATCACCAGAAGATGCTTATCCTGGACCAGATCCTCGATACCGCCGAACAAATCCCGATAAAACTCATGTGCCTTGAGCGTGTCGAACGGTAGCGGCTCACCGCGCTCGTAATCGCTGAAGCTATAACCGGTTTCGAGCAGTCTCTGGCACGGCGATCCCCCATAATCGTACCAGTTCCTGCCATCTAGACCGCAGCGCAGAGCATCGACCTTGTTCAAAATTTCCCGCCGGCCCACTTCGAGCTTGACCCAGCGTACGTCGTTCTTCGTTACGGCCCAGAGATAGCTGCCATAGCTGCCGATCAGGAATTGGACTAGGGCTTCGTTCTCGTGCAGCAGCCGCTGAGCATTCTCGACCGGGATGGGGGCGGGGTTCGCGAGACTGGCGTACTCCGGAAAGGCACTGTCGATAACCTTCGTGACCGATGCAATCCGCTTTTCGAGACTGGCAAGTCCCCCACGAAGTGAACGGATGAGAGCTTCATCCCGATCGGCGGCAGCGGCGCCGAGCGCCGACAGGAGCTGCCGATCCGCATCCTTCCAGCGCAGCATCAGGTCCTGCCGATCGCGAACGAGCTTCGCCAGTCGCCCCGGGCCACGCCCGACTCGCGCAGCCATCTGAGTCAAAGCACGGGCCGCGGCGCTGTCTCCAAGCCGCTGCGCCAGCTCGAAGGACTGTTCTCGTGCCGCGATCGCATCTTCCACGCCGGCTTCGACCGACCTGTGAAGTGCTGCGATATGACTTTGAAAATGATGATTGAGCCTGCCTCTGCTCTGCGCCGCATCGCCATCCTCCCGGTCGACTCCCTGAGCGAAGGACAGCGCATGCGCGATGATCGAACGGCTTGCGCGACGGTGCAGGTCCAGCGCACGCTTATGATCGCCGAGAGCAGCGTATGTCATGGCGAGGCTGCGCACCGCAAGCGCCGTGTCAGGATGATCAGGCCCCAGGGCCTTCTCTGTGATCGCCACGGCGCGGACGAGCAACGGTGCCGCGATCTCCGGCCGATGCGTGAGGCTGTAAAGTCGCGCGAGATTAGTCAGGCTGGCCGCCGTGAGGGGATGGTCCGGACCGAGCGCCTTTTCGCGGATGGCCAGCGCGCGCTTATGCAGTGCCTCGGCTTCCCGGTAGCGCCACTGAATAAGACTGAGCTCGGCGAGATTGTTGAGGCTCATTGCGAGATCTGGGTGCTCTGGCCCCAGCACCTTCTCCTGAATCGCGATCGCCCGCTGGTAGAGCAGGCCGGCTTCCTCCTGCTTCGGACCGGTGTAGGCCGTTTGTGCCATCATGCCGAGATTGAGCAAGGCGACAGCGAGATCGGCTTCGTGGAGAGCGGCGTCGGCCGGTTCAGCCTGTGCACGGTCCATCTCGGCGGTTGGCGAGGAGTCCGGTGCGGCAGGAGCGCTCCGCATAACCTTGCGCGGGCGAGCCACCGGTGCCGGACCAGGCATCGCAGCGCCCACCTTGCCGACGTGCACGATGCCTTCGTCAGATTCACGCTCCGAACCGGAGAAGTCGGCCAGGTCTAGCTGACTGCGCGTCAGGCTCTCCCCTCTCCCGCGCGACAGGATTGCGATGGCCCGCCGCAGCAATGGTCCAGCATCCGCGGGCCGGCCGAGGGCGAGCTGGACCTTGGCCAGATTGTTCAGGCTTTGCGCGACCTCGGGATGGGAGGGGCCGAACGCCTTCTCACGAATTTCCAGCGCCTTCTTGTGCAGGACCTCGGCTTCGAAGTGGCGGCCAAGGAGATCGACCGCAACGGCCAAATTGTTGAGAGTTTCTGCGAGACGGGGATCCTCAGGATGGAGGCTCTCCTCGCGCAGCTTCAGCGCCCGGCGATGCAGCGGCTCCGACTGCGCGTGCCTGCCAAGTCGATCCAGCAAAACAGCCTCTAGCGAGAGGATCTGTGCCAGTGCATCGGAATTGCCGGTTCCCGTTTGCTCCGCGATCCGGCGGGCGCGTATCGCATGCGAGAGAGCCTGCTGCAGATCGCCCTCGCGGTAAAAGTGCGCGGCGTCTTGATAGGCGCTCTCCCAGGTCTGCGGCGGTCCACCTTCTGCCAGCGCTCTTCCGGTTAGTAGGCTTTCAATGGCCCAGAAAATAACGAGCCCAATCAGGAGACTTTTGCCGCCCCGCCCGCTTCCGAGCCGCCGTCCCCCGCCGCGCGTCATCTGGCCCTCCAGAAAATTGAACCATTCGTAAGATTAGCAGCAGTCGGATGAAAAGAGCATGCGAGACAAAGCCGGCTCTGACCAAGCTTCCTAATTAACTGATTTTTCTGGGTAAGTTAGGCTGCTGAGATAGGGTCTGCAGCTCCGATATCTAGGTGATGAGACTCACGTGCCAGTTCTCATCTTCATCCTCTTTGGCGCGCCACCTTCCGAATTGTCCAGCCCTGAGACATAGGCAGCAGAAAGCGTATCTCAGAGCAGGCGCCATGCCCAACAGGTCGTTGGTGCTTACGAGCTTCTCTGTACAGGATCGAGACCGGCAGGAAGTGCCTGTAGTTGCGGATCTGTTCACTTGGCCCATTCCCGCCTGTGGCACTCGCACCACTTATCTCCTACATTGGGGATGGGAATGCAGCTGACATATGACGTTTGCTGATCGTTGGCGTAACCTCCAGATGCGTAGTGCGTGATTCGCAACCCTTCCGGAGATAGGTCGATGAAGCCCTACGAGAAGCCGATGCTTGTCAAGCGGGATCAACTTTCTGTTGTAACTGCGACGACCATCATCAGTCCGTTCAGGAAAGTCCCCTCAGGGCCAAGTCCGGTGTGAAGAGCATCGCACATCCCGCTCAGCACCCCACCAGAAACGGTGGGGTATTTCTTTTCTCCCCTTGCTTTTCGTTACATCTTCATAACGTCGAGGAGAACAGACGCTTCCTTAGGAGCGTCTCAAATTCATGAAACTAGGCCCATGCAGGCCCTGTGAGCCAAGCAACCAGAACCCAACGCTCTCCCCACCATGGCGCGGCGGCTTTGTGCATGATGAAAGTTGGAAAGAGCGTCGCCGCCCCTTGCAGGCGTGAGTGTTCTTTATTCTTGTGAGCGCCCATGAGCCGCAAACCTCCCCGCCAATAGGACTTAGGTAATGATAAGTTAATGACGCACGTGAGTTTTCGGAGTGAACCTGGATAAGTGTCATAATGCCATTTGAACCGCTGCGTAGGCTTGTAGCGCAGCACTTGCATATTCTCGATCCCGGTGACCGAAAATTTCCAGAGCTCCGCGTTTACTGCCTCGGCGATTGTTAAGATGCGCTCGTACAGCCACTCCCGTTCAGGAGTTCTTTCCAAAACAGCTTGATTAGAAGTTCGGGCCCGGCTTGGCTTAATTCGCTTG
>Ga0180216_1001045_pt1 | contig 25830 bp, 22 predicted proteins | sample eDN3rd37CBELigMG_FD_128879 | JGI IMG/M metagenome (GOLD analysis project Ga0180216, IMG submission 128879) | Enriched Miracle-Growth compost microbial communities from Emeryville, California, USA - eDNA 3rd pass 37_C BE-Lig MG (version 2)... ... | reverse complement strand
CTCGTCGCGGCGCACCGCGTGCCGACTCCGCCCTACGCGGCAGGTCCTGCAGCGGCCGCGGCCGGCGCCCACGCGTGCACCGACATCTCCGACGGTCTCGTCGCCGATCTCGGGCACATCTGCACCGCATCGGAGGTCGCGATCGACCTGGACTCCGGCGCGCTCGCTCCCGACGCGCTGCTCCGGGAGGCCGGGGAAGCGCTCGCGGCCGACCCGTGGGAATGGATCCTCACCGGCGGCGAGGACCACGCCCTCGCGGCGTGCTTTCCCCGCGAGGTCGCCCTGCCGGACGGATGGCGGTCGATCGGCGTCGTCCTGGAAGGCTCGGGCGTCACCGTCGACGGGCAGCGCCACGACGGATCCGGTGGCTGGGAGAGCTTCGTGGCAGGCGCCGGTCACTAGGGCGACCACCACGGGTGTGGTTCGCTCGAGATAGGTTCTGCAGTCATGGCTGTCTACGCACTCGGCGAGCGTGTCCCCGATATCCATCCCGACGCGTGGGTTCATCCCGACGCGGTCGTGATCGGCAACGTCACCCTCGGTGCCGGTGCCTCCGTATGGCCCTCGGCGGTGCTGCGCGGGGACTACGGCAGGATCTCCGTGGGGGAGAAGACCAACATCCAGGACGGCACGATCATCCATTGCACCGCGATCGAGGCCACCGTCATCGGCGCGAGGTGCGTCGTCGGACACAACGCGCACATCGAGGGCTCCACGATCGGTGACGGCGCGCTGATCGGCTCGGGTTCGCTCGTCCTCAACGGATCGGTGATCGGTGCCGGTGCGCAGGTCGCCGCCGGAGCGCTGATCCCGCCGCGCTTCGAACTCCCGCCCCGCCGCATGGCGATGGGTATCCCCGCGAAGGTCCGCGAGGGCTACGAGGTGCCCGAGAACAACTTCGACGCCAACGCCGAGATGTATGCGGCGAACGCCGCCTACTACCGGACCGCCCTCCGCCGCATCGACCAGGAGTGACAGGTGGCCGACACCGTCGACACACAGGCCGCGGCCGGGGGAGCGGACGAGCCCCGTTCCGGTCGGCCCCTGTCCGAACTCGTCGAGCCGGGTTGGGCGCGAGCACTCGAACCCGTCGCAGGTGACATCAGCGCGATGGGGCAGTTCCTCCGCGCCGAACTCGCCGCGGGCCGCAGTTACCTGCCGTCCGGTCCGAACGTGCTGCGTGCCTTCACGCAGCCGTTCGAATCCGTCCGCGTCCTGATCGTCGGGCAGGATCCCTATCCCACTCCGGGTCACGCTGTGGGACTGAGCTTCTCGGTGGCTCCGGACGTCCGGCCCATCCCGCGCAGTCTCGCCAACATCTACCGCGAGTACACCGACGATCTCGGTCTGCCGCAGCCCTCCACCGGCGACCTGTCGCCGTGGACCGAGCACGGTGTCCTGTTGCTCAACCGGGTCCTCACCGTCGCGCCGGGCCAGCCGGCCTCGCACCGTGGCAAGGGCTGGGAGGCCGTCACCGAGCAGGCGATCCGCGCGCTGGTCGCGCGCGGTACCCCGCTCGTCGCGATCCTGTGGGGCCGCGACGCGGCGACCCTCGAACCCATGCTCGGCGGTGTGCCCACCGTGAAGTCGGCGCACCCGTCCCCGCTGTCGGCCTCACGCGGTTTCTTCGGGTCGCGTCCGTTCAGCCGCTCGAACGCCCTGCTCGTCGAGCAGGGCGGCGAACCGGTGGACTGGCGACTGCCCTGACCACCGATCCGCCGCCGGGATGTCAGGCGCGGGCCGAATCCCAGTCCGGGCGCCGCTTGGCGACGAAGGCGTCGACACCCTCGATACCCGTGGGCGTCGTGGCGGCCGCGGAGATCGAGGCGGCTTCGGCGTCGAGGTGGTCGGACAGCGATCGTCCGGCGGAGCCCGCCACGAGCGAGCGGATGGCGGCGTAGGACTGCGTGGGGCCGTGCGCGAGGGTCCGTGCGAGTCGCAACCCCTCGCTCTGGATCTCGCCGTCGGCGACGAGCCGGCTGAGCAGACCCAGGCGCACGGCTTCGTCGGCGCCGATCACGGCGTCGGTCATGATGATCTCCCGTGCCCGCGACGGGCCGACGATCCGCGGCAGGGTCCACGACATGCCGCCGTCGGGGGAGAAGCCGATCGACGGGTACGCGGCGCGCATCTTCGTGCCGGGGCCGGCGAGTGCGATGTCGGCGAGCAGCGCCAGGCTCATGCCGGCGCCGGCGGCCCAGCCGTGCACGGCGGCGACGACCGGCACGGCCGCCTTCTCCAGCTCGCGCACGAAGTCGTGGAAAAGGTTCGCGATGTCGAGCAGGTGGGCGCCGCGGTCCTCGGCCGCGGCGAACCCGTGGACGTTGCCGCCCGCGCAGAAGTTCGCACCCTCACCGACGAGCAGCACGGCGCCGATCTCGGGGCCTGCCGCGCGCAGGGCCGCGATGCCCTGCTCCATCCCTGCGGGGGACAGGGAGGTGCCGTGCTCGGAGGTCGCCACGGCGATCCGCAGGACGCGGTCCTCAACACTCACCAGTGAGCGGAGAGAGTCGCTGTCGGGGAAGGAAACTTGGTTCTCGGTCATTCCCGCACGATATCCGGCCGCGGGATCGAACGGCGAAGGCCCCCTGCGCAATCAGCGCAGGGGGCCTTCGCTACGACTCGACCGGGAATCAGCCGCGGACGACCTTGCCGGCCTTGAGGCAGGAGGTGCACACGTTCATCTTGCGGGTGTTGCCCGGTGCAACCTGAGCGCGCACGCTCTGGATGTTCGGGTTCCAGCGACGGTTGGTACGCCGGTGCGAGTGCGAGACCGACTTCCCGAAGCCGGGGCCCTTGGCGCATACGTCGCAGACGGCAGCCATGTCGCGAACTCCTTGTGTCTAGTGGATAGATCTTCTGTCTGTTGTTTCGCCTTGCGAACACGGGGAACGAGCCGCCCGTGCGAGGCAACCCGGCAAGCTTAGCGAACTCGAGGGCGGTTGGCCAAACCGGACGGTGCGGCGGCTCGCGGCTAACCTGTTCGCCAGGGCTCGGCACCGTGCTCGACAGTACCGATCGTAGAGGTCGCCGAAGCCCGTGGGACGAGGCGAAGGGGGTGGAATCGTTGCTCGAAGCCGAGGACACGGTGGACGGGCGGGCGCTGCGCCGGTGGGTCGAATTCGGTGTGGAAGCGCTCGAACAGCGCCGAGCGGAGATCAACTCGCTCAACGTCTTCCCGGTGCCCGACGGGGACACCGGGAACAATCTGCTGATCACCCTGCAGGCCGCGGCGGCACGGATCGGCGGGCCCGTGGACGGCGCACTCACCGCATCCGACGTCGCCGAAGGGCTCGCGCGCGGCGCCTTCGCCGGGGCGCGGGGCAACTCGGGGATCATCCTGGCGCAGGCACTGCGCGGTGTCGCCGACGCGGTCGCCGGACTGACGACGGTCGGCGCACGTGATCTCGCCGCTGCCCTCTCCAATGCCGCGACGCTCGTGACCGGAGCGCTCAGCGCACCCGCGAAGGGCACCATCGTCAGTGTCCTCGAAGCTGCGGCCGACGGCGCGACCCGCGTCGCCTCGGAGACGGATGCGACCGTGTGCGATGTCGCCGTCGCGAGTGCCGACGCCGCCGCCGACGCGCTCCAGCGCACCACCACCCAGCTCGACGTCCTGGCCGAGGCCGGGGTGGTCGACGCCGGTGGTCTCGGTCTGCTCGTGCTGCTCGACTGCCTGGTGGAGGTCACCACGGGAACCCGTCCGGACCGCCGGATGGTGCTCGCCGGGGCCTCGCGTCCCGTGGTCGAACCCGAGATCGTCGACGAGCGTTCCGACAGCGACCAGCAGGAGTACGAGGTGATGTACCTCGTCGGGAACTCAGACGACGCGCGCATCGACGCCCTGCGGTCCTCCCTCGACGCGCTCGGCGACTCGGTCGCGATCGTCGCCGGCGAGTCGGGGTGCTGGTCCGTGCACGTGCACTGCTGCGATCCCGGAGCCGCTGTGGAGGCAGGTCTCGCGGCGGGCTCGCTGAGCCGCATCGACATCACGTGCTTCGCGCTCGAGTCCGCGCGTCGCGGGTGCGGCGACGGCCCCGTGGTATCCGCTCCGGTCCGCGCCGAGCCGGCGGGGGAGCAGTCCCGGGCGGTCCTCGCGGTGGTGGGTGGCGAGGGCGCCGCAGAACTGTTCGAGGCGGAGGGCGCCCGGGTGCTGCGGGCCGAGGAGATCTCCGTCCACGAACTGCTCGAGGCGATCCGGGCGCTGCCGAGCCGGGACGTCCTCGTGCTGCCCAACGGCGCGCTGTCCGCGCAGGACGTCGTCGCCGTGGGTGCGCGGGCGCGGCGGGACGACCGCGACGTGATGTTCCTGCCGTCCTCCTCCGTGGTCCAGGGGCTGGCCTCGTTGGCCGTGCACGATCCGATGCGCGCCACCGTCGACGATGCCTTCGCGATGTCGGAGGCGGCGGCGTGCGTGCGGTGGGGATCTCTGCGATACGCGAACGAACGTGCGTTGACCTGGGTCGGAACGTGCGAGCCCGGCGACAGTCTCGGACTGGCCGGTCATGATGTCGTAGTGATCGAGCATGATCTGGTGACAGCGGGAGCGTCGCTGCTCGACCGGATTCTCGCCGCGGGCGGTGAGCTCGTGACGATGCTGGTCGGCGCCGACGCCCCCGACGGACTCGTCGAGCAACTGGCCGCCCACCTCGATCGCCGTCACCCGGAGATCGACGTGGTGGTCTACCAGGGCGGTCAGGGCAGCGACCTGCTGCAGCTCGGCGTCGAGTAGCCGGTGCGCCGCGAGGCCACCGCAGGAGTAGCGGAAGGGACGGCAGTGGCGACACTCGCGGACCGGCTCGATCATGTCCTCGGCCGCAAGACGGCGGACGCCTTGCACGACGCGTTCGGGATGACCACCGTCGAGGATCTGCTGAGGCACTATCCGCACCGCTACGCCACCCAGGGTGCCGAGCTCGGCGAGAGTCAGCCCGTGGAGGGCCAGCACATCACGATCATCGCGCGGGTCGAGTCGGCACAGGAGGTGCCCATGAAGTCCCGCGCCGGCAAACGCCTCGCGGTACGGCTGCGCTCCGATCGTCACAGCATCGACGTCACCTTCTTCAACCCGCACCGGGTCAAGCACAACATCAAGCCCGGCGTGCGCGCGATGTTCTCCGGCACCGTGAAGTACTTCCGCGACAAGTGGAGCCTGACCCACCCGAGCTATCTCGTGCTGCCCGAGCCGCGCGACGCCGAGGATCTGGTCTCGGCGACCCCCGCGCGGGTGCGGGGCGCTGGCGCCCTGGCGGGTCTCGCCCGCACCGCGCAGGACGGGTCGGGGGTCGACATGTCGGTCTTCGACCGCGCGCTGATCCCGATGTACCGCGCGACCCGCGAGGTCGAGTCGTGGACCGTCATGCGGTGTGTGCGGCAGGTGCTCGATCAGCTCGACCACGTCGACGACCCGCTGCCCGAGTGGGTGCGCGACGAGCACGGCTTCGTGGGCCTCGACGAGGCGCTCCGCTCGATCCACCTACCCGACACGAAGCAGGAGATCGACCGGGCGCGCGACCGCCTGCGGTTCGACGAGGCCGCCGCGGTGCAGCTCGTGCTCGCCGGACGCCGGCACGACGTCGAGGTGCGCTCGGCGCCGTCCTGCCCGCACCGCGAGGGTGGGATCGCCGACGAGTTCGACCGGCGGCTGCCCTTCGAGCTGACGGCCGGGCAGCTCTCGGTGGCCGACGAGATCGCGGCCGATCTCGCACGCGAGCACCCCATGAACCGGCTGCTCCAGGGTGAGGTGGGTTCGGGCAAGACGATCGTGGCGCTGCGGGCGATGCTGCAGGTGATCGACTCCGGTCGGCAGTGCGCGCTGCTCGCACCCACCGAGGTGCTCGCGGCCCAGCACGCGCGCTCGCTCACGAAGATGCTCGGCGACCTCGCCGCGGCGGGCGAACTCGGCGCCCATGAACTCGCGACCCGCGTGACCCTGCTGACCGGCTCGATGGGTGTCGCCCGCAAACGGGCCGCACTCAACGAGGCGGTGACGGGCGATGCCGGGATCGTCATCGGCACGCACGCGCTGATCGAGGACAAGGTGCAGTTCTTCGACCTCGGTCTCGTCGTGATCGACGAGCAGCACCGCTTCGGTGTCGAACAGCGCGACGCTCTGCGCTCGCGAGGGCGCGACGGGGCGTCCCCGCACGTGCTGGTGATGACCGCGACGCCGATCCCGCGCACCATCGCGATGACGGTGCTCGGCGACCTCGAGGTCTCGACCCTGCGCGAGCTGCCCCGCGGGCGGTCGCCGATCGTCAGCCGCGTGGTGCCGGCGAAGGTGCACCCGAAATGGGTCGACCGCGCCTGGGAACGCATCCGCGAGGAGGTCGCCGACGGGCGGCAGGCCTACGTGGTGTGTTCCCGCATCGGCGACGGCGATTCCGACGACGACGCGCTCTTCGATCCGGACGGGCCCGAGCCGTCGGGATCGGGGAAGGGCAAACAGGCCCCGCCCGAGACCGTCTCGGTTCTCGAGCAGTTCGAGTTCCTCACCTCCGGTCCGCTCCGCGACCTGAGGGTGGGGCTGCTGCACGGCCGCCTCCCCGCCGACGAGAAGGACGCGGTGATGCAGGCCTTCAACGCCGCGGAGATCGACGTGCTCGTGTGCACGACCGTCGTCGAGGTCGGTGTCGACGTGCCGAACGCGACAGTGATGGTGATCGTCGACGCCGACCGGTTCGGTGTCAGCCAGCTGCACCAGCTGCGCGGTCGCGTCGGTCGTGGTGGCCACCAGGGTCTGTGCCTGCTCGTGACCGACGCGAAGCCCGCGACCCCGACGATGATGCGGCTCGAGGCCGTCGCCGGCACCACCGACGGTTTCGAACTCGCCCAGCTCGACCTGCAACTGCGCCGGGAGGGCGACGTCCTCGGTGTCGCGCAGTCCGGCACCGTGTCGACGCTGCGGCTGCTCTCGCTCGTCGACGACGCCGACGTCATCGAGGCGGCCCGCGACTTCTCCCGGACGGTGACGGAGAAGGATCCCGGCCTCGAACACCACCCGGGGCTCGCGAGCATGGTGCGGGCCGCGCTCGACGCCGAGCGCGTGGCCTATCTCGACAAGTCCTGAGTTACGTTCCGTACACCGTGTCGCAGAACCCGCGGTGAGGTTTCCGTGACCGTGCCCGGCATGTTGACGACGTGTTACGGCGGGGTCGACTGCATCGTTCCAGTCGTGCCATCCGGACACCTTGTCCCACGATGTGGAACGCGCGTCGAAGTCGGCATGTTACGGCGCGGTACCGTCGACCAATGTTCTCGAAAGTGCTTGTCGCCAACCGTGGCGAGATCGCGATCCGCGCGTTCCGTGCCGCCTACGAACTGGGTGCCGGGACGGTCGCGGTGTTCCCGTACGAAGACCGGAACTCCCTGCACCGGTTGAAGGCCGACGAGGCCTATCAGATCGGTGAGGAGGGACACCCGGTCCGCGCCTACCTGTCGGTCGAGAAGATCGTCGAAGCGGCCGTGTCGGCCGGCGCCGACGCGATCTACCCCGGCTACGGCTTCCTCTCCGAGAACCCGGACCTCGCCGCGGCGTGCGCGGAAGCGGGCATCACCTTCGTCGGTCCGTCGGCGGAGATCCTCGAGCTGACGGGCAACAAGGCCCGCGCGATCGCCTCGGCGAAGGCCGCCGGCCTCCCGGTGCTGGCGTCGTCGGAGCCGTCGTCGGACGTCGAGGAGCTGGTCGCCGCCTCGGAAACGATGAACTTCCCGGTCTTCGTCAAGGCTGTCGCCGGTGGTGGCGGACGCGGCATGCGCCGGGTCGCCGAACCCTCCCAGCTGCGCGAGGCCATCGAAGCCGCCTCCCGCGAGGCAGACGCCGCCTTCGGTGATCCCACCGTCTTCCTGGAACAGGCCGTGGTCAACCCGCGGCACATCGAGGTGCAGATCCTCGCCGACAAGCACGGCAACGTCATCCACCTGTACGAGCGCGACTGCTCCGTGCAGCGCCGCCACCAGAAGGTCATCGAGCTCGCCCCCGCCCCGAATCTCGATCCCGAGCTGCGCGACCGTATCTGCGCCGACGCCGTCGCCTTCGCCAAGGAGATCGGCTACCAGTGCGCAGGAACCGTCGAGTTCCTCGTCGACGAACGCGGCAACCACGTGTTCATCGAGATGAACCCGCGTATCCAGGTCGAGCACACGGTCACCGAGGAGATCACCGACGTCGACCTCGTGCAGTCCCAGCTGCGCATCGCTGCGGGCGAGTCGCTCGAGGAACTGGGCCTGTCGCAGGACGGCATCACCATCCGCGGCGCGGCGCTGCAGTGCCGCATCACGACCGAGGACCCGGCCAACGGGTTCCGTCCGGACACCGGTCGCATCACCGGTTACCGCACCCCGGGCGGTGCCGGTATCCGTCTCGACGGCGGCACGTCGGTGGGCGCGGAGATCTCCGCCCACTTCGACTCGATGCTCGTCAAGCTCACCTGCCGCGGCCGCAACTTCGAGACCGCGGTCGCCCGCGCGCGCCGCGCGGTGGCCGAGTTCCGTATCCGCGGTGTCGCCACGAACATCCCGTTCCTGCAGGCGGTGCTCGACGACGAGGACTTCCGCGGCGGCAACGTGAACACCTCGTTCATCGAGGAGCGCCCGCACCTGCTGACGCTGCGCTCGTCCGCCGACCGTGGCACCAAGATCCTGCGGTACCTCGCCGACGTGACGGTGAACAAGCCGCACGGCGAGCGCACCACGACGGTCTACCCGCACGACAAGCTGCCTGCGATCGACCTGAACGCCGAGCCGCCGGCCGGTTCGCGTCAGCGTCTGCTCGAACTCGGCCCCGAGGGCTTCGCCCGTGCGCTGCGCGAGCAGAAGGCGATCGGCGTCACCGACACCACCTTCCGCGACGCCCACCAGTCGCTGCTCGCGACCCGCGTGCGCAGCAAGGACCTGCTGACGGTGGCCGGGCACGTGGCCCGGATGACGCCGCAGCTGCTGTCGATCGAGGCGTGGGGCGGCGCGACCTACGACGTCGCACTGCGCTTCCTGCACGAGGATCCGTGGGAGCGGCTCGCGGCGCTGCGCGAGGCGATCCCGAACATCAACCTGCAGATGCTGCTGCGCGGACGCAACACCGTCGGCTACACCCCCTACCCGGAGGCCGTCACCCGTGCCTTCGTGCAGGAGGCCGCCGACACCGGCATCGACATCTTCCGCATCTTCGACGCGCTGAACAACGTCGACCAGATGCGTCCGGCGATCGACGCGGTGCGCGAGACCGGCACCACCCTCGCCGAGGTCGCGATGTCCTACACCGGCGACCTGTCGAATCCGAACGAGTCGATCTACACGCTCGACTACTACCTGCGTCTGGCCGAGGAGATCGTCGAGGCCGGTGCGCACGTCCTGGCCATCAAGGACATGGCGGGTCTGCTGCGCGCCCCGGCTGCCGCGACGCTCGTGTCGGCGCTGCGCAGCAACTTCGATCTGCCGGTGCACGTGCACACGCACGACACCCCGGGCGGTCAGCTCGCCACCTACCTCGCGGCCTGGCACGCCGGTGCCGACGCCGTCGACGGTGCGTCCGCGGCGCTGGCCGGTACGACGAGCCAGCCCGCCCTGTCGGCGATCGTCGCCGCCGCGGCGAACAGCGAGTTCGACACCGGTCTCGACCTGCAGGCCGTGTGCGATCTCGAGCCGTACTGGGAGGCGCTGCGCAAGGTGTACGCACCGTTCGAGTCGGGGCTGCCCGCACCGACCGGCCGCGTCTACACCCACGAGATCCCCGGCGGTCAGCTGTCGAACCTGCGCCAGCAGGCCATCGCGCTGGGCCTCGGCGATCGCTTCGAGGAGGTCGAGGCCGCCTACGCCGGCGCCGACCGCCTCCTGGGCCGCCTGATCAAGGTCACGCCGTCGAGCAAGGTCGTCGGCGACCTCGCGCTGCACCTCGTGGGCGCGGGCGTCTCGGTCGACGACTTCGCCGCCGAGCCCGGCAAGTACGACATCCCCGATTCGGTGATCGGCTTCCTGCGCGGCGATCTCGGGACCCCGGCCGGCGGCTGGCCCGAGCCCTTCCGCAGCAAGGCGCTGTCGGGCCGCGCCGAGCCCAAGCCGATCACCCCGCTCGCGCCGGAGGAGGAGAAGGCCCTCGGCGGTTCGTCCGACGAGCGTCGCCGCATGCTCAACCGCCTGCTCTTCCCGGGCCCCGCGAAGGAGTTCGAGCAGCACCGCGAGACCTACGGTGACACCACCGAGCTGTCGGCCAACCAGTTCTTCTACGGTCTGCGGCACGGCGACGAGCACCGGGTGCGCCTGGACAAGGGTGTCGAACTGCTCATCGGCCTCGAGGCGATCTCCGATGCCGACGAGAAGGGCTACCGCACGGTCATGTGCATCCTCAACGGGCAGCTGCGCCCGGTGTCGGTGCGCGACCGCTCGGTGGCCGCGGAGACCCCTGCCGCGGAGAAGGCCGACCGCAACCATCCCGGTCACGTCGCGGCGCCGTTCGCCGGCATGGTCACCCTCGTCGTGTCCGAGGGCGACAGCGTCTCGGCGGGCGACACCGTCGCCACGATCGAGGCCATGAAGATGGAGGCCGCGATCACCGCGCCGCGCGGCGGACGCATCACGCGGGTCGCGATCGGACCGGTGCAACAGGTCGAAGGTGGCGACCTGCTCGTCGAGGTGTCCACGGGAGACAGCGCCGAGTGACACGGATCGTCGCCGGCCGGGCCGGGGGGCGGCGCCTGAAGGTGCCGCCCCGCGGAACCCGGCCCACCTCCGAACGGGTGCGCGAAGCCCTGTTCAGTTCGCTCGACGCACGCATGGACATCGACGGGGCCGCCGTCCTCGACCTCTACGCGGGGTCGGGGGCGCTCGGCCTCGAGGCGCTCTCCCGCGGCGCCGAGCACGCGATGCTCGTCGAGTCCGACGCGAAGGCGGCGGGTGTGATCCGCGAGAACATCGCAGCGGTCGGACTGTCCGGTGCGGTGCTGCGCACCGCACCGGTGTCCGCCGTGCTCGCGGGCACCCCCGACCGCGTCTACGACCTCGTCCTGGCCGACCCGCCCTATGCGGTGACCGAGGAGGCCGTCACCGGCGTGCTCGGGACGCTGGTGTCCGGAGGCTGGGTCGAGGACGGCTCGATCGTCGTGGTCGAACGGTCGTCGCGATCACCGGAAACGGTGTGGCCGCAGGGATTCGAGGTCGGCAGGTCGAAGCGCTACGGCGAGACCAGAGTGGAGATCGCCACCTGCTACGGTGCTGGGTCATGAGCCGCGCGGTCTGCCCAGGATCCTTCGACCCGGTCACCAACGGACACCTCGACGTCATCGGCAGGGTCTCGGCCCAGTTCGACGAGGTCGTCGTGACCGTCACGATCAATCCCAACAAGCAGGGGATGTTCACGATCGACGAACGCCTCGAGATGCTCACCGAGGCCACGGCGCACTTGCCGAACGTCACGGTCGACGCCTGGCAGGGCCTGCTCGTCGACTACGCCCGCGAGCGCGGGATCACCGCGATCGTCAAGGGCCTGCGCGGCGCCAACGACTTCGACTACGAGTTGCAGATGGCGCAGATGAACCACAAGCTCACCGGCGTCGACACCCTGTTCGTCGCCACCAATCCGGTCTACAGCTACCTGTCGAGTTCGCTCGTCAAGGAGGTCGCGACCTACGGCGGCGACGTCTCCGAGATGCTGCCGGGTTCCGTGCACGATCGTCTGCTCGCGCGCCTCGCCGAGCGGGCCGCCGCGAAGTAGACGGACCCGTCCCGCACGGCCTGTGACGGCCGTATCCCGACACACCGAGCGCAGGGCACACGAGCGTGCCCTGCGCTGCGGCAGACTGGACGTCGGCGCGACCGCACCGGTCGTGTCGAGCGAGTGATTGGGGTTGGGCGTGTACCGGGTATTCGAGGCACTCGACGAGCTGGTCGCAATCGTCGAAGAGGCACGTAGCGTTCCGATGACGGCGAGCTGCGTGGTACCGCGCGGCGATGTCCTCGAACTGCTCGACGACGTGCGCGACGCGCTGCCGCCCGAACTCGACGACGCGCAGGACGTCCTCGATCACCGCGACAAGCTGATCAACGATGCGCGGGCCCAGGCCGACAAGACCGTCGGGGACGCCGACGAGGAGGCGCGAACCCTCCTCGAGGACGCGCGCGCCGACGCCGATCGCATGCTTGCGGACGCGAAGGCCCAGGCGGACCGCATGGTCAAGGAGGCCCGCGCCCACGCCGAGGAACTCGTGCGCGATGCGCAGGCCGAGGCCGACGAACTCGTCGCCGAGGGCAACAAGCAGTACGAGAGCGTGACCGGGCGTGCCCGTGTCGAGGCCGATCGCCTGGTCGAGTCCGGGCAGGCGTCCTACGAGCGTTCCGTGGCCGAGGGCGAGGCCGAGAAGGCGCGTCTGGTGTCGCAGACCGAGGTCGTGCAGGCCGCGCACGCGGAGTCGGCGCGTGTCATCGATTCGGCCCACGCCGAGTCCGACCGCCTCCGGACCGAGTGCGACGAGTACATCGACGGCAAGCTGTCGGAGTTCGAGGAACTGCTCGGAACCACGCTGCGGTCGGTCGGCCGAGGCCGGCAGCAGCTGCGGCTGTCGGGTGCTCCCGACTTCGCGGAGGCCGACCACCGGGCGAGTCGCCGCCGCTGACCCGCGGGATTTTTGCTCTTGCCGCCCATCGCGTATCATGGAGCGGTTGCCCTATCACGACCGAGTCGTGTCCTGCGTCATCCGAAGAAGGTGAGTTCCTCCGTGTCCACCCGTGATTCCAGCACGTCCCGTCCCGGCCGGGACTCCGGGCTGGTGTTCGACACGCTCTCCCTGGGTCGCCGGCCCGGATCGATGCGTACGGTCGAGCGGAAGGTGCCGTCACCCTCGCGCATCGGACTCGATCTGATCGCGATCGAGGAGAACTCCGAGATCGATCTCGATCTCCGCCTGGAGTCGGTGTCCGAGGGCGTCCTGGTCACCGGTAGTGTTCGTGCCGACGCCGTCGGTGAGTGCTCTCGGTGCCTCGAGTCGTTCACCGAGTCGGTGGACGTGTACCTCACCGAACTGTTCGCCTACCCGAACAGCGTCACGGAGCAGACCACCGAGGACGACGAGGTGTACCGCGTCGAGAACGATCTGATCGATCTCGAACCGGTCCTCGTGAACGCGGTGGGTCTGGAACTTCCGCTGCAGCCGTTGTGTAGTGACGACTGTGCGGGATTGTGCCCCGAATGCGGCATTCGCCTGGCGATTGCAGAATCCGGGCACCGTCATGAGACAATGGATCCTCGCTGGGCTGGGTTGGCAGCCAAGTTCGGCGCGGGCTCCGAAGAACCCAGCAGTCAAATCGACAGCTCGAACAACGAGGAGAAGTAGACGTGGCCGTCCCCAAGCGCAGAATGTCGCGTTCCAACACCCGGTCGCGGCGCAGCCAGTGGAACACCACTGCGCCGACGCTCGTCACCTGCCCGAACCGGGGTTGCGGAGAGAAGAAGCTGCCCCACGTGGCGTGCCCGTCGTGCGGCACCTACAACGGCCGTCAGGTGACCGCGCCCGTCTAATCGGTATTCACGTGACGAGCAAGTCCTCCGAAACAGCTACCGAGGGCGGCGAAGAGAGCCACGAGTCTCTCCTCGCCGCCCTCGGCGTGCCTCTGGACGCAGAACTGCTGTCCTTGGCGCTCACCCACCGCTCGTACGCCTACGAGAACGGCGGGTTGCCCACCAACGAACGTCTCGAGTTCCTCGGCGATGCCGTCCTCGGGCTCGCGGTGACCGAAAAGCTCTACCTCGCCCACCCGGACAAGTCCGAGGGCGAACTCGCCAAGATCCGCGCGAGCGTCGTCAACATGCACGCGCTCGCCGAGGTGGCGCGCGGCCTCGGAGAGGGCGGGCTCGGAGTGCACCTCCTGCTCGGCAAGGGCGAGGAGCTGACGGGCGGACGCGACAAGGCCAGCATCCTGGCCGACGGAATGGAATCGCTTCTCGGCGCCGTCCATCTCGCCCACGGCATCGACGTCGCGCGCGAAGTGGTTCTGCGCCTGTTCGCCGCACTGCTCGAACGCGGCCCGCGCCTCGGTGCCGGTCTGGACTGGAAGACGAGTCTGCAGGAACTCACCGCCGAACGCGGTCTCGGTGTTCCCGCCTACGAGATCACCGCCACCGGTCCGGATCACGACAAGGAATTCACCGCCACCGCCCTCATCGGTGGCAATCCCTACGGCACCGGTGTCGGACGTACCAAGAAGGAAGCCGAGCAGAAGGCCGCGTCGGCCGCGTGGAACGCGCTGACCGAGGGCACTGCTGCCGACGCCGGTGATGCCGGGGCTTCCGATCAGCAGTCCGGATCCGCCGACACGCCCACCGAGGGCAACTGACCGCAGGTGCCCGAACTTCCCGAGGTCGAGGTGGTCCGTCGCGGACTCGACGCGCACGTCGTCGGCGCGACGGTGGACTCGGTGCAGGTGCTGCATCCGCGTGCCGTCCGCCGGCACGAGCCCGGTCCGCGCGATCTCGCACTGCAGGTGACCGGTCAGGAGGTCGCTTCGGTCGAGCGCCGCGGCAAGTACATGTGGCTCGTGCTCGAACCGGCCGATCTGGCTCTCGTGGTGCACCTGGGGATGAGCGGGCAGATGCTCGTGCAGCCTCCGACCGTTCCGGACGAGAAGCATCTGCGTATCCGCGCCGTCCTCGACAACGGTGCCGATCTGCGTTTCGTCGACCAGCGCACCTTCGGAGGCTGGGCCCTGGCCCCGCTCGTGGAGGTGGACGGTGATCGTCTGCCGCTGCCGGTCGCGCACATCGCCCGCGACCCGATGGATCCCCGGTTCGACCCGGATGCGGTCGTGGCCGTGCTGCGCACCAAGCACACCGAGATCAAGCGTGCGCTGCTCGACCAGACCGTCGTCTCCGGCATCGGCAACATCTACGCCGACGAAGCGCTGTGGCGCGCAAGGATTCACGGCAACCGGCCGACCGACGCGCTGTCGCGTCCGAAGCTCCGGTCGGCTCTCGATGCGGCCACCGAGGTGATGGCGGAGGCTCTCGGGCAGGGCGGTACGTCGTTCGACGCCCTCTACGTCAACGTCAACGGGGAGTCCGGCTACTTCGAACGCTCCCTGAACGTCTACGGGCGCGAGAACGAGCCGTGCCGACGCTGCGGCGCGCCGATCCGCCGCGAGAAGTTCATGAACCGTTCGTCGTACAGCTGCCCGAAGTGTCAGCCACGACCGCGAACGGCCCGGTAGCGCACGCGCATACCGGGCCGTTCGGAACGTGGTGGTTCAGATGTCGAAGAAGACCGTCTCGGCGCCACCGTCCGGGGTGTCCTGCAGCCGGATGTCGATCGTGTAGACGGTGCGTCCGTCGCGCTCGGAACGCGACGCGATCAGGGTGTTGCGCCGCACCTCCCATTCGATGCCCTTCAGGACGGGATCCTCGGCGTTGAGTTCGGCCTCGTCCTCGAAGTAGACCCGCGTGTGCAGCCCGAGGTTGATGCCGCGCGCGAAGATCACCAGCAGGATGTGGGGTGCCGAGACGGAACCGTCGGGATTGGTGACGGCGCCGGGCTTGATCGTCTCGATCGTGAACACGCCGGTCTCGAAGTCGCCGCCGGTGCGTCCCCAGCCGCGGAAGTTCGGATCGAGATCCTTGTCCTGTGCGTCGTCCGGATGGGCGTACCGGCCGTGCGCGTTCGCCTGCCAGCTCTCGAGCAGGGCGTCGCGCACCGGGGTGCCGGTGCCGTCGATGACGCGGCCCTCCAACACGATTCGCTCGCCCTCGGTCTCGTCGGTGACGAGGACGTTGCCGAAGTTGTTGTCGAAGATGTCGAAGCCGGCCTGCTGTGGCGCGAGCCCGATGTGGACGTACGGGCCGCCGGTCTGCGAGGGCGTCTCCGGGAAACGCGTGACCATCGCGCGGGGGAGCAGCGGGGGCACGGGCCGGTAGGGATCGGTGGGCAGGCTCATCGCGGGGCTCCCGGGAGGTCGGTGTTCTCGAAGAAGGTGGCGCGGCGACCGCGCAGGGTGATGTCCCAGCGGTAGGCGCGGGCGTCGAACGGAGCATTGGAGGCGGGATCCTCCTGGGCGATCAGGCTGCGGAGCTGGTCCACGGTCGGGATCGTCCGCGCGATCGGGCACTTCTCGATGAGCGGGTCGCCCTCGAAGTACAGCTGCGTGATCAGGCGCTGCGCCCACCCGCGGCCGAGGATCGACACGTGGATGTGCGCCGGGCGCCAGGCGTTGCGGCTGTTGCCCCACGGATATGCGCCGGGCTTGATCGTCCGGAACCGGTAGTAGCCGTTCGCGTCTGTGAGCATCCGTCCGCAACCGCCGAAGTTCGGATCGATGGGAGCGAGATAGGTGTCCTTCTTGTGGCGGTACCGGCCACCGGCGTTGGCCTGCCACACCTCGACGAGTGCGCCCTCTACCGGATTGCCGAACTCGTCCTTGACGAAGCCGTGGACGATGATGCGCTCACCGATGGGCAGGCCGTCCTTCGAGAAGTTCAGGATCAGGTCGTTGTCGAGGGCGCCGAGCTCGTCGCTGCGGAAGACGGGTCCGGTGATCTCCGACAGGGTCGGCTTCGGCGTGATGAGCGCGTTCCGCGGTGCGCGCAGCACCGACGTGCGGTAGCCGGGGGTGAGCGAGGGTGGGTGCAGTGCGTGGTCGCGCTCGACGTATTCGCCGGTGGACATGCGATCTCCGATCTCTGAGCTGTGGACACAACCATAAGGTGAAGAAAAACTCATGTAAATTGACAGAACAGCAGTTGATTCATAACTTTCAGTGATGCAATCCGCGTTCGGTCCGTCCTCGTCCTTCCCGGAGCAGGCGCGACGCATCCGCCTCCGGCACCTGAGATGTTTCGTCACCGTCGCGCGCGAGGGTCAGGTCGGTCGGGCCGCCGAGCTGTTGCAGCTGAGTCAACCGGCCGTCACGAAGACCCTCAACGAGCTCGAGGTGCTCGCCGGAGCGAAACTCCTCGACCGCGGCCGACACGGTGCGCGCCTCACCGCGGCGGGTCACCGCTTCCTGCGATACGCGCAGGACGTCACCACCTCACTGGACGCAGCTGTGGCCGCACTGGCGGGAGCGGCCGAACCCGCCCGCGAGCCGCTGCGGATCGGGGCCCTGCCCACCGTGGCCGGGTCCGTACTTCCCGAAGCTCTGGCGGAGCTGCGCCGCGTGCGCGGCGATCTGGACATCCGGATCCGCACCGACCCCAATGCGGTCCTGCTGTCGGCGCTCGCCGCCGGCGCCCTCGACGTCGTCCTCGGGCGCATGGCCGAACCGTCCCGGATGGTCGGGCTGTCGTTCGAGCTCCTGTACGCCGAAACGCTGATCCTCGTCGTCCGGCCCGGCCACCCCCTCGCCGAGCGTTCCGTCTCCGTCGCCGACACGCTCGAACACCCCCTGGTGGTCGCGACCAGCGGAACCGTGCCGCGCCACGCGACCGAGGCGTTGTTCGAACGTCACGGCCTGCGACTGCCGGTCGGGCTGATCGAGACACTCGACCTCGCCGTGGCACGCGGGGTGGTCCGGCGCAGCGACGCCGTGTGGATCACCACCGAACGCGCGGCCCGGGACGACCTCGCCGACGGCGTGGTCCGGCGCCTGGACGTGCCCACTGCGGGCACCGTCGAACCGGTCGGAGTGCTGCGACGCAGTGCCGACGCGTCGTCCGCCGCGGTCGAGGACTTCGTGACCATCCTGCGCGACATCCCCGTCGACGGGACATGGCAGGATTTCCCCCATGGCTGACCAGACTTCCGACCTTCCCGCCACCGAGCTGTGGGTCGAGCGCACCGGCACGCGCCGCTACACCGGACGCAGCTCCCGCGGGGCCGAGGTGCTCATCGGCTCGGAGAGCGTCGAGGGCGTCTTCACCCCGGGCGAGCTGCTCAAGATCGCGCTCGCCGCGTGCTCCGGCATGGCTTCGGACTTCCCGCTGTCCCGCCGGCTCGGCGACGACTACGACGCGACGATCCGCGTCTCCGGTGCCGCCGACCGCGAGAACGAGGTCTACCCGCACCTCGAGGAGGAGATGGTCCTCGACCTGTCGGAGCTCGACGCCGACGCACGGGACCGCCTCATCGCCCTCGTCGAACGGTCCGTCGACAAGGTGTGCACGGTGGGCCGCACCCTCAAGGCGGGCACCAAGGTCTCGCTGACGATCACCCCCGAGGACTGATCGATGAGCGCCCCCGCAGACGTCGAACGGCTCACGGCGTGGGTGCACGGCCGCGTCCAGGGGGTCGGTTTCCGCTGGTTCACGCGTGCCCGCGCACTCGAACTCGGGCTCGTCGGGCACGCGACGAATCATCCCGACGGTCGCGTGATGGTCGTGGCCGAAGGCCCCCGGCCCGCGCTCGAACAGCTCCTCGCGTGGCTGCGATCCGGCGACACCCCCGGTGAGGTGCGGCTCGTCGTCGAATCCTGGGATCCCGCGCGCGGCGACCTCACCGGTTTCGTCGAACGCTGACATCTGTCCTGTTTGTCCGTTCGGCTTGGTATCCTGCCGCGATCGGGTGGGAACGGCCGGGGGTCGCGGTCGGCGAGGGGGAGACATATGGGCAGGCGTGCACGTTCGACGATGGTGGCGGTAGTACTCGCCGCTGTGGGAGTGGCGCCCCTGGCCACAGCACCGGCGGCGGCCGGTCCGGCTGCCTGCGCCCCGCGGTCCGTCACGACGGTCGCGTCGGGACTCGGTGTCCTCGAGAACCTGGCGTTCGACGAGCGGGGCGGTCTGCTCGTCTCGGACACCTCCTTCGTCGGCCCCGGAGCGCTGCGCCGGATCACTCCCGACGGCAGCGTGACCACCGTGCCGGCCGAGGTGACCGGTCCGGGCGGCATCGTCGTCGACGGTCCCACCGTGTACCTGAACGTGGGCAACACGACCGTCTCGGGACTCGCCGGGATCGCCGACGGCACGATCGACACGCTCGACCTCGACACGGGTGAACGCGGCACCCACGGCACCGGGCTGGTCATGCCGAACGGCCTCGGCCGGCTGTCGGACGGATCGATGCTCGCCTCGCGCGATCTCGGCGAGGTCGGACTCACGCTCGTGCCCGCCGGCGGGGGCGAGGCCCGCGTCGTCCGCACCGATCTCGGATCCGTCAACGGCATCGCCGTCGACGGCGACACCGTCTACACGGTGACGACCTTCGAGAACGTCAACCGGCTCCACATCCTCGACGCACGCGACCTCGAAGGACCCGTGCGCAGCATCGACCTGCCCGGGCCGGGGCTGCTCTCGATGCCCGACGATCTCACGATCGGTCCCGACGGCGCGCTGTACATCGCGCTCAACCTCGGCGGCGCGGTCCTGCGGGTCGATCCGGCGACCGGGCACAGCTGCCGCATCGCCGAGGGCATCCCGCTGATGTCCTCGCTCGCCTTCGGTTCGGGACCGGGCTGGGACCCGAACGTCCTGTACACGACCGGTTTCGACGGGACGGTCCGCGCGGTGCACCCGGCCTAGGAAAGCGGTCACAACCCGCCGGTAGAGTTCTCACCCATGTACCTCAAGAGTCTGACGTTGAAGGGCTTCAAGTCCTTCGCCTCGTCGACGACTCTGCGTTTCGAACCGGGCATCACCTGTGTGGTCGGCCCCAACGGGTCCGGCAAGTCGAACGTCGTCGACGCACTCACCTGGGTGATGGGGGAGCAGGGCGCCAAGGCCCTGCGCGGCGGCAAGATGCAGGACGTCATCTTCGCCGGAACTGCAGGCCGCCCACCGCTCGGACGCGCCGAGGTCACGCTCACCATCGACAACTCCGACGGCGCGCTGCCCATCGAGTACTCCGAGGTCTCCGTCACCCGCCGCATGTTCCGCGACGGTGCAGGCGAATACGAGATCAACGGCAGTTCCTGCCGCCTCATGGACGTGCAGGAACTGCTGTCCGACTCCGGTATCGGCCGCGAGATGCATGTCATCGTCGGTCAGGGCCGCCTCGCCGCGATCCTCGAATCGCGCCCGGAGGACCGGCGCGCCTTCATCGAGGAGGCCGCCGGCGTCCTCAAGCACCGCAAGCGCAAGGAAAAGGCGCTGCGCAAGCTCGACTCGATGCAGGCCAACCTCGCCCGCCTCACCGACCTCACCGCCGAACTGCGCCGCCAGCTCAAACCGCTCGGCCGGCAGGCCGAGGTCGCACGTCGCGCCCAGACCATCCAGGCCGACCTGCGCGACGCGCGGTTGCGACTGGCTGCCGACGACCTCGTCACCCGCCGCGCCGAACTCGCCGGGCACGACGAGCAGGAAAAGATGGTCCGGGAGCGGCTCGACACCGTGCTCGCGGCGTTCGACGACGCGAACGCCGAACTCGCCCGTCACGAACAGGCCCTCGCACAGCTCACGCCGGGTGCCGAAGCGGCGTCGCAGACCTGGTTCCGCCTGTCCGCGCTCGCCGAGCGCGTGTCGGCGACCGTGCGGGTCGCGCAGGAACGCGCCCGGCACCTGCACGCCGAACCCGAGGACCGCTCCGGTCAGGATCCCGACGAGATGGAGGCCCGCGCCGACCGGATCGCCGCCGAGGAAGCGGAACTGATCGAGGCCGTCGAGATCGCGCACGGAGCCCTCGAAGCGGCTCGCGAGCAGCTCGCCGCGCAGGAGGAGGCCGCAGCGGCCGCCGAACGCGCACATCTGGCCGCGGTGCGTGCCGTCGCCGACCGGCGCGAGGGCCTCGCGCGTCTCGCGGGCCAGGTCGAGACGATGCGCACCCGCGCCGAGTCGATCGACGCGGAGATCGCGCGCCTGACCGTCGCCATCGAGGAGGCCCGCCTCCGCGGCGTCGCCGCACAGGCCGAGTTCGAGACCGCTCAGGCACGCATCGACGATCTCGACGCCGGTGAGATCGACGCCGACGCGCAGCACGAACGAGCCCTGGAAGCGCAGCGACTCGCCGACGAGCGGGTCACCGAACTCCAGGAGGCAGAACGCGCCGCGGGCAAGGAGGTCGCCTCCCTCGGAGCCCGCATCGAGGCCCTGTCGATGGGCCTCGAACGCACCGACGGTGCGGCCTGGCTGATCGACACGCGGTCCGGCGACGGACTCGTGGGGCGCCTCGCCGACCGGCTCCGGGTGTCCCCGGGATACGAGGCCGCCGTCGCAGCCGCCTTCGGCGCCGCGGCCGACGCCCTCGAGGTGGAGTCGGCCGACGCCGCGATCTCGGCGGTCGCAGCGCTCGCCGACGCCGACCAGGGCCGGGTGGCATTCGTCCTGCCCGGCGCGGCCGGCCCCACCGACACCGGCGACCTGCCGTCCGGTGCCCGATGGCTCCGCGAGGTCGTCGAATGTCCCGCCGAGCTGCGCGGGGGCGTCGACGGCCTGCTGTCCCGCACCGTCGTGGTCGACGACCTGCCCACCGCCCTCGGGGTGTGCGCTGCCCGGCCCGACCTGCGCGCCGTGACGCGCGGGGGAGATCTCGCCGGTGCGGGCTGGGTGGTCGGCGGCTCGCACCGCGCCCCGAGCACCCTCGAGATCCAGGCGGCGATCGACACCTCCCGTGCCGGTCTCGAACAGGCCGAACGCCGCTCCGAGGAACTGGCCGCGGCTCTCGCGGGCGCACTCGCGGAGCAGGCCGAACGCGCCGAACACGTCGAACAGACCCTCGCTGCGCTCAACGAGTCCGACGCGGCGATGTCGGCCGTCTACGAACAACTCGGCCGGCTCGGCCAGGCGGCACGCACCGCCCACGCCGAATCCGGACGGCTCGCCGCCCAGCGCACCGAAGCGGAGAAGGAACGCGACGCGGCGCGGGAGAAGCTGGTCGAACTCGAGGAGCGACTGCGCCTGGCCGAGGACGACTCGGCCGGAAGTAGCGACGGTGCCGGCACCGATCACACCGCCGCCGAACGGGAGATGGCCGCGGCCGCCCTCGCCGAGGTCCGGGCCGTCGAGGTCGAGGCGCGACTCGCGGCGCGCACGGCCGAGGAACGCGCCGAAGCGCTTCGGGGCAAAGCAGATTCGCTTCGTCGTGCCGCGCAGGCCGAGCGCGAGGCCCGTGCTCGTGCCGAACGTGCCCGCGTCGCGCGGCGTCAGGCGGCGGCCGTCGCCGCGGCGGTGGCCGAGTCGGGGCAGCGACTCGCCGAACAACTCGAGGTGGCCGTGGCGATGGCACTCGCACAGCGCGACGACCTGAACCGGCGCCGCGCCGAATGCGCCGAGCAGCTCGAACGGGCCCGCGAACTCGTTCGCGAACTGTCGGCGCAGCGCGACCAGCTCACCGACGCGGTGCATCGCGACGAGGTGGCCCGGGCGCAGGCCTCGCTCCGGATCGAGCAGCTCGAACAGACCATCCTCGAACAACACGGCATCGCCCTCGACGACCTCGTGGCCGAGTACGGCCCCGACGTGCCGCTGCCGCCCACGCCGCTGGAGATGGCCGAGTACGAGCAGGCACGCGAACGCGGCGAACAGGTGGTCGCTCCGCAACCGATGCCCTACGACCGGGCCACCCAGGAGCGGCGGGCCAAGCGCGCCGAAAAGGATCTCGCGACGCTCGGGCGCGTCAACCCGCTTGCATTGGAGGAGTTCGCGGCGCTCGAGGAGCGGTACAACTTCCTGTCGACCCAGCTCGAGGACGTCAAGAGCGCCCGCAAGGACCTTCTCGCCGTCGTCGAGGAGGTCGACGCGCGAATCCTGCAGGTGTTCACCGAGGCCTACGCCGACGTCGAGCGCGAGTTCGAACAGGTCTTCGCGAAGCTGTTCCCCGGCGGTGAGGGACGGCTCGTGCTCACCGACCCCAGCGACATGCTCACTACCGGCATCGAGGTCGAGGCCCGCCCGCCGGGCAAGAAGGTCAAGCGCCTGTCGCTGCTGTCGGGCGGCGAGAAGTCCCTGACCGCGGTGGCGATGCTGGTCGCGATCTTCCGGGCCCGTCCCTCACCCTTCTACGTGATGGACGAGGTCGAAGCCGCGCTCGACGACACCAACCTGCGACGGTTGATCGGGCTGTTCGAGCAGCTGCGCGAGAAGTCCCAACTCATCGTCATCACCCACCAGAAGCCGACGATGGAGGTCGCCGACGCGCTGTACGGCGTGAGCATGCGGGGCGACGGCATCACCCGGGTCATCTCGCAGCGACTGCGCGGACGCGAGATCGCGACACCGGTCCCCGAACCGGAGGAAGAGCTCCAAGCCTGACAGTATGGGTGCGTGAGTACCGGAGCCTGGATAGTCATCGCCGCCGCCCTGGCGGTCGTTCTCGTCGCGCTCGTCGTCGGTCTGACCCTCTACCGGCGGCGGCAGGTGTCGCTGAAGGCGCCCGAGACCCCGCAGATCGACTCCGCCGAGACCAAGGACCGCTCAGGCGGTTACAAGGCGCAGAGCGGATTCAGCTTCTCGCAGGGCACGGCCGCGCCGCCGGCGCCGGCCCCCCGGCCTGCGCCGAAACCGGCACCGAAGCCTGCGGCGAAGCCGGAGCCCGCGCCCCGCACGGTGCCGCTGCCGGAGGAGATCACCGAAGCTCCGCCGAGCGCGCCCGCGGAGCCGAAGGCGCAGCCGGCGCCTGCGCCGAAGGTCGAGCCGAAGCCGGCGGAACCGAAGGTCGAGCCCCAGCCGGTCGAACCCCAGCCGGTCGAACCCGAGCCGGTCGAACCCGAGCCGGCCGAACCCGAGGTCGCCCCGGAGCCGGAGCGTCCCGCTCCCGAGCCCGTCGAGCCCGAGGTCGTCCCCGAACCGACACCGGAACCGGAAGTCGCACCGGCACCGGAACCCGAGGTCGAGCCCGCCCCGACGACGGAGACCGTCGTCGAACCCGAGACCGTCGAACCACAGACCCTCGAACCCGAGGTTGCCGAACCGGCCGGACCGGCCGCTGTTCCTCCGGCGGCCCCGATCGAGGAGATCGAACCGACCGCGGGTCGCCTCGTCCGCCTGCGCGGCCGTCTGGCCCGCTCGCAGTCGGCGGTCGGCAAGAGCCTGCTCGGCCTGCTCGGTGGTGGCGACCTCGACGAGGACTCCTGGGAGGAGATCGAGGACACGCTGCTCGTCGCCGACCTCGGTGCCGCGACGACGACCAAGATCGTCGACCGTCTGCGCGAGGAGATGGTCGTGAACAACGTGCGCAGCGAGGAAGATGCCCGCGCCGTGCTGCGCAGCGTGCTCGTCGACGAGCTCCGCCCCGAGCTCGACCGCTCCATCAGGGCTCTCCCGCACGAGGACCATCCCGCCGTGCTGCTCGTCGTCGGTGTCAACGGCACCGGCAAGACCACGACGACCGGCAAGCTCGCCCGCGTGCTCGTCGCGGACGGACGCCGCGTGCTGCTCGGTGCCGCCGACACCTTCCGCGCTGCCGCCGCCGACCAGCTGCAGACCTGGGCCGAACGCGTCGGTGCCGAGGTCGTCCGCGGCAAGGAGGCCGCCGATCCCGCCGCGGTGGCGTTCGACGCCGTCGCGAGGGGCATCGACAACGGTGTCGACGCCGTCCTGATCGACACCGCCGGCCGCCTGCACACCAAGACCGGCCTGATGGACGAGCTCGGCAAGGTCAAGCGTGTCGTCGAGAAGAAGGCCGCCGTCGACGAGGTGCTGCTCGTCCTCGACGCGACGATCGGTCAGAACGGCCTGATGCAGGCCCGTGTGTTCGCCGAGGTCGTCGACATCACCGGCGTGGTGCTCACCAAGCTCGACGGAACCGCCAAGGGTGGCATCGTCTTCCAGGTGCAGCACGAACTGGGCGTTCCGGTGAAACTGGTGGGTCTCGGCGAGGGCGCCGACGATCTCGCCCCCTTCGAAGCGGAAGCCTTCGTGGACGCTCTGCTGGGCTGATCCACGCTGCCCTGCTGGGCTGATCCACACCGCGTCCGTCGTTCCGGCCGCTGTCCGCTCATGCGGGCAGCGGCCGGTTCTGTCGGCGGGGATGCGGTGTCCGAAAAGTGTGAAACAAGGATGAAACAAGGTCGGTTCCTGCGTTCACGCCCACGAAACAGCACGGCGCCTCCACGGAAACATCCGGGCAGCAAGCTTTCCCTCGACAACGCGCCGATCGGCGCGGCCTACAGGGAGGTTGCAAGTGGAGGAAGTGGTGAACACCGGCGACGCAGCGTGGATGCTGATAGCAGCGTCGCTCGTGCTTCTGATGACCCCGGGCCTGGCGTTCTTCTACGGCGGGATGTCCCGCTCCAAGTCCGTGCTCAACATGATGATGATGTCGTTCGGCGCGATGGCACTGATCGGCGTCATCTACGTTCTGTGGGGCTGGTCGATGTCCTACGGCAGCCAGAGTGTGCTCGGGGTCTTCGCGAACCCGTTCGAGCAGTTCGGCCTGCAGGACGCCATCTACGGTGAAGACGGGGAATTCCTCGCCGGCATCGGCAACTACCCGCAGATCATCGACATCGGTTTCCAGGTGACCTTCGCGATCATCACCACCGCCCTGATCAGCGGTGCGCTGGCAGAGCGCGTCAAGTTCGGTACGTGGATGGCGTTCGTCGCGATCTGGGTGACCTGCGCATACTTCCCGCTCGCCCACATGGTGTGGGGTGGCGGCCTGCTGTCGGGTTCCGAGGACAGCATCGCTGCCGCACTGTTCGGCACCGTCGACGTCGATGGTGAGACGGTCGCCTCGGTGTCCCCGATCGACTTCGCCGGTGGCACGGTCGTCCACATCAACGCCGGTATCGCCGCTCTCGTCCTCGCGGTCGTCATCGGCAAGCGCGCCGGTTTCGGTCGCACCGCCTTCCGTCCGCACAACCTGCCGTTCGTCATGCTCGGCGCTGCACTGCTGTGGTTCGGATGGTTCGGCTTCAACGCCGGTTCCGCCTTCGCCGCCGACGGTCTCGCCGGCCTGGCCTGGGTCAACACCACCACCGCCACCGCTGCCGCCATCCTCGGCTGGCTCGTCACCGAGCGCATCCGTGACGGCAAGGCCACCAGTCTCGGTG
>Ga0180216_1001043_pt1 | contig 25861 bp, 26 predicted proteins | sample eDN3rd37CBELigMG_FD_128879 | JGI IMG/M metagenome (GOLD analysis project Ga0180216, IMG submission 128879) | Enriched Miracle-Growth compost microbial communities from Emeryville, California, USA - eDNA 3rd pass 37_C BE-Lig MG (version 2)... ... | reverse complement strand
GAGCCGATCCCGGTGCTGCCGACCGTGCACTACAACATGGGCGGCATCCCGACGAACTTCCACGGCGAAGTCCTGACCAAGCGGAACGGCGACAACGACTCGGTCGTCCCGGGCCTCATGGCCATCGGCGAAGCCGCCTGCGTGTCGGTGCACGGCGCCAACCGCCTCGGCTCCAACTCGCTGATCGACCTCGTGGTGTTCGGCCGCGCCGCGGCGCTGCGCTGCGCCGAGATCCTCAAGCCGGGCGAAAAGCAGCCCGACCTGCCGGCCAACTCGGCGGAGATGGCGCTGTCGCGTCTCGACAAGTTCCGCTACGCCTCCGGCAGCACGCCGACGGCGAAGCTGCGCCTGTCGATGCAGCGCGTGATGCAGAACAACTGCGCCGTCTTCCGCACCGGCGAGGTGCTCGAGGAAGGCGTGAAGCTCATCCACGAAGTCTACGGCGGCATGCCGGATCTCGGCGTCACCGACCGCTCGCTGATCTGGAATTCGGATCTCGTCGAAACCCTCGAGCTCGACAACCTGATTTCCCAGGCGGTCGTGACGATGGAATCGGCCAAGAACCGCACCGAGAGCCGCGGCGCGCATGCGCGCGAGGACTTCCCGGATCGCGACGACCAGAACTGGATGAAGCACACGCTGGCGTGGGTTGGCGACAAGGGCAACGTGACGATCGATTATCGTCCCGTTCACACCTACACGCTGACCAACGAGATCTCGTACATCGAACCGAAAGCGCGCGTTTATTGATGGCCTTGTCGCCACCGGGCTCGTCCCGGTGGCCCCGCTTATGAGGGCATGCCTTCCCAAGCGAGATGGTCGGGTCAAGCCGGCCATGGCAAGCGAGAGGAAATCAAATCATGGCTGAATTCACGCTGCCCAAGAACTCCAAGATCACCGAAGGCAAGAAGTGGCCGCACGGCCCGAAGGCCAAGGCCGGCGAGGAAACCGAATTCCGCATCTATCGCTGGAATCCGGACGATGCCGACAATCCGCGCGTCGACACCTATTACGTCGACCGCAACGACTGCGGCCCGATGGTTCTCGACGCGCTCATCTGGATCAAGAATAACATCGATCCGACGCTGACCTTCCGCCGCTCCTGCCGCGAAGGCGTCTGCGGCTCCTGCGCCATGAACATCGACGGCACCAACACGCTGGCCTGCACCAAGGCGACCGACGATGTGAAGGGCACGGTGAAGATCTACCCGCTGCCGCATCAGCCGGTGGTGAAGGATCTCGTGCCGGACCTGAAGAACTTCTACGCGCAGTACGCGTCGATCGAGCCGTGGCTGCACACCACGACGGCGACGCCGGAGAAGGAATGGCGCCAGAGCCACGAGGACCGCGCCAAGCTCGACGGCAAGTACGAGTGCATTCTCTGCGCCTGCTGCTCGACCTCGTGCCCGAGCTACTGGTGGAATTCGGACCGCTATCTCGGCCCGGCCGCGCTGCTGCAGGCGAACCGCTGGGTGCAGGACTCGCGCGACGAGTCGACCGGCGAGCGCCTCGACAATCTCGAGGATCCGTTCCGCCTCTATCGTTGCCACACCATCATGAACTGCTCGAAGGCGTGCCCGAAGGGTCTCAACCCCGCCAAGGAAATCGCCGAGCTGAAGAAGGCGCTGGTCGACCGTCAGGTCTGATCCTCAGCCGCAGCGACGAAGACACCGATGGCCGGGCGAAAGCCCGGCCATTTTCGTTATGTCGCAACCGGCGCATGGTGAGCGAGCTGATTGCAAGCGCGCCCTTGTCCCCGCGCCAACGCTGACGCAAGCTGCATCCATAAGCAGGCGGCAACCAAGACCGCCATCATGGGAGGATCAGTTATGGCGAACGCCGTTCGCAGATTGGTTTGTTTGTCGCTTTTGGCCGGCCTGGTCGCCGGCGCGCCGCAGATCGCATCGGCGCAGAAGTATCCCGACCGTCCCGTTCGCATCATTCTGCCGCTCGGCCCGGGCGGCGTCGGCGACATCTCGACGCGCATCGTTGCGGATAAGCTGGGCGAGAAGCTCGGCCAGCGCTTCGTCGTCGAGAACCTGCCGGCCGCGGGCGGCATCGCCGCGGCCAAGGCCGCTATGTCGGCGCCGGCCGACGGCTACACCATCATCCTCTTCACCGGCGGCGTCGCGAGTTCGGTGCCGCTGTTCAAGGACCTCGGCTACGATCCGCTCAAGGATTTCATGCCGATTTCCTCGATGGGCTACTTCGATTGCCTCGCCGTGACCAATGGCGAGTCGCAGTTCAAGTCGCTCGCGGACTTCCTGAAGGCGTCGCGCGAGAAGCCCGGCTCGCTCAATGTCGGCGTCATCAGCGCCGGCGGCGTGCAGCTTCTGACCGCCAACTATCTCAAGCTCGCGTCCGGCGCCGACTTCGTCATCGTCCCGTTCAAGACGACGCCGGAGGCCGTCCTCGCGCTGATGCGCAACGACGTGCACATGGTCATCGACTTCTATGCCGCGCTGAAGGGCGGCATCTCCGACGGCAAGCTGCGCGCGGTCGCCTGGACCGGACCGACGCCCTCGCCGGCGCTGCCCGACATCAAGTCCGCGCAGCAGCAGGGCGTCGCCAACTTCCAGGCCACCTCCTGGAATTCGTACTACGTCAAAGCCGGCACACCGCCCGCCGTGATTGCGACGCTGAACAAGGCGCTGCACGACGTGGTCTCGGAGCCGGAGGTGAAGAAGAAATTGCTCGATCTCGGCATCGACTCCCGCGCGAGCACGCCCGAACAGATGGACGCGCAGATGCGCGGCGACATCAAGAAATGGACCGAGGTCATCGCCAAAGCGGGCATCGAGAAGCGCTAAAGGCGATAATTTCCCCGTTGGTTCAGGGATGTAGGCGCGGCGCTCGCGGGGCGCCGCGCGGACCGGCACAACCGGTCAGTTCCTGACTACAACTTATGCTTGATATCGGCATGCCCCTAACGCAAGCTTCGCGCGGGCGGGGTGTGTGACGTTGCGTATGGGTCGCTGGTCATGCGTGGTCGCGGGCGCGCTCCTCGGCGCGCAATGCGCCATGCCGGTCTCGCGCCTGCCGCAACTGCCCGACAGCGAGATCGACGCGGAACGCCGCCTGCAGCAGATTGCGCAGATGCGCGCCTATTACGACGCGCTTGGCCGGGTCGACAACGTCGCCTTCCGTGTCCGCACCGCCAACGTCGCCGACTGCGGCGAGCATGTCGCGGCGGAGATCGGCGTCCACGCGGAAACGGCGCGGAGCCTGCCGCGACGCTATCGCGCCTATGCGGGCGAAGCGCTCGGCGCGTCTTGGGACCGGCCCATGGTGATCGCGGTCGCGGACGGCTCGCCCGCCGCGCAGGCTGGTGTCATCAAGGGCGACGAAATCATCTCGCTCAACGGCGAGCTCATTGCGGTCACCGACGTCGCAAGATGGATGCGCAAATGGTTCGCGCGCAACGGCACCAAGCCGGTCAAGGCGGTGATCCGCCGCGCCGGCGAGGACCGCGTCGTCGCAATGAACCCGGTGATGGGCTGCGCCATTCCGATCGTCTACGTGACCGCGGAGGAATCGAACGCCTATACCGACGGCGAACGGATCGTCATTCAATCCGGCATCGTCGACGTCGCCAAGACGGATGCGCAGCTCGCGAGCATCATCGGCCATGAACTGGCCCACGCCAATCTCGGCCACATCGAGAAGCGGCAGATCAACATGCTGATCGGCTATGCCAGCGGCGCCGCGATCGATGGCGGGCTGCTCCTTGGCGGCCTGTCGACCGGCGGCGCCTTCCGCCGCGAACTCGCCAAAGCCGGCGCCCTCGCCCACAGCGTCGGCTTCGAACGCGAGGCCGACTATGTCGGAGCTTATTACACCGCCCGCGCCGGCTACGATCTTGCCGGCGTCGAAGACGTGTGGCGGGCGATGGCGATGAAGAACCCCGACGCGCTCCGGCTTGCGCGCACGCACCCGACCTCACCGGTCCGCTTCCTGCAGATGCAGAAGGTGGCGGCCGAAATCGCGGCGAAGAAGGCGCGCGGCGAGCCGCTCAATCCCGATGTGCGTTTCGCGTTGCCCGATCAGCCGCCGTCGCAGACGGGCGAACTGATGCGCTAGCTTTGCTTGCCTTTGGCCTGCGCCAGCAAGCGATCGATGAACCAGCGTCCCGCGGGGCCAGGCGGCGCGTCGGTGCGATACACGGCCGACATCATCGGCATAAGTCCGGACGGCATCGCGTTCTCGAGCGTGAGCGGCACCAGCGCGCCGCTGGCGAGATCGGCGCGCGCGATATGCTCCGGCAACGAACCCCAGCCGAGACCCGCGCGAATGAACGCGTGCTTGGCGCCGAGGTCGCCGACGCGCCAGGTGCGCGGCGATATGACGCCGAAGTTGCGGCCGAGCGACAGACTCGATCGATCGGACAAGACCATCTGTAGATGCTTGACGAGTTCTGCCTGCGGGATCGGCGGCGGCACTTGCGCAAGCGGATGCGTCGGCGCGGCCGTCATGATCAGCTTGGCGGGAAACAGCTGCTCGGACGTGAACTCAGGCGGGATGAGCGGCACCGAGGCCATGATGCCAAGCTCGCAAGAGCGATCGAGCACCGACCGTGCGACGGCGCCGAGCGCTTCGACTTCGAGACGCAGCGGCGTCTCGGGAAGCTTGGTGTGGAAGCCGGTCACCGCGTCGGTCAATGCCGTGATGGGAAACATGACATCCACGACGACATTGAGCTGCGCCTCGAGTCCTCCGGACAAACTCTTGGCGTGCGCCTTGAACAGATCGACGCCGCCCACGACGCTGCGCGCCAGATTGAGCAGCACGCGCCCTTGCTCGGTGAGAACCGGGTAGCGACCCGAGCGATCGAACAGCTTGATGCCGAGCTGCCCTTCGAGATTGGCGAGCGTCTGGCTGACCACGGACTGCGCGCGGCCGAGTTTGCGGCCTGCGGCCGAGAAGCTCCGCTCCTCCGCCGCGGCGATGAACGTGCGCAGCTGATCAAACGTCAGACCATCAATCATATCTATTCAGCCGATGGATAGCATCCAAAGATATAGGCTCACCGAACAGGCCCCTGCCTCCCATATCCCGTCCATGAAGGCTGCCGTTCCTGGCTAACCCTCAGAACAATTCACGCATTGGGAGATAAGACCATGACCAAGACCTATGTACTCGCCGCTGCCCTCGCCACCGCCCTTTCCGGCTCCGCGCTGGCGCAGTCCTTCAATCCTGACTTCGGCACCGGCAATGTGACACGCCAGCTGCAAGCCCAGGCCCCGCTCGCCGATCGCGGCCACGCGGCCTATGCCCAGGCGCTCGACAGCGGTCATCAGGCGATCCGTCCCGCCTTTACACGGAACGAGCAAGCGCTCTTCAACCGTATCTCCCGCGAGTGAACCGCGCGGACTCGTTCCCAAGAAGCCGACCGGCGTGCCGGCCGGCTTCTTTCTTGATCTTGCGTGCGGCTGGAAACACGCCGCGCGATCAGTTGCAGCTTTTTGCCAGACAATACTTTTCGAGATCGGGCCAGGGCTTGTAGACCGCGCCCTTGCATTGACCCTGATCGGCCGCGATGAGCTGATTGAGCGAGCCGGCGTAATAGTAAGCGATGCGCTCCTTCACGCCTTCATAGTGGCGATTGCCGTTGCGCGCATTGTAGCGCAGGCACACCGTATAGCGCTGTTCGCGTCCGGCCTGGCGCAACACCGGATCGGTGATGCCGGCCTCGCGGATATTGGTCGGATCGTCGAGCTGATTGGTGAGCGTCACCAAAAGCTCGCGCTCGTAGTCCTTGGGAAATGCGTTCGGATCTTCCGCCGTCTTGCTGGCTTCGCTCGAGCAGGCCCCAAGCACGAGACCGACGGCCGTCAGGATAAGGGCGGTGTACCGACGCATCACAAAACTCTCCTACTTATTCCCGCACGGACACCGGCCTTACCCGGTGTCCGCAAGTTCAGGACGCAAACGGCTACGGCCGACATGAGCCGGGAATCCGGGCCTTGACACCCTCACTCTCCTCTTGCGTCCCCGCTTTCGCGGGACCGCGCGGCGGAATGTGCCGTCCGGGCGGCTAGCCGTTCAGCTTCTTGTTGCGCAGGCCGAGCGTGCGCAGGCGCAGCGCGTTCAGGCGGATGAAGCCTTCCGCGTCCTTCTGATCGTAGGCGCCCTTGTCGTCCTCGAAGGTCACGAGCGTCGACGAATAGAGCGACGCCGGGCTTTCGCGGCCGGTGACGATGACGTTGCCCTTGTAGAGCTTGAGCCGCACCGTGCCTTCGACCATGTCCTGCGACTTGTCGATCAGCGCCTGCAGCATTTCGCGCTCCGGCGCGAACCAGAAGCCGTTGTAGATCATCTCGGCGTAGCGCGGCATCAGCTCGTCCTTGAGATGGCCGGCGCCGCGGTCGAGCGTGATCGACTCGATGGCGCGATGCGCGTGCAGGAGAATGGTGCCGCCGGGCGTCTCGTAAACGCCGCGCGACTTCATGCCGACGAAGCGGTTTTCCACCAGATCGATACGGCCGATGCCGTTGTCGTGGCCGAGCTTGTTGAGCGCGGCGAGCAGCGTCGCGGGCGACATCGCTTCGCCGTTGAGGCTGACGGCATCGCCCTTCTTGAAGCCGATGCTGATTTCGGTCGGCTTGTCCGGCGCTTCCATCGGCGAGATGGTGCGCTGATAGACGATGCCCGGCGCTTCGACCGCCGGATCCTCGAGCACTTTGCCTTCCGAGGAGGAGTGCAACAGGTTGGCGTCGACCGAGAACGGCGCCTCGCCTTCCTTGTCCTTGGTGATGGTGATCTGGTGGTCGCGCGCGAACTTCAGCAGTTCCTCGCGGCCCTTGAAGGCCCATTCGCGCCACGGCGCGATGATCTTGATGGACGGCTCGAGCGCGAAATACGAAAGCTCGAAGCGGACTTGGTCGTTGCCCTTGCCGGTCGCGCCGTGACAGACGGCGTCGGCGCCGACCTTGCGGGCGATCTCGATCTGCTTCTTGGCGATCAGCGGGCGCGCGATCGACGTGCCGAGAAGGTACTGCCCCTCATAGACCGTGTTGGCGCGGAACATCGGGTAGACGAAGTCGCGGACGAATTCCTCGCGCAGATCCTCGATGAAGATGTTCTCGGGCTTGATGCCGGCGCGCAGCGCCTTCTCGCGCGCGGGGCCCAATTCCTCGCCCTGGCCGAGATCGGCGGTGAAGGTCACCACCTCGCAGCCATAGGTGGTCTGCAACCACTTCAGGATGATCGAGGTATCGAGGCCGCCGGAATAGGCCAGCACGACTTTTTTGACGGACTTCTTGGCGTCGCCGTTGGACATTGAGAACTCTTTCTATCGGGATCTTCCGACCCGGGCAGGCGCCCGGTCGCCGTCGACGGTCAACGGCGCGGTTGACCGTGTGTTGAACTCAGGATGGCAGGCCCGGTCAAGACCTCCGCTTGCCTCACGGACAGGCCGATTGCGCAAGGCTCCGCCGCCGTATTGTTTGGCAGGCGCCGGGTACGCCCCTCTTCCCTTGGCCCTCCCGTCGCGAGAGGGAGACGGCGCGCCCTGCGGCGCGACGTTTCTTCGTAATGCCGCGCTTCGTCGCGGAAGCGCGGGCGCCGCAAGGCGCGCCATCGCGGCGGTTTCCGACGGCGGGCCGCGCTTTCGCAGGAGGCACAGAGGCCTCGGCGTCAGCGAGCTCCTCGCAGGGAGTCGTATTGCTCCCGGGCGGGGTCCGCCGCCGCTCGGGAGCGGAGGTTGCGTAAGGTCCTCCACCCGCGAGCGCCGCGTCCGGCTCCGCCAGCATGACGCCTCATGACAGCGCCCTCGGTCGAGCCGGACGCAAGGATCATATTCTTATCGGGAGAAAAGGGCAAGAAAGATTGGGAATATTTTCTGAGCCACGCCCAACGGAGCGGGCGCTTATGAAAAGCGCAAATCTTGCTCTCCGCCGCTCATTGTTGCCGGAAGCGGCGCGTCTCGAACGTTCGAAGCCGATACTCTTCGGGACCCCGCTACCCCGTCACTTCGCGATACACGTCCATTTCCGCCGTGCCGGCCAGCATCTGCTTCCAGCCCTGCAGCCAGGTTCGCACCATGGGGTCGCTGGCCACTTTCTGGCGGTTCAGCTCGAGCCCGGCATCGGCCTCGTATTCGATCTCGACCAGGATCTGGTTGGGGTCGTCGACGTTCTGAAGGTAGCGGAAACGGGCGCCGCCGAGCGCCTTGTAGAACTGCGCCCCGCCCTGCATCAGCGTCAGCATCTGCGCCGGATCGCCCAAGGCCCGGATCTTGATCTGCAACACACGTTTGACTTTGGCGGCATCCGGCATGGGCGCGTCCTCGGATTTCAAGAATCACTCAACGCCGCAGCATCGCGCAGAACGGGTCCCGCGTGTAGCCGTAACCCTAAGGGTTAGCGTTACCACGCGAACGATCTGACGCGAACCGGCACGCCACGTTACACCATTGCGTGCAGAAAACCGCATGAGCCGTCGGGGGACACCATGACCATCCGTACGCTAACGCTGGCGACGCTGCTCGCTGCGAGCGCCGCGCCGGCCTATGCCGCGCAATGCAATACGCCGGGCGGGTTTCCCGCCTTCCTCGACCAAATAAGGGCTGAAGCGACCGCCAAGGGCGTGTCGCCGCGCGGGCTGGCTGCGCTCGAGGGATTGACCGTCGACGACGCCGTGCTCGCGGCCGACCGCCGCCAGCACGTCTTCAACCAGACTTTCGAACAGTTCTCCGGCCGCATGATCAGCCAGGACAGGCTCACCAAGGGCGCCCGTCACATGGTGACGCACGCGGCAACGCTCTCCCGCATCGAGCAGCAGTTCGGCGTGCCGGGAGCCATCCTGGTGGCGATCTGGGGACTGGAGACCGACTTCGGCGTCGTGCACGGCAAGCGCTCCGTCGTGCGTTCCGTCGCGACGCTCGCTTACGACTGCCGCCGCACCGAGAAATTCCAGGGCGAGCTGATCGACGCGATGCGCATCATCGATCGCGGCGACATGAAGTCCGAGCAGATGATCGGCGAATGGGCCGGCGAGATCGGCCAGACCCAGTTCCTGCCGTCCTCGTATTACAAATACGCCATCGACTTCGACGGCAACGGCCGCCGCGACCTCATCGGCAGCGTGCCGGACGTGCTGGCTTCGACGGCTAACTTCCTCAAGAGCCACGGCTGGCAGCGCGGCCAAGGCTGGGGCCCGGGCGAACCCAACTTCGCCGTGATCAAGGAATGGAACAGGGCCGAGGTCTACGCCAAGACCATCGCGCTGTTCGCGCAGAAGCTCGACGGCGGCGGCAAGCGCGCGGAGCGTTAAGCTCCGCGCATAAGCCTGCTGGCGTAACGAGCCTGCTACTGCAGCTCGAGGCCGGCGCGCACGACGAGCGCCTTCACGGCCGGCACCTCCGCCGCGAGCCGGTCACCCAACTCTTTCGGCGTACCGGCGACGACAACGAAGCCGCCACGTCGCGCTTGATCGCGCGCCTCCTGGCTGGCGAAGGCGACTTTGCAGGCTTCCGCCAACTTGGCGATGATGTCGGGCGGCGTGCCGGCCGGCGCGAACAAGGCCGAGAACGTATCCGAGACGAAGCCCGGATAGCCGGATTCGATCAGCGTCGGCACGTCGGGCAGATCGGGCCAGCGCTCCTTCCCGGTCACGGCCAAAGCCGTGAGCTGGCCTGATTTGATCATCGCTTCCGCCGCCGGCAGCGCGACCGAACCGACCTGCACCGTGCCCTCGAGCACGGCCAAGGCGGAAGGCCCGGCGCCGCGATACGGCACATGGGTCATCGTGATGTTGGCGCGCTGCTTGAGTTCTTCGCCGGTGAGATTGGATTTCGTGCCGACACCGGGCGAGGAATAATTGAACGTGCCGGGCGCGGCTTTGGCGCGCGCGACAAGATCGGCGACCGTCTTGATGCCGCTGCTCGGTTTGACCACGAGCACGTTCGGCGAATTCACGAGTTCCGAGATCGGCGCGAAGTCCTTGAACGGATCGTACGACAGCTTCTTGTAGATCGCCGGATTGACCGCGATCGCCGTCGAGGTGAGCAGCAGCGTGTAGCCGTCGGGTTGAGCGCGGGCGGCCATGGCCATGCCGATATTGCCGGCGGCGCCCGGGCGATTGTCGATGACCACCGACTGCTTGAGCGAGCGGCTCATCGATTCGGCGAGAATGCGCGCGATGATGTCGGTGGGGCCGCCCGGCGCGAAGGGCACGATCATCGTGATCGGCCGATCCGGATAAGCCAGCGCCGTTCGCATCGGCAGCAAGCCCAACGTCAATGCAAGCAACGCGGCGCCGATGGTGGCGCAGTTTCGTTTCCTCATCCCTGACCTCTTTTTTATATCGGCTGAACTGTAGCACCGTACCGACAGCGTGGCGATGCAATCGCGCGCGCCGTCCATGCGGGAACGAACAGCCGATCCGGCGCTAGAGGTCTGTTTTGCGCCTGCGGAAAATTCCGACGATAAAATTGTAGCCCGGCATCGCGATGCGCTCGAGCGCGCGCTCGACATCGGCGTCCTCGAGACGCGTGCGCGGCCAGCGATAGATCAGCGCGTAGCACAACCAGATGACCAGGAACGTGAAGACGCCGGCGAAGATCACGTCCGAGGCAAAGTGAGCGCCGGCCATCATGCGGAAGAACGCCATCGCCGTGCCGAGCGCGATGGCCCCGCCATAAGCGACGGCGCGCACCTGCGGCGGCGCCAGCGCGGCGGGCGCAATGGTCCAGAACGCGCCGGCGACATCGCCGGACACGAACGCGCAGTTGCTCGGACAATCGCCGCCCGGCTTCCACCACGGCATGAAATGCTCGGCGCCGCCGAACTGCGTGACGTCGATCGGCCGCGGCCGGTCCCAATGATCCTTGAGAAGGACGTTGACCAGAAGACCCGGCCCAAGCGCCATCGTCGCGGTGAGGAACAAAATGGCGCGGCCCGAGATCAGGAGCCGGGTGCGCGGCAGCAGCAGCTTGATCACCAGCGCGGCGACTGCGGGCGCGATGAGAATGGTGCCGATCCACAAGCCGGCATCGCGCGCCATCATCAGCGGCGGATAAAGGCGCAGCGAGAAGGTATTCTTGGCGCTGTCGACGATGCCATAGAAGTAGCCGGCGATCGCAAGGTCGAGCTGCGGAAACAGCCCGAACGCCAGACCGGCGACGACGCCGATGGCCAGCACAATGAGGAGACTGGTACGGTTCATGCGGCCTGCGGTCTAGCCGAGGCTGGTGAAAATGGAAAGTCGGCGGGCTACACTGCGGCTTATGAGCACACTCGACTTCTGGTTCGAATTCGCCTCGAGCTATTCCTACCCCGCCGCGATGCGCATCGACGCGCTAGCGGCCGGCGCGGGCGTCACGGTGCGCTGGCGGCCGTTTTTGCTCGCACCGGTATTCAAGGCGCAGCAGGGCTGGGAGGATTCGCCGTTCAACATGTATCCGGCGAAGGGCCGCTACATGTGGCGCGACCTCGAACGGATCTGCGCGGCGCAAGGCCTGCCCTTCGTGAAGCCGACGGTGTTTCCGCAGAACACGCTCGTTGCCGCGCGCGTCGCCCTCGTCGCGCTCAAGCAAGGCTGGGGCGAGGATTTTTGCCGCGGCATCTTCTCGGCGGAGTTCGGCCATGGCCGCGATATCGGCGAGACCTTCGCGGTTGCCGACGTCATCAATGCGCTCGGCCGCAATCCGGATGAAGTGATCGACGAGTCGCGCCTGCAGGAGAACAAAGACGCGCTGCGCGCCGAGACCGAGCAGGCGCTGCGGCTCGACATCTTCGGATCGCCGAGCTTCATCACCGGCGACGGCGAATTGTTCTGGGGCAACGATCGCCTGGAAGCCGCGCTCGCCTGGGCGCAGAGATAGCGCCGCCTCCGCTCATTCCCGCGCAAGCGGGAATCCAGCGCTGACTCACAGGGTCGATGCTAAGCGCTCGGCGTTCGGCGCTCCCGCCAGCGGCCGGCATTGCGGCCCGCGAGCAGCCAATAGACGAAGCCGAACACGGCGCCCGACGCGGCCGCGACTTCCAGTGGACGCGAGAGCAACGGCGGCGGCGCGTCGATCGATTCTTCGCCGCCGACGGTCGGACCGCCGGCCGCGCCGAGCAGCAGCAGCAAGGCGCCGACGCCGGCATAGACCAGCATCGAGCGGACTTTGAACGCTTCGGCGAGCGCGATCAGCATCACGACCGGCAGGAAGCCGACCGCGCCGGTGAAGCTGGTGCCGAAGAACACGAGAACCCAGAAGCCGATGCGTTCGCCGATGTCGCCGGTGAAGCCGTGCCAGTCCGGCCCGAGCAGGCCGATGGCAATGGCGATGCCCGCCGCCAGCATGGCGAAGAGCAGCGCAAAAGCGATGACGAAGAGGCGACCGAGGAGGGACATGGCAATCCGTCATTCCGGGACGCGAGCGCAGCGAGCGGGCCCGGAATCCATACACCGCAGCGCTGGAGATAATGGACCCAGAGCGCGCCTGCCTTCGCAGGGGCCCGGATGACGGTTATTCGTCGACCATCGCCATCGCGCGCAATGCCATGCGCTCGCGGGCGGTGAGCTTTTCGGTCGCGCTCTTGAGCTGACCGCAGGCGGCGAGGATGTCGCGGCCGCGCGGCGTGCGCACCGGCGAGGCATAGCCGGCGTCGAACACGACCTGTGAGAACTTCTCGATCTGCTCCCAGTCGGAGCATTCGTATTTGCTGCCGGGCCAGGGATTGAACGGGATGAGATTGATCTTGGCCGGAATGCCCTTGAGCAGCCGCACCAGCGCCTTGGCGTCTTCGATCGAGTCGTTCACGTCCTTGAGCATCACGTATTCGAAGGTGATGCGCTTGGCGTTCGACGCGCCCGGATAGTCGCGGCACGCCTGCAAGAGCTGCTTGATCGGATATTTGCGATTGAGCGGCACGAGTTCGTTGCGCAACTCGTCGCGCACCGCATGCAGCGAGATCGCCAGCATGCAGCCGATCTCGTTGCCGGTGCGTTCGATCATCGGCACGACGCCGGAGGTCGACAAGGTGATGCGCCGCTTGGAAATGCCGATGCCGTCGCCGTCCGAGACGATGAGCAAGGCATCGCGCACCGCCTCGAAATTATAGAGCGGCTCCCCCATGCCCATCATGACGATGTTGGTGACGCAGCGATCGCCGGTCGGCACCACGCCGTCGGTCGGACGCACGCCGCCCGGCCAGTCGCCGAGCTTGTCGCGCGCGGCGAGCACCTGGCCGACGATTTCGCCGGCGGTCAGGTTCCGCACCAGGCGCTGCGTGCCGGTATGACAGAAGGAGCAGTTGAGCGTGCAGCCGACCTGGCTCGAGACGCACAAGGTGCCGCGCTCGGTGTCGGGGATGTAGACGCACTCGACCTCGTGCGGCCGGCCGCTTTCCGGATCGCCCGGCAGCCGCAACAGCCACTTGCGCGTGCCGTCGACCGAAACCTGCTCGGCAACGACCTCGGGCCGATCGAGCGTGAAGCGTTCGGCGAGCTTGGCGCGCAGGTCCTTCGACACGCTGGTCATGTCGGCGAAGGCGGTGAAGCCGCGGAAATAGATCCAGTGCCAGAGCTGCTGCACGCGCATCTTGCGCTGGCCTTCCGGCACACCGAGGGTGCCGAGCGCGTCCGCGAGCTGCGCGCGGCTCATGCCGACGAGCGACGGCTTCTCGGGCGCGACATAACGCTCCAGCGGCGCCTTCTCGACGAAGCCGGGAACTGCAGGTGCGGTATGTGTTTCGAGCAGCGTCATCACAGGTCACATGTAGGAATGCAGCGTGACCATTTCACGTCACGCATCGTGTTTCATGGCCGTCGCCCCGGCCAAGCGAGCATAGCGAGCGCGAGCCGGGATCCAGTACGCCGTGTCCCATCGATAAGCTGCGGCGTATTGGGTCCCCGCTTTCGCGGGGACGACGGCTGTGAATTGGCCCGATTGGGGCTCTACTTACACTCCTCGGCAACCTTGTCGAGCGCTTCGCCGAGGCCCTTGAGCGAATAGGTGTCCGTGGTCTTGGTGCCGCGGCCGGACTCGCTCTTGACCACGAGCGTCGCGCCCTTGCGCATGGCGGTGACCATCTGGGCCTCTTCGGCCGCATTCTTCACCCAGGCGCCGTCATTCTGCGTGTAGAGCACGTAATTGGCGTTGCCGATGGCCGCCGAGGCCTCGTGGCCGGCCTTTTGCGGATAACCGACGATCACCGACACCTCGTTCTTCACCTTCTCGGCCGGACGCGTCGACACGAAGGCATAGGAAGGATCGCGCGGACGGCCCGCCGGCTCGGTCGTGGCCGAGGTGGGTTTCGACAGCGCAAAACACACTTTCTTGCCGCCCGGCGTCGCCTTGTAGGCGCCCCAGTCGCCGAACTGGCCGAGCAATACCGCCTGCTCGGCCGGATTCTTCGACTGCGCCATGGCGGGCCCTGCGAAAGCGGCTGCAGCGAGCATGGCCAGGGAGGTGCGGAACAAATATCGAGTGGTCATCGGGCCCTACCGGTCAAAGGGTGCGACGGTTCGCAAACCGCCCAAACCAAATAAGTGGCTGGATATTAGCCCATTAGGGGCGAATATCGGCAACAAGGCGGCAGGTCGCCACCAAGGGCCCGAAACTAGCCCGAGATCGTTAACAGCACCCTCGCCCAACCCCGGTACGCCCGTGCTACACCGACGCACGCCCTCCAACGACGCCAAGATGCATCCATGAAAGCCCTGCTCTGCACCCGCTACGGCACGCCTGACGACCTGACATTGGCCGACATCGCCGCGCCGACGGCGCAGCCCGGCGAAGCCGTGGTGCGCATTCATGCCGCAGCCTTGAACTTCTTCGACACGCTGATCATCGCCGGCAAGTACCAGACCAAGCCCGAGATGCCGTTCTCGCCGGCTGCGGAGTTCGCCGGCGTGGTCGAGAGCCTGGGCGACGGCGTGACCACGCTGAAGATCGGCGATCGCGTGCAGGGCTATTGCAGCTACGGCGCGGCCCGCGAAAAAATAGCGCTACCGGTCGAGCGCCTCGCCAGGATTCCCGACGCGCTCGATTTCGACCGCGCCGCCGGCCTCACGGTAACCTACGGCACCACGCTGCATGCGCTGAAGGACCGCGCCAGGCTCAAGCCGGGCGAGACGCTCGCGGTGCTCGGCGCGTCCGGCGGCGTCGGCCTCGCCGCGATCGAGCTCGGCAAACTCATGGGCGCACGCGTCATCGCCTGCGCCTCGTCGGCGGAGAAGATCGCCTTCGCCAAGGAGCACGGCGCCGACGACGGCATCGACTATGCGAGCGAAAACTTGAAGGACGCGCTGCGCCGCGCCACGCAAGGCAAGGGCGCGGACGTGATCTACGACCCCGTCGGGGGCGCCTACACCGAAGCGGCGTTGCGCTCGATCGCATGGGAAGGCCGCTTCCTCGTCGTCGGCTTTGCCGCGGGCGATATCCCGAAGCTGCCGCTCAACCTCGTTCTGCTGAAGGGCTGCGATGTGCTCGGCGTGTTCTGGGGGTCATGGATCCAGCGCGATCCGGCCGGCCACCGCGCCAACACCGAGCAGCTCATGCAATGGTGCGTCGAAGGGAAACTGTCGTCGCACGTGCACGCGGTCTATCCGCTCGGCGAGGCGCCGGCCGCGCTGAAAGCCATCGCGGCGCGCCAGGTGATGGGCAAGGTGATCCTGCGGCCTTGATCGATCGCCTCCGGAGACGACAGCGCAGCCCTAAAAGGTTTGTCTGCTCGCAGCGAGCGCGGCGCGCCCGATGCGCACCTCACACTCAAGCGCCGGAGCGCTGCCCCTTCATCGCGGCAAGCCAGTCGCGCGCGGCCTCACGGTGTTCCGGCCGCATGTGGCTGGTGACGAGCTTGATCGCCGCGGCAAGCACGGCGGCATCGTCGGTGAAGCCGAGCAGCGGCAGCACGTCAGGAATGGCGTCGATCGGCAGCACGAAATAGGCGAGCGCGCCGACGAGCGAGGCCTTCACCGGCAACGGCGTCGCGCGGTCGAAGGCGCAGTAATAGGCCGTGAGCAGGTCTTCGGCGAACGGCACCTGCGCGAAAACGCCGCCGAGCTTACGCCAGAAGTTCCGCCGCAAAGCCTCGTCGTTCGTCTCGTCGTCGTTGTCCTCGCGCCAATCGGCGCTGCGTGCTGCGGCCATACCGGGAAATGTATGATCGATGATCCGGCTCGCAAGGTTTTGGGCGGGACCTCCCTCGTCCCCGCGCAGACAGGGACCATACGCCGCAGCCGCTCGCGCGCCTCATCGTGAGGAACTTTGCGCGGAGCGCGTCTCGACCCGTGGGGCCGCCTTATCCTTCGAGACGCATGCCGACGCGCCGACGGCGACGCTCCTCAGGATGAGGCGGGGCATAACGGATCCCGGGCGTCGCGCTCGCCCGGTATGACGGATCAACCGGCCAGCCGGTCCATCGCCTCGGCAAGCTGGACATCCAGATTTGTCACCCCGCCGGCGTCGTGCGTGGCGAGCGTCACGTCCACCGTCCGGTAGACGTTGAACCACTCCGGGTGGTGATCCATTTTCTCGGCCACCAGCGCCACGCGCGTCATGAAGCCGAAGGCTTCGTTGAAGTCCTTGAACACGAACTTCTTGGTAATGGCGTCGCGGCCCGGCACATCGGTCCAGCCTTTGAGCTTGCTCAAGGCGGCCTTACGGGCATCCGGACCAAGTTTGTCTGCCATGATCAACCCTCATGCGCCGCCAACGCCGGCTCTCGCAATAAGTTCATGCCGATATTACCTTCAATAGGCTGTCCCGTCAGTACGAGGCTTTCATGTCCTGGTCGTTGAGCATCGGCAAGGTGGCGGGCACGGTGGTGCGCATCCACCTCACCTTCCTCCTGTTTCTGGCCTGGATCTTCGCCGCGAGCTACGCCTCCAGCGGCTCGGCGACGGCCTGGGACAGCCTGCTGTTCATGGTGCTGCTGTTCCTGTGCGTGCTGCTGCACGAGTTCGGCCATATCTTCACCGCCCGCGCTTTCGGCGTGCAGACGCCTTATGTGACCCTGCTGCCGATCGGCGGCGTGGCGCAGCTCGAGCGCATTCCCGAAGAGCCCGGCCAGGAATTCCTGATCGCCATCGCCGGCCCGCTGGTGAATGTCGCGATCACGCTGCTGCTCATCGTCGGTTTCGGCGCCGACCTGCAAATGAACGCCGCAAGCTCGGTCGACAACACGGCGATCCCGCTGGTCAACCGCCTCGCCGCGGTGAACCTGTTCCTGGCGCTGTTCAACCTGATCCCCGCCTTTCCGATGGACGGCGGCCGCGTGCTGCGGGCGCTGCTCGCCAGCCGCTTCGGCTATGTGCGCGCGACCGGCATCGCCGCGTCGATCGGCCAGTTCGTCGCCTTCATACTCGGCTTCATCGGCCTCCTGGCGAACCCGATCCTGATCTTCATCGCCATCTTCGTCTATCTCGCCGCCGCCTCCGAAGCGCACATGGTGGCGCTGCGCGCCGTCTCGCGCGGCGTGCCGGTGAGCCACGCCATGATGACGCAGTTCGCGACTTTGCTGCCCGGCGCGCATATCGACGAAGCCGTGCAGACGCTGCTGCAAACCAGCCAGGGCGAATTCCCCGTCGTCGACGGCGCCGGCAAGCCGGTCGGCCTGCTGGCGCGCGGCGACATCATCAAAGCGATCAAGACGCTCGGCCCCGATGCGCGCGTCGCCGATGCGATGAGCCCGAACATCCCGACCATCAGCCACCGCAGTTCGCTCGACGAGGCCTTCAAGCTGCTGCAAGACAAAGAGGCCGCGGCGGTCGGCGTGACCGACGCCGCCGGGCGCCTCACCGGCTTGATCACCAGCGAGACCATCGCGGAGATGGTGATGCTCGGCGACGCCATGCCCCGCGAAACGCGGGGGCCATGGCAGCGCGCGGCGGGCGCGTGAACGTCGAACGGTATCGAATTCTCCGGCTTTTGCGTCCGGACCGAAACGCCGATGCCGGTGATTGATCTGGCTCAACGCGGGCCCTCGCCCGCATTTTAGCGTCGCACCGTCCATGACGGGGCGCGACCATGATCACCCGATCCAGACTGTCTTCGCCGAAGCGAAACACATCGCGCGCGAAAGCCGCGCTCGCTGTCTCGATGCTGCTGGCGATGCCGGCCGCGCAAGCCAGCGACGTTCGCCTCTACGTGCTGGCGCCGCAGCCGCCGGCATCGCTGAAGACCGTCGAGACGCAAGGCTCGGACAAGCCGGCCTACGCGCATTCCTACGCGATCTCCTACGGCACGGTCGAACAGCAGATCCGCAACGAGATCAAGAAATCCAATATCGATCTCGGCGGTTCGGTCGTCTGCGAAGGCGCCTGCCCCGACGTGAGTTGGCACGTCAGCGTCACCAACGACTTTGCCTTCACGCAGAAGAACCAGCCGGTGGTGACCGCGTTCGGCAATGCTCAGGACAACGGCGTCGACGTTGCCCTCAAGACGCAATTCAAGCTGAGCATCCTCGTCAATGCGCGGCTATGGGCCGATCCGGCGACCGGTCACGTCGAGGGCACCGCCAAGGTCCCGATCGATCTCGTGATCGGCATGGAGGCGAATTCCAAGCTCGCTTTGTGGCCCGAGGTCAAATCCATCAGCAGCTATTGCGAAGCGACCAAGCTGCAGGAGACCGTCTGCGTCACGCTGACCCTGGACGACAAGAACATCGATCTGTCCGATCCCAAAGGCATCGCGGTCGGCGTCGGCATGGCGCTCGGCGGGCTGATCGGCGCATCACCGCTGGCGGCCGGCATCGCCGACCCGCTGAGCGGCCTGCTGGTCGGGAAACTCATCTCCGAAGAGGTCGTCAAGATCGCCGAGCGCAGAGTGCAGGAAGAAGCGAACAAGGTTCTCAACAATGTCCTGCAGGTCGCGGCCATCCGCGCCACCTGGCTCGCCAGCACCTATGTCGATGCCAAGGTCACGCAGGCCAATGCCGTCAAGAGCAAGCTGCTCGACACCAAGCTGCCGGGCGTCAACAAGTCGCTACAGGAGCTGTCGAGCGCGTTCGGGCTGTCGCTCGACGTTGAGACCAGAACATCGAGCGACGACGTTTATGTCATCGTCACGCCGCGCTTTGCCGCCGATCCCGCCGGCGCCAAGCTGGTCGGCAAATTGCGCATGCCGAAGGAAGCCTGCGTCTATGGCGAGTGGACCATGGGCACCATTCCCCTCGGCCTGACCACCGTCGAAAACAATCGCGATCTTTCCGGCAAGGTCGGCACCTCGTGCGCCAACCTGATGCCGTCCTCCGACATCAAACTCGCCGGCTATCTCGGCGCCGATCCGAAAATTCTCAAGATCGGCGCCAACCCGTTGCCGAACTGGAAGCCCGTCGGCAGCTTCAAGCTCACCGGCAATCTCACGGAATACAAGCATGGCGCCACAGTGCAGGCGCGCCGGACACTCGGCTCTCCCACCCGGCATGCGGCGACCGGCTATTACGAATGCGGCTTCGAGATGTCCGGCCTGCCGAACGCCGACATCATCGAATTGACCTTCAAGGGCAAGGCCGCGGAGCGGATGCCCGGCTTCCAGCAGGAGCCGCATCGCTATGTCGAAGTGTCGGCCGCCGGCGTCTCCGCGGCGCTCGACGCGGACTGGAAGAAGGCCGGCCCGCCGGTCGTCATCGGCGGCGAAGGCAAATGCGGCCCCGGCACGGTGAAGGCGCCGCACTACGAGCCCGAGGGCTGGCTCGACCGCATCGGCGATTTGCTCGACATGGACAAATGCGCCGTCTGCGGCATCAAGCTCGAGGAGGGCATGCTCAAGGCGTCGAACATGAAGCCCGTCCTGGAAAATCCGGCGCTGAAGCCGCTATTCGACGCCCTGGCGGCTGGCAGGCCGCTGCCGGCGGCGGCCACGCAGGCACCAAGCACACAGGCGCCAGCGGCACAGCAGGCGCCCGCAGCGGGCGGCGTGCAGCGCGCGCCGGCCCTGCGGCCGCAATTGCAGCGGCCGGGCCTGCAGAAAAACATCGAGACGCCGAAATGAAAAAGGACAAGGTGGAGCGCGGTTTGCAGCTTCGTCGCCGGCGGCCCGGCCGGGCGCTCTTGATCGCCAGCCTGCTGGTGATCGCCGCGCCACGCGCGGCCCCCACGGACGTGATCCGGGTCGAGGACCCGGAACCGCTGCCCGAGGCGGCGCAGGGACGTGTCGCGCCGGCGGCACCCATTACCCGGCAGGACCCGGCCCTCCCGGCCGCGCAACAGCCGCCGATTTCCCCGGATCGCCGCATCGGCCCGCTGCCCGTCCAGCCGGCCCGGCCAGAGCGCGCCCTCGAGCCGTCCAAACCACCCGCCGACGCGCCGAAATGACGGTTATATGGCCTGCGGGCGGCCTATCGATCTTTAAGCTTGCGGCTCGAAAACGCCGCTAAAACCTATCGGCGCGGTTGCCTCCGGCCATTTCATCACTATATTGCGCCGCGAAAGCGCATGCGTCGCGGGCCCCAAAACGGCGGCCCGCGCTTTGGTTTTTGGAACCCTGCGCATGACCGAAATCCGGTCGGGCGCTAAGCAAACGCGGGGCGGGCCAGACACCGCTCCTGAACAGGCATATTTATGGATCTTCGTAACGTCGCCATCATCGCGCACGTCGACCACGGCAAAACCACGCTCGTCGACCGCCTGCTGCAGCAATCCGGCGTCTACCGCGAGAATGAGCGGCAGGTGGAACGCGCCATGGACTCCAACGATCTGGAGCGCGAGCGTGGCATCACCATTCTGGCCAAGGCCGCCTCGGTCGAATGGCAGGGCACCCGCATCAACATCGTCGATACGCCGGGCCACGCCGACTTCGGCGGCGAGGTCGAGCGCATCCTCAACATGGTCGACGGCGCGCTCGTGCTGGTCGACGCCGCCGAGGGCCCGCTGCCGCAGACCAAGTTCGTGGTCTCCAAGGCCCTCAAGATGGGCCTCAAGCCCATCGTCGTGATCAACAAGGTCGACCGCCCGGACGCGCGCGCGAACGAAGTCGTCAACGAGGTGTTCGACCTGTTCGCGGCGCTCGACGCCACGGACGAGCAGCTCGACTTCCCGATCCTTTACGGGTCGGCCAAGCAAGGCTGGATGTCGACGAGCCTCGAAGGCTCGCACGAGGAAGGCATGAAGCCGCTGTTCGATCTCGTGCTGCGCCACGTGCCGGCGCCGAAGGTCGAAGAGGGTCCGTTCAAGCTGCTCGGCACCATCATCGAAGCGAACAACTTCCTCGGCCGCATCATCACCGGCCGTATCACCTCCGGCAGCGTGAAGCCGAACCAGCCGGTCAAGGTTCTCGGACGTGACGGCAAGCTGATCGAGAACGCCCGCGTCAGCAAGGTGCTCGCGTTCCGCGGCCTCGAGCGCGTGCCGATCGAGGAAGGCGTTGCGGGCGACATCGTCGCGCTCGCCGGCATGCCGAACGTCACCGTCGCCATGACCGTGTGCGATCCGTCGGTCGAGCAGCCGTTGCCGGCGCAGCCGATCGATCCGCCGACTTTGGCCATGACCTTCCGCGTCAACGACTCGCCGCTCGCCGGCACCGAAGGCACCAAGGTCACCGGCCGCATGATCCGCGACCGTCTGCTGCGCGAAGCCGAAGGCAACGTGGCCCTGCGCGTGCAGGAGTCGGACGACAAGGACGCCATGGAAGTCGCCGGCCGCGGCGAATTGCAGCTCGGCATCCTGATCGAGACCATGCGCCGCGAAGGCTTCGAGCTGTCGGTGTCGCGGCCGAAGGTGCTGCTGCGCAAGAACGAAGCGGGCGAGACCGAAGAGCCGATCGAAGAGGTCACCATCGACGTCGACGAGGAGCACTCCGGCGTCGTCGTGCAGAAGATGTCCGAGCGCAAGGCCGAGATGACCGAGCTCAAGCCGTCGGGCGGCGGGCGTGCGCGCCTGGTGTTCCACGCGCCGACGCGCGGCCTCATCGGCTATCAGGGCGAACTGCTCACCGACACGCGCGGCACCGCCATCATGAACCGCATCTTCTACGGCTATGCGCCGTACAAGGGCGCGATTCAGGGCCGTCGCAACGGCGTGCTGATCTCGAACGACAAGGGTGAAGCGGTCGCTTACGCGCTGTGGAACCTGGAAGATCGCGGCCCGATGATGATCGAGCCGGGCTGGAAGGTGTACACCGGCATGATCGTCGGCGAGCACACGCGCGACAACGATCTCATCGTCAACGTGCTCAAGGGCAAGCAGCTCACCAACATCCGCACCACGTCGAAGGACGAAGCGGTGCGCCTGACGCCGCCGATCAAGATGACGCTGGAAAAGGCGCTTGCCTACATCCAGGACGACGAGCTCGTGGAAGTGACGCCGACCTCGATCCGTCTGCGCAAGAAGCTGCTCGACGAAAACGACCGCAAGCGCGCCGAGCGCGCCAAGGATGCCGACGCGGCGTAATCGCCGTCCGGGCCTGACGCAAAGCATACGGCTTCCCCTCTGGGCAGCCGGCAAATCGAGAACCCGGCGCGAAGAGATTTCTTCGCGCCGGGTTTTTGTTTTCATAAGCGCGCAAACGAACTCCCACCCCCGCGCGCCGCAGCACGACCTTCGAGGAACATCGTTCGCAGTACGTCGCGGCTTCGGTCCGCGAGGCCTCTTCGCCTCCGGAGTACATCATGACGCGCACCGGAAGCGTCCGCCGCTGCGGCAAGCGCGGCGCAGAACGAGGCTTCGCTTTTGAACTTGAAGAAGAAAACGTGAGGCCGGCAAGCACGCGATTTGATTCAAAACAAGCGAATCAGTCGGTGCCGTGATGACGCGTCAAGCGGCATCGAGACCTTGCAAGACAAGGGCTTATCAATGCGTCCCGTTTTGATACGGCGCACTTTATTGAGCAGTGACAAGGGCTCAGCGGCATCTGTGGCCATTAATCCACACCGTTAACTGATCGTTTACGATGGGGCTTGAAGGGCCCCTGGTTCGTTGCTTCTATCGGGCCATGAGCACAACCCTGATAGAGATCCGCCGCGCCAAGACTTCGGATGCGGCAGAAGTCGCGGCAACGCATGACGAAGCATGGCGTACAGCCTATCAGGGCATCATCCCCGGCAACGAGCTCGACAAGCTGATCAACCGTCGTGGGCCGGACTGGTGGGATTCGGCGATCCGTAAAGGCAGCCGCATCACCTTGCTGCAGTTCGGCGACCGCGTTGCCGGCTACGCCAATTACGGCCGCAACCGCGCGCGCAGCCTGTTCTATGACGGCGAGGTCTACGAGCTGTACCTGCGTCCGGAGTTCCAGGGCCTCGGCTTCGGCCGCCGCCTGTTCAACGCCGCGCGCAAGGACCTGTCGCAGAGCGGCCTCAAGAGCCTCGTGGTCTGGGCGCTCTCGGACAACGAGCCTGCGTTGGAATTCTATCGCGCGCTCGGCGGCCGCGCCGTCGCCCGCTCGTCGGAGCGCTTCGGCGAGAAGGCGCTCGATAAGGTCGCCTACGCCTGGCAGGGCTGAGGGCTTCCTCGCTTCCGTCGTCGACTGAATCAGCTCCGTCATCCTGAGGTGCGAGCCTCGAAGGATGAACGGCCTCGGCCGTCGCCCTTCGAGGGCCGCTGCGCGGCCACCTCAGGGTGACGGGTCAAAGGTTTGGCGCAGGCAGCCCGTTGAGCGCGCAGGCGGCCCGTAGCGTGTTCAGCAGCAGGCAGGCGATCGTCATCGGCCCGACCCCGCCGGGCACCGGCGTCACCGCACCAGCGACCGCGACAGCCTCGGCAAAAGCCACGTCGCCGACGATCCTCGCTTTACCGCCCTCGCCCGCCACGCGGTTGATGCCGACGTCGATCACGATCGCGCCGGGCTTGATCCAATCGCCGCGCACCATTTCGGGCTTGCCGATCGCCGCCACCAGGATATCGGCCCGGCGGCAGACGGCCGGCAGGTCGCGCGTCTTGGAGTGGGCGACGGTGACCGTCGCGTTCTCCATGAGCAGCAGCTGTGCCACCGGCTTACCGACGATGTTGGAGCGGCCGATCACCACCGCCTCGAGACCGGCCAGCGAGGGCCGCACGGTCTTGGCCAGCATCACGCAGCCGAGCGGCGTGCAGGGCGTCAGCGCCTCGAGGCCGCTCGCCAGCCGCCCGACATTGAGCGGGTGGAACCCATCGACATCCTTGCGCGGATCGATGGCCGAGATGATGCGGTGCGAATCGATCTGCTTCGGCAACGGCAACTGCACGAGGATGCCGTGCACCGACGGATCGGCATTGAGCGCGGCGATGAGCGCCAGCAGATCCTCCTCGCTCGCCGTCGCCGGCAGCTTCTTGTCGACCGCGCGCATGCCCGCTTCCGCCACGGCCTTCGACTTGGTGCGGACATAGACTTCGCTCGCGGGATCGGCGCCGACCAGCACCACCGCGATGCCCGGAACGACACCATGCGCGGCGTGCAGATGCGCGACCGCGGTGGCGATCTTGCCGCGCAATTGCGCAGCGATGGTTTTGCCGTCGATGATAGTCGCGGTCATGTGCTCCAAACCTGAATTGTTATCGCGGGCACTGCCGCACGATGTCGCTGGGGAGGCCACGGCCTAGCAGAGGGACGTCGGGAACGCCGGACGAAAGCGGCTTTTTCAACGGCCGCGCCCGGTAAGGGCAAAAACACTATTCCGCCCTCACGAGCTCTTCCAATCGCATGGCAAGCTTTGTCGCATCTCCCGCAACCGTCAACCGCTTTACGCGGGCGGTTGCCCCTGCCGTGAGCGTCACATCGCGCGGCGGCACACCGATGGTCTTTGCGATCAATCGGCAAAGCGCATCGTTGGCTTCGCCTTCGGTCGGCGCGGCGCGTACGCGCACTTTGAGAACGCTGCGGCCGTCGGCGAGTTGATCGATGCCGTCTATGGCATCCCGGCCGCCTTTGGGTGTGAGCCGAACCGACAGCGCGATGCCGCCGGGCACGGCTTGCCAAGGCACCGTCACCTACGAGGTCACCTAGACGAACAGCTTGAGATAGACCCAGAAGATGAACTGCTTCAGGAACAGAAGCAGGATGATGAGAAGGACGGGCGAGACGTCGATGCCGCCGAGATTCGGCAGCAGGTTGCGGATCGGCCGAAGCAGCGGCTCGGTCACTCGGTAGAGGAATTCGCCGATATTGTTGACGATCGGATTGCGCGTGTTGACCACGTTGAACGCGATCAACCAGGACAGCACGGCGGATGCGATCAAGAGCCAGATGTAAATATCGATGATCGTATCAATGAGCCATAAAAAGGGGTTCATCGCGTGCTCCGTCGGTGGCAGGGGTCACGAATAACCGCTCGGCTGCCCCAGGGAAAGGGGGCAGGCGGGTGGCCGGAGCCGGTGACGGTACGCCAAGGGCCGCTGCGTCCTTGACAGGTCAAACAGCGGGCCCTAAATGGCGCCCACTTGCGGAAAATGACGGGCGGGGCCACGGTTTGGCATCGCCCGAGCGTCGGTTGGGGCCATAGCTCAGCTGGGAGAGCGCCTCGTTCGCAATGAGGAGGTCGGCGGTTCGATCCCGCCTGGCTCCACCATCCTTCGCTCGCTTCGCAAGTCACGGCCCGGTCGGCCCGCACGCCGGCCCTTCCCCTCCCCCGAACAGACCAACGGCGGCCCGCGCCCGGAGCGCGAACCACACCTGAAAATCGTCGCCGCCCGACCCCTCACGCCGGCCCGCGGCCCCTATCGCTTGGCGCCCGCTGGCCGGGCCCACCGGCGTTGAATTTGGACCGCCCAGGCTGCCGCCCGGCGCTTGGTCGCGGCTAGGCCGGCGTCCGGTCCATCGGAATGGCCATCTCGCAGCGCAGGCCTTCCGGCGCGAAGATCATCTTGGCCCCGCCGCCCAGTTCGGAGGCGATGCTGCCCTCGATCAGCTTGGAGCCGAAGCCGCGTTGCGCCGGCGGCGTCACCGGCGGGCCGCCGTGCTCCACCCAGTCGATCCGCAGCATCGGCCGGCCGTCCTCCTCGACGCTTCGCCAGG
>Ga0180216_1001042_pt1 | contig 25881 bp, 13 predicted proteins | sample eDN3rd37CBELigMG_FD_128879 | JGI IMG/M metagenome (GOLD analysis project Ga0180216, IMG submission 128879) | Enriched Miracle-Growth compost microbial communities from Emeryville, California, USA - eDNA 3rd pass 37_C BE-Lig MG (version 2)... ... | reverse complement strand
GTGGTGGGACTCAACGTCCTCGCTCTGCCGTTTCTGGTGATGCTTCTCCTCTCGGCGCTCGCGGCCATCGTCTCGCCCCGTCGGACGAAGACGCCGCCGGAGCCCGAGTCGAGATTCCTGATCGTCATCCCGGCGCATGACGAGCGGGTCGGCATCGCCAAGACGGTGGAAAGCTGTCGGGCCCAGGACTATCCTGCGGAACTGTTCCAGGTCCTTGTGATCGCCGACAACTGCTCCGACGACACGGCCGATCTCGCCGCGAACGCCGGCGCCGAAGTCGTCGAGCGCCATCACGAAACCAAGCGGACCAAGGGCTACGCCCTGGAATACCTGATCGAGCGGCTTCAAGAGAGCGGACGGTTCGACGCGGTCGACGCCCTGGTCGTCATCGACGCCGACTCGATCGCCACGCCCGACCTGCTGCGCAAGTTCGACGCCATGATTCGCCGCGGCGCCGACTGGATCCAGGCGTACTACACGGTCGCCAACGCCGACGCCTCGTGGCGGACCCGGCTGATGACCTATGCCTTCAGCCTCGTCAACGGCATCGCCCCCCTGGGGCATTACCGGCTTGGGTTCAGCTCGCCCCTCAACGGCAACGGCATGTGCTTCACCACGCGCGGGTTGAAGCGCGTTCCGTGGAAAAGCTATGGCCTGGTCGAGGACTACGAATATTCGTGGGTCGTCCGCATGGCCGGCGAGCGGATCGCGTTCCTGCCCGACGCCGCGGTCAAGGCGACCATGCTGGAGGGGGGAGGGGAGGCGGCGGCCAACCAGCGGCGGCGGTGGGAGTTCGGCCGCAAGGAAATCAAGAAGCGTCTCTTCGGCCAGGTTCTCCGCAACCCGAGGATGAGCCTCGCCGAGCGGTTCGTCTCCGCCGTCGAGTTGAAAACCCCGCCGATGATGACCCTGCTCGGCCTGTTCCTGCTCCTCGCCATTCTGAACGCCGCGGCGATCCTCGGATTCGCCGACCCGTTCTCCCAGGTGGTCCCCTGGATCCTGCTTGGCTCGGGAGCCCTGATGATCGCGGCGGTGGGGGGGTACGCGCTGAGCCCGTTCCTCGTGTTCGGCCTGCCGGCGAGCTACCTGCTCACCCTGGCCCGCATCCCGCTCTACGCCCTCTGGAAAATCTCGGTGCGGCTCGGCGGCAAGCCGACCCAATGGATCCGCACGGCGAGGACCGACCCGTGAACCGATTCCCGGCGACGCGTTTTTCGGGCGGGGCTCCGTCGCGAGGCGTTTCGTTCGGATCAATCGGCGTCGATGCCGGCGGCGAGCCGCAGGGAACGGGTCTCTTGTCGAAAGGGCGAAAATTTCGTCTAATTTTATGAGAGGTTCCAGGGATAAAAGACGGAGCAAACGGGGCCGCCGGCGTCGCGAGCCCCTTCCAACAAGCCCAACACGGCAACCCAACGATTCGCCGCCGGGCTTCCGGCGACGCCGTCCCAAAGGACCGCACACCCGTTTGAAGACGCTTTGGCGAACCCGCATTCTTGTTGATTGAGTTCGCCCGGGCGATCCAGGAGAAATCGAAGATGTCAGTTCGCGTCGGTATCAATGGTTTCGGTCGCATCGGACGGCTCGTCTTCCGCGTGCTCGCCCAAAACCCGGAGAAGTACGAGGTCGTCGCGATCAACGATCTGTCCGATCCCAAGCACCTGGCGATGCTGCTGAAGTACGACAGCGTTCACGGCCGCTTCAACGGAACCGTCGAGGCGCGCGAGAACGCGCTGGTGGTCAACGGCAAGGAAGTCAAGATCCTCGCCGAACGCGACCCGGCCAATCTCCCCTGGAAGAACCTGGGCGTGAAGGTCGTTTTGGAGTCGACCGGCTTCTTCACGAACCGCGAGGCGCTGCAGAAGCACATCGCGGCCGGCGCCGAGCGGGTGATCTTGAGCGCCCCGGCCAAGGACGCCCTCGACGCGACGGTCGTCCTCGGCGTCAACGACCAGATCCTCAACTCCAGCATGAGGATCGTCTCCAACGCCTCGTGCACCACCAACTGCCTCGCTCCGATGGCCAAGGTTCTCAACGACACCTTCGGCATCGAGAAGGGGCTGATGACCACGATCCACGCCTACACCAACGATCAGCGCGTGGCCGACCAGATTCACAGCGACCCCTACCGGGCCCGCGCCGCGGCCGTCAACCTCATTCCCTCCAAGACCGGCGCCGCGAAGGCCGTCGGCGAGGTCATCCCCGAGCTGAAGGGCAAGCTGACCGGGTTCGCCGTCCGCGTCCCGGTTCCCGACGGCTCATTGACCGACCTGACCTCCGTCCTCAAGAAGAAGGTCACCAAGGAGGAGGTCAACGCCGCGATGAAGGCCGCCGCCGAGGGGCCGCTCAAGGGCATCCTTCAGTACAACGAAGACCCGCTCGTCTCCAGCGACATCATCGGCAACCCCCACTCCTCGATCTTCGTTCCCGACCAGACGATCGTGATCGAGGACACCCTCGTCAAGACCGTCGCCTGGTACGACAACGAGTGGGGCTACTCCTGCCGCACCGCCGACCTGATCGGCCGCATGGGCGCGTTCTAAATCGGTTCGGCCCCGACGGAACGCAACACACCGATCGCGGCCCGCTTCCGGCCGTCCCCAACCCCGCCCGGGGAGGGGACGACGGGACGGGCCATCGCTCTTTCCCCAGGGAACACCCATGCCCAAGCAGACGGTTCGGGACCTGGACGTGAAGGACCGCAAGGTCCTCGTCCGGGTCGATTTCAACGTCCCCCAGACCAAGGACGGCGCGGTCGCCGACGACCGCCGGATCCGCTCGGCCCTCCCCACGCTCAAGGATGTTCTGGACCGGGGCGGCTCGCTGATCCTCGTCAGCCACCTCGGCCGCCCCAAGGGCGATCCCGCGGCCGACGCCCCGTTCAAGCTCGACAAGGTCGCCGCCCGGCTCGGCGAGCTGCTCGGCCGCCCCGTTCGGAAAGCCGACGACACCGTCGGCCCCAGCGCCAAGAAGCTCGCCGCCGACTTGAAGCCGGGGGACGTCCTGGTCCTCGAAAACGTCCGGTTCAACAAGGGCGAGAAGAAGGGCGACCCCGAGTTCGCCAAGGAGTTGGCGGGCCTGGCCGACGCCTACGTCAACGACGCCTTCGGCACCTGCCACCGCGACGAGGCGTCGATGGTCGCCGTCCCCGAGCAGTTCCCTCCCGAGAAGCGCGCCATCGGCTTCCTGGTCGAGAAGGAGCTGAAGATCCTCGACACCCTGCTGAAAAGCCCCAAGAGCCCCTACGTCGCCGTCATGGGCGGCGCGAAGGTCTCCGACAAGATCCTCGTCATCGAAAGCCTGCTGGCGAAGGTTGACAAGCTCCTTGTCGGCGGCGCGATGACCTACACCTTCCTCAAGGCGCAGGGCCACGCGACCGGCAAGAGCCTGGTCGAGGCCGATAAGCTCGACGTGGCCCAGAGCGTGCTGAAGCTCGCCGGCGACAAGCTGGTTCTGCCCGTCGATCACCTGATCGCCGACAAGCCCGAGGCCGGCGCGGCGACCAAGGTCGTCGACGGCCCCGAGATCCCCGACGGCTGGTTCGGCATGGACATCGGCCCCAAGACGATCGAGCTCTACTCGCAGATCATCAAGGAGGCCGGCACCGTCGTCTGGAACGGCCCGATGGGCATGTTCGAGGTCGAGGCGTTCGCCAAGGGGACCAAGGGGGTCGCCGAGGCCCTGGCCGAGTCGGCCGGCGTCACCGCCGTCGGCGGCGGCGAATCGGCCGAGGCGGTCGAGAAGTTCGGCTTCGCCGAGAAGGTCAGCCACGTCTCCACCGGCGGCGGCGCCTTCCTGGAGTCGCTCGAGGGCAAGCAGTTCAACTCGCTGAAGGTCATCCCCGACCGTTGACCGCTCGCCAAAGGACGATTCATCGCGAGCGCCTTCGACCCGAAGGCGAAGGCGCTCGCCGAGATCACCGGGGGGTGGACGTGGGAGAGCCGGCGACGATCTGGCGGACCTCGCCGACGATGCCGACCGGCACGCCGACGAAGGTTGCCGCGGCGGCCTTCACCAGTCGATTGTCCCCCGCGTTGTCCCAGTAATCCCGAGGCTTGTAGAGAAGGGGATGACGATCCACGACGGTCAACTCGCGAACCGGCGGGGCCTCAAGCACGGCCATGTCGCCCGCGTCGAGCCCGGAAAGCGCCGGCTCCGCCGCGATCGACCGGCGAGAGCCCGCGGAATGGCAACCGGCGATCGAGAGCGCCAACAACGCCGCCGACAGGCAAACGAACCTTTTACCTCTGCTCATGGCTCCCGATCCTTCTCGTTGATTCACGCGCGCCCGACCCTCGGTCCCAACGCTCCCTCTTTTGGATCCGATGAAGCATAGCCGATGAAGTCGTCGCGGGCGCGTCAACGCGCCGGCGCGGGGAGTCCGAAAGTAACGCACCAGTACGACGCGCCGTTCTTGGCTTTCGCGTAACCGATGCCGATTTGAGAAAACGATCCGAGGATGTTCTTTTTATGGGGGGGACTGTCCAACCAACCGTCCATGACGCTCTGGGGCGAGAAGCGGCCAAAGGCGATGTTCTCGCCGCAACGCCGGTAGCGATAGCCCTCGGCCTTGATCCGCTCCGCGGGGGTCGAGCCGTCCTTGCCCTCGTGGGTCATCTCGCCGCGCTCGGCCATCTCCTCGGCGTGCTTCTGGGCGGCCTCTCGCAGCTTCGGGCTAACCTCCAGCTTCTTCAGCTTCTCATCAACGCGAGCTTCATTGTGCAGGGAGAGAAGGCGTTCCCGAATCGTCTCGAGATCAAGATCAAGCTTGTCGGGTTCGTCGGTTTCGGGGCGTGATTGCTGGAACGTCGCCGAACGCGGCCGGGCTTCCGCCGAGACGCATCCCAGCCGAAACGGCGACGAGACCGCCAGCGCCGCGAGGAGCAGCCGAGTGGATTTGAGGAACTGTGACATGGTCGATGTGTTCGGAATATCGGCCGATCGAATCCGAGCCGAAGATCGTGTTTCCGAAGCGGGGAGCCGGCGAAGACGTGCTTCGTCGGCCAATCCCGCGCGTCCATCATCTTCAAACTAACCGCGCCCGACCAAACGGGAAAGACCGCGTCCTCACCATCCCCCGAGCACGAATCATGCCGCTCTACGTCGCCTTCGACCTGGAAACGACCGGGCTCAACGTCGCCTTCGACCGCGTGGTCGAGATCGGCGCGGCGCGGTTCGACGCGAAGGGGCGGGTCGTCGACCGCTTCGAGCGGCTGATCAATCCCGGGCGGCCAATCTCGCCAAGCGCGCGGGCCGTCAACGGTCTGCTCGACTCCGACGTGGCCGATGCCCCAACGGCCTCGGTCGTCCTCCCCGAATTCCTCGCCTTCCTGGCGGAATCGCCCGATGCCCCCCTGATCGCCCACAACGCCGCCTTCGACGCCGGCTTTCTGGGCCGCGAGCTTGCTCGCCTAGGCGCCCCCGCGCCCGCGTGCCCAACCCACGACACGCTGGCCCTCGCCCGTCGCAAACTGCCGAAGCTGCGCAACCACAAGCTCGACACGCTCGCGCGGCATTTTGGGATCGAGCAGGCCGTTGTCCACCGCGCCGGGGCCGACGCCCTGGTCACGAAGGAGCTCTGGCTGAAGCTGGAGGGGCCAAGCGCCCCGCGGGAGCTCCTGACCTCGCACGCGATTCACGATCCGGTCCGATCGCCCCGGCCCCCCCTGGGCTGGGAGCGGCTTGACCTGGCGCTCCAGGCGGGCCTCCGGGTGCGGATGGTTTACGACGGGGGCACCAAGGGCGCCAGGGAGCGCGAGATCACGCCCCGGCGTTTTCACCGCAAGGGAGGCGTCGAGTACGTTTTGGCCCTCTGCCACGTCGATTTGATCGAGAAGTCATTCCGGCTCGACAGGATCCGCGATTATGAGCCGCTCCACCCCCAACAAAGCGCCGGCGGACGCGCGTATTGATGGGGAACGCGGCAACCGATACATTGAAGGCTGATTGAAAACCGACCCTCGCGAGGCTGTGATCATGTTCAAGGTCATCTCCCTGATCGCGCTGGCGATCCTCTACCGACTTACCCCGCATCCCTGGAACGCCACTCCCATGGGCGCGCTGTCGCTCTACGCCGGTGCGAAGCTTCCCCTGCGCTGGGCCTGGTTCGTCCCGGTGGGGGCGATGGCCTTGTCGGACCTCGTTTTGGACTACGGCACGGGTCGGCCCCTCTTCGAGATCAGCCGACTGGCGGTCTATGGGACGTTCGGCCTGCTCACCCTGATCGGCCCCTTGGCCAACCGAACCAAGTTCGGCCCGGCCCTGCTGCCGGCCCTCTCGCTATCGGCCTCGGGTCTGTTCTTCCTGGCCAGCAACTTCGGCGTCTGGGCCGAGGGCCTGTTGTACCCGATGAACTTCGGCGGCCTGATCGCCTGCTACGCCGCCGGCCTGCCGTTCTTTGACCGCACCGTCTTGGCCGACCTGATCGGCACGGCGGTTCTCTTCGGCTTCGGATCGGCGCTGCACTACGCCCATGGCGCGATCGCCGCCCGCCTCCAGCCGAACCGGATCGAGTCGGTCAACGGCTAAGATTGAGTTTTCCTAGGGAGCGCGACTTCCTCCGTGGCTCGCCTGCTGGTCAGCGTCCGATCGCCCGAAGAGGCCCTGATGGCGCTGGCCGGCGGGGCGTCGATCCTCGACGTCAAGGAGCCCGAGCGGGGCTCACTGGGCCGCGCCTCGTTCGCCGTCTGGCGCGAGGCTCGCCGCGTTGCGCCTCCCGAAATCCCCGTGAGCGTCGCGCTGGGCGAACTCCATGAGTGGCGCGAAGCGGGTACTTCCGCGCCCCCGGACGCTTTTGACGGGCTCTCGTATTGCAAGCTGGGCCTGGCCCATTCCGGCTCGGACTGGCGGCGAGACTGGCGGGCGCTTCGGGATTCCACGCCGATGCCGGGTCGCTGGATCGCCGTGGCCTACGCCGACTGGAGGCTCGCCGGCGCCCCGAGCCCCGAGGCGGTCCTCGACGCCGTCCTCGACGCTCCGGACATCGCCGGAGTCCTCCTCGACACCTGGTCCAAGACCGGCCCCGCCTGGCGACCGATTGATTGGCGAGGCTGGTCCGATCGAGTCAAGGCGGCGGGGCTAACGCTCGCGGTGGCTGGCGGTCTGACGCGAGACATCATTCCGAGCCTAGGCATCCTCTCGCCCGACATCGTCGCCGTCCGTGGCGCGGCCTGCGAAGACGGGGACCGATGCAGGGGGATTGATCCCCGTCGGGTCGCGGACCTCGCGGCGATCACCCGAGCGCTGTCGGCTCCTACTCACGGCCCCGCGACCTCGAACCTAACGCCTTGAGCCAGGGGAAGCGCGTCGCCAAAGTTAATCGTGCAGGTTTGCCTGCGCATGTATGCCTTCCACGAGTCGGAGCCGGCCTCGCGACCGCCGCCGGTCGCCTTCTCGCCGCCGAAGGCCCCGCCGATCTCGGCGCCCGACGTCCCCATGTTGACGTTCGCGATCCCGCAGTCCGACCCCTCCGCCGACAGGAACCGCTCCATCTCGCGCATGTCGCGCGTGAAGATCGCCGAGGTCAAGCCTTGCTCCACCTCGTTCTGGATCGCGATCGCCTCGTCCAGGTCCTTGTACGGGATTGCGTACAGGATCGGCGCGAACGTCTCCTCGCCGACGATCGGCATCCCCCGCTGGGCTCGAACCAGCGCGGGCTCCACGAAGCAGCCGGGACGAACGAGCCGCTTTCCGCCGACGATGACCTCGCCCCCTTGCTCCTCGGCCTGGCGAAGCGCCGAGAGCATCGCCTCGACCGCCCCCTCGTGGATCAAGGGACCGACGAGAACGCCGTCCTCCCACGGATCGCCGATCGTCAGGGATTTATAGGCCGACGCCAGCCGATTCATTACCTGATCATGGATCGACTCGTGAACGATCAACCGTCGAGCGGACGTGCAGCGCTGGCCGGCCGTGCCGACGGCCGCGAAGACGATTCCGCGGATCGCCAATTCCAAATCCGCGCTCGGCGTCACGATCACCGCGTTGTTGCCCCCAAGCTCCAAAAGCGTTCGCCCCATCCTCTCGGCGACCACCCGCGCGGCGTGGCGTCCCATCCGACAACTTCCGGTGGCCGAGATCAAGGGGAGTCGACGATCCCGGAGCATCGGCTCGCCCACGTCCTCGATCGAGCCGGCGCACAGGCTGAGGACGCCGGGATGGCCCGCCTCATCGGTGATCCGGCCGACGATTTTCTGGATCGCGACGGCGGTGAGCGGAGCCAATGGCGACGGCTTCCAGACGACCACATCACCGCAGACCGCCGCGATCATCGCGTTCCAGGCCCAAACGGCGGCCGGGAAGTTGAACGCGGTGATGACGCCAATGGGTCCCAACGGATGCCACTGCTCCATCATCCGGTGGTTGGGCCGCTCGCTGGCGATGGTCAGCCCGTAAAGTTGCCGAGAAAGACCGACGGCGAAGTCGCACATGTCGATCATTTCCTGGATTTCGCCTTCGCCCTCCGAGCGAATCTTCCCCGTCTCCAGAGTGACCAGAAGGCCCAGATCGGACTTGTGAGTCCGAAGCGCCTCGCCGACGCGCCGAACGACCTCGCCGCGACGCGGAGCGGGAGTCACCCGCCACTTGGCGAAGGCCTCCACCGCGTGATCAACGACCGCGTCGTAGTCGCCCCGCGACGCGAGGCTCACCCGCGCCAGGGGTTTTCCAGTCGCCGGGTTGATGGATTCAAGCTCCTCTCCCCTGGGTTGCTCAACCCAGCGCTCGCCGCACACCCCGGAGTTGACCGGTCCCAAACCCAGCCGTTGCAAGAGGTCGTCGACCATGATTCTGCTCCCCGCGGCCTCTCAACCGTCCAGACGCTCTGATTCATTCTAGCGCGGGAGGGCAACGGCATGGTTAAGATGGCGGCGAAGCGTCCTTTGAAATCTCCACCGTCGCGACAAGGGTTCCTCGTGCCACAATTCAAGATCTCCCGCCGCGGCGGCGGAGCTTCGGCCATTCGACGGCTTCTTCGACCGATCTTGCGGCCATTCCGAGCCCGGGCCCGGCAAAAATCATTCGCGTTCGTGGATCGGAGCAATCGGCTGGTCCGGCGGTTCAAGCTGGTGATCGCGCTTCTCACGGCCTGCGTCGTCGGAGGGCTCCTTTTCGGCACGGCACCCGGCCGCTACGCGGCGTGGTGGCTTCAATCCCGGACACGTTGGACCGCGCTGCGGCTCGTCGGCGAGTCGCCGAGCCGCGCGGACATCGACGCCGATTGGCGGCGCTGGCGCCTGTACGACATCGAGCGGACCCGGGGGAAGCTCAGAGACGTCTACGGCCAGTACGACCCCAAGATGAAACGCCTGCTTGATTACGCGGGCCTTGATCCCGATCACGCCTTGCTGCGTTGGGGAAACTTCGACCGGACCCTGTTGCTCCCCTCAACCATCTTCGAGCCCGACGACTCCGGGCGATCCTACCGCTTCAAGCCGCTGACGCGCTCGATCTGGGTCCGCAACATGAGGCTTAAAGGCGGCATTCTCGCCTATTTCCAGGTCCCCGAAACGCCCAAGCTGGCGGAGATCGCCGAGGGGACCGACGCCATCGTGGTCACGGAATCGCTGCAAACCACCAACTCGTGGGGCCTCCGCGGCGCCGAGCCCAACGTCGACGCCTCGCTTCGGGGGATCGTGCTGGGAGACTCCTACATGCAGGGCCTGTTCGTCGGCGACGACGAGACGCCTTCGGAATGCCTCAAGCGATATCTCGCCGACCATTTCCAGACGAGCGTGGAGGCGCTCAACACCGGGCACCTTGGTTACTCGCCGGAGCAGGAGTATTACACGCTGTTGGAGTACGCCGACCGGATCAAGCCCGGGTTCGTAGTCCTGAGCCTCTTCGCCAACGACTTCGGCGACCTGTTCGAAGTCTTGGAGGGACGAGGCGACTGGGCCGAGAACCAATACTGGATCAAGAAGATTGGCGCCTTCTGCGTCTCCAGAGGGATCGTATGTCTCGTCGTCCCAGCCCCCTGGATCAATCAGTTCAACGGCCCGCGCAAGGCGGGACACTACCCCGGCCAGGCGTCGAACATCCTCGAATCACTCGGACTGACGTATTTCGATCCGTTTGAATTCTTCGTGGCGGAGTTGGACAAGCAAACCCTCAAGCGCCTGCGCGACGGCGAACCCACAACCGCCAACCCGCTCTTCAACGGCCACCTCGGCGACGGTCACTTCTCGCCCCTCGGCTGCCGCGTCTGGGGCGAAAGCGTGGGCCGTCGCCTCGCCTCGATCCTCGAAATTCGACGAGCCACGGAAGATCAGAAACTCGGGGCGAACCATAAAGAGGCGAAGGATTAAGCGAGAATCGATCTCACGGACCTACTCCCCGATCACCTTGACCAACACCCGCTTGGATCGGCGGCCGTCGAACTCGCCGTAGAAGATTTGCTCCCAGGGGCCGAAATCGAGTTTCCCCTTGGTGATCGCGACGACGACCTCGCGGCCCATGATCTGGCGCTTCATGTGGGCGTCGGCGTTGTCTTCGCCGGTTCGATTGTGCTTGTACCGTTGGGGAGAGGCGTCGAAGGGGGCGAGCTGTTCCAGCCAAACCTTGTAATCTTCATGCAGACCGGATTCGTCGTCGTTGATAAACACCGAGGCCGTGATGTGCATCGCGTTGACGAGGACGAGCCCCTCTTGGACCCCGCTCCGCCGGACGATCGACTCAACCTCGCCGGTGATGTTCTGGAAGCCCATGCGCGCGGGGATGTTAAATGTGAGATACTCGGTCAGTGATTTCATGTCGAAGCTTTTCCTCGAAGCTCGGCCATTCCCGCCTGACCGCCGGCGGCGCCAACGGCCGAGCGATCATGGCCATGGCGGAACGAGACGGGGACGACCTCCATGTCGTCCGCCGGCGGAGCCTGGGGGGCAGGTTCCGCCGGCCCTTCCTCCCGGCAACTTTCCACGAAGCCCGGGGGAAGGCCCGTGCTCGAGTGCTCAGGCGGGCGGGCGGCGACCAAAGCGGGTCGGATTCCTGGTCGCGGACCACGCCACCGAAATTCGTTACGACCCAACAATGGACGCGGCGTTCCTCCTTTGTCAAGCACCCGGCGATGGGCCAACCGCACGGCCATGAACGCACAAGCTCGCAACCCGCGAATAACCAACGCATTGCAAATCAAAATGACACAACATGCGGCGCGCGGAATCCGGCCCCGCGCGGAGCCGGGGGAGGCGAAACTTCAGCGCGCCCCCGACGGAACCGGCCCTCGCAAGACCTTGTCGACCGCCCCACGAATCCAATCCTCGGTCTTGGGGAAATCCGCGTACGACTTGATTTCACTCAAGAGCGGATCTCCAGGCGCGATCCCGGCGGTCTGAAGGACGGCGTAGTCTTGCAGCGATTCGGCGAACACCTCCCAGCGAATCGAGTCGAGCGGGCCGTGCTCGCCGGGGTAAATCACGAACGGGTCTCCATAGGGGATGCCCGGCCAGGCGCCGTTGGAGGCGTCCTGAAACGGGTCGCCGATCTTCTCTTGCTCCATCAGATGCCAGTAGTTGAACCCCCAATGCAGAAAGCCCCGAGCGCCCAGGCGATAGAACAACCAACCCGACATGCGAATTTTGGGCAACGGAGTGTCGTAAAACCGGTTCAGCCAGGGCCCCCGCGGCGCGCAGCAATAATAAACCCAGTGGGGAATCTTGGCGTCAATATACGCTTGCGCCGCGCTGACCAGGGGAATGGGAATGTCGGTCAACCCCCGCTTGCCGTACTCGATGTTGCTCAGGGCGTCCATCACTTTTGATTGCATCCAGGGCGCCTTCTCGCGAAGAATCGCCCGGGCCCGCTCATAATTTTCCAGGTGTCGCCCATCGCCCGGCTCGTCGGAAAGGTGAAAGTACGAGTCCTCCAGCAGGCCTTCCGCCGTCAGAAACTCATGAAATTCCGGCAGGAACTGATCGAGGAAATTGAGGAATACGTCGGAGAAGCCGCTGATCTCCGGCGGCCAGAGCATCACGAACGCGTCCCCCTTCCGAGTGTAGACGCGAACCGGATTCTCCGCTCCCCAATAGATCCACAAGTGCGACCACTCAAATTTCTTGAATCCTATTTCCCGGCACATGTCGATAAATCGCTTGGTCCGGGTCCAGTCGAAGACGTACTTGCCTGGAGACGGCTCTTCGACGTCCAGAAGCTGGCAGGGCCGCGTGAACGTCTCGCGGCGGGCGACCAGGAGGGGCACCGAGACGACGTCGGAGCCATGATCGAGCATGTTTTGAAGTTGGTCTCTGGTTAGCCTCCACCATCGTTCGTCGAATCGCCCCGTCTTGTAGTAATCCCAGGTCGCCTCGCCGCGCCACCAGTGGATGACCGGAAAATCCCGACGCGGTTGGACAACGAGTTCGCTTATAAAAAGATCGACGGCCATCGCGGCGACGTCGGCCTCGGCGCCGCCCCAGGGGGTGATCTTCGCCGTGAGCGACCGAGGCCCCGGCGCGGCGTCGGCCGGGATGTTCAGCGTGATCCAGAACGATCGGGTCTCGAATGGGCCGAGCGACGCGCTTGTCTCCGGGTAAAGCGGGTCGGGGATGAGGCCCGGACCATGTTCGACTCCCTCAAGCTCCGAAGCCGGTGTTTCGACCGTGAAATGGGGCAGGGGGACCAGCCCCACCAGCCGGACCCGCGGTTTCAGATCGTCGGCCCCATCGATCGCGCAATTGAAGCCGATGTGGGCCGCGCTCTCGTTGCGGACGCAGACCTGGAAGGCCGTTTTTCCGTTGCGCGGAGCCGTCAGGCTCAGCGTCGACGCCCCGGGTTCCGTCGCGGGGTACACGCGTCGCAGTGAGGATTCGAGCCAGTACGCCACCGGCGCCTTGCCCACCCCCACCTCGGCCCGCAGTGGACCCGTCGATGGGCTCGACGGCGCGTCCGCCGCGGCCGGGGGAATCATCCAAATCACCGAACTGGCGGCCAAAGCAAAAGTGATCCGCCTCGCGAACGCGTCAGCCCCGTTTTTCATGTCGTTAACTCTGATGACCATCGGTTGTTTTCGATCTTGAGCCTCCGATTTCCTTGGGCCTCGACTCAGGCTATCACCCGGGTCGGTCGAGAGGAACCCTCGGGCCGTCCTTCATGCTTGCGGTCGTTGAATCCGCGATGGAGAATAAAAAACCGTCGTAATAAGGTGGACGGGCGAGCGGCCATCGCGCTCGCGCGTCGCACGGATGGGTTCCCCCGCCACCCCGCCGAGTTTTCGGAGAGAGACATGATCCGTGGGTTGAGTTTACCGTTCTTTCTGGCCCTGGCGGCCACGGTCCTGGGCCAGGAGCCGTCGGTGGAGACGACCACCGACCTTGTGGGGCGATGGCGGGACGACGTGATTGTCACGCCCGTCAACCAGGTCCTCACCCCCTTCGGCCGGCAGGTGGAATTGCCCGGCCTGCGCCCCCAGGCGCTGGCGTTGTCTCCCGACGGCAAGCTCCTTCTCGTCTCGGGGAAAACCAGCGAATTGCTTGTCATCGACATCGACAAGGCGGAGGTGGCCCAACGGGTCGACCTTCCCGCCGAGGCCCAAGAGCAACCGCCGGACGCGGTCTCGCCCAACATCCTCAAGCCGGACAAACAAGGGCAGGTCAGCTACACGGGCCTGATCTTCTCACGCGACGGCAAGCGCGTTTATATGAGCAACGTGAACGGGTCGATCAAGGTCTTCTCCGTGGAGGACGACGGCGCCGTCAAACCGCTGCGGACCATCCCCTTGCCCGAGGCCAACGCTCCGAGGCGCAAGGCCGAGATCCCGAGCGGATTGGCCCTTTCCGACGACGGCGCCCGCCTGTACGTCTGCGGCAACCTCTCGAACACGCTTCTGGAGATCAACGCCGACGACGGCTCGCTGGTCCGCAAGTGGGACGTGGGCGTCGCTCCCTACGACGTCGCGCTGGTCGATGGGAAGGCGTTCGTCAGCAACTGGGGGGGCCGGCGCCCCGGCGAGGGAGATCTGACGGGACCGGCGGGCCAGGGGACGGTGGTCCGCGTTGATCCGGTTCGGCACATCGCCAGCGAAGGCTCGGTGAGCATCGTCAACCTGGCGGACAACCAGGTGTCGAAGGAGCTGTTGACGGGCCTTCACGCCTCGGCGCTGGCCGTTTCCCCTGATCATCGGTTCGTCGTTTGCGCCAACGCGGGAAGCGACAACCTGAGCTTGATCGACGTCGCCAAGGAGGAGGTCGTCGAGACGGTCTGGACCAAGCGGAAGCCGTCGGACCTCTTCGGCGCGTCGCCCAACGCGCTCGCGTTCGACGACTCCGGGCGCAGGCTCTACGTCGCCAACGGCACGCAGAACGCCGTGGCCGTCCTCCACTTCGATCCCGACGACAAGGGCGACACGGCGCTTGAGGGCCTGATCCCCGCCGGTTGGTTCCCGGGGGCCATCGCCTTCGACGCCGGACGCAAGGCGCTTTGCGTCGCCAACATCAAAGGATTGCCAAGCACGCCGCGGAAGCGGGGCGACGGAGTGGAGGGGTTCAACTCGCATCAATATCAGGGCTCGCTGTCGTTGATGCCGATCCCCTCCGAAGAGGACCTGCCGAAGCTCTCGGAGCGGGTCGCGCGGAACCTCCGCCGCCACTCGATCGACCAGGCGTCGTTGCCGGCCCGCGCGAACCAGCCGCCGCGGGCCATCCCCCAGCGGATCGGCGAGCCGAGCCTGATCGAGCACGTCGTCTACGTGATCAAGGAGAATCGGACCTACGACCAGGTGCTGGGCGCGCACGAGCGCGGACGCGGAAACGCCGACCTGTGCATCTTCGGCCGGAACGTCACGCCGAACCAGTACAAGCTGGTCGATGAGTTCGTCCTGCTGGACAACACCTACTGCTCGGGAATCCTGAGCGCCGAGGGTCACCAGTGGAGCACGACGGCCTTCTCCACCGACTACATGGAGAAGAGCTTCGCCGGCTTCCCCCGAAGCTATCCCGACGGAATGGGCGAGGACGACCAGGACGCCTTGGCTTATTCCCCCGCCGGCTTCATCTGGGACAACGCCGTCGCCCACGGGAAGACGATCCGCAATTACGGCGAGTTCATGAGCCCGAAGGTCCGCTGGCGCGACGCGAACCGAAAGGGCTCGCCCGGTTTCCTCGACTGCCACCGCGTCTGGAAGGGAGAATCCAACGACGTCATTTTCGAGAGCGAGCCGTCGGTCGAGTCGCTTCGCCCCTTCTCGCCCACGGACTACGTCGGCTGGGAAATGGCGGTCCCCGACCAGTACCGCGCGGACTTCATCCTCCGGGAACTCAAGGAGTACGAGAAGAAGGGGGAATTCCCGAACCTGGTGATCATCTGCCTGCCGAATAATCACACGAGCGGAACGAGCCGCGGCGCTCCCACGCCGGAAGCCTGCGTGGCGGACAACGACCTGGCGTTCGGGCGGATCGTCGAGGCCCTCAGCCACTCCCCGTTCTGGAGCAAGATGGCCATCCTGGCCATCGAGGACGACCCCCAGGCCGGCTGGGACCACGTCAGCGGCTATCGCACGACGGCGTTCGTCGCCAGCCCCTACGCGAAGCGCGGCGAGGTGGTGAGCACCCAGTACAACACGACGAGCATCATCCGGACGATCGAGCAAATCCTCGGTCTGCCGCCGATGAATCATTTCGACGCCAGCGCCACGCCGATGTTCGACTGCTTCACCGACGAGCCGAACCCAGCGCCCTTCGTCTCCGTCGCCAACAACATCCCCCTCGACCAGATGAACCCCGACCCCAACGCCATCAACGACGAGGCCCTGAAGCAAGACGCCCTCGTCTCCGCCCAACTCAATTTCCGCGAGGTCGACAAGGCCCCCGAAGACGTCCTCAACCGCATCCTCTGGCGCGCCACCAAGGGCACGGCGATCCCCTACCCGGAATGGGCCGTCACCATGGTCGACGACGACGATGATGATTGAGACCGCTTGAAGAAGAGCGAGCAGGGGCCGGAAGTCGATCGCGGGGCGCCATTCGCGACACCCTCGAAGATCGGCTCCCGGCCCTCTTTTGTCCCCCGTGGCGATATCATGGGAGAGAAGGGGGAACAGTCTCGAAACCTCGCTGATTGAGGATCTCGACCTAAGAAGGCATCCCGAAGAGCCGAACCATGAGCGCGGCCAAATCAACCGAAACGCTGAATACGCCGGATTAGCTTCCGTCCATGCCCGATGACAAAGCTTTGAGCTAATCCGGGAAAGATTGAATCGAAACGGCAGATGGGGCCGAATCCACGTGGGTCGGCGGGATGCCATTGCTTTCTCCAGGTCCCCGGGATGGTCCGCCGGCCCGACGTTTCGTTCATCAAAGCAGGACGCTTCCCCGGCGATGTCGCGCCGAAGGGCTGGATCACCATCACTCCCGAGCTGGCCGTCAGGGTGGTTCCTCGCCGGGATCGGGCTTGGGTTGTGAACGAGAAATTGGCGGATTACCGGATCACGGGCATCCCCCTCACCTGGGTGATCCACCCCGCGTCGCGCTCCGTCATTGTCCACCGCGCTGATGGTTCGATGGCGTGGTTGCTCGAAGCCGACGGCCTCTCCGGCGAAAAATCTCCCGACAGGTTTTCCATGCCCGATCGGGGAGATGCCTCCCGAAGCGACGCAAAGCCGCTAGCCTCACATTCAGCCCCGGAAGCGAGAAGGGACAGTCGCGGGCTTCTCCCCAATTTCCTTCCGACTCATCATTTCGGAATGCCGGGGGCCTCGCGATCGACTGCGATTCGCCCCGCCTCCCAGGGACGTCCCCTCCCCGGGCCAACCCGCGCGCTCCCGGCCGGCGATCATTGGCGATTCCATCAGCCGCTCGACGCCGCGACGCCCTCAAAATAACCGCGGCCTCCGCCGTGATGGGGGGAACACGCCGCGAAACCGGGGCTCTTTGTCGTTGGCCACACGGCCCGCCGCATTTAAAAAACTTAATTCGCCGGACCTTTTCCGCTTGTGACTCAAAAAATCACTGCCGTAAGATACTCCTCTTCTGATCCTTTCGCCAAGATTTCTTGGTTCCAAGCGAGCGCCAGTGTTAAGCGAATGATCCCCGGATTCCGCGAGCCATCGAACGCGGCCGCCTTAATAACATTTGATCGTCATCTGAACGACCGCAACACCAGGACCTTCATCCATGAACAAACGGAATCGCAATCGCGAACGCGGCGAGCGGCGGGGTTCGACTCGGCGAAACCGGGGGCGGGTGGGAAGGGGCCAACATTCGGGCCTGTTTCTGGAGGTGGAGTTTCTGGAGGATCGACCGTTGCTGTCGGCGAACCTCTCCTTTGGCGGGGCAACCGACCTCCTTTTGACGGTTGACGCGGCGAGCTCTCAATACCGATTGGTGGATCCGGCGAATCCCGGCCACGTGCTCTCGTCGGCGCCCGTGGTGGACGCCTCGAGTGGAGGACTGGTCATCACGGGCACGGGAGCGGCCGACCGTTTGACCCTGGACCTATCGACCCTCACGTCCGTGAGCATCACATTCCAGGGCGCGGGCGTCGACACATTGGCGGTCTCGGCCGACGTGGATTATTCGTTGTCGGACGCGGAGTTGATCGCGGGGGTCGAATCGTTCGGACTGACGGGCTTCGAGAGCGCGGAATTGGCGGGGGGAGCGTCGGACAACGCCCTCACCCTCGCCGGTTGGTCTCATCCCTTGAGCTTCGATGGCGGAGGCGGCTCCGACGGCTTGGTGGGCGCCGACGCGCCGAACGTCTGGTCGATCCAGGGCCCGAACCGGGGAACTTTGAATTCACTTGTCGGTTTCACCTCGGTCGAAAACCTCATCGGTGGGAATCGGAACGATGATTTCCGGTTCCTCAACGGGGGTCGAATCGACGGCGAGATTCAGGGTGGCCGCGACATCGCCGACGCCGCGCCGCGGGCGGTGGACAGCCTGAATTATTCGGCCATGACCGGCCCGGTGAGCGTCGATCTGGCGACCTCGTCGGCCACCGGCGCGCCCAGTTTCTCCGGCGTCGATCGCGTTGTTGGCGGTTCGGCGTCGGATACCCTGCGGGGGCCGGACGAGGCGACGGTCTCGTGGACGATCGACGGGCCGAACTCGGGAAACGTGGCCGGCGTCGCGTTTCAGGGATTCGAGAACCTAAAGGGCGCCGACAACACGGCGAGCGACGCATTCACGTTCGAGGCGTCGGGCAGCTTGGACGGCACGGTCGACGGCGGCCTCGGCGCGTCCGACGGCGTCCGGGTGGCGGACGGCGGGGGCAAGTACACGCTTTTCAACCCCCCGGGAGTCGATCAGGCGGGAACGCTCACCCTCCACGGCAAGACGATCCACCACGCCGGGATCGATCACCAGGACCCGCTCGGTGGGACGGACCGGAACCGGATCATCCGCGGCACGGAATTCGGCGACTCGATCGTGATCGAAGACGCCGGCGCGAGCAACGACGGCAAGATGGAGGCGCTGTTTCTAGATCTTAATTTTTTCGATGGATCGAACATTCTCAATTCGCTTGTCTTCGACGCGCCGGCTGATTCGTTGACGATCGAGGGGCGCGGCGGGGCGGACTCGATTGAGGTCAAGTCGCTCGATGGCCAGTTCTCAGCCGACCTCAAAATTTACGGGAACGCCCGTGACGGTCAGGGGGTCCCCCAGGATGGCGTGGACGGCGACGCGGCGACGTTCAGCGGGAGCATCGACACGCGCGGCGGCCTGCTGGACGTTTGGGTTAACACGATCAGCGTCAACGAGAATGTGCATATCACGGCCGGCGATGGCGGGGCCACGCTCCGGGCCCGACAGGTCGGCCTGGCGGAGCTGGAGAACCTCTCGCCGGTCCTTGGATCCTCGCGGTCGGTCTCAATCACGGTCGGCAAGGGCGCCTGGATCTCCTCCACCGGCCCCATCTACCTGATCGCGCAGGCGTCGGACCAGAGCTTCGCCGAACTGATCGGGATCGGCAAAGAGGTGGACAACTATGTAATCAAACCCCTGGCGGGCAAGGTGGAGGGCCTGACCGCGATGCCGGTCAAGCTGCTGGTCAAGAACGCGTCGGCGTCGATCAGCCTGGGAGAGGGCTCAAAGCTGCTGGGGGTGGGCACGGTCGGCGTCTACACGACGGCGGAGGCCGACGCCTCGGGCGCGGCGTTCGGCGGTCTGTTCAGCGTCGGCGTGGGGATCGCCACCGCGACGTCAACGGTCGACATTCAGAAGGGGGTGGAGATCTCCTCCCGGGACGAGGCGGTCGTGATCACCGCGGGCGGGGGGGCGACGGCCAGCATAGACACCCACACCGAGCGCTCCCTGGAGGGCATCCGGAATCCGGGAAGCAAGCAGATCGCGGCCTCGCTGGCGGTGAGCGACGCGGAGTACACCTCGTGGGTGACGGTGGCCGAGGGGGTCACGATCAAGGCGGGGAAGACCGCCAACATCGCCGCCAGCGGCGACGCCAAGTCGAAGGCCGCCGCCGAGGCCGGGATTTTCGCCGACGGGGCGGCGGGGCTGGCGTTCGGCCTCCAGTTCTCCACGGCCCACGTCACCACCACAATGAACGGCCGGGTGACCGCGAACATGAAGCCGGGCGCGGTGGTGAAGATCGAGATCGATCCAACCGTTACCGACCCGAAGGCGATCGGATACGTCGATTACGCCAAGGACATGATCCATGTCGGCCCGCACGCGCTGGCGACCGAGGACGTCATCAAGTACACGAACCGCTTCGGCACCAGCATCGGCGGCCTGCGCGACGGCAACAAGTACGTCGTCGTCGCGCTCTCGGACGACCCGACGACGCCGAATCGAAACGAGTCCGAGTGGATCCAGCTGAGCGAAACGGGGATCCAGGCGATCCGGGCCGGTTACGGAGCCAAGGCGGGAAACGTGGTCGATCTGGTCGACCAGAGCGGCACTTCAATCGCGACCGCCGACAATGAGCGGGCGTTCTCCGGTGGCGACGTCGACGCGGAGAAGAACACGATCCTGCTGCGCGACGGCGCCAACAGCCCGAGCAATTTCAACAAGTTCGAGTTGGGCCAGGCGGTCGTCTACCACCAGGGCTCCGCGCCGATCGCCGGGCTGGTGGATGGGAACACCTATTACACGATCGTCCCGGTGAGCGAGAACAATCTTCAGGGCGACACGCGTTTCACCACCGGCGAGGTGGTGCAACTGGCCGAGACCGAGAACGAGGCGCGGGCGGGGATCGCGATCGACATCGGCTCGGCGGGCTCGGCGACGGGCTACTCGCTCAAGGCCAAGCACGTGCTCGACTCGGGATTTTCAACCGGTTTGGGCGTGGCGGCCAGCCTTTCGAGCACCGACGCGGCCTCGTCGAGCGCCGGGCTTCAGAGCGTGGCCGGCAAGCCGAGCCGGTTTGCGAAGTTCAAGGAGAAGATCGACGCGAACCTGCCGGACCTGATTCTCTCGAAGTTGACGTCCAAGGAGTACGGCGAGAACGCGAAGAAGGCCAACAGCGGGGCCAACAACAGCCTTGCCGTGGCGGGCGCGCTGAGCTTCTCGTTCACGGACCATGTCGCGACCAGCAACGTCGGCGGCACCGCGGTTCTGAAGTCGAACGAGGACATCGAGGTTACCGCCAATATCGCGGAGCGGCATCAACTCGACTCCGAGAGCACTTTCGAGCCCCAGGCCAAACCGGGGGGAGGAAGCGCCGGGACGAGCGCGAAGACGGCCGCCAGCGTGGCGGTGAACTTCGCCATCGTCAACAACACGGCGACGGCGACGGTGGAAAGCGGCGCCCGGCTCGACGGCCTGCGGGCGACGCGCGTCATCGCGGGCGTCGCCTACCCATTCCTGGTTCGGCCCGATACGTACCTTCCCCTCTCGGCGGGCGAACTCGTCGACGCGATGCGCACCGAGGGCCCCGGCGCGATCACGAAATACCTGGGAAACGTCTTCGGCTTGAAGCTCGATCCGACGCTCGGCATCAAGTCGTGGTTCAACGCCTGGGCGAGCAGCGTCGCCAGCTCGGACGAATTGGCCATCGCCGGGTCCGTGAACTTCCTGGACTACATCAACGACGCCGAGGCGGTTGTGCGGTCGGGCGTCCTGATAAACCAGGACACCGACTGGCGCGACGACGCGAAGAATCCGCATCCCAACCAGGCGGCCGAGCAGGCCGACAAGCTTGGCGAGCAGGTCGTGACCGTCCAGGCGAACAACGCCTCGCAGACGATCGACATGACGGGCATCTTCTCACTACCGAACTTCAACCTCGACCCGACGGCCGACGTGAAGTTCCGGAAGCGCCTGACGCTTCCCTCCGCGCTGGGGGCCTCGGGAAGCGAGAAGGGGGGGATCGGCGGCGCCTTCTTCATGACCCTGAGGAACAACACGACCCACGCCATCGTCGAGGACGGCGCCAGGCTTTACAGCGGAGGAGACGGCGGGTTCAACATCAAGGCCGCGCAGACCGTCTTCGCGATCAACCTCACGCAGGCGGGCGCCTCAGGCGGCAAGTTCGCCGTCGCCGGATCGGTGGCCTACGCGGGGCTGACCACCGACACGCTGGCGCGGTTGGGAAGCCGGGCGGTGGTCACGGGCCGGGACGCCCGGATCACGGCCGTTGATCTTGAGACCCAGGCCAATTGGGTTGGCGGCGTCGCCAAAGGCGACAACGTCGGGGTGGGCCTGGCGGTCGCGATCAACACCCTCGACCGGAAGACCCGCGCCGTCATCGGCGATCCCGAGACAACCGCCAGCGCCGGTGCGATCGGCGCGAACCAATCCATCAATGTGGCGGGCGACGTCAAGGTCGCCGCCCTCGTGGATGGCGAACTCTGGGCCTTCACGGTGGCCGGCGCGGCGTCGGGGAATGGGAAAACCGATGAGCTGCCCGACGCCGGCGAAGCCCCCGACGACGCGCAAAAGAAACCTGATCAATTCAACAAGGCCGTGGCCCCCGAACAGGGCGGAAGCCTGGCCGCCGCCGCCGCGGTTTCGATCAACGCCGTCACGGACGTCACCCAGGCTTCAATCGCGGGAGCCGGCGCGGTTGAGGCGGGCCGGGACCTCTCCGTATCGGCCCAGAGCAAGCTGGCGCACGTCGCCGCGACGGGCGGCGCCGCCTTCGCGAAGGGGAGTGGGAATCAGAACACCTCCGCCTTGGCCGGCGCGCTCAGCTTCAACAATCTCGACGTCACGACCCGCGCGCTGGTCGTGGACACGCGCGTCACCGCGCGCGACCTGAACCTCGACGCCAGGCGAACCGGCAATCTGATCACAATCAGCGCCGGCGCGGCGTTCAACGCCACGACAAACGGGGCCGCGGTGGCCGGATCGATCTCATTCAACCGGCTGGTTAATCACACCGAGTCATTTTTGGACGGGACGAACATCAACGCCTCGGGAGCGGGCGCGTTCATCGCGCTGGATGAATCGAGCATCGTCGCCGTGGGCGGTGGCGCGGCGATCGGGGGGGCCGTCGGCGTCGGGTTCTCGATCGGGCTCAACGAGATCACCGGCTCGACCCTGGCCTCGATCAAGGGCTCGACGCTCCAGTTCGGCGGCGCGCTGACGATGACGGCGGTCAACGACAACGCGCTTCGAGCCGTGGGAATCTCCGCGGGCGTCGCCCAAAAGGCCGGAGTGGCCTTCACGTTGGGCGTGAACCTGATCATCAACACCGACACGGTGGAGATCCTCGATTCGACGTTGACGAAGGCGGCCTCGATCAAACTGCTGGCCCGCGATGATTCGGTCTTGGAGGCGATCGGCGGGGCCCTGGGGTTTGGCCTGGAAAGCGCCGGAGCGGGCGCCGCCCTGGGATGGAACTCGGTGACCAGCGCCGTCACCGCACGCGTCGAGCGGTCGAGCCTCACCGGGATTCGGGGTGAGGTGGAAATCAAGGCGGAATCAACCGAAGAGGATCCGGTGATCGACGGCAAGATTGTCTCGCTGGCCGTCGGCGCGGCTGGCTCGAAAGGCTTCGCCGTCGGCGGCGCGCTGGCCATCAACGGCGTCATCAACACCGTCGACGCCCACGTCTCGGGCGCTTCGGTGGTCAGGACCACGGGAAGCGTCAACGTTGAGGCGCGGGACGCCTCGAGCATCAAGACGCTCAGCGGCGGCGCGGCGCTGTCCACCGGCGGAGGGGCGGCGGGCATCGCCCTTTCGGTGAACTTCATCGCCAACACCGTCTCCGCGGCGGTGGATTCCTCGACGATCGACACCCGGAAGGGAACCGGCGGCGCGCTGGTCAGCGCCGAGGAAGCCGGCTCGATCGACTCAATCTCCGTCGGACTGGCCGGCGGCGACAACGCCGCCGTCGCCGGTTCGTTGTCGGTGAACGTGATCGTCGCGACCGTCAGCGCCGCGATCGTCGGAGCGGCGCTCGTGCAAACCTCGGGCAACGCGCGCGTCAAGGGGCGCAACGCGGCTCATGTGGGCGCGCTCGCCGGCCAGGTTGCCGCCGGCGTAAAGGCCGCCGTCGGCGCGGCGATCACCAACGTCGACATCGTCAACCACACCAGCTCCTGGATTGACGGCCAAGCCATTGTGACCGCCGACGTCGCCGGCGGAACGCCCTCCTTCGTCGACGCCTCCGGGCGCTCCCTCCGCGGCGTCTCGATCGAGGCCGAAGCCCCCAAGGATGTCGAGATCTTCGCCATCGGCGGCGCGGTCGGCGGCAACGCCGCAATCGCCGGTTCGTTCTCGGTCACGGTCATTGACGACACCACGGAGGCCTACGTCTCCTCGCCCGGATCTCAGCCGGCGGGCTCCATCCGCTCCGGGGGCGACGTGAACATCCTTGCAACCAGCGATTTTGGGCTCATCGGCGCGGCCGGCGCGCTGGCCATCGGCGGCGACGCCGGCGTGGGAATCGGCGCCGATGTGGGCGTGGTCACGATCCGGACCCGGGCGTACGAGGGCGCGGGAGCCTCGCTCCAGGCCGGCGATTCGGTCGTGATTCAGGCGTTGGCGAGCGAAGACGTTCTCTCGCTCTCCGTCGTCGGCGCGGGGAGCGGGACGGCGGCGGTGGGAGTGACGGCGGGCGTCTCGGCGCTGAACCTGACCACCGAGGCGTTCGTGGACGCGAACGCCGGCGCGACGGCCGACGGCAACGTCGTGGTCCAGGCGCTGGACGCGACCAGGGACGACGTGGTTTCCGGCAACATCACCGGGGCCGGGGTGGCCGCGGTCGGCGTGGCGGCCGGGATTTCGACCTTGACCAAGAACACCAGGAGCTACATCGCCGGCGGAGCCAAGATCCAGGCCAAGGCGAATCGGAGCGCCTTCACCGCCAACACCGGGACGTTCGGCGCCGGCGAGTCGATCAACGACGCGCAACAGCAAAGCGTCACGAAGTCGTTCGCGACCGCCGCGGTCGACGCCGGCGCCGACACGATCACCATCGCCAATCATGGACTCAAGGAAGGCCAGGAGGTGATCTACACGGCCGACGAGCGGCCGATCCCGGGCCTCTCCAGCGGCGGGCGCTATTTCGCGCATGTGATCGACGCCAACAAATTCGAGTTGCGCCGATTCGCCAGCGACGCGAAGCCGGTCGACCTGATGGCCTCGACATCGGCCGGAGGTCCCGGCGCCGGCGATGAGCACCACATCGCCACAGTCGAGGGCGTCGGTCTGCCGGGCGTCGATAACAACCATTTCGACGATTCCACGATCCTGAGCCGAGCGGACGCGAGCGTCCAGACGGCGGCGCGTCGGGGCGTGGTGGTTTCGGCGGTGAGCACGAACGACTTCGCCAGCGCCGGTGCCTCGGCCGGCGGATCGGGCGGGGTGACGGTCAATGTCGCCGGGGCCGTCCTGGTTCACGAGATCAACACCGACGCTCATATTGATCTGGGGGCCAAAATCAACGCCGACAACGCCGGGGCGGGGTCCGGGCAAGACGTCCGTGTCGTCGCGGGGCGAAGTTACCATGAGATCGCCGTCGGCGCGGGCCTGGGGATCTCGGGCACCGCGTCGGTCACACCCGCGGCCTCGGTGCCGGTGCTGCTTGGCCACACCCGGGCCTGGATCGGCAACTCTGAGAACTTCTCGGTTGACTCCCACGCCGACGGTTCGGCGTTTGATTCGGTGGTTCAGGCGACGGGCGACGTCGAGGTCCGGGCCACGGCCCAGGAAACTCTGATCACGGTGGCGGCGGGCATCGCCGGTTCGGGCATCGCCGGGGTCGCCGGATCGGCGTCCGTGCTGGTGGCCAACGTCAGCGCCCTCGCGGCCATCAGCGGCAACGTCATGGTCAAGGCGGGCGGCAACGTTCTGGTGAAGGCGCAAGACGACACCAAGACCTGGTCCATCGCCGGCGCGGTGGGCGTGGGAATCGGCGGCGGCGGCGGCGCGGGCGCAGTGGCCGTTTCGGTCATCACGAAGCACGCCGAGGCCGTCATCGGCGGGGGGGCCGTCGTCGACGCCGACGGCCATTCCTCCACCGCGATCGCGGCGCCGACGGGCGCGTTGCGCGATGATCGAAGCTTCCCCACCAAACTCGTTAATGGCGTGGTCGTTCAGGCCGTATCCAGCGAGTCGGTCTTCGGGCTGGGCGCCAGCGCGGCGGGAGGCCTCTTCGTCGGCATCGCCGGGGCCGTGTCGGTCGAGGTTCTCGACTCCGACACCCAGGCCGAAATCCTCGGCGGCGCGGAGGTCAACCAGAACAACTCCGCGACCGCCGCCGAAGATCAAAGCGTTAGCGTTTCCGCAACGAACACGCTCGACGTAACCTCGATCGACGGCTCCCTCGGGGTCGCGGCGGCGGGCGTGGGCGCGAGCGTGGACGTCGGGATCATCCGCAACGACACGATGGCGATCATCGGCGGCGCGGGGACCCGGGTTCGGGCCCGCAAGAGCGTCGACGTCAACGCGCTGGCCAAGCGCGACCTCGCCAGCAACACCATCTCCGTCGCCGCCGGGGGGCTGGGATTGGCCGGCAGCATCGGCGTCTATTCCGTCGGTGGCGATTTCAGCG